>Ga0181529_10006570_pt1 | contig 11789 bp, 9 predicted proteins | sample PEATcosm2014_Bin_36_FD_119763 | JGI IMG/M metagenome (GOLD analysis project Ga0181529, IMG submission 119763) | Peatland microbial communities from MTU Mesocosm Facility, Houghton, MI, USA - PEATcosm2014_Bin10_30_metaG | ecosystem: Environmental > Terrestrial > Soil > Wetlands > Peat | place... | reverse complement strand
TATCAGCGAGTTACGGCACGACTGAAGTCGTGCCCTGACGCTTCTTGCCTCGCATGGGGAGTTTTTCCGCAGCCTGTGAAGCCCCCACGCTCGCTCCGGCGATACCGCGCGAATCTCCTCTATGCCGTTGAGAGAGATGCTCTAAAGTCGTGCCCTGTTACAAAACTTGCTTCAGCAGGAGTTTTTCCGCAGCCTGCTGAGCCAGACAGCAAAAGGGGACAGGCCGCAGCCTGCCCCCTTTTGTGGCTGGAGCCAATTCTCTCTTAAAAGTGGTACGCCACGCCGATTGCGGGGGCAAAGATGTTGTAGTACTTGTTGGTGTTCAGCTGGGTATCGCCGAAGGTCGGCACCTTGGTCACCAGGCCGCGGAACTCTGCGCGAATGTCGAAGCTGGGGCTGATCTCGTACGCAACACCGGCGCCGTACATGCCGGCGATGCCGGTCTGCTGCTTCACATCCAGCGAGGTGGTCTGGGAATTGCGAATCGGCATGAAAATCAGCCCCGACGGGCCGGCCTCGACAAACGGATTGAACTTTTTGAAGTTGAAGGTCCGCACGTAGGCAGCCGACATTTCCTGCGTCCGCGTCATCACCTGGTACTTGTTGGGGTTGACGACGAAGTTGATTTTGTTCTGGTAGGTGATCCCGTAGTTGGCCTCGAGGGCGCTCGAGGGCGTGAGCATGAATCGGTAGCTGGCCAGGGCGCCCAAGGCGTAATTCGAGTGAACCTGGACATCGGTTTGCGAGGCGATGAACGGCTCTATCAGCCCCGTTCCACTGATGCTGATGTCCTGGCGGCTTTCCTGAGCGCGGCCTGCGGCCACGCATACGGCCAGCAGGAATGCAATTAAGGCGATCTTCTTCATTCGGTCCTGAACCTCACGACTGCACAACCGTCCGGCTGGCAACGAGCTTGTCGATTCCGGCGCGCCGGATTGAGCCGGGCCCCGCTCTCAGCATTGTAACTGGCCGGGCCGGTCCCTGTCGGGAGGGGCGGCTTCAGAATCTTCCCCGGCTCTCATTTCAGGGATGCCTGAAGAGATCCGGCCCAGGATTTAGACGGTTGAAATGGCCATTTGCGAAGCAAATTTCTGCCGGGCGCACACCCCAAACAAACTGCGGCCCCTCATCCCGCCCGTTCCACCTGGTAATAGAACGGCGGCCCCTGCTTGCGCGCCAGGGCCCTCACGGTGCGCAGAAAAGCCATTGCGGCATAGGAAAGCGTCGCCTGCCGTCGGTGCACCAGCCGCAGCACCCGCTTCACCTCCAGTTCGTCCACCGGAACCCGCACCAGGACCCCGGCCTCCAACTCCCGCGCTACGGTCAAATGGGGAACCAGCGCTACCCCGTTGCCCATGGCCACAAAGCGCTTGATCGCTTCGATGGTGGGCAGCTCGATGCCCATGTTCAACGGGGTCCGGTAGCGCTGAAAGGCCTCGATCACCTTGCGCCGCAGCGGCGAGGTCACGTTGTGGGCGATAAACGTCTCTTCCCCCAGGTCGTTGATCGACACCCGCGCCGCCCCGGCCAGGGGATGCTGGGGGCTCACAATGAACGCCAGCGAGTCGCCATAAACGGCGATGGTGCGGAACTCAACCGGGTCGGGACGGAAGGAGATGACCCCCAGCTCGAAGGTGCGCAAATTCAGCTCCTCGCCCACCCGGCTGGCCAGCATCCGGTGCACGGTGACGCTGACATGCGGAAACTCCCGCCGGAAGGCGTCGATTACCGGCAGCAGGTACATGCAGGTGTACTCGTTGGCGGCCAGTTGCAGCCGCCCGCGCTCCAGGCTCTTCAACTCGTCCATGGCGCTGGTGGCCTCGCGCCGCAGAGCCAGCAGGCGCAGCGCATAGTCGCGCAGCAGCACTCCAGCCGCGGTCAGCGATCCGTCCCGCGCCGCCCGGTCGAAGAGCGTCTCGCCCACTGACGCCTCCAGCTTGCGAATCACCTGGCTCACGGCCGGCTGCGTGCGGTGCAGCCGGACCGCCGCCCGCGAGAAGCTGCGCTCCTCGGCTACGGCCAAAAACGTCTCAAGATGGCTCAGTTCCATTGCGCCTCCGAAAATGCAGCTTCTAGCCTCTAGCTTTCAGCTTCCAGCCATGCACTTCAGCCTTTGAGCGTATTTTCCCGTGCGAGTTGCTCGCGCGCGCCGAGCCGATTGCCCGCCAGCCAACCCGTACGCGCCCAAAAACGAGCTGGCAGCCAGGAGCTAGAGGCTAGAAGCTGCCTTCCATCATAAGCGTTTCTAATCGACAACCCAAAAAGAATAACTTTGCCTTATACCACCGAAATCGGCGACACTATGGGTGTTCCAACAGCAATCCCCCGACAGGCGAATTCATGACCACAGAGCAGGTAGTCTTCTTCGACACTACGTTGCGCGACGGCGAGCAGTCTCCCGGTTGCAGCATGACCACGCAGGAAAAGCTGACCATGGCCCATGCACTCGAGGACCTCGGCGTGGACATTATCGAAGCCGGATTCGCCATGGCTTCGGAGGGCGATTTTGCGGCCATCGCCACCATCACCCAGGCCGTGCGCAGGCCGCGCATCGCCTCATTGGCCCGCGCCAAGGCCGAAGACATCGAGATGGCTGCCCGCGCCGTGCAGTTTGCCGACCGCGCCCGCATCCACGTCTTCCTGGCCTGCAGCGATCTGCATCTCGAGTACAAGCTGAAGATGAGCCGCCAGCAGGCGCTGGACCAGACGGCGGAATCGGTACGCCTGGCCCGCTCCTTTGTGGACGATGTCGAGTTCTCGCCCGAGGACGCTACCCGCTCCAACCGCGATTTTCTTGTCGAAATGGTTCGCGTGGCCGTCGAAGCCGGCGCCACCACCATCAACATGCCCGACACGGTGGGCTACACCACCCCTGAAGAGTACGGCCAGATGTTCCGCGAAGTGCGTCAACGCATTCCGGCCATCGATGCCGAGGGCGTCATCCTCTCCTCGCACTGCCACAACGACCTGGGTTTGGCCGTGGCGAACTCCCTGGCCGCCATTGAAGCCGGAGCACGCCAGGTGGAGTGCACCATCAACGGCATCGGCGAGCGCGCCGGAAACGCGGCTCTGGAAGAGATCGCGGCTGCCCTCTACGTGCGCGGCGACCGCTACGGCGTCTCCACCGGCATCAAGCTCGAAAATCTCTACCCCACCAGCCAGGTGCTCGGCCAGATCATCACCTTCAAGCCCTCGCCGAACAAGGCGATCGTGGGCGCCAACGCCTTTGCGCACGAGTCGGGCATTCACCAGCACGGCATGCTGGCCAATCCGCTCTGCTACGAGATCATGACTCCGGCGCTGGTGGGCGTAGCCAAGACGCACCTGGTGCTGGGCAAGCACTCCGGGCGCGCCGCATTGCGCCACCGTCTCGAGCAGCTCGGATTTGAGCTTAGCCGCGAAGAGTTGCAGCAGACCTACTACCGTTTCGTCGCCCTGGCCGACCGCAAGAAGAACATTTACGACCAGGACCTGATCGGCATCGTTCCCGACCAGATTCGGGAAAGACGCAGCGAGCCAGTGGCCGAACTCGATTAGCGGCGGAATCAACCCTCGAAGTTCGCTTTATCCGCGCAACCGGATGTAAAACTGTATTCAGACGCTCGATCCCTACTCTCTGAGCCCTGACGCCTGATCTCTGAACTCTGAACCCTGGAAAGAGAACGCATGAAGCTGAAGATTCTAGTAACCGCCGGCGACGGCATCGGTCCCGAAGTCACCAACGAAGCTGTCGCAATCCTTCAAGACATTGCCGAAATCGGCGGCCACACGTTCGAGTTCGATTTCAAGCGCATCGGCGGCGTGGCCATTGTGCAGGACGGCACGCCCCTGCCTGCCGACACCCTGGCCGCGGCCCTCGCGTCCGACGCGGTGCTGCTCGGCGCGGTCGGCGGCAACGAATTCAATTCCCTGCCCCCGGACAAGCGTCCCGAGGCAGGCCTACTGGCCATTCGCGCCGCTCTGGGCGGCTTTGCCAACCTGCGCCCCGCCTTCGCCTTCAAGGAGCTGGCCGTCAACAGCCCGCTGCGCCCGGAGATCATCGACGGCGCGGACATTCTGTTTGTGCGCGAGCTTTTGGGCGGCCTCTACTTCGGCCAGCCCCGCGAGTGGAACAAGGCAGCCAACGAAGCCTGGAACACCATGCGTTACACCAAGGGCGAAGTGGCCCGCGTGGCTCGCATCGCCTTCCAGTTGGCCCAGAAGCGCCGCAAGAAGGTCACCAGCGTGGACAAGGCCAACGTGCTTGAAGTCTCGCAACTGTGGCGTGCCACGGTCACTGAAGTTGCCGCCGAGTTCCCCGATGTCGAGTTGGAGCACCAGTACGTCGATGCCATGTCCATGCACCTGATGAACCGGCCGAAGACCTTCGATGTGGTGGTCACCGAGAATCTCTTCGGCGATATTCTCTCCGACGAGTCCGGAGTCATCACCGGCTCGCTGGGCATGTTGCCCTCGGCCACCATCGGCGGCAAGGTCAATCTCTACGAGCCGGTCCACGGCTCCGCGCCCGACATCGCCGGCAAGGGCCTGGCCAATCCCATCGGCGCGATTATGACCGCCGCATTGATTCTGCGCCACTCGGCCGGTCTCGAAGCCGAGGCCGCTGCGATTGAAGCGTCGGTCCGCAAGGTTCTGGAGTTGGGCTTCCGCACCCCCGACCTGGCGCGCGACAATCCGCAAGGCCTGCCGGTGCTTTCGACCAAGGAGATGGGCGCAAAGATTCGGGAAACGGTAAAGCAGCTTCTAGCTTCTAGCTGCTAGCTTTCAGCTTTTTGTAACAAGGCGAGAGCATTGTCAACTGTCAATTCGAATTTGGAGCCTGATGAGGCGAAGCATTCTCGGACAGCATGACCGAGCTAGAGGCTAGAAGCTAGCAGCTAAAAGGGAGTCAAATGAACACCGAACCAAAGACATTGTTCGAAAAGGTCTGGCAGCAGCATGTAGTCGTCGAGCCGCAGGGCGAGCCCGTCGTGCTCTACATCGACTTGCAATTGCTGCACGAGGTCACTTCGCCGCAGGCCTTTGAAGGCCTTCGCCTGGCCGGGCGCAAGGTGCGCCGCCCCGATCGCAGCATCGCGACCATCGATCACAACGTGCCCACCACCATCGAGGGCCGGCTCAACATCGTCGATCAGATCGCCGCCAAGCAGATTTCAACTCTGCGCCAGAACTGCGCCGACTTCGGCATCGAGCTGTACGACGTCGATTCGCCCGATCAGGGCATCGTGCACGTCATCGGACCCGAGCTGGGCATCACCAAGCCAGGCATGACTATCGTCTGCGGCGACTCGCACACCTCGACCCACGGCGCGTTCGGGGCACTTGCATTTGGCATCGGCACCAGCGAAGTCGAGCACGTTCTCGCCACGCAGACGCTGCCGCAGTCCAAGCCCAAGACCTTCCGCATCGCGGTCGAAGGCGAACTGCCGCAGGGCGTCACCGCCAAGGACATCATCTTGGCAATTATCGGCCAGATCGGCACCGACGGCGCAACCGGCTACGTGGTGGAATACGCCGGCTCGGCCATCCGCGCGCTTTCCATGGAAGGCCGCATGACCGTCTGCAACATGAGCATCGAGGCGGGCGCGCGCGCCGGCATGATTGCTCCCGACGAAAAGACCTTCGCCTACTTGAAGGGCCGCCGCTTCTCGCCGCAAGGCGCGGCATGGGATGCAGCCGTTACTGAGTGGAGCAAGCTGCCCAGCGATCCCGGCGCAACATTCGACCGCGAACTCATCATCGACGCGGCTGCGCTTGTGCCCTACGTCAGTTGGGGCACCAGCCCCGGCATGGTTGCGCCGATCACAGCATCCGTGCCAGACCCCGCCGCCGTGGCAGGAGAGCGCGAGCGCAAGACCATGGAGAACGCGCTGGCCTACATGGATTTGAAGGCCGGCACGCCGCTTGCCGAAGTGAGCATCGATCGCGTCTTCATCGGTTCCTGCACCAACGGGCGCATTGAAGACATGCGCGCCGCGGCCCGCATCGCCGCCGGATACAAGGTCTCCACGCATGTCGGCGCAATGGTCGTCCCTGGTTCGCAGGCCGTCAAGGCGCAGGCCGAGGCCGAAGGCCTGGACCGCATCTTCAAGGAAGCCGGCTTCGACTGGCGCGAGCCTGGCTGCTCGATGTGCCTGGCCATGAACCCCGATATCCTCTCGCCGGGCGAGCGTTGCGCCTCCACCAGCAACCGCAACTTCGAAGGCCGCCAGGGGCGCGGCGGGCGCACGCACCTGGTCTCGCCCGAGATGGCCGCGGCAGCCGCCATCGCCGGACACTTCGTCGATATCCGCAATTGGGAGGTGAAAGCATAATGGAACCCTTTCGCACACTGACTTCATTGGCAGCACCTCTTGACCGCGCCAACGTCGATACCGACCAGATCATTCCCAAGCAGTTTTTGAAGCGCATCGAGCGCACCGGCTACGGCGAATTTCTTTTCTTCGACTGGCGCTTCAAGCCTTCGGGCGATCCGGACCCGGCCTTCGAGCTGAACGCCCCGCAATACCAGGGCGCGCAGATTCTTATCGCGGGCAAGAACTTCGCCTGCGGATCGAGCCGCGAGCACGCCGCCTGGGCTCTGGAGAACTACGGTTTCAAGGTGGTCATTGCGCCCAGTTTCGCCGACATCTTTTTCTCGAACGCGGGCAAGAACGGCATCGTATTGGCGCGGCTCAGCGAGGCGGAAGTTGCGCAGTTGCTGCACAACGCCAAGACGCTGCCCAACTACCAGCTCACCGTCTCGCTCGAAGAGCAGACCGTGACCGACAGCCTGGGATTCAAGGCCAGCTTCGAGGTGGACCCGTTCCGCAAGTTCTGCCTCATCGAAGGCCTGGACGACATCGGCCTTACCCTGCGCCACGCCGCCGCGCTCGACGCATTTGAGGCAAAGCACGACGAAGCCGGTTGGTTAAAGGCAAAGAGCAGCTTCTAGCCTCTAGCTTTCAGCTTCTAGCTGAAGGCTTGGAACCAACGGCAAACAACTGAACGAAGAGCCGTCGCAGTTTGAATAGAAGTTCCGGCGGCTCGTTTCAAAACGAAGAAGATTGCACCTCCCGAATCAAGCTAGAAGCTAGCAGCTAGAAGCTAAAAAGGAGTCCACCATGGGAACCATCGCAACCGCGCAAGCTGCCAACGCCCACCTCACCACACCCACCCGCCTGACCGGCGCGGAGATCGTATGGGCCACGCTGGTAGGCGAGGGCGTAACCGACGTCTTCGGCTATCCCGGCGGGGCGATTCTGCCGGTATACGATGCGCTGCGCAAGTTTCCCATTCACCACACCCTGGTACGTCACGAGCAGGGCGCGGCGCACATGGCCGACGGCTATGCGCGGGCCTCGGGCAAGGTGGGCGTGGCCATCGCCACCAGCGGCCCCGGCGCCACCAATCTCGTCACCGGGATCGCCACGGCCATGCTCGACTCGATTCCGATTGTCTGTATCACCGGCAACGTATCGAGCAAGATTCTCGGCACCGACGCGTTTCAGGAAGTGGACATCACCGGCATTACTCTGCCCGTGACCAAGCACAACTTCCTCATCAACAAGACCGAGGACATTGCCCCGGCGATCCGCTACGCTTTTCAGATCGCCAAGTCGGCGCGCCCCGGCCCGGTGCTGGTGGACATCACCAAAGACGCACAGCAAGGCACGGCCATCTTTGACTTTGCCGCCGCCAAGCCGCGCCCTGTTCGCCCGCATCCCATGCGCAAGATCGAAGAATCCGGCCTGGCGCAAGCCGCCGAACTCATCAAGAATTCGAAGCGCCCCGTCATTCTCGCCGGCCACGGCATCATCGAGTCCGGCGCAATGGAACAGGTACGCACCCTGGCCGAGCGCGCACAGATTCCCGTCGCCCTCACGCTGCTTGGATTGGGCGCATTCCCCGCTTCCCACCCGCTCAACCTGGGCATGATGGGCATGCACGGCGAATCGTGGGTGAACCACGCCATTCAGGATGCCGACCTGCTCATCGCCTGCGGCATGCGCTTCGACGATCGCGTCACCGGCACCACGGCCACCTATGCCACCAAGGCCAAGAAGATTCACATCGAAGTGGACCCCGCCGAGCTGAACAAGAACATCAAGATCGATGTGCCATTGGCCGGCGATCTCGCCGAAGTGCTTGAGGCCTTGCTGCCCCGCATCCCCGGCCGCGACGGCTCCGCCTGGCTGAAGTCCATCGAGGCCATCAAGGGCGATTCGGCCGTGCGCGACATCAAGAACCTGCCCGACCTCGGCCACCTCTATGCGGCGCATGTGATTCACGACATCTGGCGCATCACTGGCGGCAACGCCATCGTGGTCACCGACGTGGGCCAGCACCAGATGTGGGAGGCGCAGTACTTCCACCACGAGCAGCCGCGCACGCTGATCACCTCCGGCGGCCTGGGAACCATGGGCTTTGCATTACCCGCGGCCATCGGCGCCAAGTTCGCCTGCCCGGACAAGGAAGTCTGGGTCATTGCGGGCGACGGGGGATTCCAGATGACCTCACCCGAGCTTTGCACCATCGTCCAGGAAGGCATCAAGATCAACATCGCCATCATCAACAACGGCTACCTGGGCATGGTTCGCCAATGGCAGGAGTTCTTCTACGAGCGCAATTACGAAGCCACGCCGCTGATTAGCCCCGACTTCGTCAAACTGGCCGACGCCCATGGCATCAAGGGCCGCGCCGTGCGCAGCCGCGCAGAAGTGGCGTCAGCCGTTGCGGAAGCCCGCTCCGCGCCCGGCGCGTTCCTGCTCAACTTCATGGTCGAAAAGGAGGAGTCGGTTTACCCGATGATTCCGGTCGGCTCCGCACTGCACGAGATGATCCGCCGCCCCGGCCAGGACCCGTTGCTCGAGTCGCCGGACGATAAGTAGGAACAGCAGCTTCTAGCTTCTAGCTTTTAGCTCCTAGCTTTTGGGTTGGTCGCACTAATCGGCGAGCTGGCCCTTAAGAGAAAGGTGCAACGAGCTGGTAGCTAGAGGCTAGAAGCTAGAGGCTGATTTATGCTGCACACATTCGTTGCATACGTTGAAGACAAGCCGGGCGTGCTCACGCGCGTGGCCTCGCTCTTTCGCCGCCTGAACATCAACATCATCTCGCTCACCGTGGGCCGCAGCGAGCGCGTCGGGCTCTCGCGCATGACCATGGTGGCCGACGCCTCCGCCGAGGCCGGCCATCGCATCCGCGCCAGCCTGTTCAAGCTGGAGAACGTCGAAGACGTGGACGACATCGGCACGACTCCCTCGGTCACCCGCGAGCTGGCGCTCATCAAGGTATCCGCCACGCCCGCCAACCGCTCGCGCATCTTCGAGCTGGTCGAGGTCTTCCGCGCCCGCATCGTCGATCTGGCGCCCGAGTCGCTGATGATCGAGATGACCGGCGTGGAAAGCAAGATCGAAGGGCTGATCCAGGTGCTCAACGAAGACGAGGACCGGGTGCTGGAGATTTGCCGAAGCGGTAAACTGACTATGCGCCGTGGCCACCACACCAGCCGCGTCATGAAAGCCATGGGCGCCAACGGCGACGAACCCGCCGAGCAGCCCGAAGAAGTCATCGAAGACCCCGCTGCCGTTTTGCCGAAATAGTGTTCCGATCTGTCATCCTGAGCATCTGACTTGCCGCGTCGAGCTTCGGCCGAATGTACGGGCGCTCAGCATCCCGGAGGGATGCATCGAAAATAGTCCAGGGCAAAGCGAAGCACAACCCTGGGATACGCACAGGACAATGCCTGCGCCCCGCAGGGGCGCGGCGAAACACAGCCAATGCGGCCCGTTCAATAGGAACGGAGCGCAGCAAAGTTGAAGGACCTGCGGTCCAAATCAATCCATTCGGCTGGCCCACGCTAGCCGCGTCTTTGTTCTTGCGGCCAGGGTAGTGAGTCTGAAGTTCGTCGGAGAACAACCGCAGATTCTTCGCTCACCACCCCCGAACTGAAATACGTTCGGGGCCCTGTTCGTTCAGAATGACAGCCGCGTTTTGTTGGGAGTTTTGGAAAGCGCACACTCGGCTGAGAGCACAAATCTCCACAAGCTCATTTCAAAGAACCATTAACCAAGAAAAGGAAGAACCGAGAAAATCATGGCCACCACTTATTACGATCACGATGCCGACCTGTCCCTCATCCAATCCAAAAAGGTAGCCATCATCGGCTACGGCTCCCAGGGGCATGCCCACGCCCTCAACCTCAAGGATTCCGGCGTCCAGGTAAAAGTCGGCCTCGCGCCCAACTCCAAGTCCATCGCCAAGGCCCAGAAGGCCGGCCTGGAAGTGACCACTGTCGCCGAAGCCACCAAGTGGGCCGACGTGATCATGGTCCTGGTCCCCGATCAGACCGCCGCCAAGCTCTATGCCGACGAGATCGGCCCCAACCTCACCGCCGGCAAGCTGCTGATGTTCGCCCACGGCTTCAACATCCACTACAAGACCATCGTCCCCGCCGCGGGCGTGGATGTGGGCATGGCCGCGCCCAAGGCGCCCGGGCACCGCGTGCGCGAAGTCTTCACCGAGGGCGGCGGCGTTCCCGGATTGATCGCCGTCCACCAGGACGCTACCGGCAAGGCCCACGCACTTTGCCTCAGCTACCTCAAGGGCATCGGCTGCACCAGGGCCGGAGTGCTTGAGACCACGTTCAAAGAGGAAACCGAGACCGATCTCTTCGGCGAGCAGGCCGTGCTCTGCGGCGGCGTCAGCGCGCTGATCAAGGCGGGCTTCGAGACCCTGGTCGAGGCCGGCTACCAGCCGGAGAGCGCCTACTTCGAGTGCCTGCACGAGCTCAAGCTGATCGTCGATCTGATCTATCGCGGCGGCCTGGCTTACATGCGCTACTCGATCTCGGACACCGCCGAGTGGGGCGACTATGTCTCGGGACCGCGGGTCATCAACGACGAGAGCCGCAAGGCCATGAAGGCCATCCTGACCGAAATCCAGAACGGCGAATTCGCCAAGCGCTTCCTCGCCGACCAGAACTCCGGCCGCAAGGAGTTTATGGCCTTCCGCGACGCCGAAGCCAAGCACCCGGTCGAAGTGGTCGGCAAGACGCTGCGCGCCGCCATGCCCTTCCTCGATCCCGTCACGGTAGAGGAAGTCGCCAAGAACCGGTAGTTTTTCCTCGACTCCGAACGGATTGGCCCTGCAGAACACCCTCTGCGGGGCCTTTCTTTGGATTGTCTTCAGGGGACCCCACAAAAGGGGATGGGAACAGATTTTCGCTCCGCATCTGCATGGCGGACATGCCGCCTCCCTCCCACGCTTGAGGCTTCATTGGAAAGCCTAGCTGGCGAGCCACTTTCCAGCGTTTCGCCCTGCCGAGAGGACTTCGCGGCCCTCCCTCTCTTCCTTTGTCGGCGTTCTTCGGGTTGCCTAATTGTTTCAGGGTGTACCATGTAGCCGGATCGATGCGAGGAAGTACCGGCCTCGCATCTGCGAGGGGCAATGGACTTCAAGGTCGTTGTTGATGTTCTCAGCGCAGTGGCGACATCAGTGATTGCAATAACCGGCGTCTGGGCACTGATATACGCGCACAGGCAGTTGAAGCAGAGTCGGGAATCGGAGAAGGTGAAGCACCTTGTCGAATTCAACAAGGAGTTCGACTGCAATCCGATGGCACAATGGCGCAAGAACGTCGCAGAGCAGAGGCTAAATGGTATCCCTTTCCCAGATGAAGCCTTGAGGCTTTTTGATTTCTTTGAGACCGTCGGGTTGCTCGTGCGGCGTGGGTATCTGGACCAGGATGATGTGTGGTGTACTTTCAGCTATTGGATATTCAACATCTATTCCGACTTCCGCGACGAAAT
>Ga0181529_10006568_pt1 | contig 11791 bp, 13 predicted proteins | sample PEATcosm2014_Bin_36_FD_119763 | JGI IMG/M metagenome (GOLD analysis project Ga0181529, IMG submission 119763) | Peatland microbial communities from MTU Mesocosm Facility, Houghton, MI, USA - PEATcosm2014_Bin10_30_metaG | ecosystem: Environmental > Terrestrial > Soil > Wetlands > Peat | place... | reverse complement strand
TGGTGAGCGCGGTGGGACTCGAACCCACGACCCCCTGATTAAAAGTCAGATGCTCTACCGATTGAGCTACGCGCTCTCTTTGATATTACAGGGATTTTCGAGTTCGGTTTTGCTCGCTTCCCGCTTCACCCTGCCTTCTCTCAGATAATTCTGTCGCCCCAGGGGCAACACTTCCGTTCGTCCGTCAGATGCTCTACGGCGCAGCCTCCATTCATGGAGGCAACGCCGTGCGGCTCACTAACGCGATCATCGCTTCGATACAAGCGCCGCCGAAGGGCAAACGCGTCGAGTTGAAGGACGAGGCGTCGCCTGGACTGTCGTAGCGCATATCGTCCGGCGCTGCGGCCTGGAGCGTCGCCTATCGTCCGGTCGGCGGCAGAATGCAGCGCCAAACGATTGGCAGATACCCCGCCGTCAGCCTCGTGCTGGCGCGGGAGAAGGCCGCCGAGATACGTCTCGCGAAGGCCCAGGGCAGGAACCCGCAAAAAGAGAAGTGCGTCGCCGTCGCGCGCGATCGGCTCGCGTTCGACACCCTCGCGGACGACTTCATCCGGCTCTACGTCGAGCGCCGGAAAGCGCCGCGGTCGATCGCGTCGGGAAAAGCCACTCCGGCGCGACGGGTCGATGTCATCACAGCACGAGGCGCCGGCGCGGTTTGACCGTGCAAGAGAAGGCGGCGATCTTCGCTACAAGAAGTTCATTGCCTCGCCCGAGGCGAGGACGTCACCGCGCCAATCCGCGCTGATGTCTCTTTCTCCAAAGCGAGGCGATTTCGTGTTCCGGTCGGAATATTTCAGATCGCCGAAATCGAGTTCTTTTAGCGTCGCGGTCCGTTGATTTTCCAGGAAGAGGCGCCGAACGAGCGCCACGAGTCGCACGCAGATGTTTCCTGAGCTAGGGCGTCGCTTATGCGCGAACACTCCCTCCGGTGGTCGCTCGCTCAATGAACTCGGGGGGCACGACCACCGACACGCCAGTTGAGGCGGCCTCGGCGGCACTCCTCCGTTCGATGATTTTCAATGTCTCTTCGACCATACGTTGCCCGTCTTGACGGAAAGTCGTCAGTTCGTAAGCATCCCATGATGTGGCCGGAATGCCGTCGAAACCGCAGACAAGCACGTCGTTCGGAACGCGGAGGCCAAGCTTGTGAAGCGCGTCGATGGCGCCCACGGCCGACAAGTCGTTGGCGCAGAACAAAGCTTCGGGCGGGTTCGGACGTCGGAACATTTCGAGTGTCGCCTGATGGCCGCCGTCATAGCGGAAGTCGCCAACCCTAATCTTGATCTCGCCCAGCCCCGCCTCCGCGATCACCGACGAATAGCCCGCGAAGCGGTCGGTGTTGGACGGACTTGCTTCAGGCCCCGCAATGTAGCCGAAACGCCGGGCGCCACGGGCGATGAACAGATTGGCGATCGTGCGGCCGGCGCCGAAATTGTCGCAGCAAACCGACGACACCCAGGCATTGACGATCGGCGTATTGAAAGAAACTACCGGAATCTTCAACTGCGCCAGATGATCGGCCGAACGCGGCGAAAGGATCGACAGGGCGCTGACGATTGCGTCGACTCGGTAGCTGGCAAGCTTCGGCACGATGGGCTCGAGCGTATGCCCGCTGTTGACGTGCACCAGCAGCGCCTGCTTACCCGCGTCCTGAAGGCTTACCAGGAACTGCTCGAGAATCGTCGAATAGAATGGATTATACATGCCGCCGACGACGATCGCCACAAGATACGAACGGTGGGTGAGCATGATGCGCGGGATCAAGCTCGGCCGATAGCCGAGCTCCTTCGCGGCCGCCAGAATCTTCTGGCGGGTCTCTTTGGACACGCTCGCGCCAGGCTTGAAGGTTCGCGATACCGCCGACTGCGAGACGCCCGCGAACCGGGCGACATCCGTCGACGACGGATATCTCTTGGGGTGTATCGGAGAACCCTTTTGGTAAGCCATTTTCCCCATTCTGCTCAATCGGCCGAATCGGACGGAGGTCTGCCACTGGCGCCGTCGTGCGCCAAGGGCTGACCGACGCCAGCCAACACCAATCATCGCGAGAACGCAATCGCTATTGACAGCCTCCCGTCAATGTGACTAGCTATGCACAAGCAATGACTAGCTAGTCATACAAATATGACTAGCTAACCAAAATTGGTGATTAGCTAGTCACCTGGTTGGGAGGGAACCTGAATGCGTGTAACGCCGATTGACGGCTTCTGGCCGGCGACGCTCCGGTTGGGCTTGGCGTTCGCCGGCGAGGTCAACCAGGGCGACGATCCTGCCGACAACGACGTCCTCGAACCGATCAGGCCTTTGGCGAAGATCGAAAGGGGCGCGCCGCTGCGGCCCCTGTGGAATCCAATTGCCGCGGATGACTGACATGCGCCGTGGAATCGCCTGCGCCGGCGACTGGATCGTCGATCAGGTCTATGTCGCTTCGCATTGGCCAGCGAGGGGCGATCTGGCGCGCATCGGCGTGGCGACCACCGGGGTCGGCGGAGGGGCGGTCAATGTCGTCACCGATCTCGCCTCCTTCGGCGCGACCTTCCCGCTAGCGGCGATCGGTTGCGTCGGCGACGACGCCAACGGCAGTCTCATCGCGGCGCATTGCGCGCGAATCGGCCTCACCGACATGCGGTTGACGAAATTGAAGGACGCAGCGACTGGCTACACGCTGGTGATGACCGTGCCCGGCGACAGCCGCACGTTCTTCTACCATGGCGGCGCGAACGACGCCTTCGCGGCCGAACACTTCCCGGTCGGCGAGCTCGCCGCCGCGGGCTACAAGTTTCTCTATCTCGGCTATCTCGTGTTGCTCGGCGCGCTCGACGCCATTGCGCCCGACGGCTCGACGGGCGCGGCGCGGGCGCTGGAAGCCGCGCGCGCCGCGGGAATGCTGACCTGCGTCGATTGTGTCTCCGATATACGGCCAGATTTCGCCGCGGTCGTCGCGCCGGCGCTGCCGCATTGCGACTATCTCGTTCTGAACGAGGTCGAGGCGGGGTGCGCCGCGGCCGTCGCGGTGCGCCGCGCCGACGGATCTCTCGATCGCGCGGCGCTCAAAGCCGCGGCGGCGCGGCTGATCGCCGCCGGCGTGCAAAAGGCGGTCGTCGTCCACGCGCCGGAGGGCGCGCTGTGGGCGCCGCGCGGCGGCGCGCCGCTATGGGTCGCCTCGACGCCGCTGGCGCCCGAAGACATCGTCAGCCCGGTCGGAGCAGGCGACGCTTTCTGCGCCGCTGTGCTCTACGGACTGCACGAGGATTGGCCGCCGGCCAAGACCATGCGCGTCGCGCACGGCTCCGCCGCCGCCTGCCTTGGCGGCGCGACTGCGACCGACGGCATCCCGCCGATGGCGACGCTGCTCGAACGCGCCGAACCGACGGAGGCGTCGTCGTGATCGCTATTCGTCGTCATCGGCGTCGCGGCCGACGCTGCGGCGTGCTTCCAAACGCCGACCTGGGCGCCGTTGGTCGGGACGCGCGTCGGCCTCGCACCCCGGCGTCGGTTTCTTTGTCCGCCAAGTCGTCTTCGGGCGCTGCACTGGCGACGGCCGTCGCACTCGCCATCGACCCAAAGACTTTCTCTGCAATTCAATAATTCACGCAATACCAATCGGTTACAGGACAAACATAGAGAGTTCGGTCATGGATCTCGGTTTGAAGGGCAAGGTGGCGGTGATCAGCGGCGGCAGCGTCGGCATCGGCCTTGCCGTGGCGCAGGGCCTCGCGGCCGAAGGCGTCAACCTCGTGCTGGCGGCTCGTCAGGCCGAGCGACTCCGGGAAGCGGCGGCGGGCATCGCCAAGCGCTTCGGCGTCAAGGCGGTGCCGGCGCCGTGCGACGTCGCCACGCCCGAGGGCGCCGACAAGTTGGTGGCCGAGACCAAGGCCGCCTTTGGCGGCGCCGACATCCTGATCAACAACGCCGGCACCGGCTCCAACGAGACGATCATGGAGGCGCCCGACGACAAGTGGAACGCCTACTGGCAACTGCACGTGATGGCCGCCGTCCGCCTCGCGCGCGGCCTGGCGCCGACGATGAAGCAGCGCGGCGGCGGCGTCGTGCTCAACACCGCCTCGATCTGCGCCGTCCAGCCTCTCTGGTACGAGCCGATCTACAACGTCACAAAGGCGGCGTTGCTGATGTTCTCCAAGACGCTCGCCAACGAAGTGATCAAGGACAACATCCGCGTCAACGCCATCTGTCCTGGTCTCGCGCTCACCCCCGACTGGGTGAAGACGGCTAAGCAGCTCACCGCCGACAAGGGTGGGGACTACGAGGCCTATCTCGCCTCGGTCGCCCGCGAAAACGCGCCGATCGACCGCTTCGCCAGCCCCGAAGAGCTCGCCAACTTCTACGTGTTCCTGTGCTCGAACCGGGCGAGCTACTCGGTGGGCTCCACCTATTTCGTCGACGGCGGTTGGCTCCGCACCGTGTGAAGACGGAGGTCCCTTTCGCTCGCCGCGCGGCCTTAGGGCCAGTTCTCCCGCCCTTTCCATTGAAACGGCAACGCAACTCGTGAGGAGCTCGCCATGAAAGCTCTCGTTTTAGAAAAGAAAGGCAGCCTGTCGCTGCGCGACTTCGACCTGCCGCTGGACGTCGGCGACGACGACGTCCGGATCGCAATCCATACGGTCGGCATCTGCGGCAGCGACGTCCATTACTACACGCACGGTCGGATCGGCGATTTCGTCGTGCGCGAACCGATGGTTCTCGGTCATGAGGCCTCGGGCACGGTGATCGAGGCGGGAGCGAAGGTCGCCCACCTCAAGGTCGGCGATCGCGTGTGCATGGAGCCGGGCATCCCCGATCTGTCGTCCAGGGCGACGAAACTGGGGATCTACAACGTCGACCCGTCCGTCCGCTTCTGGGCGACGCCGCCGATCCATGGCGTGCTGACGCCGGAAGTCGTCCATCCCGCGGCTTTCACGTACCCGCTGCCTGACAACGTCACCTTTGGCGAGGGCGCCATGGTCGAGCCCTTCGCCATCGGCATGCAGGCAGCCAAGAAGGCCCGCATCGCGCCGGGCGACGTAGCGGTGGTGATCGGCGCCGGGACTATCGGCGTCATGACGGCGCTCGCGGCCCTCGCCGGCGGATGCGCGCGGGTGCTCATCTCTGACGTCAGCGAGCAGAAACTAGCGATCGCCGGCGGCTATCGGGGGATCACGCCCGTGGACGTCCGCACGCAATCGCTTCTCGAGATCGTCGCGCGGGAGACCCGCGGATGGGGCGCCGACGTCGTGTTCGAGGCGTCGGGCAACGCGAAGGTCTACCAAGACATCTTCCGGCTCGTGCGGCCGGGCGGCGGCATCGTCGTCATCGGTCTTCCCCTCGAGCCGGCCGCCCTCGATATTTCCGCCGCAAGCGCCAAGGAAATCCACATCGAGACGATCTTCCGCTACGCGAACGTCTACGAGCGAGCGCTCGAACTGATCGCCTCCGGCAAGGTCGACCTCAAACCGCTGATCAGTGGAACCTATCCATTCGATCAGAGCATCGCCGCCTTCGAGCGCGCGGCCGCCGGCAATCCCGCCGACGTGAAGCTGCAGATCCGCGTCGCTTCATGACCGAGCTCGCCGAAAAACGCCCTGTCGTTCAACTCGTTGTCGTTGGGCAGACAACAGTGACGTGAGGGGTCGCTACCGCTCCGCTTAGCGATCCAGAAAATGTGCCCTGAATGGTAACCTGGGAGAGGAATGTCATGACTTCGAAAAGCTTGCTGCTGTCCTGCGCTCTTGCTGTTTGCATCAGCGCGCCGGCCTTCGCCAAGGACCTAAACTCCGTCGGCCTGAGCATGGGCTCGCTGAGCAATCCCTACTTCATCGCGCTCACCGAGGGCGCCACCGCCGCTGCGAAAGCGATCAACCCGAACGTGCGAGTCACCTCGGTTTCTTCCGAGTACGACCTCGGCAAGCAATTCACTCAGATCGACAACTTCATCGCCGCCGGCGTCGACCTCATCTTGGTCGCCGCCGCCGATCCTCACGCCATCTCCTCGGCGATCGAGCGCGCCCATAAGGCCGGAATCGTAGTCGTGGCGGTGGACGTCGAGGCCGAAGGAGCGGACGCGACGATCGAGACCGACAACACCCGCGCCGGCGAAATTTCTTGCGAATATCTCGCCAAGAAGTTGGATGGCGCCGGCAGGGTGGCCATCCAGTGGGCCGGCCCGGTGTCGTCGTCGATCGCTCGTGTCGAGGGCTGCAAGAAGGCCCTAGGCGCCTATCCGAAGATCACGATCATCGACGACATCCAGAACACCAAATGCCAGCGCGACCTCGGAATGAACGTCATGCTCGAGCAGCTGCAGCGCTACTCCGATATCAAGGGCGTCTTCCCCATCTGCGAGCCGGCGGCCATCGGCGTGAACCTCGCCGCGACGCGGCTCCATCGCGACGACATCGTGATCACTTCGGTCGATGGCTCGCCAGACGCCGTCGAAGCCCTGAAGACCAAGACGCTGCTGGCGGGAACCGCCAGCCAGAGTCCGCGCGAGCAGGGACGTCTGGGCGTCGAAACCGGGTACAACATCATGAACGGCAAGGCGCCGGAGGTTAAGGTCCGGATGCTTCCGCCCCAGCTCATCACCCGCGACAACGTCAGCGAGTACAAGGGCTGGTAACCGCAGTAACGTCGAGAGGCCAAAGGGGATGTCCATTCCCTTTGGCCGCCTAACGCATCGACAAGTCGGGCGCCGTTCGTTCGCCCAGGAGCGCTCTGCGAGTCGACGCCACAGGCGCGCCGTCGTTGGAACGGAAGAAACCGCCCGAGTGGATGCGGGCCGGACCGCAGCGTAGGCCGCGCACCTGCTGCGATGGAGCTAGTTATGTCCCTTCAGCCGAAGAATCCTCCGGTGCTCGAGATGCGGCACATCTCGAAGACGTTTGGTGGAACGCACGCGCTCAACGACGTCGCCTTCACCGCCTACGCAGGGGAGATTCATGCCCTGATGGGGGAAAACGGCGCAGGGAAGTCGACCCTCATGAAGGTGCTCGCCGGCGCCTTCACGCCCGACCCCGGCGGGGAAATCATCATCGCTGGCCAGCCGATCAAGATCACCAATCCGATGCAGGCCCGCCGCGCCGGCGTGTCGGTGATCTACCAGGAACTGGCCCTGGCTCTCAATCTCTCCGTCGCAGAGAATATCCATCTTGGCCGAGAGCTGACGCGAGGGCCGTGGATCGACCGGCGACGAATGGACGCAGATTGCCGCGACGTCCTCGAAAAGCTCGGCGCGAATTTTGCGCCGCAAACCGTGACGTCGAGACTTTCCATGGCCGAACGCCAGATCGTCGAGATCGCTCGCGCGATCCACGCCGACGCCCGCATCCTCGTGATGGACGAGCCGACGACGGCCCTCTCGTCGCGCGAGACGGAACGGCTGTTCGAACTCGTCGCCCAGCTGAAGAGCGCGGGTCTTGCGATCGTCTACATTTCTCACCGCATGGGCGAAGTCTATCAGCTCGCCGATCGCGTATCGGTGTTGCGCGACGGCGGTTACGTCGGAACGTTGAGCGGCGCCGAGGTCGATCCCGAGAAGATCGTCTACATGATGGTCGGACGCGACCTGTCCTCCTTCTACAAGAGGGCGCCCGTCGCAGGAGCGCATCTCGAAACCGTTCTCGAAGTCGCGGATCTCAGCGACGGAAGACGGGTCAACGGCGCGTCGCTCACGGTTCGCAAGGGCGAGTTGCTCGGACTCGCCGGCCTCGTCGGCGCGGGCCGAAGCGAGCTCGCACGCCTCATCTACGGGGCGGAGACGCCGGCGTCAGGGCGCATCGTCCTCGACGGCAAGGCGGTTTCCTTCCGCTCGCCGAAGGAAGCGATTCGTCACGGCGTCGTCTATCTGACCGAAGACCGCAAGGGCGACGGGCTGTTGCTCGATATGAGCGTCGGCGACAACATCAACCTTCAGGTTTTCGGCAACGACTCCATATGGGGCATGTGGCTCGACCGGAAGCGCGCCGACCAACGGGCGGCGAACGCGATCAGCGCGTTCGCCATCCGCGTCGCCGGCAAAGCCGTGCCGGTCGGGGCGCTGTCGGGCGGCAACCAGCAGAAGGTGCTGCTGTCGCGTCTGCTGGAGACCAAGCCGAAGGTTCTCATTCTCGACGAACCGACGCGCGGCGTCGATATCGGCGCCAAAGCCGAAATCTACCGCATTATCGATGAACTCGTTCACGCCGGCGTGGCGGTCCTCGTCATCAGTTCCGAGTTGCCCGAAGTGGTGGGCATCTGCGACCGAGTCGCCGTCATGCGCGAAGGTCGGATCGTCGGGGAGGTCGGCGGGGAAAGCGGCCAGACGATCAGTGAGGAAAACATCATGGCGCTGGCGGTGGGCGTGAATCTCAAGGGGAGACTGCAGTGACCGGCAAGTCTGGAACGTCAAAGCCGACCGCAAAGGGCGTGAGCGGTCCGACGTCGGTGATGCTTTCCGCGCTGCGCGCCTTGGTCGACGCTCACAGCATGCTGCTGGTGTTGATCGTGTTGGGCGTGCTGCTTCAGATCGCCTGCATCGTGATCACCGGCGAAGGCCGGTTTCTGTCGCTGCAAAACCTATCGATCGTCCTCGAGCAGACGTCGATCAATGCGGTGCTCGCCTCAGGCATGACCTTCGTCATCCTGACGGGAGGCATCGATCTGTCGGTTGGGTCCATCCTCGCCGCGGCCGCCGTCGTCGGGTTGCTCGTCTCCACGACGTCTGGTGTCCTCGCCGTCCTGCTCGCACTGACGTGCGGCCTCGCCTTCGGCCTGATCAACGGCGCTCTTGTCGCCTACGTCCAACTGCCGCCGTTCATCGTCACCCTCGGCACGCTCACGGCGGCGCGTGGCGTGGCGCGCCTAATGTCACATGACATCACCGTGTTCAATGCGAAACTGCCATTCGCATTCATCGGCAGCGACAATCTCGTGCTCATCCCCGGTCTCGTGTCCGTCTCCTGGCTCGTCGTCATCGCGTTTCTGGTGATTGTCGGGTCCTGGCTGATCCTGCGGCGCACCGTCCTCGGCGTCTACATTTATACGGTCGGCGGCAATCCGAGCGCAGCCCGTCTGGCCGGCATCAAGGTCGGCGCCGTGCTGCTGTTCGCCTATGGCGTCTCGGGCGTGCTCGCGGGACTGGGCGGCGTCATGCAGGCGGCTCGTCTCTACGCCGCCAACGGCCTGCAACTCGGCCAATCCTATGAACTCGACGCCATCGCCGCGGTAATCTTGGGTGGGACGAGTTTCGTCGGCGGAATCGGCAGCATCTGGGGAACGCTCTACGGCGCCTTGATCATCGCAGTTCTTTCGAACGGACTCATCCTGCTCGGCGTCTCCGATGTCTGGCAGTACATCATCAAGGGCGTGGTCATCATCGGAGCGGTCGCGCTCGATCGCTATCGGCTGCGCGGGTCAGTGCGAAGCTGATCAGATCGCGCGCCCCGGCCGTTGTTCTGAGTGGGTTCCGAACGCCGATCGGCGCGACGAACTGCTGGACGGCGAGAACGTATTCAGCCTGGCCGAGATCCACGTCCTGATCGAAGCCCGGCGACGCCGCCGCAACGGCGTGCGCCCGAACAGCTCGCTTCACTACCGGGCGCTCGCGCTTGAAACCTTCGTCCCCCACGGCGGAAACATCGCGCCGAGGGCGAGCGCGCCGGCTGCTCGGGGCGCGCGCTCGCCCAACCCAAACGTGGCGTTGGAGGTCGCCATGCACTAACATCGAGACGCGATCGCCCCTGGCGGTAGCCACCGCTACTTCGAGGCGCCCATCAAGGAGAATGAGACCGTGGCGAGGGAATTGGAAGGCAAAGTCGCTGTCGTGACCGGGGCTGCGTCGGGCATCGGATTGGCGAGCGCCGAAGCGATGTTGGCGGCAGGCTCGCGCGTAGTGGTCGTCGACCGCGACGAGGCGGCGCTGAAGGCGCTCTGCAAGAGGCATGGCGACGCTTTGACGCCGCTGGTCGTCGACCTCCTCGACCCCAAGGCCTGCGCTTCGCTCGTGCCGAGAGTCCTGGAGAAGCTTCCCCATATCGATATCTTCCACGCCAATGCGGGCACGTATGTCGGCGGCGACTTGGTCGACGCCGACACCGCGGCGATCGACCGGATGCTGAACTTGAATGTCAACGTCGTGATGAAGAATGTGCACGACGTGTTGCCGCACATGATCGAGCGTCGGACGGGCGACATCATCGTCACGAGTTCTTTGGCGGCCCATTTTCCGACGCCATGGGAGCCGGTCTACGCGTCGTCCAAGTGGGCGATCAATTGCTTTGTCCAGACGGTGCGACGGCAGGTTTTCAAGCACGGCATTCGCGTAGGCTCAATCTCACCCGGTCCCGTCATCACCGCGCTGCTCGCGGACTGGCCGCAGGAGAAGCTGAAGGAATTGAGGGACGCGGGCAGTCTGCTGGAGGCCAGCGAAGTGGCCAATGTGATTACGTTCATGCTGACGAGGCCGCGCGGCATGACGATCCGGGACGTTGTCATGATGCCCACCAATTTCGACCTCTAGGGGCGCGCTCAGCCAGGCGCTTTTCATCGCACTCAGCCACCATTTTTCGACTGTATCCGTTTCGGGCCTAAGAGCCGAGCCAAGAACTTGTTGAGTCGGATGAATCGGCTGTGATTCCATGGCGGGCGCATGATTCGAATGGGAGCGCCCAATGTGGAATCCCGAGCGCCGTATCGCCGCCGCCGCGCGGCGCGGCCTATGTTATCCAAGCGACATGAGCGACGCCGAATGGGCGCTGGTTGAGCCGATGATTCCGCCCGGGCGGCGGGGCGGCCGTCCGCAGGGCGTGAACCTGCGCGAGGTTCTCAACGCGATCTTTTACGTGCTCGCGACGGGCTGCCAGTGGCAGGCGCTGCCGAAGGATCTGCCGCCCAAGAGCACCGCGCATCATTATTTCGCGCTGTGGGACTGGGACGGCGCGCTGGAGCGCATCCATGAGGCGCTCTACGTCGCGACACGCGAGGCCGCCGGACGGCAAGCGAGCCCGACGGCGGCGATCATCGACTCGCAGAGCGCCAAGGCCGCTCAAAAAGGGGCGCTGCGCTCGATCCGCAGGGCTTCGATGCGGGCAAGAAGGTCACGGGCCGCAAGCGTCATATCCTTGTCGACACGCTCGGCCTCCTGCTCGGCGTGAGCGTGGCGCCCGCCGACATTCAAGACCGCGACGGGGCGCGCGATCTGTTGCAGCAGACGCGCCGCCGCTTTCCCTTTATCGAGCGCATCTTCGCCGACGCCGGATACCAAGGGCCGAAAATGGCGAAGACGATCGCCGCCACGGGATGTTGGACGATGGAAATCGTCCGGCGCTGCGATCTCCATCGTTTCGTGGTCCTGCCGAAGCGATGGATCGTCGAGCGCAGCTTCGCCTGGATCAGCCGCAATCGGCGCTTGACCCGCGATTTCGAACGCTACGCAAGGACCGTCGCCGCCTTCGTGCGGCTCGCAATGATCCGCCTCATACTCAAACGCCTGACCACGCCTAGCCTTTGCTCATGAATCCGTTCTTCTTGGATCGGCTCTAAGGGCTTACCAAGCGTCCTTTCACGGCCTTTGAGCGGACGCGCGCCAATTCGTGCAAGCGCCTGTCAGGTCTATGCTCAACCCGACACCGGGATTGTTGCCCCGGCCACACCCGCGCTACATTGATTTGTCGGAAAGGCCCGTTCTTATGGGGACAGTGTGAGCTGGACCCCATTGGTGGGACCACGGATGGTTGGGTTTAAGGTGTAATCTCGCCTGCCCTTGTCCTTCAAGAATCAAGCCGCTTCTTGCTGCTTCTGTTTCTGCTGTGGGTATGTGGGC
>Ga0181529_10006567_pt1 | contig 11792 bp, 16 predicted proteins | sample PEATcosm2014_Bin_36_FD_119763 | JGI IMG/M metagenome (GOLD analysis project Ga0181529, IMG submission 119763) | Peatland microbial communities from MTU Mesocosm Facility, Houghton, MI, USA - PEATcosm2014_Bin10_30_metaG | ecosystem: Environmental > Terrestrial > Soil > Wetlands > Peat | place... | reverse complement strand
TGTGGGTGTACCTATAACGTGAAACACTGCGTCTAAGTTTATCAACATCTTGCGCAGAAGCCGACTGCAAAATGTGAAACTTTGTGCCCCCATATGATGAAACTATCACCATGGATTGACGCATAATGCGAAATTTTCCCGACTGTAAGAACCTACACAACCTCCTCAACCTCCTCAACTTTCTTGTTTCCTGTTGTTTGGGAGTCATGGAGGTTCTCGGTCTGCGCGAGCAGATCCTCCTCAACGTACACCACGGCGAGTTGCTGGATCAGTGCGACCGTGGCCTTATCGAAGGTCAGGCCGTTGCCGGCCAATGTCAAACGGCAAGTGCGCAGCCCGAGCTGACACAGCCGGCGGCCCACCGTCTCAGGGCTCAGCTTGAGACGTTCACCTCGCAGTTCGAGAATACGGTTCGCTTCACCCGCGACCTCCGACGTGTAGGCGTGTAGCCGGTCCTGACGGCTGAGGGCGAGCACGGCTTCCACGACGAGTGCCTCGGGCGCTCCTGACCGTTTATACAGCTGTTGCCGGTCCTGGACTTGAAGAAGGGTTAGCAGTTTCTGCCGGAGCTCGGGTGCGTCCACGATCCCGCGCGCGAGCGCCGTCGCTATAGCCGCCGTCTCGGAGGACACGCCGAAGGGAACCCATGTCCACTGCTTTACATAACTGAGATTCATCTTCCGGTATAGGTCCAAGTGGACGGGTAGGCGCTCCATCATTGTTTGTAGCCAAGCAGGGCGGGTTGGTGGTGCTGAGTTTGAAGGGCTGATGTGGATGTGGATGGAGTTCAGAATCTTGTGTGTTATTGGATTCTCGCCAGCGTAGATTGCCGTCGACTTGGCGTGCTTGATCAAGGATTGGCCATCCACAACCGAGCAGTTCCGATCAGTCATGCTGCTCAACAGGGCGACTGTTCGCTTGTCGAGGTTAGGCTCAGATATCAGATTGGTCTGACAACCCCAGCTGAGTACACCAAGGTCACTCCGGCGGAATCCGGCCAGCAGGGCCGCGCGCCGGCAGAGATTGTATAGAAGGTGCAGAACGACCCCTGCGTCATGGGCGGGGCCTGTGATGATTAGGCACGGAAGAACGGTCAATACGTCCTGAAAGTAGGTTGAGATCACCCAGAATGCAATAAGCTCGGCGGCATCCGCCGGCAGGTATGTCTGCGCCATGAGACTCCGCGTAATCCAAGCGACAAGCTCGACTGCCGTGGCCATCCGAGGCGGCGGGAGTGGTGCCTCCACCGGCGCGCTGAGCTGCTCACCGGTCAGGGGCATCTCAACATCGTCTGTGCTGCCGGCTGCCGCGGGAGCCGGAACTTCCGTCTCGGGGGTAGCGTCAGTCGGGACACAGCCGATATCAGCGAGGATACTGTCTATTAAGGGCATTAATGATGGTGGCTTTGGTTTCGGAGCCGGCGCTGGTGCGGGGGCTACAGGGACCGGTGGAACGAACGGCGCAAAACAGCCACCGTCATCGTGCTCTGTGGGTTTTTTCACGTACTCTCCAGCGGTGAGCAGCAGTGTGACTTCGGGGACATCGGGCATATGGACCTCACAAGATTAAAGGTGTGAACGAAAAGCCAACCAGGGGCCGGCGGAAATCCGTTCCATATAGGGGGTTCGTAGTTGATTTTTTTAGAAACACATCGCTTTTGGAGACGGACTATAACAGCGACGGCAATAGAGCGACATAAGAATCAGGCTCACCATGCAGCCGGATGGCATTTTGTTGAGGCAAAGTTGCACCGGTGCATGCAGCACGAAGAGCCGGGGCGCCTGGGCGCCGATGGGGACCACCTGCCGGATGCAACATCTATCTATATGTGCGTTGGTCGCACGGACCAGGGAATCGCGTGGCCCCGGCGGCCTGCCTGGGAGGCGCCGGCAATGGAAGGCCCCAGAGGTCAGGCCCGAGACCATTTTGCCTGCACAGCTGCTTCAGTTGCCCGTACTTCGACATCTGACAGTTAGGCGAAGGATAGGAGTATCTCTTTGCGGTCTTGCATCCCCGAACGGACTTGGTTCGAAAACTCTAACGATCCTAGAGACGCCCCGTCGGAGTTGAGTCAGCAGCCAGAGCCGCCACTTCCGCACCACTTAAGTACCGCTTCTCACGGAGCCGTTGTGATACAGCGCGAACCCATCCCCAATTCTCCTGAAGGAGTTGGGTAACCGTTAATTTCGCATTCTTGACCACCGCCCTGCGATTGCCGCCGATGTCGGACAAGTACGACTGCGCCCCGTTCCAATCACTCTTACCCGTACCTCTAAATAACCAAGACCACTGCATGCCATTATTGCCATGGATTAGTTCCGCCCCAACTCCGGCAAACTTGATTAGGACCTCATCTTCACTGTCTTTCGTGTTCCCCCGCGCGCACCGGCCATGCCCGTTCCCATCCTCCCTTGGATGAGTCATCAACCTCACACAGTCCAGAAAAACCCCAAGCAACAAGGTAACTACGGCGTGGCCGGCCTCATGGATGGCATTGTATTCATCGAGATGTTCATCAGTGTCGCGGCCAGGCAGAGGAACAGCCCCAGTACGTTCAACCAACTCCTGCGCCTCATCAATTGACAAGTTCTTCATATATATTGTCCTTCTTTAGTAAGAAGGTGTCTCCCCTACACCATCTCGCCAAGTTAAAGTGCCCATCTATGCGTGGGCTCTGCCGATGCATTGAGTCACTTGTGTCCACCCTATTGCTTACTCCACCTCCACAGCCGCTCAAGCTCAACGATGCATAATGTCTCGGCCAGAGGAAACGATCCTCCTTCACGCGTCGGTCGAGAATCTCAAAGATGATTTGTGGCGTGGCTGTGACCAGGACGGATGATGCCTTAGATTTCGAACTGCGAGACTACTACTTCAAACAGGTTATTCATATGTGCTGTCCTTGGTAGGACGTTTACTAAAATGGTGATGTGTGGATGCCCATCGGTTCTATTTCGACTTATAGCAAAGTGTAACACAACTCTAGTCATGGTAGATGGAGCAAACTATTCAAGAAATAAATAGGTCAAAACCGCTTATTATTTCGAGTATGGTTCCGTATACCAATAATAAATGTGAAGTGTCCACTATATCTCTACAGCTATGAGTAACGTGGTATCTATAAGACCTAGCATAATTGTCTATTAGACTTGGGAACGTGCGGCACCGGCGTCCACTACGGGAGGCGCTTAACTTGCTGGGTGGACCTATTTGAGGAGCACCCAGAGAAATGAAAGACCTCCTTATGTCTAAGGGCTACTAGTTGCTCGTGCCGGGTCCGGTGGTCCTGCTCACGCCCATCCGCAAGGGCCAAGCCAACGCAACGAAATGGTGATGTCCTCGAACGAAATGGTCGGCGACGGCCCTTTGCAGCGTCGGCAGATGACCGGCGTATCCACGGCGGCCTGCGCTCTGGGCCTTTGTGGCGTTTGGCCCCGTCGTATGCAGCTCGCGAGCCCGACTCCGGTGGATTGGACGGTAGGGGACTGTCGAGGATCAAGGCGGTGGGTTTCGCGTGGCACCCGGCGCCTCGCGCAGCAGCAAGCGCAGATTTCGACCAGGGTCTCGAAGCAACCGGCCGTAGCCAGAGCTGCATATGCTGATAGACTTCGGGCTCCGGCGGGAGATTGTGCGGCATCATCTGCCACTGGTTGCCGGACATTACAATGTAGTGCAGTCCATGGAAGAACGCCCGCAGCGAATGATCCCGCAGCGGGCCCGTCCTCCCAGTACAGCGCCAGATACGACGCTGCACCACCCACTCCTCATCGTTTACGTCACTCGGATAGCCTGCCCGCCTCTTGTTCTCCATCCATCCATGTTGCGGAGAAGTCAGTGACACGCAAAGAATCTTCTTTGGCGTTAGTTTTGCTTGTTTGCCGATTTGTTCAGCGCATTATGAGGCAAGCCGGGAGCACAACGTGTGAGTACAGAATGCAGCCACTCCGGCAAACTATCGGGAGTCCAGAGTGAGTACTCATCAGACTTCAAATCATGCCGCAGCTCAGCGACTGCACAGCAGCCCATGTCAAGGATTTCGTTCAATGACGAGATCACATCGTGGCGGTTGCCCATCAAATCGATCGCGAAATGGAAAGACAAAGGGATGTTCTCTCGCGGGTCGGTTGTATTCGTGTAGGATTCAAGGTCGCAAATCTTGGCCGTGAAATATCCAATTGTTTCAAGATGATTAATCATATAACTCTTCTTTCTTGTTGAAATTGGCTTGGTACGTTTGGTTTGTACCTTGCTTATCCTTAATACTGTCTTTTTCGAATCCTGACGAAGTGCTACCTGGATATTTTTAGAATCTGACAGAGACGACGTGTAGCAGTACGGGCGCGCGCCGCGTGCACTGAGTTGTCCGGCTTTGCTGCCATAACTGCTTCGTGGCAGGGTACGGGCACGCAACTCGCGCGCATGTGTGTATAGAAACCTAATATTTAGTTGGGCTTAGAAGAGGCGTATCTGGTGGAAAGTCCCAGGCCCTATGGCTGGGATTGATGCGTTCGCATCAGTAATTGAGACCGTCGGTTCCGCGCGCGCTTGAAAACAAGACAACGTCTGTTTCCAAACTTTACGGCGACTCATAGGCGAGTGTTTGCACCAGGTCGTGCTGTCGTGACAGCAGGAATGCCCTGGCGTCGATGGGGCTCGGGGCACTACCACCGACCGGGCTCTATATGGCCTAGCTGCTTTTTCGTAAACAATTTCTGCGTGATCCGTTCCAATGGTGAAAAATAAACCGCCCGCCTTAAGAATTCCAATTCAAAATTCCCAATTCTCAGTATTAAGACATGTGAGTCCTGCCGGCAGTCCAGGTCAGAGACGTCAGGAACGGCTATCCATTCGGTCGTTCCGGTCCACGGATCCACCGCATATGGTGAATGGAAAGTGAAGTTAACAATGGAAACAACTCTATCAATATAAAGGAATAACATGAATCATTCACAGAATCAACGGTGCGATGCGGGACAGCAGCTCGATACCATTAAAGTTGAAAAAATAGTTTTCAACCTCGGTAATACATTCGTTCGGCTTGCGAGACGGGACCGCAGGAGGGTAATGCGTCTCCTTGAGCGATTCATCTACAAGAAGACCGGCTACTCATACTATTCTTGGGACCTATGGACCAAAGATGAAATGCTGGTCTGCTACATGAAGCTGCAGGGCATCTCGCAACAGATGGCTAATGACTGGCGTCGTTGGGCGTCCGCGCACTTGAAAGCCGGACAAAACTACCGTTCGGCCATTCGTGCCCTTCTGTACACCCTGGTGTACGCTCTGCTGTCGGCGCTGAAGGCCGAGGCAAAGAAAGAGGCCGAGCGTACGAGACCGTAGCTGCTTCGGGCTCGGCTTCCGGGCTTGCTGGCGGACCGTTAGAACTCTATCGTGACTGCCTCCTGGCGAGGGATCTGGTGGCGGAGTGGACCGGTGGTAGCAGTGGACAAGACCGGGCTCACCGGGAGATGCGATGTCGTCCTCAAATGGTGTCCGAGGGATGAGCTGCATCCGGCCTCAACCGGACCCTGCATCTTTACAGCGCTCGAGGAGCAGCTTGGCTTGCAAATGAAACCGACCAAGACAATGGAGGCCACGGGCCACGACGGAAGATCGCGCGCCATCATCCGCCACTGGTTGCCGGACAATACAATGTCGCGCAGTCCATTGATGACCGCCCGCAGCGAGTGCTCACGCTGCGGGCGCGTCCTCCCAGAACAGTGCCAGATAAGGCGCTACAAACCTCGCTCCTCGTCGCTTACGTCAGCGCCGCCTGGACCAGGCGTACCCTCCGACGAGGTGGGCGAGTACCTCGTCGACATTCTCGTAGTACAAAGCGACAACTCCTCCACACTGAAGTTCTGCCGGCGTCACGTCTGGAGAAGATGGACGCACCTTCCATGAACCATACCGCGCCCAGCCACTTGTAGTGGCTGAGTGCTTGCCAACCTTGATTGAGTGTGGCTGGTAAGGACGGCGCGACGAACGCTACAAGCTACCTTTGGTGTGTGAAAACTTCAAACTCCCAGACTTCCCACAGTTCGTCTTCATGTCCGGCGATGCTGACACGATGAGAGGTAGAGAGACGGCGCGCTGAAAGAATTTCAACGCGAGCTACGTACTCAAAACAGCCTGCTGAGTCCGCGAGAAGGGTCTGTGTAGCTCCTATTAAGTTAGGGCCAATCGCAGACACAAACACTGTCTTCATTGCCATTATGCTATCCAAGTGACTATCATTTATTATGTTATGCATCTTTATCTCCAATTATTCTGTATTGTCTGGGTCAGTAGTACTGTGTTTTGTACCGTGACTCTCTCTAATACTGTGTTATTAAAAAAGCTGACAATTAAAATGCATAGTGACCGGGCGGGCGAATTGTGAGCAACAAGTATTCGCGCCGTCCTGGTCATAGCTGCTGCGCAGCTGGAAATCGGCAACAATTGCACTTATAGATATCGAAGATCAACATTCGACTGTGGTTAGAGTGGGCGTTGGTGATGGAAGGCCCCAGAGGTCAGGCACGAGACCATTTTGCCCGCACAGCTGCTTGAGTTGCCCGCACTTCGGCATCTGACAGTTAGCATTCCATCCGCCAACCAGCCTTTTTGCGCTATCCTTGGTGTGTTGCGGAGGAACGTCATGCTGACATCAGCGTTGCGTACCACCCTCAGGGCCATCTTCACTCTGGGTCTTATCGTCACCACATCTCCTGCTCAAACGCCATCCCCATGCGGTGTAATGGCCCAAGGGATAATGTGGTACAGGTTCGGCGGAGTCATTCCAGCCACCAACACGCCCTTCAGCGCCACCATACAGACCACGCACGAAGAGAAGTTCGTCGACGGAAACGTCATTCACGGGCAGATCGTCACACATGCCTACCGGGACTCCGCTGGCCGCGTTCGCAGCGAGACGTCGGGACTCTGCAATTTCGACCCCGACGGCCAGCTTCGACCTACCTTCACTATCAGCGTGGATGACCCTGCGACCCGGACCTCCATGTCCTGGCAGGTGAACGACACCAGTGAGAAAGTCGCCCGTGTCTACCATGAGCCCGACCCGAAGACGGCGGCGGCCACGGCAATGCCCCTCACGGAGCAGCAGCGCCAGCGGATTGCGCAACTGCAGGAGCATTCGCGCAAATACACGCGCAACGAAAAACTTGGCAGCAAGATGATAGGCGGGATGATGACCGACGGCAGTAGGCAGATCACCACCATCCCCGCCGGCGAGCAAGGGAATGACCGGCCAATCGAGACGACTGATGAGTACTGGACCACGCGCGACAGCACGATGATGATGTTGCACATCGTTGACGACCCCCGCGCCGGCCACACTGTCACTGAGGTGACGGAGTTGATTCGGGGCGAGCCAGATCCCTCGCTATTTGCGCCTCCGCCCGGCTACAAGCTGGTGGAGCAGGTGAGGACGACCAAGCCCATCGCGCCGGCACAGTAATACTGAATGGAGCTCCCGGCGCTTTCTTGCCGGTTGCGGAGAAACCATATGTCCGCATTACGCACCACGCTCGTCGCTGTCTTCACTCTGGGCTTCATCACCGCAACCAGCCCGGCGCAGCCATCCCCGTGTGGTGTTGTGGCTCAACCGCTCATGATATATGGGGCCTTCCCAAAGACCGGCGCTCCCTTTAGCGCCACCGTCCAGACCACCCATGAGCAGAAATTTGTGGACGGGAACGCCATCCACGGACAGATCGTCACCCACTATTATCGGGACTCTGCCGGCCGTATCCGCTCGGAGACGTCGATGCGCTGCGATATCGGCGCCGACGGCCAGTTTCGTCCACTTATCAACATCAGCGTCAATGACCCCGTCGCCCGCACATCCACCTCATGGACTGTAAATGACACCGGAGAAAAGGTCGCCCGCTTCTACCATCAGCCGGATCCGCAGCCTGCGACCACTGCCCCACCCCTCACGGAGGAGCAGCGCAAGCTGAACGCGCTGTTGCAGGAGCGGTCCCACAGGAACAGCCGTCAGGAAGACCTTGGAACCAAGACTATCGCGGGAGTCCTTTGCGATGGCAGCCGAAGCGTCGGTATCACACCTGCCGGCGAAGATGGCAACGAGCTGCCTATCGAGATGTCCACTGAGGTCTGGATCGCGCACGACAGCAGAATTGTCATGCTTCGTATCCAGGACGATCCCCAAAACGGTCGCACCACCACTGAGGTAACCGACTTCAAACTGGCTGAACCTGACCCGTCGCTCTTCGCCCCTCCGCCGGGTTACAAGGTTGAGGAGCAAGTGGTCACGTTCGTCCCTGTGTCAGCAGCGCAGTAACCCCGCACGCGCAGAGCGCATTCGGCGAAAATGTCATGTAAGAGTCGGTACTCCATCAATGTGCCTACGATTTCACATTTCAGTAAAGTGCCCTGGATGAGCTTGCTGCCGGGCGACTTTACCGGGAAGTGAGATGAGAAGGTCTATCGCAGATGCGAGAGACTATGCTCATGAAAACTCATCCGCAGTACTTCATATCGAAACCACGCAGAATCTCCAAGTGTTGACGGCCAGCGGGTTCTGGGATGGGTAGCAGCGTAAATGAGGACTTCGCTACCCACCTCTTTTTTACCTAGCGACCAAACGGTCCTATTAAGCCCGCAGGAGATTTCCACAATGGAGGGCCATTTTTTCTGCCTGTTTCCTTGCGAATTCGCTAATTATTCGCTTATACTTTGGAACAGTGTGAGGTTCATGGATAAGCACTTCCACTGACCTGAGACGGAAATCTAGAATCGAGGAATGAACGAAGTGTTTCCAGAGCTCATCTTTGGGGTGGTAGGAGCGATTGGCACCGATCTCGCCCAGGTGGAGGACGCTTTGAAAAATGCCTTAGCCTCGGTTGGTTATATCGCCGTTCCAATCAAATTGAGCGATTTGATGCGTGATCTTAACGCGCCGTGGTCGGAGTTTCCAGAAAGAGATCATCCCGAATATTACGAACAGGCGATGGACGCAGGGAACAGATTGAGGGAAAAGCTTCAGGACAACAGTGTATTAGCCAGGCTTGCAATCGCCTCGATCCGGAGAAGAAGAGATAAGGCGGGTCCAGATGAAGGAAGAAAAGTTGCGTATATTCTCAATTCCCTAAAGCGTTTAGAGGAGATCGACTGCCTTCGGGAGATTTATGGTCCTTCAGTTTTTATCATTTCGGCCTATTCTGCTCGTGCTGCGAGGGTGAGCAGACTGGCAACCCAACTTGCAGAACGCCAACACGATAATCAATCGACTGCCTATAGAGGCAAAGCCGAAGGATTAATTACTCGCGATGAGAACGAGAAATCTCCTTACGGTCAGGGTGTTAGAAAAGCATATCCTCTTGCTGATCTTTTTGTTCGGACCTCATCCGTTGCGAGTCTAACGGCCTCTATTGAGCGTTTTGTAGATATCCTTTTTGGCGATGTTTGGAAGACGCCAACTCGGGATGAACAAGGCATGGCCTTTGCGGCCTTGGCATCGTTCAGATCGGCATCGCCCGCTCGACAGGTAGGTGCTGCGATAACGGACGATGGCGGCCGCGTTTTAAGTATAGGAACGAATGAAGTTGCAAAACCCGGAGGGGGTCAATACTGGGAAGGCGATACTGGAGACGGTAGAGACTTTCTCTATGAAGAATATGACACCAGCGACAAGATGCGGCTCAATCTCTTGTCTGATGTTATTGATCGTTTGAGAAAGTTGAACTTTCTATCGAATATTTGTCCATCGAACACACAACTGCTGGATCCCGAATCAGAAAGCCACAAAACTCTTAGGGACGCACAGCTGTTTGACACCATCGATTTTATTCGGGCGGTTCATGCTGAAGCATCAGCTATGTTTTCGGCAGGTATCGGCACTCGTGGATCAACGATGTACGTAACGACGTTTCCATGTCATGAGTGTGCCAGACACATTGTGATCTCAGGTATCAAACGTGTTGTCTACATCGAACCCTATCCAAAGAGCCTGGTATCAGAACTTTTTCGCGATTCAATTTCGGTCGACGCCGATGAACAAAGTGATCAACGCATTCAATTTGTTCCGTTCGTCGGGATTGCGCCTATTGTCTACGGTCATTTTTTCAAGTTAACGCCTAGTCGGAGTAGGAAACAGAAGGATGGAAAAATCCAGAAATGGTCAGCGTCGTCCTCATTTCCACATCTTTCTGTTCCATACTCAGCACGGACGGCGCGTGTTGCTGAAACCGCGATGATTGAGGTTTTTACACAGAAACTCGCGAAAGAGGGAATTGCAAATGAGCAAAATTGAAGAACCACTGGAGAAGGGTTGGCTTGGGAATGTGATGCGTGACGTCAGAAATGAAGTCGCCACATGGCCCGTCAATTCAAGCTACCCGAAACCAGATCGAAATGAATCCTGCAGCGAAGATGCAGCCAAGAGTATGTATGCTACCCCAATTGGGGATATGTAATAGGCAACATCTACGACAAAAGGTCCGTTTTGGCCGGGCCTTTCTCTCGTTGGATGCGTTCGCAATTCGGAGAATGTTTGACCTGCCCCCGGAAAACTCTACCAGTTGAAGCTGGAGTCTTCTCGTAATCTAAACGGGAGGACGAAGCATGAAGAAGAGCCGGTACACGGAAGAGCAGATCATCGGGATATTGAAGCAACAAGAGGCGGGAGTGAAGACAGCGGACCTGTGCCGGGAGCATGGGATCAGCGCGGCGACGTTCTACGGCTGGAAGCAGAAGTTCGGCGGGATGGACGTGAGCGAGGCGCAGCGGCTGAAGGCGCTGGAGGACGAGAACCGCCGTCTGAAGCTGCTGGTGGCGGAGCTGAGCCTGCACGGCGAAGCGCTCAAGGGCGTGATCCGAAAAAACGGCTGGAGCTTGCCGGTCTAAGAGAAGAGGTGGCGTTCGTCTCGGCCGAGTACCGGCTGAGCGAACGCACGGCCTGCAAGCTGCTGGGCGTGGAGCGGTCGAGCTATCGGTATGGGCCGAGGCCGGACCGCAACGCGGAGTTGAGAGCAGAGCTGGTGAAGCTGGCGCGGCAGAAGCCGCGCTACGGCTACCGGCGGCTGCACGCGCTGTTGAGCCGTCGTGGCCAGGAGGTGAACGTGAAGCGAGTGTATCGGCTGTACGCGGAGGAAGGTCTGATGGTGCGGCGCAAGAAGCGCAAGCGTCTGGTGCGGGAGCGCGCGGTCGACCCACGTCTGACCGGGGCCAACCAGGAGTGGGCGATGGACTTCATCGTCGACGGCCTGGCCACCGGACGCATGGTGCGCATCCTCAGCGTGGTGGATGCGTACACGCGCGAGTGTCTTGCGCTGGAGGCTGACACCAGCCTGGGCTCGGGCCGCGTGACGCGGGTGCTGGAGCGGCTGATCGGCGAGCGGGGCTGCCCTGAGAACGTGCGGTCCGACAACGGCCCTGAGTTCACCTCGCGGCGGATGCTGGCCTGGTCCCAGGACTGGAAGGTCGGTCTGGTGCATATCCAGCCGGGCCGTCCGATGCAGAACGGCCACGTGGAGAGCTTCCACGGGCGGCTGCGTGATGAGTGCCTCAACGTGAGCTGGTTCCGCACGCTGAACGATGTGCGGTGTACCCTGTCAACCTGGCGTGAGGAGTACAACTGCGAGCGGCCCCACAGCTCGTTGGACTACCGCACGCCCCAGGAGTTCCGACAGCAGTTAGGCTATGCAGATGTGGAAAGCAAAGAACGCTTCCCACATCCGCACAGCCTCGGCGGCGACGAGATACTCTCGAAGCCAAACCTAAACCGAGAAACTCCAGTTATGAATGGGTGAGAAATAGGGGGCAGGTCA
>Ga0181529_10006566_pt1 | contig 11795 bp, 4 predicted proteins | sample PEATcosm2014_Bin_36_FD_119763 | JGI IMG/M metagenome (GOLD analysis project Ga0181529, IMG submission 119763) | Peatland microbial communities from MTU Mesocosm Facility, Houghton, MI, USA - PEATcosm2014_Bin10_30_metaG | ecosystem: Environmental > Terrestrial > Soil > Wetlands > Peat | place... | reverse complement strand
CGCAGAAGCAATCTCGGCTAATTGGGCACCTTCATAGCCATTGCGCACGAATACTTCTTCGGCTGCTTCAAGGAGCCTCTTTCGCGTCTCCAGTGTCCGGCTTTGATTCTTATTTAAGGTTTGGTTTGGCATCACGGCTCATTAAAACACTCGTTCACTCCACTGTCAAGTATACCGGTCAGTCGGAATATCAGTGCATGAGCTACTACACACACTTGGAATTTATTTCGCACGGGATCACGATGCAGCGCCGGTCTGTGAACATCGACTGTGGTAGACAGATGGAGAACATCTGGCCGCAGCGCACCGGCTGGTTAGATGCACCGCCGGCTCCCCGGTATTTCCCTTCAGAATACTTGTGTCAGAGAGTCATTTGACCTGTGCGCGGATCGTCTACAAATCCTATCAATCGAAGATTCCAGGATGGATTGATCAACCCTTCGGGTCTATAAAACATTTCGTTCCAAGAGCTTTCCGCAAGGGCCGGAGACCGTTCTGAAAATTTATCCTCAGCAAACGTTTTCTATTGACAGAGAAACCGGCCAGGCGGTATATTTCTCCAACATCGGAAATCTTCATCCCCAGAGTAGTCTATTTTTTCTTCCGCACTTCGAGATCCTAGGGAAAGCGAAGAACTGGGGTGGGGAATTTAGAGATGGCGGGCAAAAGCTTGGAAGATTTCCGTTTGTGAGTAGAACAGCCTGATGGAATTCAGAGGAGGAGTAAAGTGACAAAATTCGAAATTCGGGAATCAATGCTGCAACGAAGTACCGCAACGCCATTGATTGCTAGAGGCATAGTGGCTGTTGTTTGCTTCTTGGCTTTGACCATGGGTGCCCTCCTGGGCACAGCCCATGCTCAGGTCGCAACCGGAACAATTTCGGGACAGGTCCAAGACGTACAGAGTGCGGTGGTCCCGGAGGCCAAAATCAAACTAACGAACGTCGAAACTGCCGAGGCTACTTCTGCGGTGTCGGATGCACTTGGGGAGTTCACTTTCCGCTCGGTCCCGGCAGGGCGGTACAATTTGCTGGTCGAGGCTAACGGATTTATGGCCTACACCGTGCAGAACGTGGTTCTCAGCGTCAACCAGGCGATGCACATCCCCGTAAAGCTTGCTGTAGGCGCGGTCAACATGTCGATTACAGTCGAAGCGGATGCGATCGCCATCGATTCGCAAACTACCAGCGTGCAATCTGTGGTTAATGAATCCCAGGTTTCAAACCTGCCCCTGGAAGGGCGTGACGCCTCCAAACTTGTGTTCGACGTTCCCGGTGTTTCGAATCCGGCGCAGGGCGCTCCTTTATCGGGCAGCACTGCTGGCGCATCTGAGTCGGTCCTGAATCCGGGTTTCAACTATCCGGGGGCTTCGGCGCTTACGGTAAACGGCGTACGCGTTGGTGGGACCTACTTCGCACTGGACGGCGCGAACAACACTGACCCGTTACAGGTGACCGGTGGACCATTTCCAAATCCGGACGCCACCGGCGAATTTTCGGTTCAGACGGCCGGCTACGGAGCAAGATACGTGTCAGCTCCAGGCGGAGCCGTCAATATCATTACCCGCTCCGGAACCAACCATATCCACGGGGTCGCATTCGAATACCTCAGGAACGGTTTCTTCAATGCAATTCAGCCTATCCCGAATTCCGGAACCGCGGCGGCCCCGGATGACCTGCACCGCCATCAGTTTGGCGGTACGTTGGGTGGGCCAATCCTGAAGGATCGTTTGTTCGCTTTTGGTTCATACCAGCGGACGATGACTACGGATTCCAGCACCAGCGTAACATTGGTGCCCACCGATGCGATGCGGAAGGGAATCGTTCCCGGCGTGGTCTGCGCCTACATTCCATTCTACTGCCCGCTCAATTCAGGGCTCGCACTCCCATACGACCCCACAACGAATACGACAAACATTTCCGCCTATCTGAGTCCAGTCAACCAACAACTGCTGAAGTATATCCCACATTCTCAAGACAGCGCTGGGGACTACCTTGTTGTCACGCCGACAAAGCAAACTGAGAGTCAGTATGTGGGGAAACTCGATTACGATCTTGGCACACAGAAAATGTTCTTAAGGTACTTTGGAGACCTCACCCATACCGATCCGACAGGAAACGCAGCCGTTAATGCTCTCAATACCGCGGGTGGGTACGACTATGATTGGCAAGACGCGGCATTCGGCCATACATGGATTCGCGGAAATATGGTTAACGAGTTCCTGTTCTCGACGCTTCTCTTTAAGGTTGTCAACACAGCGGTCGCTAATGCCCCTTCCATAGCTGAATTTGGCGCAAAGGTGACCCCAGCCAAAGTTCCGGAAATCGAAGCCCAAGCCACCTTCCAAGCGTACACTGGCCCTTACAACGATTCTCCTAGAAAAAACTTCGACATGACGGATAATCTTTCGCTCGTCAAGGGCAAGCATGCCATGTCATTCGGCTTCGAAGCGCAGTACGTTCATATCAGGGAATATTCCGAGACCAGTCAGAATCCGTTGGCGATTTACATCGCGGCGTGGGGTTCGGATTCGCGGGTAGACTTTCTTCTGGGACGCCCCTATGTTTTCGACCAAAGCGATGGTCAGTACGTGTCTCTTTCCGGACATCCCTTTGGAGTGCACGCGGAAGATGCCTGGCACCTGACCCCGCGAACAACTTTGACCGCTGGTCTGAGGTGGGATCCGTTTTTCCCGGTACACTCAACAACAAATGGAGTCAACTGCTACAACCAAGGCAAGCAGTCGACGGTGTACCCCAATGCTCCGGCCGGGATGACCTTTCCGGGCGACCCAGGATGTAACGCATCGGGATCAGTTGGAAATTCGTTCATCAACGTGGAGCCTCGCATTGGCATAGCAAGGCAGCTCGACAGCTCTGGAAAGACCTCAATCCGCGCTTCATACGGCATCTATACGATGCAGGTTCCCAACTTCGTTCTGTTCCCCTTCAGTACGGCGTCCCCGTTCGTGAGGAGCGATCTGCTCGAGGGTTCGATTCAGATTGAGAACCCATGGGCTAATGTTCCGGGGGGGGATCCGTTTGCGGGTGGATTTCACGGTCCGGCCTATAAGCCGGCCGCCAGCGCAGCTTTCCCATACCTGCCCACGATATCCGCATTGGATTCGAACTTTCGTTCTCCCTATGTTGAGCAGTACACCGTGTCAGCACAAAGAGCTCTAACCAGCAGAGACATCATTGAGGTGGCATACGTCGGAACCGCCGGAAGGCACCTTGTGATGAATTACAATCCCAACAGGCCCGTATACAACTCCAGCGAATCGCTCGCTGCAAACGTAGGTTCGGAGCAGGCTCGCCGGCCGGACAAAAACTTCACGAATACTTATGTTGTTCGCACCGATGGAGACTCGCGCTACAACGGTGCCAATGTTACATTGCGCCACACCACAAAGCCGCTATTTATCAGCTCGGGCCTGAATTGGAGCAACGCCAAGGACGATAATTCCGTCCCAGGCGATGCGCTTTACAGTTCTGAGCCAGAGCAGGCCCATAACTTCACCAATGCTCTATCGGACTTTGACCAGCCGCTGACCTGGCGCACGACCGCTGTCTGGAATACGCCGAAGTTGCAATCGTGGAACTATTTGGCAAGGACAGTTTTTGGCGAATGGAACGCGAACGGCATCTACTCGATGGAATCCGGATCGCCGTTTAGTGCCCTCTGCAGCGCGGATATATCGGCTACGGGTGGAGGGTTATGGGCGAGCAGGGTTCCGGGCACATCTCCCCATCTTGCGCACCGGACATCCCAAGAATGGTTTAATACGGGGGCCTACTCCTGCACGCCTACGACAAGCGGAGGTTATGTTGTGCCGGGCAGCTGGGGTAACGCAGGAAGAAACACTCTGCGCGGCCCGCACCTTATCAATGCCGACGCCGGATTGTCCAAGATCTTTCCGATTCACGAGTCGGTAAATCTCACATTCCGCGTCGAAACCTTCAATCTGTTCAATCACACGAATTTCTACAACCCGAATAATGACGAGAACGCCCCGAATTTCGGCGTGATCAGAAACGCTAAGACACCACGTATCATGCAGTTCGCATTGCGTCTCGCTTTCTGAGATGCGTATGAGCCACAGACTCTCCGGTCACCGTGGCCGGAGAGTCTATGTGAGTGTTATAGGAGCCACATCCAGTGTGGCCCCACACTCGATACCAACGATGAGAATAAATAACAACTAGGATTACCTTTCAAGAGGGTACTATGCTGACACGGCGTGAAGTGTTCAAATTCGGCTCGGCTGCCATTGCCGCAACGCTTTTAGAGCCCAGCGTGAATGGGCAGCAGACGACAAGTTCGGCGCAGACCACTCCTGTGATCGACCCAATGTCTCTTGTGAACCCGGAATTGCGCGGCGGACTCCAGGGGATGCTGAAACTATCGGGAAACTTTCCACCCCTGAGTCCGTCGACGCTCATGAAGACCCGGGACATGATGGCTAATCTCAAAATGCCCATGCTGCCAATGCCAGAAATTCAGGAACGAATGATTCCAGGAGCACCTGGCGACCCGGACGTGAGGATCTACCTCGCCGGTGTGACACCGGGGGCCTCAAAGCCAGCGGTTCTCCATATGCATGGGGGTGGGTACCTAATCGGAACAGCGGCAAATGACGGTCGAGACCTCCAGAATCTAGTCATTGAACACGACTGCGTCGCAATATCTGTCGACTATCGGTTGGCGCCGGAGACACCGTTCCCGGGCGCCCTCAACGACAACTATGCGGCGCTCCGATGGCTCTCCACTCACGCAAAGGAATTGGGCGTCGACTCGAACCGTATCGCGATTAAAGGTGAGAGTGCCGGAGGCGGCCACGCCGCAGCTTTGGCCATCGCCGCAAGAGATCGCGGCGAGTATCCGATCTGCCTGCAGGTGCTTATCTACCCTATGCTTGATGACCGTACAGGCTCCACGGTCACACCGCCACCATTTGTTGGACGTTACGTGTGGACACCGGAAGCAAACCGCTATGGTTGGACCTCGCTTCTGGGAATTCCTGCAGGATCAAAGATTGTTCCAAAGAATTCTGTGCCTGCACGCGTGCAAGACCTTGCCGGATTGGCGCCGGCTTTTATCGGGGTTGGCTCGATCGACCTCTTCGCAGAGGAGGACATCCAATATGCGGCGCGACTCATTTCCAGCGGCGTACCAACAGAGTTGAACGTTGTTCCAGGTGCATTCCACGGTTTTGAATTCGCAGACTCGCCAATATGTAAGGACTTCAAACACTCATGGAATGAGGCCCTCCGCCGCGCATTTACCCGACAACGACCTTAAGATGCACTCGGCGGGCCGTCGAGTCTTGGGGTAACGTTGTCTCCTTTCAATGAGGAAAATGGTCGGTAGATGGTCGAAAGAGTGGCGCGAAACAGGAGATAGACCCTGAGGAATAGTAACTCCACGGCTTGAAATATGATCCAACAGTGGATGGAGAAGAGGGAACTGGGATAGCGCAAGCAAGGTCAACTTGGTGTCACAATGCACCACTAAAAGAGGATCGGCACTACTATTGGTCTTGGGAACACGGTAACGGCTGGATCAAGAGGTTACTGATGGCGAGAGATCGCGAAAGGGAGAAAGCGTGAAGTTTCATTTTCGTCACACACTTGCTTGTGTTGCAGTCATTGCATTGCTCTTTGCTCTCCGCTTGGGCGCGGAGGGTTCGGTGTCCCCCCGAGTCGTACTTGCGGCAGACTCTGGGTGGAAGTTCCTCCTCGGCGATCCGAATGGAGCGGAGTCTCCCTCGTTTGTTGATGGCTCATGGCGGACGGTAGATCTACCCCACGATTGGAGCATCGAGGGACGACCGGAAAAGGACAATCTGAGTGGAGCAGGCGGGGGGTTCTTCCCCGCCGGCGTGGGTTGGTATCGCCGGACATTCAACGTCCCTGCTGATTGGAAGGGAAAGCGCGTAAGTGTCGAGTTCGCCGGAGTGAGCCGAGACGCTACTGTATACCTGAATGGCCACAAATTGGGAACTCATCCCTATGGTTACACGGCTTTCACTTTCGATCTCACCCCGGAATTGAACTTTAATGGTGTAAACGTGTTGGCTGTGCGGGTCGACAACTCAGCCCAGCCGAACAGTCGGTGGTATAGCGGTTCGGGTATCTACAGGCATGTCCACGTGGTTGTAATGAATCCGACGCATGTGGCACATTGGGGAGTTTTTGTCGCTACCCCCGAAGTCTCGAGTACCGCGGCGAAGGTATCAATCCATGCGGTTGTCGCGAACGAGTCTGCCCAGCAGGACGGAGTAAGTGTCGAGACAACGCTGTTTGATAAAGCCGGGGGGAAAGTCGGAGCCGCGCAGTCGGCGCTAAGCATTGCACCGGGAAACGAAGCACAGGCGGTGCAGGAGATCGTGGTGAGGAATCCTTCACTGTGGTCGCCAGATTCGCCCGCTTTGTATTCCGCGGTTTCCCAGGTTCGAAAAGACGGGAAACTCATAGACGAGGTTGTGACGCCATTTGGCATCCGGTCTCTAACATGGTCGGCAGATAAGGGGTTGCTCCTGAACGGCAAACCCGTCAAGCTCCACGGTGGCAGCGTACACCACGACAATGGACCGCTTGGTGCTGCGGCCTTTGACCGGGCAGAGGAGCGTAAAGTCGAGTTACTCAAGGCGGCTGGTGACAACGCTGTTCGAACGGCTCACAACCCTCCGTCCTCTGCGTTTCTGGATGCCTGCGACCGGGTCGGTCTTCTGGTTCTCGATGAACCATTCGATGTGTGGAAGGCGCACAAGGCAAAATTCGATTACGCCAGCGATTTCGATGAGTGGTGGAACCGAGACATCTCGGCAATGGTGCTTCGTGATCGCAACCATCCCTCGATTGTGATCTGGGGAATCGGTAATGAAATCCCTGACTTGGAGATCGAAAAAGGCCCAGTAATCGCGAAGCAGTTAGCGGATAAAGTACGTTCACTCGACAGTACGCGTCCGCTTACGCTGGCTTTTCCGGGTAATACAACGGCGCCGAACGCGCAAGCCGCTTTTTCACTCTTGGATATTGCTGGCTATAACTACAACATCCTGGAGAGCTACGCAAAAGACCACGAACAATTGCCATCGCGCATCATGCTAACGACCGAATCGTATCCTGCCAAGGCGTTTCCTTTATGGAAAATCTCACAGGATAACCCATACGTACTCGGGGATCTTACGTGGACTGCGATGGACTATTTGGGAGAGTCTGGGATCGGAGCCTGGTCCTATGGAACTCCCCAACAGGCGAGAATCGCAGAGCAATTCTTCGGGGCGATGCTGAACCCTACGTCTGTCGACAAGATATTCACTGGATTAGTCAATGGAGGAGCTTTAGCGCCTCCCGCGGACACAAGCAAGCCCGATCCCAATATGATCGCAGCCATCGGCGCAATATTTCCAGGATATCCCTGGCACGCGGCAGCGAGCGGCGCTCTTGATCTGACTGGATTCAGGAAGCCACAGTCGTACTATCGAGAGATCTTATGGAATGGCGGCGACCGCGTCTATGCCACAGTCCGTTTACCCGACCCAGAAGGCAAGGAGGTCATCGCTTTGGGCTGGGCCACCTATCCTACGATTCCATCCTGGAACTGGCAGGGACAAGAAGGGAAAGAATTGCAGGTCGAAGTGTACTCCGGTGCCGAGAAGGTACAACTGTTCCTCAATGGCAAGGTGATCGGGGAGAAAGCTACAGGGCGTGAGCAGGAATTCAAGGCACTCTTCTCCGTTTCGTATGCGCCGGGCACGTTAAAGGCCGTGGGCATCCGCGGTGGCCGCGAGGTAGCCGAGAGCGTTCTCACGACCGCCGGTGGTGCAGTCGGTCTTCGCCTCACGCCAGACAGAGCAGTCGTTCACGCGGATGCAGAGGACCTCTCGTTTGTGACGGTCGAGGCAGTAGACGCACAAGGAAATGTTCAGCTGCATGCGGATCAGGAGGTTCAATTCTCGCTCAATGGTCCCGGTGCGATTGCGGCTGTTGGGAACGGCGACGGACAGGACGGTGCAGCGTACCAAGGGGATCGCCGCAAGTTGTTTCAAGGACGAGCACTCGTAATTGTGCGCACATCGAGGCAGAGTGGTCCGATCACGGTCACGGCTAAAGCCCCAGGCTTGACCGAAGCGTCATCTACTATCCAGTCGATGGCAATCACAGAGCGTGTGGAACTGCACTGAGCGTAACCGCGCGTAAACGAAAAGCTTCCACAGCGATCGCATACTGCGAGTGCAATGAGGAGAAACATGAAGAACGCCGCACTTTACGTCCTATGCTTGTTCTCGGTCTTGGGAGCGACCGTCTGGTCGCAGGAAAGCGCAAGAGTCATTTACAAGGATCCGAACGCCGCAATTCCAGATCGCGTTCGCGACCTGCTGGGCCGAATGACTACTGAAGAGAAGGTTGCGCAACTGCAATCGCAGTGGACTCTTCCATCGTTTGGGCCGGGAATGCCCTCCATATTTGAAAAGGACCATGTGAACGAGGCGCTCGCCCAAAAACTGCTCGGTAACGGCCTTGGTACTTACGCATTCCTGGATGAGTTTATGGGTATGAGCCCGGGAGGTCCGCGTGAAGGTGCGGAACGGCGAAACCTGCTGCAGAAGTGGGTAATCAAGAACACGCGCCTGAGTATTCCAATTATGTTTCACGGCGAGGCGCTGCACGGCGCTGCAACAAGAGGCGGCACTCTCTTCCCACAGGCAGTCGCGTTGGGCAGCACATGGGATCCGGACTTGGTCAAGGAGATGTTTACAACGGTGGCGGAAGAAGTCCGAGCATCCGGGAACAGTCTCGTACTGGCCCCGGTTCTCGATCTAAGCCGAGATCCCCGGTATGGGCGTGTGGAAGAGATGTACTCGGAGGATCCTTTTCTGGTTGGTCAACTCGGTGTAGCAGCGGTGCGTGGCCTTCAAGGAGATGTGCCTCAGCTTGGCCCGGACCATGTATTTGCCACGGCGAAACATTTCGTACACGGCCAACCGGAGAATGGTACCAATCTTGGTCCGAATGATTATTCTGAGCGCACGATGCGTCAGTTTTTTCTCTATCCATTCCAACAGGTAGTAGAAAAAGCGCACATCGCAGCTGTGATGCCCTCCTACAACGAGAACAACGGTGGTGTCCCCTCGCATGCAAATCCATGGTTGCTGAAGCAGGTACTGCGCAAGGAGTGGGGCTTCTCCGGAATTACCGTCTCTGATTACGGCGCTGTAGAAGAGCTGAACACCCTCCAGCATGTGGCGGCTGACAAGTCTGCAGCCGGAGTTCTAGCGTTGAGCTCGGGCGTTGACATGGAATTGGTAACAGCTTCCGGCTATGCAGACTTAGCGACATCCGTAAAGAGCGGCAAGGTGTCGGAGAACACTGTCGATGATGCAGTCGCGCGCGTGCTCACGATCAAGTTCAGGGCCGGCCTCTTCGAACATCCGCTCACTGATCCTGACAGAGCAGTCGAAATAGTCGGTGAAAAGAAGCATGGCGAATTGGCGCGTAAAGTTGCAGATGAGGCGATCATCCTGTTGCAGAACAAGGGAAATGCGCTACCACTGGATTCGGCCAAGATCAAAATGCTTGCTGTAATTGGTCCGAATGCAGATAGGAAACGTCAAGGGACCTATAGCAGTGTTCCACCTTACTTTGTGACGGTTCTCGACGGAATCCGCAAGAGGGCCGGCAATGGCGCGAAGGTTGTTTACGCGGAAGGGTGCAGAATATCTGAACCGGATTCCGATCCAAATGCGAACTCTTTCTCACCTTACAAGGCTCCCCAAGAAAATGCGGACAAGAAGTTGATCGAGGAAGCCGTAACCGTTGCGAGTTCAGCCGACGTCGTTGTGCTCGTACTAGGAGGCAATGAGGTCGTCTCTCGTGAGGCGCTAGGAATAACGTCGCCGGGAGCACCCCCTATCTACGGTGATTCCGATACGCTCGAACTTCCCGGACGCCAGAACGAGTTAGTCGGAGAGATTGCGAAACTTGGAAAGCCCATGGTTGCGGTTCTCCTCAATGGCAAAGCATATGCGATCGAGCCACTTGTTTCCGAGGTTCCTGCAATTCTAGAAGGTTGGTACCTGGGACAGGAGACAGGCAATGCAATCGCAGATGTGCTGTTCGGAGACGTGAATCCGTCTGGACACCTGCCGGTCACTGTCGCTCGCAACGTCGGACAGCTTCCAGTTTTCTATTACAAAACGCCCGCCGCGCGCCTTGGCTACGTCTTCCACGAAAACACTCCGTTATTCCCCTTTGGCCTAGGGCTGAGCTACACCGCATTTACTTTCAGTAAGCCCACTGTTGACCGGGAATCCATTTCCACCACCGGGACGGCCAATGTATCGGTGACAGTCAACAACACGGGCTCTAGGGAAGGGGATGAGGTTGTGCAGATGTATATCCATCATCCGGTCGCCAGCGTTGTTCAGCCTGTGATCGCTTTGCGTGGTTTCAAGCGCATACATCTTGGTCCCGGTGCATCAAGGACAGTCACCTTCGAGGTTGGTTTCGATCAGCTCTCGCTCCTTGATGGGCAGATGCGGAACGTCGTCGAACCGGGTCCTGTCGATGTTCTAGTAGGGCAGAGCTCAGTGGACACGTCGTCAGTTCGCTTGATGGTCGTAGAGTAGAGGGCGTGAACCCTGTGCGCAAGCTGTGACCCGAGATGAATTTGCATGGATGTTCGCAACGAAGAGCGCTCGAGTGATTTCGATGCAAGGCCGCAATCACCAACGGGCGAGTTACGCCATTGAGACAGAAAGGTGACAGTATGCTCCAAGGTAGGCTGGCGGCGCGAGCCGCACTTATGACTGGTTCGGCCGCGTTGTCCCAACGCCCAGGGCGTGCGGCCCTAATCGCAAATCAGTTGCGCTCAGTCAGTACGGTCGCGCTGGCTGCTGCCGCAGTTTGGGCGGTTATCGCGACATGGGTACCAATCACCGCTAACGCGCAGCACGGTCACGCGGTCAGCACGGTACCTGCCGGTTCAGGGGGCGACTTTGTCAATCCGCCTATGGCCGACCGGCCCATGTATCGGTTCTGGAACACGGGCGGACTGATGACGCCAGCTTCAATCTCCGAGCAGGTCAATCAAATGAAGGCCGCGGGTGCAGGCGGCTTTGAGGCGAATCAACTCGTCGGTATCCCCGGTCTTAGCAATGCCCCGGCTTACAACCCGCAACAACACAGCTTTGGAACCCCTGCGTGGACGCGCGCGTGGACGCAGTTGTTCAACGTTGGCAAGGCCGCGGGGCTGGAGGTCGACGAGATCTATACTCCGGGTTGGTCCGCAGGAATCCAGGGCATCTCGCCCGACGAACCGGGGACCGCCAAAGAGATCACGTTTGGTTCTGTCTTTGTAAACGCTGGTGAGACATATGAGGGACCGGCCCCAACCACCAAACTCCCTGACGGAGTGACGAAGCGCGTCCTCCAGGGCATCGTCGCTTACCGCTGCGAGACTAACTGCACCGGCAGCAAGGTACCCATCCCGGTGCTGGACCCGAGCACTGCGAACAACGTTACGGCAACCCTGACCAACGGAGCTATCAGTTATACCGCTCCTGCCGGCACAGGACGCTACATCCTGGTCGCCGGATGGATGCACGGGACCGGCCAGACGATCGCACTCGCCCACACCGCGACACCGAGCTACATGGTTGACCACTTCAGTTCGCTCGGAGCAAAGGCCATCATTGACTACTGGGAGAACAAGGTCCTCACCCCCCGTCTGCGTCAGGCTTTCAAAGCCAGCGGTGGTTCGGTATTCTTCGACTCTCTTGAGCTCAATCG
>Ga0181529_10006565_pt1 | contig 11795 bp, 7 predicted proteins | sample PEATcosm2014_Bin_36_FD_119763 | JGI IMG/M metagenome (GOLD analysis project Ga0181529, IMG submission 119763) | Peatland microbial communities from MTU Mesocosm Facility, Houghton, MI, USA - PEATcosm2014_Bin10_30_metaG | ecosystem: Environmental > Terrestrial > Soil > Wetlands > Peat | place... | reverse complement strand
TCTCCATCCGAGGGACAGGCCCTTGGCGTCCGCGACGCCTTCTAATCCGTTCTTGCGGTATGTTACGTTCAGGCGACAAAGAAATTGCAGCGTGTCTTGCCTGAGATGAGTCTTAACCTTCAGCGCTCTCCGCCAAACTCCCGATACGTCTCATGCCTTCCCGCTCCCGGCGAACCAGATCATCATCCCCTGCTTCGAACGAGACTGATCCCTCAAAGGCGGCTTTCTTCAACCGCGAGCTGAGCTGGCTTGCGTTTGATCGCCGCGTGCTTGAGCAGGCCCAAGATCCGCGGCACCCGCTGCTCGAACGGGTTCGATTCCTGGCGATCGTGAGTTCCAATCTCGATGAATTTTTCGAGATTCGTGTCGCCGGGCTCATGCAGCAAATGGACTCCGGCGTTACCGAACCCGGGCCGGACGGTCTGGCAGCCCGGGAACAATTGCGCCGCATCCACTCCGTTGTCGCCTCTGTTGTCGAAGAGCAATATCGGTGCTGGCAGGAGCAACTTGTCCCGGCTCTTGCTGAAAACAGAATCCATTTTAGGTCCGCAACGAATCTTACGACTGCGGAGTTGAACTGGGTGCGGTCCTACTTCCGCGAACAAGTTTATCCAGTCTTAACTCCCCTGGCGCTGGACCCAGCACACCCATTTCCCCAACTTGGAAACAAGACCTTGAACGTGGTCGTTTCTCTCTACAATCCTGAGAACGCGAGCGACGAACGGCTGGTCGCCATATTGCCTGTGCCCCGGATTCTTCCGCGGCTTGTGGCCATTGCACCGGAGGGGAGTGATCCGGAGCGTTATATCTTCTTGAGCGACATCATCAAGCTCTGCGCTGGGGAGTTATTTCCGGGCTATCGCCTCATCTCGGCTCACGCATTTCGCGTAACCCGTAACAGCGATCTGTACATAGACGAGGAAGAAGCCGAGAACCTCCTGCAGAAAATTGAAGAGGAGCTGCGGAATCTCCGGCGCGGCGCGGCAGTGCGCCTTGAGATAGAGGAGGGGGTGGATGACGCAATCTTTTCAACCCTGTGCAACCATCTTGATCTGTCTCATGAGTATGTTTTTCGGCTCAAGGGCCCAATCAATCTGCTGCGGCTTCAAAGCCTCGCCGACATCGACCGGCCGGAATTAAAGTTCCGCACCTTCAGTCCGGTCAATGCGTCGGCCCTGAGTGACCCGTCACGAATTTTCGAAGTCCTGCGTCGCCAGGACGTGATGCTCCACCACCCGTACGATTCCTTCACGCCCGTGATTGATTTCGTGGAACAGGCGGCTCGCGATCCGCAGGTATTTGCAATCAAGCAGACTCTATACCGGACCAGTGGCGATTCGCCTATCGTTTGTGCGCTCATGGAAGCCTCGCGCAACGGCAAACAAGTGACGGCTTTGATCGAACTCAAGGCGCGTTTTGACGAGGCGAACAATATCCAGTGGGCAAAGCAATTGGAGGAAGCGGGAGTTCACGTCGTCTATGGCCTCATCGGTCACAAGACCCACTGTAAGCTCTGTCTTGTCGTCCGGCTGGAGGGAAACCAGATGCGCCATTATGCCCACCTTGGCACCGGCAACTACAACCAGCGAACTGCGCGACTTTACACCGACCTCAGCTATTTCACATCCCGCCGGGCACTTACTCGTGATGTCGCGCAGACGTTTAACACGTTGACCGGGCTCGGCCTGTCGCCCACGTTCCGGCGTCTGCTTGTCGCCCCCTACAACCTTCACCGCCGAATAGACGAATTGATCGCACGCGAAGCGTCCCACGCGGCGGCCGGCCGCCCGGCGCGAATCATTGCAAAGATGAACGCCTTGGTGGACAAGGCCACAATCCAATCCCTTTACGCGGCGTCCCAAGCCGGCGTGGAAATTGATCTCATCGTCCGGGGCATCTGTTGCCTGGTTCCGGGCATGCCTGGGCTGAGCGAGAATATACGCGTGCGCAGCCTCGTGGGGCGATTCTTGGAGCATGCGCGAGTTTTCTATTTCGAGAACAATGGCGGGGAGCCCGCCGTCTTCGCCGGTAGCGCCGACTGGATGCCCCGCAATTTCTTTCGCCGCGTGGAGACGGTCTTCCCCATCTCCGATCCGGGGCTGAGGCGTTGGATGACCGATGAGCTCCTCGCAACCGAGCTGAAGGATACGGAAAATGCCCAGGAGTTGCAAAGCAACGGCGCCTACCTTCAGACCTCCTGACATAGGCGGCGAACATTTTCGCGTTTTTGAGAGCGGCGAGGCCGTTTGAGGCAGGGACAGGGGGTGCGGACCAAACCTGTCCGCTTTTTTGATCGGACAGGGGTATACCGGGGTCCATGGCGGACCCCGAAGGACAGGCCGAGTTGTTCCCGATTCCGAGCCCACTGCCGGGCTCGCAAGTCATCAATGATCGATGTTTGTTGCGCACCGAAGACAGTCGCCGGGTGGTGATCGTCGCCGGAATCGTGCTGGCACACTACGCCGTGGGTGACCGGATCGCCGAGGCGCACGCGAGGGTCGCTTTGGCCGAGCAAGGCTGGGCAGATCAGAACGACATTGCGAGAGCGTTTGGCTGTTCCACTCGCACGATACGCCGCGATCAGAAGCGTTTTGAGGACGGCGGCATGGCCGCTCTGGGCCAAGCCGGTGGGTATCCGAAGGGACTGCCGCGTGTACGTCTCACACGGAGTGTGGAACGGCTCAAGAACGAGGGGCACTCTAACCGCGAGATTGCACGGCGGCTGGGCATCCATGAACGAGCCGTACGCAAGCGGCTGCGCCGCGCCGGCTGGACGGAGCCGACGCCCGAGCAAAAGCACTTGCCGTTGGAGGAGCCGGCGGCCCCGCTGCCGACTCCCGCCGTTGCGGTGGCCGACGTGGGGTGCGGACCAAACCTGTCCGCTTTTTGTGCCGAGGACGACGTGCCGATTTCCTTCGATCACGATCCGGCCGACCGCCGAGTCGACCGGCTGATGGCGTATCTGGGCATGCTGGAGGACGCGGCGCCGCTGTTCGGCTCGGAGAAGGCTGTGCCTCGCGCCGGAGTTCTGCTGGCCGTCGCCGCGTTGATCCAAACCGGCGTGTTCGAGTGCGCCCGCGACATCTACGGGACGTTGGGGCCGGCCTTCTACGGCTTGCGTACCAGCCTGATGACGATGCTCTTGATGGCGCTGTTGCGGATCAAGCGGCCCGAAGCGCTCAAAGAACACTCTCCGTCCGCGCTGGGCCGGGTCCTTGGCTTGGATCGCGCTCCCGAGGTGAAGACGCTTCGGCGCAAACTCGCTCGCCTCGCGGCGAGGGGACACGCGGCCGATTTCGGTCGTGCGCTGGCCCAACGGCGCATCGCCCAGCGCGGCCAAGCTCTGGGCTTCCTCTACGTGGATGGCCACGTCCGCGTGTACCACGGCAAGCACACGATTCCCAAGGCCTTCGTGCCGCAGCGCCGCCTGGCCGTCGCCGCCACCACGGATTACTGGGTCAACGACCAGCGCGGCGATCCGCTCTTCGTCGTCACGGCGGAAGCGAACGCCGGCATGGTGAAGATGCTGCCGGCGGTGCTGGGGCAAATCCGCGCCCTGATCGGAACACGCCGCGTGACGGTCGTCTTCGACCGCGGAGGCTTCAGCCCGAAGCTGTTTGTTTGGCTGATCGAACACGGCTTTGACGTCCTCACCTATCGCAAGGGTCGCTGCCCTCGGGTGCTCCGCAAACGCTTCCGGCGACGGGCCGGTCGCTTGGACGGCCGGCGGGTCGCCTATGTTCTCGCCGATCTGGAGGTGCGGCTCCTGCGAGGCAAACTGCGACTGCGCCAAGTCACGCGCCTCCGCGAGCGCGGTCGTCAGACCGCCATCCTCACATCCCGCCGAGACCTGCCGGCCTTGGAAGTCGCTTATCGCATGTTCGAGCGCTGGCGGCAGGAGAACTTTTTCAAGTACCTGTCCGAGGAATACGCCCTGGATGCCTTGGCCGAACACGACGCTATCCCCGACGACCCTGCCCGGGAGGTCCCCAATCCCGCTCGCAAGTCCATCGACGAACCCATCCGCGTTGCCCGAGCCGAGTTGCTGCGCCTGCAGGCGGAGTATGGCTTGGGCGCCTTCGTTCAACTCGAGGGCGAGACCGGCGCTGTCACATTCCGCAGCCTCAAAAAGGTCCAGACATCCTTGGCGCGAACTGTCCGCTCCGCGCTTCAACGACTCAAGAATCTCCAAGCCAAGCGGGCCAAGCTGCCCGCCCGCGTCCCCGTGTGCCAGGCCGTCCGTGAAGAGGCTCGGCGCCTGGCCCCCGAACGCCAGCACTTGATGAACCTAATCAAGATGGTCGCCTATCAAGCCGAGAGCGACTTGGTCGCGAGGATCCAGCCCCACTACCGGCGCGCCGCCCACGAGGGCCGCACCCTCATTCAGTCCGCCCTGGCGGCCACGGCTGATCTGGTAGTGACCGATCACGAAATCCGCGTCTGTTTGCATCCGCTCAGTTCCCCTCATCGAACCCGCGCCATTGCCGACCTGTGCGACGAGCTGAATCGCTCCCCCGTGCTCTTCCCGGGATCCCGCCTTCGCCTCCACTTCTCCGTCGTCGCCCAGCCCAAATAGCCAAAAAGCGGACATTTCGACAGGGGCTATGTCAGGAGGTCTGACCTTCCCGTCGTCCGCCGCCCCGGTGAACGGGCATTCTCGGCTCACGACCATTTTATTGCTGCGGCCATCCACCGCGAAGAAGCTTGAGGGACAGCCTCGCACGAGGGACAGGCCCTTTCGGGCCAGAAAGGGACTGATGCGCCCTTTTGCCTTGCTATAATGGGTGCCGTGCGTACGCCGCGAATAAAAGTCCCTCCGGAAACATCCGCAGCCGCCTACCACTGCATGAGTCGAACCGTCAATGGAGAGCGCCTGTTTGATGATACCGACAAGGAAGTATTGCGCCGCCAACTCTGGCAGGTCGCCGGATTCTGTGGGGTGCGGATCATCACCTATGCGATTCTCGAAAACCATTTTCACGTGCTCGTCGAGATCCCGAAGCGGGTTCCCGTCAGCGATGAAGAACTGCTGCGCCGCCTCCAGATTCTCCACCGAAATCCCACTCCGCAACAAGCCGTCACCATCGAAATCCTTCGCCGGCCATCGATTGCGAACGCGTCCGAAGCGGAGATCCGGCGCAAGCGCCTGCTGGCCCTCATGGGCGACGTCTCCGTTTTCATGCAACTCCTGAAGCAGCGGTTCTCCATCTGGTTCAATCACAGGCACGCCCGATTTGGAACGCTCTGGGCAGAGAGATTCAAGAGTGTGCTGGTGGACAGCGATGGCCAGGCTCTGCGAACGGTGGCTGCGTACATCGATCTCAACTGCGTCCGCGCCGCGTTGGCCACCGACCCCAAGGATTATCGGTTTTGCGGCTACGCCGAATCGGTGGCCGGCAACGCCGACGCGCGCTGCGGGCTGGCACTGGCCTACGGCGGCCGGAACTGGGACGAAACTCACGCCATCTGCCGGCAGCGACTCTTCGGAATCGGCGTCTGCAGCCGGGAGAATGGAGCCAGCATATCCTGGGAGGCCTTCTTGAAGGTCGCAGCTGAGGGCGGCCACCTTGCAATTCACGAGGTGTTGCGCTGTCGCGTACGATTCTTCACGCACGGTGCCATCCTCGGCAGCTGCGCTTTTGTCGCTAGCCAACTGAATGCATACAAGACCCGAACCGGCCGGCGGGAGGGTGCCTCAATTCAGGCCTTCCCCAAGATCACAGATTGGGGAGAACTCGCGGCCCTAAGATGCGCATTGGGGCGCCGCCATCCGCCTGCGGCATTCCAGACGGTCGCGCCATAGCCCGCCCGATCCAATCGCAATATCCTGCCAAAACAAAAAACCGCCGCGCTTTCTAGCTGCGGCGGTTGGATAAATTCTTCTTGGGAAGCGTCAGGAAACGTGTCCCGAAACGAGCTTGGTCATCTCAAACATGCTGACCTTGCCCTTGCCGCCGAAAACGGCCTTCAAATTGGCATCGGCGTTGATCATCTTCCTGTCCTTCTTGTCCTGAAGACTGTTCTTCTTGATATAATCCCAGAGCTTTTTGGTCAGCTCGGTACGGGGCAGCGGCTTTGCGCCGACTACGGCGGCGAGGGTGGCATCCGGGGTAACCGGGGCCATGAACTTAGCATTGGGTTTACGAACAGGTTTTTTAGCCATGGTGGTTTTTGTTTAGAACGCTTTCCTCCGAAAGCAATGTTTTTCTAGAGGGAAAATCTCCTTTTCCCGAGTGAAGCGCGGATTGCCGGGGAATATTAGCCATTCTCGTCGACCTGGACAAACTGGCGGTAAAGGGCCGCATACCGCCCGCCGGCCGCAAGGAGTTGTGCGTGCGTCCCCCTTTCCACGATACGGCCCTGGTCAAGGACGATGACGACGTGCGCATGGCGTATCGTGCTTAGGCGGTGCGCGACAACGAAGCTCGTGCGCCCCTCCAGGAGTGTCACAAGTGCCTTTTGCAGCCGATGCTCCGTCAAGGCATCTATCGAGCTCGTCGCCTCGTCGAGTATCACCAGTCGCGGATCGGCGAGCAGCGCCCGGCAAAAGCAAATCAACTGGCGCTGGCCGACCGACAGCCCGGCGCCGCGCTCTCCAACTTCCGTTTGCAGTCCGTCCGGCAGTCCATCCAGTATATCCAGGCATTCCAGCCGGGCAGCCACGGCGCGGACATCAGCTTCCGATGACCCGGGCCGGCTCATTGCGATGTTGTCGAGCACGGTGCCGCTGAATAGGAAGTTTTGCTGGTGCACAATGCCCATCTGGCGGTGAAGGGAGAGGCTGCTGATCAGCCGGATCTCTCGCCCGTCGATCAGTACTTTCCCGCACGTCGGCAAATAGAACTTGGCCGCAAGATTGACGATTGAGCTCTTGCCGCTCCCCGTATGGCCCACGAGCGCGACCGACTGCCCGGATTCCGCGCAAAGATCGATGTCATGCAGAACCAGCCGCGCGGGGTCGTATCCAAATGAAACGCCCCTGAACTCCACGCGCATGCCGGGCGAACTGGAGCCGGCCACGGGCCTTGGAAGATCCTCGGCCCGCGGATCGTCCTCCCAATCCGGCGCTGTGTCCATCAGCCGAAAGACCCTTTCAGCCCCGGCCATCGCAATCAAAGCCTGGTTGTACTGGTTTCCGATGGTCGTGATCGGCGAAAAGAACTGGTTCGCCATCAGGAAGAATTTGATCAGGCCCCCGACCTCCATGCTGCCGTGGAACACGCGCCACCCGCCGAGGATGAGCAGGATAGCGACGAAGAACTGGCTGTTCAGTTCCAACAGCGGTGAAAGGATGGCCGAGGTCCGCGCGAGCGCTATGTTGTACCGGGAATGGTCCGCCAGCAGACTCCGGAAAAGACCGGCGTTGGTCTCCTGGCGCACAAACCCCTGCGTCACGCGTATGCCGCTCACCGACTCCGCGAGGGTGGCCGTCACCCGACTGAAGCTGTCCTGCGATGCCCGCGTGAGGCGGCTGAATTTCATCCTGAAATGATTGTTCGCCATCCACAGGACGGGCGCCATCGCAGCGACCACCAGAAACAGCTTCCAGTCCCACCATGCCATAGCAGCGGCCGAAAAGATCATCTGCCCAAACTGGATCGTGCTGACAAAGGCGACATCCTGGATCCCGGCCCTCAGCGCCTCGACGTCGCTCGTCACACGACTGATGATACGGCCGAGCTTCATCCTATGAAAGAAGCTCATTGGTTGCCGCTGCACCTTCGCGAAGATCTCGGACCGGATGCCGTTCACAACCGTCTCGCCTATCTCGAGCGCGTAGCGCTGGCGGAAATGGAACATCCCATCGGTCAGGACGGCCAGCGCGGCGTAGCAAGCCGTTCCCAGCGCGATCATGGCCGCATCGCCGTGCGTTATCGGTCCCGCGATCACCAGTGATGCGATCCACACGAGCCCCGGCAGCTGCGCCGACCGGATGATGGTAAGGACGACGAGCAGCCTGACCTTGCGTTTCACAGGCCGCGTGTAGCCGAATAACCGGCGTATCAGCCCCCACTCGAGCGGCTTGAATTGTTCTGTCTCGTCACCGTTGTCCTTCGGCCGCCGGACGAGCGTCAGGTTCAGGTCGGCGCTGTCGGCGGTTTTCATGCGGCGGGAGGGATCTGGAGCTGGTAACCGTCCACCAGCTGGAGATTGGCGACATGCAGATATGGGCCCGACACCCGCATGAGTTCCTCGTGCGTGCCGCGTTGCACAATCTCCCCGTTTTCCATCACGATGACGAAATCCGCCCGACGCAGGGTGCTCAGCCGATGCGCGACCACGAAAGTCGTCCTGCCGCTGATGGCGTGGTCAAGTGCCTCGAAGATCTCATGCTCGGTTTCGCTGTCGATTGCCGCCGTCGGGTCGTCCAGGAGCAGGATCGCCGGCTCGAGAAGAACGGCGCGGGCGATCGCGAGCCTTTGCCGCTGCCCCCCGGAGAGGCTGCTGCCGCTCTCACCGAGCACGGTGCTGTATCCCTTCGGCAGCCTCATGATGAATTCGTGCGCCGCGGCAATTTGCGCAGCCTTCTCGATTTGCGCAGCCGTTGCGTGCGGATGTCCGAAGGCGATGTTGGCGGCGATCGTGTTCGAGAAAAGAAAGCTCTCCTGGAACACAAGGCCGATGTTCCGCCGTAAATCGTCAAGGTGGAGATTCCGGACATCGATGCCGTCCACGAGCACGCGCCCCGCGGTCGCGTCGTAAAACCTCGGTATGAGCCCCATGAGGATGCTCTTGCCCGCTCCGGTGGCGCCAAGAATCGCAACGCATTCGCCCGGCTTCACGTCGAGCTGAATGCGGCGAAGAAGTGGCTGGCCGGGCTGATCGTATCCGAAAGACACATCGTCCAGACAGACGGCGCCTTCAAAGCGAGCGCGCCGGATGGCGTGCGGCGAGCTTCTCACGTCGATGGGCGCGTCCAGGATCTCGAAAACACGCCGGGCGCCAATGAGCGACTGCTGGACTGAGTTGACGATTGTGGCGACATTGTTGACCTGGCCGGAAAACTGGTCCAGCAGGCCGGCAAAGACGACCAAGCCAGCCCCGAGCGGGAGCCTGTTGTGCGCCACTAGCCAGCCCCCGTAGCCCAGCAGCACCATCGTGTTCACCCGCGTCAGGAATCCGACCACAGGAGAAAAAAGGCTGACCTGCCAAAAGATGCTGCTCTGTTGTTCGTAGACCGCGCGATTGGCCGCGTCAAACCGGGCGCGGTCCTCCGCTTCGCGTCCGAAGCCCTTGGTGACAGCAATCCCCTGTACGCTTTCGGTCAAGGCCTGCACCATTCGTTCGACAAGGGTGCGATTCTTGGCGTACTCGGGCTGGATCCGCCGCGAGAACCGAGCAGCCAATATCCATAGGAATGGAGTCGTCCCGAGGCACGCCGCCGTGAGACCGGGGCTCAAGCTCGCCATATAAACGACGTACACCGTCAGGGAAATGACCATGATGAGGCTCTGAATGAGCACTTGGTCGACGAACATGCGCACGGCCTGCACGTCGCTGGTCACCCGCGTGATGATTGAACCGGTCGTATTGGCGTCAAAGAACCGAAAACTCAGCCGCTGAAGCTTGTCGTAGACCTCGCTACGAAGATCGACCACAAGCTTTTGCTGCACAAGGACATTGACAGACACCGCGTACACGTAGTTTAGCACGGCGCGGCAGAGGGCGAGGGCCAGAATCGCCCCGGCAAGAAGTCCAAGCACTTTTGACCAAGGCCAGGCATCCGGGAGCGCCAGATGAAGCCGATTGGCCGACAGCGGCGTGTGCTCAACCTTGTGCCGGATATAGTCGATCCCGACCCCGGTCATGCTGAGGCCGAGCATCCCCATCGTCAGCAAAACAAGCTGGACCCCGAGGACACCCAAACAGTGCAGCCGATAGCGCCACGCCAGACCAAACAGACGCGCAATCAGCTTCCAATTGGAAGGACCCGCTTCTGCGACTGGCAGTGACTCCGGCATTTGGAGTTTCACCGTAGGCAAACACCTGGCAGCTGGAAGCGGAAACTTACTGCTGCCGGGGAACGTTCGGTGTCGCCGTTTGGGATCCCTGCTCGCGCTGGAGTCGCCGCCGCCTCACCTCCTCGGCAATCGCCTGTAGCCGCTTCTGTTCGTCCTCGGGTGTGGGCCTTAGAACTGCGCCGGTTGTGCTCACAGCCAATCCTGGCTGGCCGTTGGGCACCAAGCCCATGGGCATTCCGACGCCAACAGCGACTTTTGCATTGCGCAACGCCAATGTCAGACGCCGCCCATCCTGAATCACAATAATAGTATCATGCTCGCTATCAAACGATTGAACAGTGAATCCAAATTCCCCCTGATTCACAGACACCCATCTGCCGATCTTCTTGGATGGATCATATATGCAAAAACGAGTCCCCTGAGCCGTGGACATGACACCTCGCAGTTCAAGGCCGGCGGCATCGCCCTTGGCTCCCGCAGCGCCTCCCACGGCATTGGGCGGAAGAAACGGTGAAACATCTTGAACCTGCGCGATCCCGCGTAGAGCCAACGGTCCGAGGCTGGCCAATCCCGTTCCTACGAGAAAAAGCGGAATCAATTTCATAACAACACCAAGGCTGCGGCCTCCGAAGTATCGGGAGGGACGAGCAGCGACGTACCCTGCGTATTAATCCGATAAAAGGCCGCATGCACGAATTCGACGGCAATTCGTTGAGGGTCCCAATTGCGAGCGTTGATGAACAGCACCGGCACCCATGATGCAAGACAGCGCCCTACTGGTCAAGTTGCACTGATTCGGGGACAGCCTCGGCAAGACTGGTCCAATGGGCTCGCACTCCGCCCTCTCGCGGAGCATCCGTGCTTTCCGCTTGGAACGCCAATGTCGGTCTCCAAGATTGAGTTCATGCGTTGCAAAGCTGTTTTCTTGGGAGCTGCGCTGACAACCCTGGTTCTGTCCGGCTGTGGCAGGTCGTCCCCTCCGGCATGGCAAGGCTATCTTGAAGGCGAGTTTATCTACGTCGCCTCCCCATTGGCCGGCCGGTTGGAAGTGTTGGACGTTCAAAAAGGCGACCGAGTTGCCGCTGGAGTCCGGCTTTTCTCGATTGAACGAACAGCCGAACTTGCCGGACAGAATCAGGCTTCCGCCCAACTTGGCGAAGCCAACGCGAAGTTGGCCGACTTGGAAAAGGGATCCCGCCCGACCGAGATTGCGGCTTTGAAAGCCAGGTTGGAGCAAGCGAGCGCCGCAGCAGCCCTCTCCAGCCTGGATCTCAAGCGCGAGGAGAGTCTCTTCCGCAATCAGGCTATTTCGGAAAGCGAATACGACCATGTCCGTCTGACGCATCAAGAGAACTTGCGCGCCGTCGATGAACTGGCCTCGCAACTTGAAACGGCCAAGCTCGGCGGACGCTCAGACGCCATAGCGGCCACCCACGCTGAAGTCCAAGCGGCTCAAGCAGGCCTTGAGCACGCCACATGGAACGTCGACCAGAAAACCCAATCCGCGCCTCGCGCCGGGCTAGTATACGATACGCTCTACCGCGAGGGGGAATACGTTGCTGCCGGCAGCCCTGTCGTGGCCCTGCTCCCGCCGGAAAACCTGAAAGTGCGCTTCTTCGTCCCGGAGGCGGACTTCGCGGGTCTCAAGGTAGGCGACGCCCTGTCCGTCTTCATCTCCGAAGGCGCAGCTCAGCTAAAAGCACGGATTTCGTATCTGTCCCCTCAGGCCGAGTTTTCTCCTCCGGTCCTCTACAACCGGGACAACCGCGCCAAACTCGTTTTTATGGTCGAAGCCGTCTTCAACGATTCCCAGGCTCGCGATCTGCACCCCGG
>Ga0181529_10006561_pt1 | contig 11798 bp, 11 predicted proteins | sample PEATcosm2014_Bin_36_FD_119763 | JGI IMG/M metagenome (GOLD analysis project Ga0181529, IMG submission 119763) | Peatland microbial communities from MTU Mesocosm Facility, Houghton, MI, USA - PEATcosm2014_Bin10_30_metaG | ecosystem: Environmental > Terrestrial > Soil > Wetlands > Peat | place... | reverse complement strand
GCTCGTAACCGCCCCCGCGGCAGATGCCGTCCCAGAGCATCTGGGTGCGGCCCTGGTCGGAGACCACCACCTGCATGACCTCATCCACCCGGCTCAGGCGCTGGCGCAGGCTCTTGACGGGATTGACGAAGAGCTCCTCGGTCACCAGGTCGGCCACCACCGCCGTGGCGTTCCTGACCTTCCCGCCGGCCTTGGCCAGCACCGTCTGGAGCGCGGCGGCGTGGTCCATCTTCTGCCTGGCCCCCCACTTGAGCGGATCGACCTTGCAGGGCAGGTCCCAGGACCGGCGCAGGGCCGGGCCGGGATCCAGCGGCTTGGCCCCGGCCACCAGGCGCGACGCGCACCAGTCGGCCAGATCCCGGGCCGTCCGCTCCAGGGCCGCGGGGTCCAGGTTGTTGGTGCCGCTTTCGTGGAAGGCGGCCCCGTTGAAGGCCGTGAAGACCACGCCCGTGGTGGGCGGCTCGGGGCTGAGGCTGCTCTGGGTGCTGGAAACGCTGACGCGCGTGCCCTCCCGCTTCACGGCCAGGGCGGCGGCGTAGGGCACCTTCCCCATCATGTCCGCCACCAGGCGGCCGAGCAGGGCTTCGAGCTTGGTGAAATCGACGGGCTCTTGCATGGGGGTCAGGTCCTCCTGAGCAGGGCCTGCGCCGCGGCCAGGTCCTCGGCGGGGACATAATAGCGGGCGTGCAGGTGGGGTCCGGCGATGTCGCGTACCACCCGGCTGCAGGCGCTCAATTCGCGGCGCCCGCGGCTGCCCACCACCATGATGGGCTGGATGCGGCGCTCGTAGGGGGAGGCCCCCAGGCGGTCCTCGATGAGCAGGGCCGCGCCGCCCTCCGCGCCGCCGGACACGCCGGGATGGCGGCGCCGCAGCAGGGCCCGCAGCCTGGCGCGCTTGGCCTGGCTGAGGTCCTCCTCCACGGTGGCGGCCTCCCAAGCCAGCTTCACCTTGCGCCGGCTCAGGAAACGCCCGGCCAGGTGCGCCAGGGCCGGATCCGGCCCATGGGCCCAGCGCTTGATGGCCACCATGACGTCCGCGTCGTCGTGGTCCAGGAAGTCCCCTGTGCCCACGCTCTCACCGCTGTCCAGCACCGCGGCCAGGGCCGGCGAGGCGCTTTCGCGCGGCAGGCGCCCGGCGAGCCAGAGCTCCTTGGCCCGGTCCAGGACCGCCTTGAGCAGCAGCTCCATGGCGCGGCTGGTCTTGTGGAAATAGACCTTCCAGTACATGAAGTAGCGGGCCACGAAGTATTCCTCGACCGCCAGCAGGCCGCGTTCCTTCACCGCCAGGCGGCCCTGGCTCACGGTGAGGCTGGCGATGATGCGGCCCAGGTCCACCTGCCCGGAATTCACGCCCGTGTAGTGCGCGTCGCGGACCAGGTAGTCCAGGCGGTCCATGTCCAGCTGGCTGGAGAGGAGGTCGTGGATGAGGCGGGCCTCGGCGCCCTTGGCGCTGCCCTCGATCAGGGCCGCCAGGCGCGGGCCGCGGGGGCCCAGGATGGCCTTCAGCCCTGGTTCCTCCCGCAGCAGTCGGGCGCCCATGCGTTCGTGGTGGCCGATGAGCACGGACTCGAGCGTGTGGCTGAAGGCGCAGTGGCCGATGTCGTGCAGCAGGGCCGCGGCCATGGCCAGCTCCCGCGCGCGCGCCTGGAAGCGCAGGCCTTCCTCGCGCTCAAGGTGGTCCAGGGCCCGGCCCATGAGGGTCATGACGCCCAGGCTGTGGCTGAAGCGGCTGTGCTCGGCGCCCAAAAAGGTCAGGTAGCTGACCCCCAGCTGGCGGATGTGGCGCAGCCTCTGCACGGCCCGGCTGTCGATGAGGGCCAGCAGCAGCGGCGAATCGACCGCGATCTGGCCGTAGAGCGGATCCTGGAAGTATTTCACGCTGCGCGTCATGCCTCGCCGTCCCGGGGCGGCACGCTGCGCCGCCACACCATGACGTTTTTGGGATGGAGCCGGAAGCCCAGCCGCCGGTAAAAGGCCTGCTTGTCGGTGGTGAACAGCCAGAAGCTTTCCACGCCGGCCAGGCGCCTGTCGTCCAGGACCCTGCGCAGCAGGGCCCGGCCCAGGCCGCGGCTGCGGTATCCGCTGTCCACGATGACGTCCCACAGCACCGCGCGGTAGGCGAAGTCCGTGCTGACCCGGGCGAAGGCCACCAGGCGGCTCCCCTTCCAGGCGGTGGCGATGAGGTCGCTGTGGCGCAGCACCGAGCGGACGCCCTGGGGCCGGCGGCCCTTGGTCCACCAGGCGGTGGCGTAGAGGCGGCTGAGGGCGGCGGGAGTGGGTTTGCGGCGCGTGCTGAAGCGTATGCCCTTGATCTCCGCGGGCACTAGCGCTTGTCCAGGAAGGTGTGGATGCCGCATTCGGTCTTGTTCTTGCCCTTCCAGCGCCCGGAACGGGGATCGTCCGGATCCCCCGGCACCGCGGTGCAGGGCTCGCAGCCTATGCTCGCGTAGCCCTTCTCCCACAGGGGATGCAGGGGCAGGCCCTCGGACTTGAGGTATTCGAAGACCTGCTTGGCGTTCCAGCCCAGCAGCGGGGAGATCTTGTAGAAGTCGTCCCCCTTCATCTCCACAAAGCGCATGCCGGTGCGGTAGGCGGTCTGGTCGCCGCGCACGCCGCTCATCCAGCAGCGCAGCCCCTTCAGGGCCCGCTTCAGGGGCTCGACCTTGTTGATCTCGCAGCAGCGGTCCGGGTCGGTCTCGTAGAGCCGGCCGTGCTCCTTGAGGAAGGTGGCGTGGTCCATGACCGGCCCGACCTCCACGATGTTGAGCTTGAGGCGCGCGGCCAGGGCGTCGCGGAAGGCCAGGGTCTCCGGGAACAGGAAGCCGGTGTTGATGAAGATGACCGGGATGCCCGGCTTCACCTGGCTGGCCAGGCTCAACAGGCAGGCGCTCTCGGCGCCGAAGCTCGAGCTCACGGCGATGTCGTCGCCGAAGAAGTCGCAGGCGAAGGCGATGATGTCGCGGGGATGGGTGGTGCGGAAACGCTCGTTGATCGCGTCGCGTTCCCAGGCTTCATGTAGCATCCGAAAACTCCTCTTAATCCTTATGCTTATCGGTGCCGCCAGGCACGATGCTCCCGGTTCATTCCCCGGCGGACCCGCTGGGCGCCGTGGCTGCGGCGGACACCGGCCGCGGCAGGGGCTGGGGGCTGGGCGAGGGCGGACCTTGGGCGTGCAGGGCCTCCTCGATGCTGTCGGCGCGGGCCTCGTCCGCCTTGGCCTCATCCGCGGAGCCGGCCTTCTTCAGGACCGTGGCCAGGCGGCGGAGGTCGTCGGCGACGGCCCCATCCACGGGCCCCAGGGCCTTCTCGTCGATCGCCAGGGCCCGGCGCAGGAGGTCCTCGGCCTTGGCCGTTTCGCCCTTAAGGAGCCATACGCGCCCCTCATTGCTCAGGGTTTCGGCGACCTCCGGGGAATCCGGGCCCAGCGCGTCTTTGCGTTTCTGTAACGCGTCGGCATAGAGTATCATGGCCTCATCCCACTTTTTCTGGGCGTCGAGGCAGAGGGCCAGGTCGCTTTCGGCCTGGGCCAGGGCGGCCTGGTCCGGGGACGCCTGCGCCTTCACCTCGTCCAGGAGGCGGCGCCGCAGGGGCTCGGCCAAGGCCCAGCCCTGCCGAGCCTCATAGGCGTCGGCGAGCCTTCCCGCGGAGGACAGGGCGTCCACGCTGTGGGGCCCGAGCGAGCGGTCGAAATCCTTGAGGGCCCGTTCGAACACGGACACGGCGTCCTCGGGCCGGTTCATGGCCTGGTACAGGGTCCCCAGGTAATCCAGGGTGTAGGCGGCCCGCGGATCGTCGGCGTTGAAATCCTCGGTCACCAGCAGGGCCCGCAGAAGGAGCTTCTCGGCGCCCTTCAGGTCGCCCTTACGCTGGGCGCGGACCGCGGCCTTGATCTGCAGGGTCCAATCCTGGGGCGTGTTGCCCGCCGCCCACAGGCCCGCGGGGATGAAAAGAGCCAGCAAACAAAGGGTCTTTTTGAGCACAGGCTGTCCGGAGTTGAGAGGCGGATACTTTATCATCCAAGCGCGGAGCTTCCAAGCTCCAGGAGGATTTGATGGCGACCTTTTCTAGGAACCTGGCCCTGTGCGCGGTGGCCGGCTGCCTGGCGTTCATGAGCGCCGGGCTTCCGGGCGACGAGGATCCCACCATCGCCCCGGCTGAACCCGGACTGGAGCAGACGCCCGCGGATGCGGTCCCCACCGACGCGACGGCCTCCGTGGCCGCCACGGCGGTCAACGTGCAGGGCGATGTGCGGGTCCAGGACGGCGACGCCTGGGACGCGGTCGAGGAAGGGCAGCTCTTCGCTCAGGGGGACCATCTGCGCACGGCGGACGATTCCACGGTGCATCTGGTGCTCGCCGACGGAAGCTCCGTGGCCCTGGCCCCCAACAGCGAGATCACCCTGGACAAGCTCAGCGCGGGCGGGGAGGGCTCGGTCACCCTGCTGACCCTGGCCCGGGGCCTGCTGAACACCATGGTGGAGAAGCTGAAGTCCGGATCCAGTTTCGAGGTCCAGACCCCCAGCGCCGTGGCCGCGGTCAAGGGCACGGATTTCGAGGTCTCGGAGAACAACGGGGAATCGGCGGTCACTGTAAACGACGGCGTGGTGCAGATGGGCGACGCGGGGCGCAGCCATTTCGAACCCGTGCACCCCAATGAGCGCCGGCGCTTCGCCGGGCACCGCCTGCTGGCCGCGGAGACGCTGAGCCTGGCGGAACGCAACGCATTCCACTCACGCTGGGCCAACGCCCACCGCTTGCACGCCCAGCGCGCCATGCTGATGGGACGCCTGCGCCGCATGCCGGGCCGGCGCGCGCAGTTCCTGCGCCAGCTGCGCCGGCGCAACGCCGTGCGCGGCGCGCGCATGGGGCGGGGTTTCAGCGGTGCGATGCGCCCGGGACAGAGGCACATGGGTCAGGGGCGCCCAGGACCCGGGCCGATGGGCCAGGGGCACCTGGGGCAGGGCCGGCCGGGCCAGAAGCCGGGCGCGGGCATGCCCGGGCACGCGAAGCGGCGCCCGGCCAGGAAGGGCAAGCTGCCGGAACGGAAGCGGAACTAAGGCCGCAGGCTCAGGACGGACCAGCCGCGCGAACGGGCCTCGGCGGCCAGCCTGGGATCCGGATCCGTGGGAACCGGACGCCCGACCCGGCTGAGCAGGGCCAGGTCGTTGAGGCTGTCGGTGTAAAAGACGCAGTCCTGGAGTTCGCCCCCAAAGCCCGCCAGCCAGGCCTGGGCGTGGGAGATCTTGCCTTCACGAAAACAGGGTTCACCCGAGGGCCGCCCGGTGGGGCGGCCCTCTTTTGTTTCGATGTCCGTGGCCAGCAGCGCGTCCACCCCGAAGAGTTCGGCGAAGGGCTCGGTGACGAAGCGGTTGGTGGCCGTGATGATGGCGCAGCGGTCCCCGGCCCCCCGGTGCAGGGCCACCAGCTCCCTGGCCTTGGGCAGGATCCTGGCGCGGGCCTCCTCGCGCATGAAGTCCTCCCTCAGCACCAGCAGCTCGGCGTAGGGGATGGCCGCCAGCGGCCTCAGGGAAAAGGCCAGGAAGGCGTCCATGTCGAGCCTGCCCGCCCGGTAGTCGGCGAAGAAGCGGTCATTGACGGCGTGGTATTCGGCCGCGTCCACCTTGCCGCGGCGGCAGAGGTAGTCCCCCCAGGCGTGGTCGGAATCGAAGTCTATGAGCGTGTCGTCCAGGTCGAAGAGGGCGATGGAGGGCATGGCGTTCGGGGACTCTAAGGAAGGGATCCGGCCGCCGCCGTGGGAAGCAGGGTGAAGGCGCCGGGGCGGGACGTGAGCGCGGGATAGGGGGAAAGGCCCTTCAGCCAGGCGGCCGGGCCGTGGACGGACCAGCGGGCCTCCGCCTTGAGTTCCGCGGCCAGGGCCTCCCCGCACAGGTGGATTTGGAACAGCGGATAATAGCGGCTGCAGTCGAAACGCTGCCATTCCGGGAAGAGCTCCACGCCGGGCGCGGCCTGGGCCATGCCGCGCCAGCCCCAGTAATTGCATTCCGCGTGCGGGCTCTCGTGCCCCATGGGGGCCATGCGGGGGCAGGCCCGGGACTCGAGGCGCGGGCAGCCGGGCCTCCAGGGTCCCACCTTGCAAAGGACCAGGAGGCCGGCGGCCGCGTCGTGCAGGATGTAGTCGGCCTGGGCGCCGCGCTCCTGGGGATCCTGGGGCAGCGACTCCACGGCTTGGCGGGCGCGCTCCCAGGGCTCCCACAAGTGATCCCCGTCCAGGCCCCAGGGATACAGCGCCGTGCCCGGGGAGGGCGCCAGGGTCCCAAGCACCGCGAGCACCGCCGCGACGCGCCCGCCGGCCAGGTCCAGGGCGCCGCGCTCATAATCCGCACCCAAGGCCTGGGCCCGCGTGAGCCAGGCCCCAAGCTCCGGGCTCATGCCCGGGTCAGGGGGCGGGACCGGGCCGCGCTGAAGGCCTCCGCCTCCGGCGGCATGGGCCGGCCCAGGATGCCGCTGCAGGCCGCGGCGCTGGCCAGGGGCATGAGCAGGATGCCCCTGCGGTAGGCCCCCAGGGCGAAATGCAGGCCCGGCAGGGGGGCGGGGCCCAGCACCGGCCAGCCGTCCGGGCTGCCCGGCCGCAGGCCCGCCCAGGTGCGCGTCACCTCGCAGGAACGCAGGTCCGGCGCCGTTTCAAAGGTGTTCATCAGCAGGTATTCCAGGCCCTCGGCCGTGACCCGCTTGTCGAAGCCCACGGTCTCCACCGTGGCGCCCACCAGCAGGCGGTCCTGGCCGCGCGGGACCAGGTAGACGTTCTCCGCGTGCACGGGCACCTCCGGCATGAGCGCGGGGGGGATGCGCAGCTCCAGCATCTGGCCCTTCACGGGAAAGCCCTTCAGCAGGTCCAGGCCGAGCAGGGGTTCAAGCAGCTCCTTGACCCAGGCCCCCACGGCCACCAGCGCGTGCTTGGCGCCGTATTCCCTGCCGTCGGCGCAGACCGCGCGCCAGCCGTCCCCGTCCCGTTCCAGGGCGCGCACCTGGGCGTCGGCGCACAAAGCCACGCCGGCCACGGTGCAGGCCCGCGCCAGGGCCGCGCCCAGGAGTTCGTTGTCCACCCAGTGGTCCCCGTCGGCGAAGAAGGCGCAGCTGACGCGCGGGCCCAGCAGGGGGAAGCGCCGCGCCAGCTCCTCGCCGTCGAGGCGCGTGACCGTGCCCGCGCGGCGTTTCTGCCAGAGGTACTTGCTTTCCAGGCGGCGTTCGAAGCTGGCCCCGTAGGCCAGGTGTATGGCGCCGCGGGACTGGTACCCGAAGGAGCCGCCGGCGGCCCGCTCCAGGTCCGCGGCGAAGGCCGGCCAGAGGTCGCGGCTGGCCAGGGTGGCGGCGAAGTAGGCGTCGTCCTCCATGGCCTCGCTCTGCGCGCCGATCATGCCCGCGGAGGCGAAGGTGGCCTCGCGGGCGAAGGCCCCGTTGCGCTCCAGCACGCGCACCTTCATGCCGGCGGCGGCCAGGCGCCAGGCGCTGGCCAGTCCCAGGCCCCCCCCGCCGATGACGATCACATCACAGTGTTCCACGGCTCAGTCCCCGGCCCCTTCCTCGTCCAGGGGCCGCTGCGGGGCGGCCTCCTCGGCGGCCTGCAGCATGGCCTCGCTGGGCGCGGGCGGCTCGGGCACCGCGGCCTCCAAGGGGGCCGTCTCCCGCCCCGCCGCCGCGCGGGCGCTGCCGCGCGCGCGCAGGCCCGGTTTGGGCCGCTTCACTTCGCGCATCTCCCCGGACTCGATGAGGAAGGTGCGGTCCAGGTACAGGAGGCCGCGCCGGGGGGAGTAGCCGAAGAGCTCCGCGTAACGGGCCCAGGCCACCAGGGTGTTGAACAGCTGGGCCGGATTCTCCCAGGGGAAGTGCAGGGCCAGCTGCTCCACGGCGGCTTCGCGCGTGATAGTGTGCTCGGGCGACAGCTCGATCATCGCCACGAAGTCCGAGAAGAGCTTGATCTGCTGGAACTGCATGTTCAGCAGCACCTTGCGCTCGTTCACGTCCGCCTTCAGCACCTTCCTGCCGAGCTCGGTGATCTCGGCCTGGTCCCAGGGCGTGGCCACCAGCCCAAGCATCTCCGCGGCGTTGACCACCAGGACCACGGCCTGGTATTCGCGCCGGGTCTGGGCCGCGAAGTCGAAGATGTCGAGCTTGCCTCCGCGGTCGTCCAGGGCCTCCAGCAGTCCCAGCACCTGGGCCAGGTCCGCCCGGGGCAGGGGCGCCAGGCGGTTGGCGAAGCGGCCGCCCGCCGAGCTGGGCGCGTCGTCGGGCAGGATCTGTTTGGTGAGGAACTCGTGGATGCGGTTGACGTGGTCCTGGAAGATGCCGGAATTCGGGTCGCGCGGATAGGGCAGGGGGATGGGCAGCTCCACGGACAGGCGCGCCGGGGTCCCGGCCAGCACCAGCACGCGGGTGGCCAGGGACACGGCCTCCTCGATGTCGCGGGTCACCAGCAGGATGGCCTTGGGGTTGACGTCATTGTGCTGCCAGAGCGCCACCACCTCGTTGCGCAGGCTCTCCGCGGCCAGCATGTCCAGGCCGGAGAAGGGGTCGTCCAGGATCAGGAGCTCGGGCTGGGCCGCCAGGGCCCTGGCCAGGGCCACCCTCAGCTTCAGCCCCTGGCTTAGCTCGCGGGGATAGGCCTCCTCAAAGCCCTCCAGGCCGAGGCGGTCGATGGCCCAGGCCATCATCTGCTCCTTGCGCTGGCGCTCGACGGGCAGCTTCTCCAGACCCAGCTCCACGTTGGTGTGCACGCTCAGCCAGGGGAAAAGGGCCGGAGTCTGGAAGACCACGCCCACGCGGGGGCTGGCCCCGCGCAGGGCCGCCCCGCGCACCAGGACCTGGCCGTTGCTGGGCGCCTGCAGCCCGGCCGCCACCCGCACCAGGGTGCTCTTCCCCGACCCGGTGGGCCCCAGCACGGCGACCAGCTCGTCGGAGCGCACGGACAGGTTGATCCCGTCCAGCAGGCGGGAACGGGCCCGCCCCGGCAGGGCCAGGTCCACCTCCACGTCCTTCAGCTCCAGGAGGGACAGGTCCGCGTCGGGCGGCCCGGCTTGCGGTGTCTTCGCTTCCACGGCGTTCTCGCTCATGATTTGTCCTGCAGGCGGTGGGCTAGGTCAAAGAGACGGTGCCAGAACAGGCGGTTGGTGGCCGCCACGATGACGACCATGACCAGCACGGCCGCGGTCAGCAGGGGAAAGTTTCCGGCCTCGGAGGCCTGGTTGATGGTCGCGCCCAGCCCGGAGGCGGACAGGGTGCGCCCGTGCAGGCGGAGGTACTCGGTCACGATGCTTGCGTTCCAGGCCGCCACCACCGCGGTCTCCCAGCCCACCAGCAGGCTAGGCAGCATGCTGGGGAACAGGAAGCGGCGCCAGCGGCCGAGGCCGCGCACCCCGTAGGCCGCCCAGGCTTCGCGCAGTTCCTTGGGGATGGCGGCCGCGCCGTCGATGGCGTGGAAAAGGATCACCCAGAAGACGGCCGTGACCATCAGGGCCGCGGCGCCCAGGTCCAGGCCCACGCCCATGGCCAACAGCACGACCACAAAGGCCGGGAAAAGCATGGTGGCCGGATAGCTGGCCACGATCTGGGTCAGGGGCTGGGCCCAGCGGGCCATGCGCGCGTCCAGGCCTATGGCCACGCCCAAGGGCAGGGCCACCAGGGAGGCCAGCAGGGTGGCGGCGATGATGCGGGCCAGAGTCAGGCCGGCCTGGGACCAGAGCCCGGCCCAGTCGCGCCAGCCCACCTCCATCAGCAGGGACAGGAGGCGCCAGCCGCCAAAGGCCAGGAAGAGGGCCCCCAGGCTCAGGGCCAGCATCTCCAGGCGGCGGGGGCGCAGCACCTTGCGCCCCACGGTCAAGGGCAGCGTGACCGGCGCTGCCAGGGTGGCGGGCACCGGGACCGGGCGCCGGGTGATGGCCCACAGCTGGCGCCCCAGGGATTCCGTCAGGCGCCTGGCCCGCACGGAGCGGTCCAGGAAATCCGAAACCCAGCTGCCGGGCGCCGCCTCCTCCCCGGAATCCAGGCGGAATCGCCAGGCGTACACCAGCAGCGGCCGCCACACGAGCTGGTCCACCGCCACCACGATGACGGCCATGGCCCCCAAAGCCCACAACATGGCGTTGATGTCCCCGGCCTCGATGGCCGCGGCCATGTAGGAGCCGACCCCGGGGATGCGGAAATCCCGGCTGCCCAGCTGGAAGGTCTCGATGGCGATCAGGAAGAACCAGCTGCCGGCCATGGCCAGCATGCCGTTGGACACCAGGGCTCCGGCACCGGCGGGCAGCTCAAGGTTGACGAAACGTCGCCAGCCGGTCAGGCCCGAGGCCTCGGCCATGTCGCGCAGGTCCCGCGGGATGCTGGTGCAGCTCTTGTAGAAGACCAGGACCATGGACCAGGCCTGGCTGGTGACCATCAGCAGGATGGCCGAAAGCTCCAGGCCCACGCGGTTGCCGGGAAAGAGCCCGACCATGGCCAGCACCAGGCCGGGCATGAAGCCCAGGACCGGGATGGACTGCAGGATGTCCACCAGGGGCAGCAGGACCCGCTCCGCGCGGCGGCTCTTGGCCGCCCACAGCCCCCACCAGAAGGTCAGCCCCAGGGTGATGAGGATGGATGCGGCCGCCCGGCTCAGGGACAGCAGGCTGTAGCCGACCAGGGACAGGGGCGCCAGGTCGATATGGGCCGCGGCCACAAAGGGAGCGCCCCAGGAGCGGCCCAGGACCACCAGGCCGCCCAGCAGGGCCACCAGCAGGCAGAGCACCAGCACGTCCGCCAGTCCGAAGCCGCGGATCTCATCGAGGTCAATCGTGATCAGGGCCACGCGCGACTACTCCTTCTTTTCCTGGGCGGCCAGCTGGTCCTTGACCACGAGCATCTGGTCCCTCAGGAGCGCCTCCACATTGGGGAAGGCGCCCAGCTCGCGGCTGGAGAGGGCCTTGCTGTAGAATTCGCGGGCCTCCCGGAATCGGCCCAGGCGCCGGTTCAGCTCGCCGATGAGGTAGAGCACGCCGGGCTCGCCCAGCTTCTCCGGCAGCTTGTCGCCCTTCTCAAAGAAGACCTGATAGGCCTCCAGGGCGTGCTCCATGGCCTTGCGCTCGGCGTCCTGCTTCCCGTTGAGGCGCCACATCCACACGATGTGGAGCCAGAGCCCGGCCAGCTCCCCGGGCTCGGAATGGGCCCTCAGCTTGTGGCAGGCGATGGCCAGTTCATGGCGCTTCACCGCGGCCTCCACACCCAGCTCACCGGGCGTGAAGATGTCCGGCTTGGAGGCCTGGGCACGGGCGTGTTTGCTGAGGTCCATCAATTTCGGCTCGTAGCCGGCGTTGAACTTCTCGAATTCGTCGTTGCGGGCGGCGACCAGGCAGAGGGGGCAGGCGGTCACCGCGTAGTAGTAGGGGCACAGCCCCTCATAGAGGGCCCCAAAATCGCTCCATTTCTCCTTCACGCGCATGGATCCCTGGCGCATGCGGCTGGTCTCGAATTCCTGGCCGCAGAAGGGGCAGGTCAGCTTCTTGTTCCACAGGGGCGTGCTCATGCGTCCTCTCGATGCCGGCGACGGAAAACCTTGAAAGGATAACGGAATCCCCGGGATTCGGCTAGGCGCATGAGTGGACAGGCGGGCCCGGACGGGCTAAGGTAGTGCCGTTTTTTGATCCCCGACAGCATCAGCAAAGGAGCAGGAATGGGTCTGTTGACTGGCAAGAAAGCCCTGATTTTCGGCGTGGCCAATGATCGGTCCATCGCCTGGGGCATCGCCGAAGCCCTCCACCGGGAGGGTTGCGAGCTCGGTTTCACCTTTCTGGGGGAAGCCCTGGAAAAAAG
>Ga0181529_10006556_pt1 | contig 11805 bp, 7 predicted proteins | sample PEATcosm2014_Bin_36_FD_119763 | JGI IMG/M metagenome (GOLD analysis project Ga0181529, IMG submission 119763) | Peatland microbial communities from MTU Mesocosm Facility, Houghton, MI, USA - PEATcosm2014_Bin10_30_metaG | ecosystem: Environmental > Terrestrial > Soil > Wetlands > Peat | place... | reverse complement strand
TGAACTCCTGGCAGGAGGTGTGTGTGGTAACCACAGTCTACCAGATTTCGCGATGCCGTTTCTCTAGGTCGAAATTCGCACTTCAGACTTGAACTCGCGATAGATATGGTTTTTGACCGTTCCGGCGGAGATAAAGAGCCTGTCGGCGATTTCCTGGTTCGTGAGCCCCTGCATGAGCAGCAAGCACACCTCGCGCTCCCTCTTGGATAAGCCGAGGTCGTTCTGCTTCTCGAGCAGGCGCTTGATCGGCTGCCCGATGAGGACGTAGCCCTCGCAATCTCCCCAGCGATCTCGAACCGGAGTTACGGAAAGGCTCATTGGTATTCCCTGCCCGCCTTGGCTCAAGTACTCGACCTCAAAGAACTGGACCATCGACTGATCGAATATGACCCGCGAGGGTTTTCCATCGCTCAAGAGGATCTCGAAGGACCTTCCGGCGATATCCTCCGATTTCTGCCCGACCAGCTCCTCGGTCGCCGCGTTCACCGAGGTTATGCGGCCCGCCCGATCGACTATCGCGACGGAGTAGGAGAGCTGTGAGTGAAGCCGTTCGGAGAGGATGGAGTCCGCGGGTCTCAGGGACCTGAAATGGTCGATGGCGAAAACCGTGGGATAGGGCTGGGCGGCCTGCAGGAGGATCAGGAAATCGAAGGCGTTGTCCCCTAGCCGGCTTCGGAAGAGGTTGATGATGGTATTGCTGGCGACGACGAAAACGAGAATGCCCAGGAAATAAAGCGAGATTAGCTTCTCGCGGCGAAAGACCGAGCGCCGATACCAATGGACGATGAGGCCAGCGCTGGAGGCGTACAGCAGGATTGATAAGGCCGCGTAGCCTCCTCGGATCGGAGCTGCCCCAGGGCCTTTCCCGGCCAGGGTTTCCGCGGCCCAAATGCCGATCGGGAAGGAGGCCAGATAGCACAGGCCAAGAACGACCGACAGGCCTGCGAGGACGTAAAGGACGGCGAGGACTGGCGTCGGCGTGTTTTTCCTGTACCCGGTGATGCAGAGGATAAGATGCAGCAATAGCACCGGCTTGGGCAGGTAGGAAAACTGCAGGTCATTGAGCCATGAGGCGGCGAAGGCCTTTTCGTCCATCCCGACGGAAATGAGGAAGAGAAAGGACCACGCCGAGATGAAAAGAGCCCAACCCATGAAGACTTGATTGAGCCGTTCCTTGGGCGCGAGCCGATATCCATACCAGCCGAAAAAGGCGTAGGAAAGACAAGAAAAAGAAACCAGGAAAAGATGCAGCTTCATTCCCGTCACTTCCTAGGTTATTTTACAGTGCCATAGGGGCGCGTCAAGGCAATTGCGATCCGCCTTATTCGAGGAAAACGTGGATAAGGCCCGGCGGAAAGGCTTCCTAAAGCAGCAGCCGCCTGCATCGTCGAGGCCGAGTCCCTCCGACCTCCGTTCCCCAAGACCGAAAAATCGTGTAGCCTATCGACCAGAGCCTCACGGAGGGCGCATTTATCCCAGACCACGAAGAAGGCCCTCGCCGCCTCGTTCAAGAAGCTGCTCGAGGACCGGTCGCTGGAGAGCATCACCGTCGTCGACATAGCCGAGGACTGCGAGGTCAATCGGCAGACCTTCTATTACCATTTCAGGGACATCTTCGACCTCATCGATTGGATTTACACGAGCGAGGCTTCCAAGGCCCTGGGCGGCAAGAAGACCTACGACTCCTGGCAGGAGGGCTTCCTCAAGATCTTCGAGTACGCGCTCCGCAACCGGAGCTTCGTGCTGAAGACCTATCGCTCCAGCAGCCTTCAGCATCTGGTGGCCTACCTCTACCGCGAGACCTACGGCCTCCTCAAGGGCGTCGTCGACGAGAAGGCCGAGGGCATGCGCGTGCGGGAGGAGGACAAGGCGTTCATCGCGAACTTCTACAAGTTCGCCTTCGTGGGCCTCATGCTCGAATGGATCGACGGGGGCATGATGGAGGAGCCCGGCGCCATCGTCGATCGCCTCTCCACGTTGACGCAGGGCGACATCGCCACCGCCCTCGAGCGCTTCGCCACGGGGCGGAACTAGACATCAGCCGCGATCCGTTCGAACTTTTTACACGCGGGCGCCAGTGTACGAGGATTCGCCATCGGGCGCCAGCTGTCTATTGCCCTTGCCTCGCCCAGCCAGTACCTCTATCGCAAGCTCTTGTCCGGAGGTTGCGATGTACTACAGCAATGGAAATTACGAGGCCTTCGCGCGGCCGCGGAAGCCCGAGGGCGTCGACGAGAAGTCCGCCTACCTGATCGGCTCGGGGCTCGCGTCCCTGGCAGCCGCCTGCTTCCTGGTCCGCGACGGGCAGATGAAGGGCGAGCGGATACATGTGCTCGAGGAGCTGAGGCTGCCCGGCGGCGCCTGCGACGGCATCAGGCAGGCGGACCGCGGCTTCGTGATGCGCGGGGGCCGCGAGATGGAGGACCACTTCGAGTGCCTCTGGGATCTCTTCCGCTCGATCCCATCCCTCGAGACCGAGGGCGCCTCGGTCCTCGACGAGTTCTACTGGCTCAACAAAAAGGACCCCAACCTCTCCCTTCGGCGGGCGACGGTCGACCGCGGCGAGGACGCCCGCACCGACGGCAAGTTCGCTCTCTCCGACTCGGGCGCCATGGAGATCGCGCGGCTATTCCTGACCCGCGACGAGGATCTCTTCGACAAACGCATCACCGACTGCTTCTCGAAGGATGTGCTCGACTCCAATTTCTGGCTCTACTGGCGCACGATGTTCGCCTTCGAGAACTGGCATAGCGCCCTCGAGATGAAGCTCTACCTCCAAAGGTTCATCCACCACGTCGGAGGACTTCCCGACTTCAAGGCGCTTAAGTTCACTAAATATAACCAGTATGAGTCTCTTATCCTGCCCATGGTGAGATACCTCGAGCCGCGCGGCGTGCGCTTCCAGTACGATACGAGGGTGACCAACGTCGAGTTCTCGATCGAGGGCGGCCGGAAGGTCGCGAAGCGGATCGTCTTCATACGGGGTGGAAGGGAGGAAGGCATCGACCTACTCGAGGACGACCTCGTGTTCATCACCAACGGCAGCTGCACCGAGAATTCCTCCCTCGGCGACCAGGATCGGCCGGCCGTCCTGAACCGAGAGACTGGCGGATGCTGGGAGCTTTGGCGGAGCATCGCCGCGCAGGATCCCTCCTTCGGCCGCCCGGACAAATTCTGCTCGAGCATCGACCAGACCAACTGGGAATCGGCGACGGTCACGACCCTCGACGAGAAGATCCCCGCCTATATCGAGCGGATCTGCAAGCGCGACCCCTTCTCGGGCCAGGTAGTGACCGGAGGTATCGTGACGGCCAAGGACTCGAAGTGGCTCCTATCCTGGACGGTCAACCGCCAGCCCCAGTTCAAGGAGCAGCCCAAGGGTCAGCTCGCCGTCTGGGTCTACGCCCTGTTCTCTGACCTGCCCGGCGACTACGTCCAGAAGCCCATGCGCGACTGCACCGGCCGCGAGATCTGCATGGAGTGGCTCTACCACATGGGGGTGCCCGAGGCCGAGATCCCGGTCTTGGCGGGCGAGAGCGCACGAACGGTCCCCTGCATGATGCCCTATATCACGGCCTTCTTCATGCCGCGGCGCGCGGGCGATAGGCCCAAGGTCGTGCCGGAAGGGGCCGTCAATTTCGCCTTCCTCGGCCAGTTCGCCGAGACGCCCCGAGACACCATCTTCACTACGGAGTACTCGGTGCGCACCGCAATGGAGGCCGTCTACGCCTTGCTCTGCGTGGACCGCGGCGTCCCCGAAGTCTTCGGATCCGCCTACGACATCCGATCCTTGCTCGATTCGACCTCCAAGCTGATGGATGGCCGAAAACCAATCGACATGAGGCTGCCCTTCCCTCTCGGACTCGTAAAGCGGAGGGCCTTGAAAAAAATCAGGGGGACTGCGGTCGAGGAACTGCTCGAGCGCTACGGCGCGATCTGACGATCCGCGAGCGCATTTACCCGGCCTTTTTACAAGCTTCGAGGCAATATATAACTCCAATACATAAAACAAATAGCAATAAATATCTTTTTATTGACATTTTTGTCGGAATACAATAGTCTCCATTTATCCAAGAATCGATGAGCGAATGGCGCGGGCCGCATTCTGAAACAGCAGGACGCGGCTCGGCGCGAGGTGGGTGGGATGGACGCCTTCAGGGTTCTTGAAATCAAGCGCAGCGTCCTCGACGGCAACGAACGTAGGGCCGAGCTCCTGAGGGCCGAACTCAGGCGGGACGGGCTCTTTCTGCTGAACTTGATGTCCTCGCCGGGAGCCGGCAAGACTACGACCCTCCTTCGCGCCATCGAGGCCCTGGGGAGCGAGCTGAGGCTCGGCGTCCTCGAGGCCGACATAGACTCGGATGTCGACGCTCGGACCATTTCCGCGACCGGCGCGAAGGTGATCCAGCTGCACACTGGCGGCATGTGCCACCTCGACGCCGACATGACCAGGCAGGGCCTCGAGGGACTGGGCGCGGCCGGCCTCGACCTCGTCTTTCTGGAGAACATCGGCAACCTGATCTGCACCGCCGACTTCGACACGGGGTCCTCGCGCAACGCGATGATTCTCTCCGTGCCCGAGGGAGACGACAAGCCGCTCAAGTATCCGCACATGTTCGAAGTGGCCGACCTCGTCTTGGTCAACAAGATCGACGCGGCGTCCTTCTTTGATTTCGAGCTAGAGCGCTTCGAGGGCCGCGTCAGGCGGCTCAATCCGCGCTCGACGGTGCTGCCAGTCTCAGCCAAGACCGGCGAGGGCATGGGCGCCTGGGCAGACTGGCTCAGGCGCGAGGTCGCGGGATGGAAGGCCGGCGCCGGCCGAGAGACCGAGCCGGCGAGGGCTCCCCGATGATCCAGGAGGATTGAGCATGGCCGCGAAACCCAAAGTTCTCGCGCTGGCGAACAAGATAGCCAGCGGCATCACCGGCGGGCTCGTGAAAGTAGGCGAGGCCGATCCCGAGTACCGCATCCTTGCAACGGTCACCTCGGACGAGGAGGCGGAGATAGCGCTCTTCCTCGGGATCCACGAGCCGAGGACGGCCGCCGAGGTCGCCGCGCTCTGCGGACGGAGTGTCGCCGAGGTCTCGAGGATCCTCTCCAAGATGGCCGTCGACGGCTCCGTCAAGTTCGAGCTCTCGGGCTCCGATGAGAAGTACTTCCTCGAGCTCTTCGTCCCGGGCGTCATGGAGTACATGGTCGCCAACCGGAAGAACGTCGCCGAGCACCCCGAGATCGGCCTATGCTTCGAGGAGTACACGAGGAAGGTCGGCAAGCTCATGATCGGGAACCTCCCCCTGGGCATGGGCGTCATGCGGGTTATCCCCATAACCAAGGCCATCGAGGGGGACTCGCGCAAAGCCTCCTACGAGGAGATCGCCCAGCTCATCGCCAAGCACGAGTCATTTTCCGTCGCGGACTGCGCCTGCCGGACCTCGATGCGCATCAAGGGAGAGGGCTGCGGCCACACCGTCGAGGACATGTGCATCCAGCTCGGAAGCGCAGCCGAGTTCTACATCCGCACAGGAAGGGGAAGGCGCATAACGCGCGAGGAGGCGATCGCGATCTGCGACAAGGCGGAGCGCGAGGGCCTCGTCCACCAGATCCCCAACCTCTCGGGTCCCGGCAAGGCCCTCGCGATCTGCAACTGCTGCGGCTGCTCCTGCTTCGGCCTGCGAAACACGACCTACTACCGCAACCCCGATTTTTCCCGCTCCAACTACATCGCGAAGGTGGACCGCGATAAGTGCGTCGCCTGCGGCGAGTGCGTCGAGAACTGCCAGGCCAACGCGCTGACCCTGGGCCGGAAGATCTGCGCCGCGCCGGAAGACCGCGGCATCGCGCCGGAATGGGAGGGTACGCCCCGCGACAGCCGCTGGGGTCCCGAGCGCTGGAACGCCGACTACCGCCATCGAAAGGTCGTCGCCGAGGATGGCACGAGTCCTTGCAAGTCCGAGTGCCCCGCTCATCTCCCCATCCAAGGCTACATCAAGATGGCGTCCCAGGGCCGCTACGCCGAGGCCCTCGAGCTCATCAAGAAGGACAACCCCTTCCCGGCCGTCTGCGGCCGAATTTGCCCCCGCCGGTGCGAGACCGCCTGCACGCGCTCCGATCTCGACGAGCCGATAGCCATCGACGAGATCAAGAAATTCATCGCGGACTGCGACCTAGACGCCGCCCATCGCTTCGTGCCCGACCGAAAGGCGCCGCGGCCAGAGCGGATCGCCGTGGTCGGCGCCGGCCCCGCGGGGCTCTCGTGCGCCTATTTTCTCGCGATCGAGGGCTACCGCGTCACCGTCTTCGAAAAGCAGAGGCGCCTGGGCGGCATGCTCACCCTCGGCATCCCATCCTTCAGGCTCGGCAAGGAGATCATCAGCTCCGAGATCGACGTGCTCAAGGAACTCGGCGTCGAGTTCGGGACCGGAGTAGAAGTGGGCAAGGATCGGAGCATCGCCGCCCTCCGGAAGAAGGGCTACCGCGCCTTTTATCTCGCGATTGGAGCCCAGGCCGGGCGCAAGCTCGGCATCGAAGGCGAGGAGGCGGAGCGCGTCATGACGGGCCTGGACTTCCTGCGCCGAGTGAACCTCGGCGAAGGCGAGCGGCTCGAGGGCAGGGTAGCCGTGATAGGAGGCGGAAACGTCGCCATAGACGTCGCTCGGACGGCCGCGCGCCTCGGGGCCGTCTCGGTCGACATGTACTGCCTCGAGAGCCGGAAGGAGATGCCGGCCCTCGACGAGGAAATAGAGGAGGCCCTCTCCGAGGGCATCCATATCGGCAACTCATGGGGCCCGAGCCGGATCCTCGTTGAGGGCGGCCGCGCGGCGGGCGTCGAGCTCCAGCGCTGCGTTTCGGTCTTCGACGACACGGGGCGGTTCAGCCCGAAATTCGACCGGAGCGAAACAAAGATCGTGAAGGCGGACTTCGTCCTCACCTCGGTCGGCCAGGCCATCGACTGGGGCGCCCTCCTCGAGGGCACGCGGGTCGAGCTCAACCCCAACAAGACAGTAAAGGCCGCCCCATTTAGCTTCCAGACGGCCGAGAGCGATTTCTTCGCCGGAGGCGACGCGCTTACCGGCCCGAAATTCGCGATCGACGCGATCGCCCTGGGCAAGCAGGGCGCGATCTCGATCCACCGCTATCTCCACGGCGATAACCTCGAGCTCGGACGCGAGCGCGACTACCACGCCCTCGATAAGGAGAACCTCGACCTCGGGGGCTTCGACCGGCTGCCGAGACAGCGCCCGCTTCCTGCCGAGAGCCGCGCGCCCGAAAGGAGCTTCGTGGATCCCCGCGCCGCCTTTTCCGAGGCGCAGCTGAAAAAGGAGACCGAGCGCTGCCTCGGCTGCGGGGCCGTGGTCATCGATCAGTTCCAGTGCGTTGGTTGCGGCATGTGCGCGATCAGGTGCAAGTTCGAGGCGATCAGCCTCGAGCGGAAATACGACAGCCCCGGGGCTGGCTTCGACGAGATGAAACCCTTGGTCATCAAGCAGGCTGTGCTCCGTCAGGGCAAAATCGCCGCCAGGAGCTTCAGGCGACTTCTCTCCGGAGGCCGCGCCTAGGATAGGCCGGGGTTCCTCGTGCACGAGCTAGGCGTCGTCATGGAAGTCGTCAAGACGGTCGAAGACTTCGCGCGGAGCAATGGAGTGTCAAGGATAGACACCCTGGTGCTCCAGGTCGGCGAGCTCTCATCGATGGTTCCCCAGTATGTCGAGGACTGCTTCCAAGCGGCCGCCCAGGGCACCATCCTCGAGGGCTCGAGGCTCCGCATCGAGATCCTGCCGGGCAATGCGGCCTGCGGGGCCTGCGGCAAGGTCTTCAACGTGCGGATGAGCGAGGGGATATGCCCATCCTGCGGGAGCCGGGACTGGGAGCTCCTGTGCGGGAAGGAATTTCTCATCAAGGAGATAGTGGCCTGCTGAGAGGCCCGGCTCGCCCTCGCAATCCTCATCCGTGCGTGGGTGGCGATGGAGCTCAGCCGCTTGGCCTCATTTCCTAGGAGCTCTGTCTATGGCCAGCTGGATCTCCGAAAAAAGATTGCCTCCGATGGGAGGATCCGGCAGGCGGTCGGTCAATGGAAAGAAGGCCCTGGCCTGCCGCACGAGGTACTGCGCGGCCGAGCTGGCCTCGTCCAGGCCGGGAGCCTCAAGGTTGGCCGCCAGCCAGTGCGTCTCGGTCTGCACGTCCTTCTGGAAACCGGATCCAGCGAGCAGCCGCAGAAGCGGGGCGGCCTCCTTCAAGGCTTGGGCATCGCCTAGCACTTCGGCAAAAACGACCATTCCCCCGACGGCTCCTCCATTCCCGCTGCCGGACTCGAAAGGATAGAATCGCCGGCTCCCTTTAGCATTCCCCGACTCGTAGTCCCTAAAGGTCTCCAGCACGACCGCAGCCGGATGGCTCGCTCGAATTTGCGCCACATCGCCCGGACTCAAATACCAGGCATTCGACTGCCAGGCCGCCGAATTCTTCACGGCCTCGAGGGCGGCGAACCCTGCTTGCCACGATGAACGCCCCTGGCCGAACCAGAGCGCGAGATTCGGGTCGGCGACCGTGGCGGAGCTGAAGAACGCCCACTGCCGGAACGAGGGGCGGAGGCCGGCGACAAGGAGGCTCCCCTTGGGACTCATGGCGGCGAGCCTTCCGAGATCTTGAGGAGGGGCAGCGGACTTCGGTCCGTCCGCCGCCACGCTCACACCCCATGGATCATAGAACAGGGGGACGGCCGTCCATGCGCCTCCCGGCTCTCGGGCAGGGCGTTCCAAGGACGCCGGTAGCTGATACTGCCAACCGGAGCGCCAGTTGTCAGGGATCTTTTCCGGTGCAGGGAAAGAAGGCGGGAGATCCCAGCCGGGCGTTGTCGTCAGCCGCAAAACGACCGCTCGCCTTGGCAGGGTCGTGCCGTCGGTCTGCAATTTCCAGCCGGCCAGGGAGGACGAAAAGGCCGCATTTCCGCGTACGGCCGAACCGAGCTCTTGGAGCTCCGGCCCGATGAGGAGGACCTGCGGCCTTCCGCAGGATGCCAGGCAAAGGAGGAGGAGGCCCAGCCCGGCCGACCTCCCCCACCGGCTTCGCCGGTGGGGGAAAAACTCGAAGTTGGGCCTTCGTTCCATACTACGCTCCGTCATTTCATGTATGAGTACTCGACACCCGCGTTCGTCGAGTATCCGAGAACCGGCACGAGATTGGTAGCCGAACCGCTGAAGGACTTGAAGCCGAGACTGACCTTATACGCCTTGGGCACGTTGGCCAGCGGAAGCGTCATGACTTCCCAGGCGTTCGTGAAGAGGTCGTTGACCGCCCCGCTTTGCATGGAGCTCATGTTGTAGCGCCAGGCAATCTTCACCGAATCGGATGTACTGGCGTATGAGCTGGCGTAATACGAGATGTACGGGACGTACTGGCTCGAGGCGTTTTGCAAGGTGCCGATCTTGAGGTACTGCCCGACACTTAGGTAGCTGTCGACGGTCACTACGTTAGGCGACGTGGATGTTATGCTCGGGAGGTAAGCGTAGCAGAGGTCGCCCGAAGAGGATCGGTAATAGGCTATATGGACCGCGCCAGAGCCGTCGATCGTGACGTCGCAGTACCATCCCGCGAATTTGGTGTCGATCGCGATCGCGTTGGCCTGCCACTGGGCGGTATTCGAGGTCGGCGCCGTGTTGTAGCTGTACCACAATGTCTGGGCCGTGCTGTCGTACCATACGGCGGCCAGGGTCGTCCTCGATACGGGGTCCAGGGCAATAGCCGAATACTGCCCGCTCTTCGCCGTGGTCGTTGAGGAGGCGATAGTGACCGCACCTGCGGTGTCTCCGTAGGCGCCGAAGCCGGTATTGCCCTCAGGCGTGCTGACAACCGTGTCGCTCGTGCTCTTCTCCGCGAGCGCGCCGGTCGAGGTCGGCGCGCTCGTCACCGTGCCGGTCCGCAGCATGATCGAGTTTAGGACGGCGTCGTAGTACACCAGGTAGATGTTGTCGGGATTCGACGCGCTTCTTCCAGAGCCGGGAGTTGTCAACGCGGCGATCATGTCGGGGTTCTGTACCCGGTTGGAGTTCGTATTCGCGACGGTCCCGTCCGAGCTCAATCCGACGATCCTCGCCTTGTACCCAGCCACCGGCTCGTACCCATTCTGCATGTCTGTCGAGTTCACCGTTCCGCCCGTCGAGGGGTTGAGGTAGAAGAAGGACGCGCTCGACCAATAATCGATCTGGCCGCCTCCAGCGGTGATGTCCCCGCTGTTCCCCTCTCCGAAGGTGTTCCCTTGCTCGTCGAAGGCAAAACTGGTGTCGTAATACTGAGTCGGGTTGCTTTCGAAGATCTTGTTTGTGTGGTCGCTGGTCCGGGTCATGTAATAGTAGTTCTCGCCCTCGTCGTAGGCCCAGCCTACGAACTGATTGGCCGCCGTCGAAGAGGAGGCTATCTGCATGGTCGGGTACCGGACCGTCGCGTCCGAGAGCACCGACGTGATCCTCCATATGTCGAGCGTCCGGTGGTCGTTTAGGGTGTTGTTGTTGACATTGTTGGCCTCCATGTTCCAGCTGTTGATCGTGCCGTTGAGGTTGTTGATCGAGCTCACGCCGTTGACCGAGGCGGTCAAGAGCCCGCTCGTGGCCGTCGTGCCCACGTTCGCCTGGACCTCCGTCGTCGTCTTCCCGCTGACGGGCGTGACCGTCAGGGCCGTCCCGTTCGCCGTGACCGTCGTGCTGGAGCCGTTGAAGTTATAGCCGTCAATGGTCAGAGTCTCGCTTTCCCGCACGGGATAGGCGCCATTGGCGCTGCGGTTGAGGACCGAGGGCACCGAGGAATAGCCGGAGGACAGAGCGCTCGTGACCTTGGTGATATATGGGGTGATATCGATCAGCATGGTTGAAGAGCTCGACAGCGACGGAGATCCGTTATTGTAGTCCTTGAATGTTATCGTGACGTTCGTCGCAGTTACGGTCGAGATCTGCGAGCTGTCCCAGGTAAAGCTCCAGTTGAGCACATGGCCATCGGCGAGGCTCAGCGACTGGCTGGACGCGTCGACCGCGAAGGTCCATCCGGTGCCCGACGATCCGACGAGGGCCCCTCCCGAGTAACTGGCCACCGTGAACTCGGACCCGCCGTTGAAGCCGGGTATGGTCGCCGTAAGCTTAAGCAGGGACTCGTCGTCCCAGGCCTTGCCCTTGAAGACTACCTGACCCGAAACAGCGGACGCTCCGGTAGTGACCGGGCTCGTATATTCTATATGCCCTCCCGAAGCCCCTATGTTCGCGCTGTAAGCCGACACTGAAGTCTGAGCTTTCCCTGTGTCCGTGTACACGCCCCCGTTCGATGTGTCCACGGGAGTCGTATATACGCTTCCGAAGGGAGCGACGTTGATTGTCGGCGCGACCGAGTCATTGTTGTGGATGTTGAACGAGATCGACTGGCTGTAGGTCTGGTTGTAACCGGGCGTCTGATCTGTCGCAGACAACGTGAAGGTGGCGCCGTTGGCGACCGTAGTGTCGTTAATCGGATACGAGGATGAGACGTTGGCGAAATTGACCGTCACGGTTTCCGTATTCGTCGTGACCCCCGTGACCGTGATCCCTGCCTGGCCGCTCGGGTTCAGGTAATCGTGGCCCCCATAGACAAGTGAATAGCCAAGGCTGCCGTTGTCGCCCGCACCGGTGTACACGCTGTTGATCACGAATTGGAGCAGCTTGTTGCGCACCGTGAATCCGGTCGCCGAATAGTTGGACGAGACGGTCTGCGTCGCGTTGATCGTGCCCGCGCCCGTGAGATCGGTGCCGAGCACCACATTGTTCAAGGTTGGCGCATTGTTGGACACGA
>Ga0181529_10006555_pt1 | contig 11806 bp, 7 predicted proteins | sample PEATcosm2014_Bin_36_FD_119763 | JGI IMG/M metagenome (GOLD analysis project Ga0181529, IMG submission 119763) | Peatland microbial communities from MTU Mesocosm Facility, Houghton, MI, USA - PEATcosm2014_Bin10_30_metaG | ecosystem: Environmental > Terrestrial > Soil > Wetlands > Peat | place... | reverse complement strand
GCCGACACCGCAGTCCGTGACGCCATCAACTCCGGCATCATTCCCGGCCCGCGCCTGCGCATCAGCGGCAACGCTATCAGCATCCTCGGCGGCCACGAGGACGCCATCCGCTACAACCCCGCCCAGCACGTGCTCTCCAACGCCGACTACGCCAACTCCAGCGACCAGTTAATCGAGGTTATCCGCCAGCAGCACAAAGAAGGCTCCGACTTCGTAAAGATTTACGAGACAGGTCACGACCAGGTAATCGACGACGATCTGCGCACGCCGTACCAGTACACCGAGGCGCAACTGGCCGCCGCAGTCGAAGAGGCGCGCAGGCTGGGAACGACGGTCGGCGTCCACGCCCAGGGCGAGCCGGGCACACTCTTCGCCGCGCGCGCCGGCGTAGCCTCCATCGACCACGCCACCCAGTTGGGCGAAGAGACAATGCGGATAATGATCGAGAAAAAAATCCCCGCCGTCCCCACCTTCGCCATCTTCGACTACTTCGCGCAATACGCTCCGTCGCCAACCATCGCCACGCGTGAAAAGGCTATGCTCGAAGTGAAGATTCGCGAGTTCAAGCGCCAGGTCGCCGCCGACATCCCCTTCGCCGTCGGCTCCGACGTGGGCCCCTTCCCGCACGGCACCCAGGCCGTCGAGATGGAGCTGATGGTCCGCAACGGCATGAAACCCTTAGCTGTTCTGCAAGCTGACCTGATCAACGGTGCGAAGCTCCTCGGCTGGGAGGGCCAGATAGGCCAGCTCAAGCCCGGCTACTATGCCGACATCGTCGCCGTCCCCGGCAATCCCCTCGACGACATCACCGCCGTTGAGCGTGTGAGCTTTGTGATGAAGGGTGGCGTGATGGTGCGGCCGTAGTTTTTTCTGAAACTAACGTGAAAACAATGCTCCGTGCCCCATCCTTTCCGCTTTTCTCTGCGGAATGGGCGGAATACCACAATGATTTTTTCGGATCGAATCAAATAGATTATCTATATCTCGTGGTAAAAATCGCCGCTCACAGCGGTGGCTCCGCGGCCTGCGCAGCCGCCTTTGCCTTCTTGGCCTCCAGCTTTTGCGCCTTCTGCGCCTTTATCATTTCCACAACTCGCGTATACCGCAACGGCTGAACCGGCTTGAGTGAATCCTTGATCGCCTTGCGATAGGCAGCCAGGTAAATGGAGTACAGGATCGCGATTGAACCCACAATTCCCCAAGCAAATCCCCAGCAAAATCCCGTAATAGCTGCCCGGCCAAATTCATCCATCGCGCTCGTCCCCTCCCTGATTCATCTTAATTCGGCTTAAACCGCGACAATAAAACTGTCTTCCGTGCGCGTCACTGGATGGTAAAGGGTGTCGCGCTCCACCGGCACGCGCCCGGCCTCGGTGATTAGACGGCAAAGTTCCTTGCGCGTCATACCCTGCGGCGTGGTCGCCCCGGCGTCGTGGTAAATCTTTTCCTCCACCACCGTCCCGTCCAGGTCGTCCGCCCCAAAGCGCAGCGCAATCTGCGCAATCTTCGCGGTGAGCATCTGCCAGTATGCCTTGATGTGGGGGAAGTTGTCCAGCAGCAACCGGCTGACCGCGACCTGGCGAATGTCCGTCAGCCCCGTGGTCACCGGCAGGTGGTCCAGCGCCGTGTTCTCCGGATGAAAGGCCAGCGGAATGAAGGTCTGAAAGCCGCCGGTCTCTTCCTGGAGCGCGCGGAGTTTCAGCAAGTGATCGACGCGGTCCTCATTGTTTTCGATGTGTCCATAGAGCATGGTTGCATTGGATTTGAAGCCCAGCTTGTGCGCGAGGCGCGCCGTCGTCAGCCATTCTTCGCCATCGATCTTGTGGTCGCAGATGATGGAGCGCACGCGCTCGGCAAAGATTTCAGCGCCGCCGCCCGGCATTGAATCCACGCCTGCGGAGCGCATCCTGAGGAGCGTCTCCTCAATGGTGAGTTTGGCCCGCCGCGCCAGGAAGGCCACCTCGACCATCGTGAAGGCCTTGATGTGAACCTTGGGGAAGCGTGCTTTAAGCCCGCGTACCAGATCGAGAAAGTATTCCAGAGGCAGATCGGGATGCAGTCCGCCGACAATGTGAAACTCGGTTACCGACTCCGAGTAGCCGGTGGCCGCCGTCTCCCAAGCCTCTTCGAGTGCCATCGTATAGCCCGCAGCATCGCCCTTCTTGCGCCCGAAGGCGCAGAGCTTGCAGGCGGCGACACAGACATTGGTGGGATTGATATGGCGATTGACGTTGAAGTAGGTGATGTCGCCGTGCATACGCTCGCGCACATAATTGGCCAGCCAGCCGACGGCCAGCACATCGGAAGAGCCGTAGAGCACAAGGCCCTCCTCGAAGCCGAGCCGTTCGCCGGCGAGCACTTTGGCGGCGATAGGCTCAAGCCGTGGGTCGTGGCTCCGAAAGGGGGAACGCTCGCGGATCACCGTACTCTCAGCCTGCATATTTCCATGATACAGAAATCGGGTTCCTCCCGCAGCCAGAGATCAATCGTCCCAAGCCCTATTTTCCTGTCCCCTGCTCCATCACGACTCCGTCAAAGAGCGACGACGCGATCAATTTGTCTCCCACGGAGCGCACGCGATTGATGAGAAAGCCCGTTTGCGTCCATGTCCAATCCAGAGACTTCGGCTTGATGACGTAAATCTGATCGCTTGAACGCGAACTGACCAGCAGCCTGCCCAGGCGAGCGTCATAGGTCAGGTCATCCACGTCGGTCAATGGGAAGCGGTTGACCCAAAGCCATGTCTTGCCCAGGTCATGCGAGAAGTAGACGCCCTCGCGCGCGCCCAGCCACAATGTCCCGTCGGCGGAAAAGGCGACGCAATGAATGCGCGTGAGCGTGGCCGGAATTCCGATCGGCATCCAGTTCTCTCCAGCGTCTCTGGAGAGAATCACTCCATCCTGCCGGGCCGCAGCCAGCAGCGATTCATGCACAGCGATGGAAAGATAATTCACTGCGCCCATCACCGGACCGCCCTGCCAACTGGCGCCGTGATCCTTGCTGGTATAAAGCCCCCCGGTGGTGGAGGCCAGCCATGCGCCGCCGGAGAGATCGAGCGCATAGACGCGGCTCTGAATCTGCCGCACCGGTTCGATGACCGGCTTTGCCGCATCGGCACGCTTTCCTTTGGGCGTCTCGACAGGCGCAACCGCCAGCGCATTCTGAATCAGATTGCGCGGAGTCCAGCTCGGCGGCGAATCGATCTTCGCGCTCTGCAGCGCAGCCTCCGCGTCTTGTGGGGCTTGATCGCCCGTCTCCAGCGCGTAAATTCCGTGATTGGTTCCCGCCAGAATGGTGCCCTGCGGCGACTCGGCGAGAACAAAGACATCCAGCCCGTCCAGACCGCTGCCGATCTGCCGCCACTGCCCGCCGCCATCGGTGGAGACAAAGACACCGCCATAGCTTTTGTCGTTCACAACGCCGGCAAAGAAACGAACGGGCTTGCCGCTCGCCTCCGGATGCGTATCGACCAGCAGCGCCTCCACCTTGCGTGCAGAGAAGCCCTGATTGGCCTGCGCAAAACTTGCCCCGCCGTCCTTGCTGAGCAGAACACCGCCGCGGTCGGTGGCCACCAGCACGCGATTCGAATCCTGCGGATCGACAAAAACATCGTTGACGATCACATCCGGGCCGGTCAAGCGCTGGAAGTGCTTGCCAGCATCCCCGGTCTTGTATAGTCCTTCGGTAGTTCCGGCATAGACCACATCGGGCTGCGATGGATCCTGTTTGAGAACGCGCGTTCTGCGCGCCGTGGAAGGAATGCCCTCAACCTTGCGAAAGAGTTCTCCGGCGTTTTCGCTCTTGTAGATGCCGCTGCACGCGCTGGCAAAGACGATTCGCGGGCGGGTGGGATCGATGATGATCGAAAAAACATCGGAGTCGTCGATGACGCCCTGTTTGATGTTGACCCAGTTCTTGCCGCCGTCGCTCGTCTTCCAGGGAAGATGCCACGTGCCCGCATAGATCACATCGGGATCTCCCGGATCGATGGCAAGCGACTCCACTTCGTGAATCTCATGGCTGCCCGGCGGGCTGATCTGCTTCCAGGTGGCGCCGCCGTCGGCGCTCCTGAAGACCCCTTGCAGCGTACCCGCAAAGAGCATCGCGGGATTCGAAGGCGCCTGCGCGAAGGCGCGAATCGACTGTCCGCGCAGCCCCTCGACCGCGTTCCAGCTTCGTCCCGCGTCATGGCTCACCCACAAACCGCCGCCGGGATGATCGAGCTTCCATGCGGCCACAAAGATCGTCGCCGGATTTGCCTGATCCACGACGACGTGATCCAGAATCAGATCTTCGGCGGGATCCAGCTTTGCGAGCCGGTTCCAGGTGGCGCCGCCGTTCAGCGATTCGTAGAGCCAACTGTTGGTGGTGCCAAGATAAAGATGTTCGGGATGGCCCGGAACCATCGAAATGGCGCGCGCATCTCCGCCCGCCGGACCCACTGCGTTCCAGAGCGACTCGGCGGCCTGGCCGGGCAGGGCCAGCAACATCAGCATGAGAAACAGAATGAGTGCTGCCAATCCCGGACGAAGAGATATATCCGGGCAAATTTGCGATCGATCCATAGGTTACAAAAGCTCCGTGAGCAACAATATCTGCAAGTAACGCTCTAAGACGAAAAAAGGCTGACCGGATTGCCGGTCAACCTTTAATGATTACACAAACGACTGCGCTAGCTATCATCCTGCCGGCGCCTATGATTGAATCCGCGCCGGTCCGATGATTTGATTGATTGCCGGAGCGGATGGGGAGTCTGCTCCGGCAATTCGAGGACTACTTCCTGGGCGCGGCCTTCTTCCTGGAAGCTGGAGACTTCTTGTCGAGCAGCGTCAGCGAATCGGCAGCATTGAAGGGGTACAAGCGAACCGATTGCTGGCCCGTGGTACTCAAGGTGATGTCCACGCGACGGTTTTGCGCGAGGACGATGACGGTCAGCTCGTGGAGAATCTTACTGCGCTCCGCATCGCTCAGGTCCGGATTCTTCTCGATCAGCTCTCTTACCTGGGCCTCTGTAAGTTCTTCCTGGCTGCCAAATGCTTCTGTTTGAATGCTGGCATCGGAGATGCCCTGTTCAATGAGGAACTGCTTTGCGCGAGCGACGCGGCGTTCAGAGAGCGCCTTGTTGTACTCGATCGATCCGCGCACATCCGCATGTCCGCTTAGTATCAGATGGGCATCCGGCTTGATCTGCAAATACTGCTTAAAGTCTGTCGCCAGAGTGGTCAGGGTCTCCTCCTGGCTGGCAACCAGGCCTCCATCGGGCTTGTTGGCTCTGGGCTGAGCTGTCGGGAAAAAGACACTGCGCAGCGCCAGACGAGCCTCAAGCCGCACCTGCTCTGGGGTCGGTCCCGGAGGCGGCGGAGGCGGCGCAATCGTTACGCTGGTGCTCGCGGTTGCCGTCTGCCCCTTGTCGTCGCTCACGTTGCAGGTGATGTCAACCGCGCCGGTTGCAGCTCCGGTCGAATCGTATGTCGCCGAGGCGCCGCTTCCGCTGACGGATCCCGATGCTGCCGAGTAGGTGTAGGTCAGCGGGCGATTCTGCGGACTAACTCCGGAAGCGCTGACTGTGGCTTTGTCTCCCGGCTTCAAGTCGGTCGGGGTGGCGGAGCAGCCAATCGTCGGCGGCTCAAAGGCCTTGACGGTAAAGCTGGCCGTTGACGATGCCGACTCCCAGGGCTGTGCGCCTTCCTTGCCCGGCTTGCCCTCCTTCACTCCGCAATTCACCGTGTAGGAACCGGGGGCTAGAGTCGCGGTGGCTACCGTGGCTGTCGCGTCCTTCACCGCTACGCCCGGCCCCGCCAGGCTGTAAACCGCATGGAGCTTGGGTTCCAGATTACCCGCCGTTGCCGTTATCGTAACCGGATCTCCAGGGAAGATCGAAGCGGGAGCAGCGGAACAGGCCAGGGTCACAGGCGTGGGAGGCGCAACCGAGCCGATGCGATACACAAGGCCGGCACTCAGACGCGGACTGTTGAAATTTCCTCTTACTTCAGGGGCAAAATTCTCATGCGTGTACTGATAATCCACCTGAAAAAGGCGAACAGACAGACGATGGTTGAGCAGGGGGGTGGAATAATCCACGCCGCCGCCAATCGTCAACACAACGCCCCACTTGTCATTCTGATACGTGCTGCCAACGTGCTCCGCACCGACCAGCGCATGGAAAAACGGCGTGGCGTCGGTTAACGGGAGCCGGTAGACCAGGCCACCGGATCCGCCGCTGAAATCGTCGTTTGTCGTGCCGGGAGAGGTGATCGTGCTTTCGTTATTATCGTTGTGATAATCTCCCTCGCCCTGCACGCCGACATTCTTATTGAAATACCGGGTGACGCTTCCGATTCCACCCCAGTTGATCGAGCGGAAATTGACGCCGTTCACGTTTCCATGTGATGCCAGGTAACTGTAACCGGCAAAAATATCCCACTTCGACGGAGAATCACCGCCGCCATTATCGTTCTGCTTGGCCGAGTTCTGGGCAGTCATGCCGAGGGGAATTGCAAATACGCACACGATAAAAAAGAGCTGCAACACGCATCTTGAAACACGAGAAATCATGTGTTTTTCCTCCATATTCAGTTTGAATCACAGTTAGGGGATGCTGGCCGTGAAGACAAGCGCCAACCGGGAACGATTGATATTTTCAAAAATGCGGGAAAAGATTGGGAACCGCGCGAACAAACATCATCAGGACTCAGCGTATCACAAGGTGGACGGCATTCTATGGTCAGGCCTTAACTATTCCGGCTAGCTTCATCCGCCTTCAAAAAGAGACTGCCCCTGCGCTCCCGATGTTTTCTTCCGAGGATCGCAGGGGCTTGCTCTGGCGGATAAGCCGCTGTTACTTCGCGGCTTTCTTGTGTCCGTGCTTGGCGGGCAGCGGCTTGCGCGGCTGCGGCTTCACAGCGTTCTCATCCACAGGTGTGGTTCCGGTGACATCGGCGGCGAAGTTTGCGCCGGCAGGAACCAGGTAGTTGTCCACCTTCTGATCATCTGTCGTGCCGGTTGCGACACTGATGCGCGAAGCGTCAATGCCCTTCTCCGTCACCAGATAATCCTTGACGTCCACGGCGCGCTGCGCGGCTGCATCCTCAACCTTGGCGTGCTTGTGCTTGAGCGCGAACTTCTGCTGCTTGGCCGTCTTGGCCTGCTCCTTGGCGTTTGCCTGGCCAACCACCACCAGCTTCGCTTCCGGCTGCTTCTGCAGGTCGAGCGCGATTTCGTCCAGAACCGCCTTGGCTTCGTTATCCACGCGCTCAGGCCGCTTCGCGTCGCCCGCGAAACTGATCGATGCAAGCGCCTGCGTATGCGGCGGCGGAGGAACATAAGGAGCCAGGACCGTCACGCTGGTGCCGGCCGTTGCGGTTTGGTTCTTGTCATCGGTCACGGTGCAGGTGATCCCGGTGGTGCCGGTGGGCGCACCAGCCGATGAGAAGGTTGCCGAAGCTCCGCTACCGCTGATGGAGCCGGAGGCGGCTGCATAGCTGTAGGTCAACGGGCGGTTCTGCGGGCTGACGCCGCTGGCTGTGATTACGCTGGTCTCGCCCGGCTTGATGGTGCTGGGACTGGCCGAGCAACTGATGGTCGGCGGCTCAAACTGTTTTACCGTGAAGCTGGCTGTGGCGTCGGCGGTCTGTCCGGGCTTCAAGCCTTCCTTGCCCGACTTGCCTTCCTTCACTTCCGCCTTCACCGTATAGTTTCCCGGAGCAAGCTCTGCTGTGGCCACGGCTGCCGACGGGCCATTTCCCGTCACGCCAGTTCCCGACCAGTTATAAACCACTTTAGTCTTCTTGTTGGGATCCACGGATCCGGGGGTTGCGGTCACGGTCACCGGCTCACCTGGAAATACAGCGGGAGGGCTGGCCACTGCCGACAGTGTGATCGGCGGAGCCTTTTTGCATCCCATCGGTAAAAGCGCAATGCATCCCGCGGCCAAGATAAGACCGACCGACTTCAATTTGAGCGAATCCATTCCATTCCCCTCCTCATCAGGCTGAACTACTGGATACTTCTCTTACTCTGAGGGTAACGCAAGCACCCCCTCAGCTTCACTTTGCATTCTTGATGTGCTTGTTGACAGCCAGCGGCTTGCGCGGTTGCGCCTTCACCGCGGTCTCATCCACTTTTGTGGTTCCAGCCACATCGGACAAGAAATTCGCACCAGCCGGAACCAAATAGTCTAGCACGTTCTGGCCGTCCGCTGTAGAGGTCATCACGCTGATGCGAGCCGGATCGATGCCCTTCTCGGTCACCAGATAATCCTTGACATTCACGGCTCGTTCGGCAGCCAGATCCTCAGCTTTCATGTGCTTGAACTTCAGCGCCAGCTTCTCTTCCCGTTCGGTGCGCGCCCTTTCCTTAGTATCCGCATTGCCCACCACAACCACCTTGGCGTCGGCCTGTTTTTGCAGATCGAGTGCGACTTCATCCAGGCAGGCCTTGGCTTCGTTGTCCACGCGAGTCGGACGCCGCAGGTCGGTCGTGAAGCTGACCGAGCAGAGCGCTTGCGTGTGGGGAATCTTCGGCACATAAGGTAGGGTAATGGTCACGCTGGTCTTGGCCGTGGCAATCTGCCCCTTGTCGTCCGTCGCATTGCAGGTGATCTCCACCGGACCGCCAGCCGGAGCGCCAACCGAACTATATTCCACCGTGGCCGTGTTGCCGTTCACCGTTCCGGCAATGGCGGAGTAGCTATAAGTCAGCGGCCGATTCTGCGGGCTGACGCCGGACGAGGTCACCATGCTGCTTTCACCCGGCTTGATGGTGCCGGGATTGGCCGCGCAACTGATGGTCGGCGGCTCAAACTGTTTGACCGTAAAAGTGGTTGATGCAAAGGCGGACTGCCAGGGCTTCAGACCTTCCTTGCCCTCTTTGCCTTCCTTCACGCCGCATTGCACCCGATAAGTGCCCGGCGCCAGCGTTGCTGTATCCACACTGGTCTTCTCTCCGCCGCCCCGGATTCCGTCTCCACTCCAACTGTAGACCGAATTCAGTTTAGGGTTCAGGTTGCCCGCGTCCGCAGTCACCGTGACCGGTTCGCCGGGATAGATCGAGGTCGGATTGGCCGAGCAGGCCAGAAAGACTGGTGGATGCGACGGTGCCGAAACCGGGAAGACAACTCCTGTGCTGTATCGCGTCGCGTTGATGCCGGTTTGTCCGCCTAGATTGCCGGTGCCGTAATCCACGTGCAGATACTCGTAGTCGAACTGAAACAGACGGATTGCCATGCGATGGTGAAACAAGGGAGTATTTATATCCAGGCCGCCGCCAACGGTCATCACCGGACCCCAGGTGTATTCGTTGTGCGCGGGACCATCGATCAGCGCTTCGCCGCCCAGACCATGCACAAACGGCGTCAAGCGTCCCACAGGGAAGCGGACCACCAAGCCGCCCGCCAGCGTCGTGAAGCCGTCGTTGTTGTTTTCCGTTCCGTTCTTACCGGGAGGATTGGAATTCTGAATACCCCACTCATGAACTCCCACTTCTCCCTGAATGCCTAGATAACGATTGAAGAAAAACGAATAACTGCCGATTTGGCCGAAGTTGACATCATGAAATGTTGCGGTTACGGGTTTCTTGTCTACAGTCGTTTGCAAGGTAGCGCGCGGCGCCAGATAGCTATATCCGGCGAATATCTCCCATTTTGACGGGGAGGCGTTCTCTCCTCCTCCTTGAGCGGACTGCACTGCCTGCGCTACTACAGCCATCGGCGACAGAAGCAGAATCGCCACAGCGGCAGCACAACTCATAGACTTGAAATCATAAGAGAACATTCGTTCTTCCTCCACTAACTTTCGTGAATCAAAGGCCAGATATAGCTGCAATCCTGCAAAAATATCAGTCTGAATTGCCCCTGTCCTTCACCGAGGAAGGATCGTCTATATTTTCACACTACTTTCAACGTAACATAGGAAGTTTCGATAAGGAGCAGAAATAATTGGATATGTACCGATTTTGCATCCTCGGAAACGTAGCGATTTTGATCGCAAAGTTACCCCGGTAACCAATCGCAGATCGACATTTAGATAGTGTGCTTACTCCAGATTCAGCGTCTTGACCAGACTGCGCGGCTCTCGCTGGATCTTCTCCTGAAGCAGTGTAATGGCATACAAAAGCTGTTCGGGCCGCGGAGGACACCCCGGAACATAGATGTCTACGGGGATCACCTGGTTCACTCCCTGCACCAGCGCATAGTTATTGAAGACTCCGCCCGATGTGGCGCAAGCACCCATCGAGATCACCCACTTAGGCTCCGGCATCTGGTCGTAAAGCCGGCGAATGACCGGGGCCATCTTCTGCGAGACCCGCCCCGCCACCACCATCAGGTCACTCTGCCGGGGAGAAGGCCGGAAGACCTCGGCCCCGAAGCGCGCCACATCAAAGCGCGAGGCTCCCATCGACATCATCTCGATGGCGCAGCAGGCCAGACCAAAGGTCATCGGCCAGACGGAGTTCTTGCGGATCCAGTTAACGGCAAAATCCAGCGAGGTCAGCAGAACGCCCTCCGGCTCTTCAATGCCGTAGTTGACCTCCTGTAGTTTGGCGCGATTCTGCCCACTGCTCTCCAACGCTCCAAATAGATACCGGTCTCGCAGCACTGCCGCCATGTACTCAATATACCGCTGATCGGCGATGAATGGGCAATGCGGACCGGCAGCAATGGCTTATCGGGTGGGATGTTTGGAGGATGCGATGCGCTTCCCGTCCGAGGTGATTTGCAATCCTGCATGAAAGCCCAAGCCTCCGCCGACGTAACCTAAACAGCATAAGGATGAAATGAAGAACTTGCGGATTATCATGAAAATTCTGTAGAATTCCAGCCAACACACCTACAGTCGGTATTTGTCTCGTTAACGGCTGCACTTGGCGGCACTTGTTCTTTGGAAGCGGCCTGCGTCCGTTCATGCCGGTTCCGATGCGTGGTTTTAGTCCGGATGGGCGGCCGGCCTCCGTCTCAGGCAAAGCTGTTCATCTTTTGAATTCATTCTGGAGTGGAATCGTATGTGTCGTCGCGCCATCACGTTGCTGATTCTCTTTGCCTGTATGGGCCTTTCCGTCCACGCCCTCGCCGTTGCTCCGCACATTGTGCCCTCGCCGCCGGCCACCCAAGCTGAGGTCGCCGCTCTCACTCAGGCCATCCACGACGCGCAGACCTCCGGCGACAATGCCTGGGTTCTGGTTTCGGCGGCACTGGTATTGATGATGACAGCCCCTGGCCTCGTTCTTTTCTATGGCGGCCTGGTCCGCCGCAAGAACATCCTCGGCACCATGATGCAGAGCTTCGCCATGATGGGTCTCATCACCGTGCTTTGGGCCGTCGTCGGCTACTCGCTCTGCTTCGGCGAAGGCAATGGCTTTATCGGCGGCCTGCAGCACGCCTTCCTGCGTGGCGTCTCGCTCGATCCCAACCCCAACTACGGCGGCACCATCCCCGAACAGAGCTACATGATCTACCAGCTCATGTTCGCCATCATCACTCCGGCGCTCATCACCGGCGCCTTCGCAGAGCGCGTCAAATTCAGCGCCATGGCCGTCTTTCTCTGCCTCTGGTCGCTGGTTGTATACTGCCCCATGGCCCACATGATCTGGGGCGTCGGCGGCATTCTCAACTTCGCCAACCCCGCGGCGCGCTGGCCGGTCTTCGACTTCGCCGGAGGCACCGTCGTCCACATCACCAGCGGCGTCTCCGCCCTGGTCTGCGCGCTCTATGTAGGCAAGCGCGTCGGCTATCCGCAGGAGGATATGCCGCCTCACTCCATGGTGCTCAGCTTCATCGGCGCGGGAATGCTCTGGGTGGGCTGGTTCGGTT
>Ga0181529_10006553_pt1 | contig 11810 bp, 8 predicted proteins | sample PEATcosm2014_Bin_36_FD_119763 | JGI IMG/M metagenome (GOLD analysis project Ga0181529, IMG submission 119763) | Peatland microbial communities from MTU Mesocosm Facility, Houghton, MI, USA - PEATcosm2014_Bin10_30_metaG | ecosystem: Environmental > Terrestrial > Soil > Wetlands > Peat | place... | reverse complement strand
TTGGGTGCACTCGACCACTTCGTCCGGAAGCCCTGGGGCAGGCGCCTGCTTATTCCAGTGGATTGTTTCAAGATAATCCCGCACGAACTGTTTGTCGAATGAAGGCTGTGCGCCGCCCGGCTTCCACGCCGCCGCCTCCCAAAAACGTGAGGAATCCGGCGTCAAAACCTCATCGGCCAGAATGATCCCCTCCTCCGTCCGCCCAAACTCAAACTTCGTATCGGCCAGAATCAGCCCACGCGCTTCGGCGTGCGCCACAGCTTTCAAATACACCGCCAGCGTCAGCCGCTTCAGCTCCGCCGCGTCGGCCTCGCCAATCGCCGCTACCGTCGCCGCATACGAGATATTCTCATCGTGCGTGCCGGCCTCACCCTTGGTCGAGGGCGTGTAAAGCGCTTCCGGCAGCCGTGAGCCATCCAGCAAACCCTCCGGCAGCGCGATCCCGCAAACCGACCGGCTCGCCTTGTACTCCTTCCATCCCGAGCCCGTCAGATAGCCCCGCACCACGCACTCCACCGGGAACATCTGCGCCCGCTTCACCAGCATCGACCGGCCTTCCAGTTGATCGGCATAGGGCTGCAAAGAGGATGGATACTGGCTCACTTCGGCAGTAATCAGATGGTTGGGCACAAGATCTTTCAGCAGGTCAAACCAGAAGAGCGAGATTTGCGTTAGCACCTTGCCCTTGCCCGGAATCCCAGTGGCCAGCACATGGTCAAAAGCGGAGATGCGATCCGTGGCCACCAGCAAAAGCGCGTCGCCAACCACATACAGATCGCGTACCTTGCCCCGGCCCAATAGGGGCGTGGAGCCTAGATTCGTTGTCAAAAGAACTGTCACGCGGAGTTAACCCTCGGATGGAACTGAACTTCGATTCTCAAATCCCTAGCGCGCTTTGTCAACCCTTCTCTTGCCGCCTTTCCGGGAACAGATTCAGAGTCTCACATTATGAAACAGGCCTCGCCAACCTGTTGAAGCAATTTCATACTTTCAGTCTGATTAAACAACTGCTTAAAAGAACCTGCCCCAGCTTCGCTGGAATTCGAATAGCTATGTGACGACCATCACGGAATAGCCCCGCTCAGATGAGAGACACTCCATTTGTCAACATGGCTTGGGGAACGAGTAAAAATGTTCCCTTTGAGCCGGGCGACACGAAGAAGCCGTGGAAAGGGGAAGCCGCTGCTTGCTTCGTTTGTGCAGGGATCGCCAGTAGCCGTGTACTACCGACCTCCAGTGCCGGCTACTGGTTCCCACCTTTAACTTGTGAACCACAAGCGCCTCCGAAGAGACGACCTCCTTCGGGGGTGTATTTTTGCCTGTTTTCAGGGAATCGCTGTCATCCTGTACGACCGGAACGAAGCCCTTTCACACGCTGTCATCCTGAGCGACCGGAGCGAACCAGGGTTCCCAGCGACGGGTCTTTGTCGCTGGGGTGAGGAGCGAAGGGAGTCGAAGGACCCGCGGTTGCTTCACTCGCGTGAACGAATACAGCCAACCAGCCTCACCACTCCCGCCGCACGCCAAAAACGTCCAGCAGAGGATCATTGCTCAACAGCGGGATATTCTCATGGATTGACTGCGCCGCCAGCATCCGGTCAAAGTGATCTTTGTGAGCGCCCGGCAAAACTCCTGCTCGCTGCGCGTGTTCCGGTGTGATGGGTAGCAGCAAATATCCCGCCGCAGTGACTTCGGAGACAAAGTTTACCGCCAAATCCTGCGCGAGATCCAGCCTTCCCAGTCGGTACTTAGTCGCAACTTCCCACGCAGAAGCAGCGGAAACGATGATTTCGTTGTTACGAGATTGAATCAGGCGACGAGCACGTGCCGTAGGCGTAGTGGTGTGCGGACAACGCCAGCTAGCCAGCGCCGTAGGCGCAATGGTGAGCGAACAACGCCAGCTAGCCAGCGCCGTAGGCGCAATGGTGAGCGAACAACGCCAGCTAGCCAGCGCCGTAGGCGCAATGGTTATTAGCCCCGCGTTTCAACGCGGGGTGAGCGTAACCAACAATACCTCCGGAGTCCCGTAGGGACGGTGCAAAGGCGTAAAAGCATATTCATGCGATTGCCCTGGATTCGAGTCTTGATCCATCTTCCAGCGGCAACCGGTGATATACTCTCGCCATCAAGAACGCGAAATTGAAATCCAGCTTCGCATGAGTTCCCCCTTGAACTCTCGATAAAACGGATCAGGAGGTCCCTCGATGAAATCGCCTATCCTCTTGCGAAAAACCAACTTCAATCGCAGATGCTTCAGCCATTGCGCGACGCCCCTGGCCATTCTTCTTCTCGCCATGCCGGTGGCCGCCCAGACCCCAATCGCCCAAAACACTCAGGACACAGTTGGCCAATCCCAGGTGTCAGCCGGCGCGCAGCAAATTGCAGCCTCGACCTCGACTCCATCGCCAACAGAGATCTCCGCGCCGGAGGCCGCGCAGTTGAAAGCCAGCCCGGCGGATCAGCAGACAATCCCGTTTCTCGCCCTCGCAGCGGGGCAGGATGCCAACCAGAGTTCGACTCAAAACGCGCCCACAGTTGCTCCCGCAAAAGCCGCGGCAAAAAAGACAAAGTCTTCCCATCATGCGCTGGCCGTCACCTTGACCGTTATGGGAACAGTGGCGCTCGTTGGAGGCGCAGTCCTCTATGCCGGTGAGCGTTCAGCTTGGGTATGTAGTGGTCCCGGCAACAGTAGCGGCTGCAATACAGCCAAGGACTCCGGATTGGCCTTGATGCCGATTGGCGCTGGCATTGCGGCAACGGGGCTTTATCTTCAATTTCACTTCTAAGAATTGAACACTCGCCCAGGATGACAGAGGATTCAATGAACTCGCGGCAACAGAAAGCCTCCAGCTAAAAGCGAATCGCTGATAGCTGAAGGCTGACAACTGAGAACTGACAACTGAAAACTGACAACTGAAAACTACCGGCTCTTCGCCACTTCCTCCACCGTCACCGGATCAAGGAAGGGCATCGCTGCGCGCAGCTCTTTGCCGACAATCTCCACCGGGTGCTTGGCTTCGGCTTCGCGGAAGGCCATGAACTCCTTGCGGCCGGAGTTCTGGTCGGCGAGGAAGCGCTTGGCAAAGCTGCCGTCCTGAATCTCGTGCAGAATCGCTTTCATCGCTTTGCGGCTCTCGTCGTTGATCACGCGCGGCCCAGAGACGTAATCGCCCCACTCGGCGGTGTCCGAGATCGAGTAGCGCATGTAAGCAAGGCCGCCGCGATAGATCAGATCGACAATCAGCTTGAGTTCGTGCAGGCACTCGAAGTAGGCGCTCTCCGGCTGATAACCGGCCTCGACCAGCGTCTCAAAGCCCGCCTTGATCAGCGCGCTCACGCCGCCGCAGAGCACCGCCTGCTCGCCAAAGAGATCGGTCTCGGTCTCTTCCTTGAAGGTCGTCTCCAGCACGCCTGCGCGCGTGCCGCCGATGCCCTTCAGGTAGCTGAGATTGAGCGCATGAGCCGTACCGGTAGCGTCCTGGTGAATGGCGATCAGGCAGGGCACGCCGCCGCCTTCCGTGAAGACCTCGCGCACGCGATGGCCGGGCGACTTGGGCGCGGCCATGCCCACGTCCACACCTTCCGGCGGAACGATCGTCTTGTAATGAATGTTGAAGCCATGCGCAAAGAGCAGCAGCTTGCCCGCCGCGAGGTTCGGCCCGATCTCCTCGGCATACAGCTTGGCCGCCGTTTGATCCGGAACCAGCACCATCACCACGTCGGCCCACTTGGTGGCCTCGGCAACGGTAGTCACTTCCAGGCCGGCCTTCTGCGCCTTGGCAATGGACTTGGAGTTGGGCGCCAGACCGACCTTGACGTGAACGCCGGAGTCCTTGAGGTTAAGTGCGTGGGCATGACCCTGCGAACCGTAGCCGATGATGGCTACTTTCTTGGATTGAATCAGGGATAGATCGGCATCTTGATCGTAATACGTCTTCGCCATGTTTTCCTTCGCTTTCGTGGTTAAATTTGTCTCAAATCCGTTCTGAACAGCTTGATGCTTTGAAGGGTACGGGCTTCAGCTTGAAGGTACGGGCTTCAGCTTGAAGGTACGGGCTTCAGCTTGAAGGGTACGGGCTTCAGCCCGTACATTCAATCAGCAAAATCAACCGGGCTTTAGCCCCTGAGGGAACCAACATCGGGCACCTCCAATCAACTACGTCAACTCGGCCAAACCCTCTTCCACTTCGGAAGGCTCATCCACGCCAACGTTCAGGGCCTTCAGCACGCCACTGGTGTGATGGCCGCGACGCATGGTCAGCTTGCCGCTGCGGCAGATTTCAAGAATGCGTCCCTCGCCTTCGTTGAGCACCTGGATCAGTCCTTCAATCTTGCTTTCGACGCCGGTCATCTCGATAATCATTGACTCCGGCGCCAGGTCCACAATGCGCGCGCGGAAGACTTCAACCAGCTCGAAGATTTGCGACCGGTTGCGCGGCGTGGCAGCCACCTTGATCAGCGCCAGCTCGCGCGTCACGCTCGGCGCCTGCGCAATGTCGTCCACATTCACGACATTCTCCAGTTTATACAAACTGGCCTGGATGCGGTGCCCTGCCTCGGCCGATGCCTCCGCCACAACGGTCATGCGCGACAACCCAGCCTGCTCGCTGGTTCCCACCGTCAGCGATTTGATGTTGATGTTCAAGCGACGGAAGAGCGAAGCCACGCGTGTCAGCACGCCCGGCAAATCTTCCACGTAAGCTACGAATGTGTGCAGCATAATTCAGCCTCTAGCTTCTAGCTCTCAGCTCTCAGCTTTCAGTTCTTAGCCGTACGGAAACAAAAGGCTGAAGGCTGAAAGCTGATGGCTGAAAGCTGGTTCTTAGGATTCTTCCAGTGGATCTTTGCCGCCCGGCCGACGGATCATCTCATGCAGTGCGCTTCCGGCGGAGACCATCGGGTAAACTGAATCTTCCTTCTCAACCTTGAAGTTCAGCAGGAAGGCGCCCTTCGCGCTGCGCGCCGTGTTGACAGCTTCTTCCACCTCGCCGCGCGTACTCACGGTGAGTCCGGCAATGCCATGCGCGTCAGCCAGCTTCACAAAATCAGGCGAAACCATGGGCGTGGATTCATAGTTGCGCTCATAGAAGAACTCCTGCCACTGCCGCACCATCCCCAGGTAACCGTTGTTGATCACAGCGACATTGATCTTGATCCCTTCCTGCACTATCGTCGCAAGCTCAGCCGCGGTCATCTGGAAGCCGCCATCGCCAACAACCACCCAAACCTCTTTGTCGGGGCATGCAGTCTTTGCGCCAATCGCTGCGGGCAGCGCAAAACCCATCGTACCCAACCCGCCGGAGGTGATCAGCGAGCGCGGCGTCTCGTGGTGGTAGTACTGAGCCTCCCACATCTGATGCTGACCCACATCGGTCACCACAATGGCCTTGCCGCCGGTGATGCGCCAGATGTCGTGAATCACGTGCGCCGCGTAAAGGTGGCCGGAGTCGGGCAGGTTCTTGATGTCACGCACTGCTGAATCGCCCTTGAAGCCGTCGATGGTTTTGAGCCACGCCGAGCCGTCGCGGCTGCCAACCTGCGGCAGCAAGCCCTCAAGCACCTCGCGCAGATCGCCGATCAAACCCACATCCACCTTGATGATCTTGTTCACTTCGGCTGGGTCCACTTCAATATGAATCTTCTTGGCCTTTTGCGCGTAAGTCGAAACCGTTCCCGTCACGCGATCGTCAAAGCGCATGCCGCAGGCGATCAGCAGATCGGCATCCTGAATTGCGTGATTGACCCACGACTCACCGTGCATGCCCATCATGCCCAGATTCAGCGGATGCGAAGCCGGAAAAGCGCCCAGCCCCAGCAGCGTCAGCGCCACCGGAGTTTGCGTGCGCTCGGCCAGCGCCCGCACCTGTTCCTCCGCGCCGGATTCGATAATGCCGTGACCCGCCAGAATCACCGGACGCTTCGCGTTGCGAATCAACTCCGCCGCCTGCGCCAGACCGCTCGCTTCCACCTTGCGCATCGGATGAATGCGATGCGGCTTTGGCTTGGCCGCTTCAAAGTCGAAGATCGCCGTGCCCTGCTGCGCGTCTTTCGTAATATCAACCAGCACCGGACCAGGCCGCGCCGACTTGGCAATCTGAAAGGCCAAACGCAGCGCGGGCGCAATATCCTCGGTGCGGTTGACAAGGATATTGTGCTTGGTCACCGGCAGCGTGATGCCGGTAATATCCACTTCCTGAAATGCATCGCTGCCCAGAACTTTGCTCGATACATTGCCCGTGATGCAGACAATCGGAATCGAATCCAGCATCGCCGTGGCAATGCCGGTAACCAGATTCGTCGCGCCGGGACCGCTCGTTGCAATCGCCACGCCCACCTTGCCCGATGCTCGCGAGTAGCCGTCGGCCATGTGTGCCGCGCCCTGCTCATGCCGCACCAGCGTATGGTGAATGGGGAAGTTGCGCAGAGCATCATAAACAGGCAGTATGGCGCCGCCCGGATAGCCGAAGACGTCCGTGACGCCCTCGCCCACCAGCGTGGCCCAGACAATCTCCGCGCCAGTCAGGCGCGCGGGCGGTTGATTCAGTGCTTGCGACTCATTTCCCATGAGGATCTCCTTTGTGAGCTTTAAAACATTCTTAAGCGGTCTTCGCGTGATTAGCGGTGTTAGCGGAGTTAGCGTGGTTAGCGGAGTTAGGAACTACAATGGCTAACTCCGCGAACACCGCTAACTCCGCTTTTACTTCGCCTTCAACCATCCAGCCTGATCGTGCTTCGCTTCAAACGCATCGAGCGCCGCCGCGTGCCGCAACGTGAGTCCAATGTCGTCCAGTCCTTCAATCAAGCAGAACTTGCGGAAGGCATCCACCTCGAAGCTCGCCTTGAAGCCAAGGCTGTCGGTGACGGTCTGCTCCTCGAGCGAAACAGTCAACTGATAATGCGCAATCGTCTTTGCGTTCGTCATCAGCGTGTTGACTTGTTCTTCACTCAAGCGAACTAAAACAATTCCGTTCTTGCCCGCGTTCGAAAAGAAAATATCAGCAAACGATGGCGCAATCACCACGCGAAAGCCAAAGTTTTCGAGAGCCCACGCGGCGTGTTCGCGGCTCGATCCGCAGGCGAAGTTCTTGCCCGCAATCAGAATGCGCGCGCCCTTGTAGCGCGGATCGTTCAGCACAAAGGCAGCATCAGGTTCGCCCACTGCGTTGTTGCGCCAATCATAAAACAGAAAGTCGCCGTAGCCGGTGCGCTCAATGCGCTTCAAAAACTGCTTGGGAATAATCTGGTCGGTGTCCACATTCGCGCGGTCGAGCGGCGCGGCCAGTGAAGTGAGTGTGGTGAACTTTTCCATTATGCCTTTACCTCCCAGTTCCTGATGTCCACAAAATGCCCCGCAATCGCGGCTGCCGCGGCCATCTCCGGCGAAACCAGATGCGTGCGTCCGCCGCGCCCCTGGCGGCCTTCAAAGTTGCGATTGCTGGTCGATGCGCAGCGCTCGCCCGGTTGCAGAATGTCGGGGTTCATCGCCAAGCACATCGAGCAGCCCGGCTCGCGCCACTCAAATCCCGCCGCGCGAAAGATGCGGTCGAGACCTTCGGCTTCAGCCTGAGCCTTCACTGCCTGCGAGCCTGGAACGACCATCGCGCTCACGTGCGTGCTGACCTTGTAACCAGCGGCAATCTTTGCCGCGGCGCGCATATCTTCAATGCGCCCATTGGTGCAGGAGCCAATGAATACGCGGTCAATTGCAACCTCTTGCAACGGCGTGCCGGCCTTCAGATTCATGTATTCGAGCGCGCGCTCCAAGCCTTTGCGCCCTTGCTCAGTCGGCGCGGAGGCCGGATCAGGCACCGCAGCCGTCACCGGCGCGACCATGCCGGGGCTGGTTCCCCAACTCACATACGGAACAAGTGTCGATGCATCAATTGTCAGTTCGCGATCAAACTTCGCGCCCTCATCACTGACCAATTTGCTCCACTCGGCAACTGCTTCCTCCCACGCCGCGCCCTTCGGAGAATGACGTAAACCCTTGAGGTAAGCAAAAGTTACATTGTCAGGAGCAACCATTCCCGCTCGCGCGCCGGCCTCGATGCTCATATTGCAGACCGTCATGCGGCCTTCCATCGAGAGCGCGCGGATCGCCGAACCGGCGTACTCAATCACGTAGCCCGTCGCGCCGTCCGTCCCGATCTGCCCGATGATGGCCAGGATCATATCCTTCGCGGTTACGCCCTTGGGCAGTTCTCCTTCGACGGCAATGCGAAACGTCTTGGGCTTCGACTGCGGCAGCGTCTGCGTGGCCAGCACGTGCTCCACTTCGCTGGTGCCGATTCCAAAAGCCAGCGCGCCGAAGGCCCCATGCGTCGCCGTGTGCGAGTCGCCGCAGACAATCGTCATCCCCGGCTTGGTCAGTCCAAGTTCGGGTCCGATGATGTGAACCACGCCCTGATCCGGCGAATCCACGCCATACAACTCTATGCCAAATTCGGCGCAGTTCTTGTTCAGCGTGGAGATTTGTTTGGCAGCAATCTCATCGACAATGTTGAGCCGCCCCGCAATCGTCGTCGGCACATTGTGATCGACCGTCGCTATACAGCGATCCGGCCTGCGCACCGTGCGCCCCGCCAGTCGCAGCCCTTCAAAGGCTTGCGGCGATGTAACCTCGTGCAGCAATTGCAGGTCGATGTAGAGCACCGTTGGCTCGCCCTGCGGCTCAACCACTACGTGCTTCTCCCAGACCTTTTCAAACAATGTTTTTGCGTCGGTGCTCATTTTCGTTGATCCCATCACTCCAGCGGTTATCATTCGTTTTCACAATTCAGCGACGAAGGTCTGTCGCTAGAAACTTGGCAGCTGAATCGGTTGATTTGAAAATTATATCGGTTGCATTCCCATGAACAAATAGTCCATCGGCCAATTCGGAACTATTCCGTGATGACGTACCAGAGTAGCGAGCTGCGCATAGTGGCGAATTGAATGCATCAGCAAATGCACCAAAACCACTCGCCGAGAGGCCCGCATTGTTCCGCTGCTTCGTGTCGTGAATTCAATGTTCTCCTCCCATTGAAATTCGTCTCTACCTAAAACAATCCGCAAAAGCTCCATCGCTCGATCGTGAGTCGAATACAATTCTTCTCCCGAACTGAATCCAATCTCGTCATAGGAGGATTCCTTCATTCCATTCAAGCGTTGAGCGTAACGCAACTCGACTGCAACGATATGTTGCAGCAACCCGGCGACTGAACTTGTTTCTCGCACATCGCAAGGTTGGGAGAGCATCTCTGGATGTTCACAAACTAGATTCCGCCATCCAGTAGAAGTCTGCTCCACCCAAGCGAGCAATTCCATGCCCGACAAAGCTGTCATCATCACCTCACCGTCTCCCGCGGCCTCGTTCTTCAAGCACTTCCGTCAATCGAAGTTCAACGTGAAAAAAATCAAGTGTCCCACCCTTGCAGCGTTTTGTATTTGCGGCCAGGGTGGGAAACCACAACCCTACTTCAACAGTTCCTTCACTGTCTCGCGCACCTTCGCGCCGATCTCGCGCGTTCCGAGCACGGTCAATCCTTCGGGGTTGGTGCGCGCCAGATCCTGTGTGCGGAAGCCGGCTTCAAGTACCTTGCGCACTGCCTTCACAATTGCGTCAGCCTCGGCATCCAGCCCGAAGGCGTGGCGCAGCATCATCGCGCCGGTCAAAATCGTGGCCAGCGGATTGGCGATGTTCTTGTTGGCGTGCTTGGGCGCGGAGCCGTGCGCCGGCTCATACAGTCCAATCTTGCCGCCAATGGTCCCCGAGGGCAGCATGCCCAGTGAGCCGGTAATCACCGACGCCTCATCGGTAAGAATGTCGCCGAAGGTGTTCTCCGTGACCACCACATCGAAGTCGCGCGGACGCTTCATCAAGTGCATCGACATCGCGTCAACAAATTGGTGCTCCAACTCGACATCGGGAAATTCCTTCGCAACCTCAATCACCGTGTCGCGCCACAACTGCGAAACTTCAAGCACATTGGCCTTGTCCACGCTGCACAATTTCTTGCGCCGCTTCTGCGCCAGTTGAAACGACGTCCGAGCCACGCGCTCCACTTCGCCGCGGGTATAGATCATCGTGTTCAGGCCCACGCCCTTTTCCTTGTCCCAGCCGCGCGGCTTGCCATAATAGAGGCCGCCCAGCAGCTCGCGAACAAACATGATGTCCGTTCCGTCAATGATCTCCGGCCGCAAAGGACTGTTAACCGTCAACTCCTTGAAGGCGAAGACCGGGCGTAGATTGGCAAAGCCGCCCAGATGCGCGCGTAATCCCAGCAGGCCAGCCTCAGGCCGTGTGCTCGCGGGTAGTGCGTTGAATTTATCGTCCCCCACCGCGCCCAAAAACACCGCTTCGGAATCCAGCGCCGCGGCAATGGTGTCGGCTGGAAGTGGCGTCCCATCCTGCTCAATCGCCACGCCGCCGATGCGCTTGTAATCCAACTCCAGCGTGTGGCCGCCAGCCTGCGTCGCCTCTTGCAACACTCCAATAGCTTCTGCCGTGATTTCGGGGCCGATGCCGTCCCCAGGGGTGACGAGAACTTTCAACTTCATTCCAAATTTCTCCTTTACTTCGATTGTAGAAGGTTTTCCCGTATGCCTGCCACCTCAATGAAATAGCGGCAAAATTATTCCAGTTCTGAGACGGGTTCCCGGCGTTTGTCGCGCACCGAATCCGGCAGCAATCCGACCAGATCAAAGTCGTAGATGTTCTTCTTGCGGTCGGCCAGCGCCACAAAGCGATAGTAAGTGTGCTGCAACTCGTCGCGGGTCAGCGTGTAACCCAACTGCTCGATGCGGTTGCGCAGCGCCGCGCGCCCCGAGTGCTTGCCCAGCACCAGATGATTGTGCGCCACGCCCACCAACGCCGGCGTCATGATCTCGTAGCACAGCGGATTGGCCAGCATTCCGTGCTGGTGAATGCCGGACTCGTGCGCAAATGCGTTGTCGCCGACAATGGCCTTGTTCGGCGAAGGCCTGAAGGTGATCAGTTGCCCCAGCACTTGCGCTGTTGGGTAAAGCTGCTTGAGATTCAGGCCGCTGGTGACGCCATAGCGGTCGCCGCGCACATAAAGCGCCGCGGCAATCTCTTCCAGAGCGGCGTTGCCGGCACGCTCGCCGATACCGGTGATGGTGCACTCCACTTGGCGCGCGCCCGCCGAAACCGCAGCCAGCGAATTGGCAACCGCTAATCCAAGATCGTCGTGGCAGTGCGAAGAGAGAATAATGCCCTGCGCGTCAATCGCCGGCACGCGCTTGCGCACCTCGCGGAACATCTGTCCATACTCTTCCGGCGTCGTGTAGCCCACCGTGTCAGGCATATTAATCGTCGTAGCGCCAGCCTCAATGGCAATGCGCACCATCTCGACAAGAAAGTCGCGGTTCGAGCGCGTCGCGTCTTCCGGCGAAAACTCCACATCGTCCATCAGCGAGCGCGCCAGCCGCACCGATTCGCCGGTCAAATCCAGCGCCTCCTGGCGGCTGATCTTCAGCTTGTATTCCAGATGCAGATCGCTCGACGCGAGAAAAACATGGATACGGGCGCGGTCGGCAAATTGCAGCGCGCGCGCGGCCATCTCGATGTCTTCCTTTTTGGCGCGGGCGAGCGAAGCAATGCGCGGCTTGTGAATCGCCTGCGTAATCGTGGCGATGGCCGCGAAGTCGCCCTCCGAGGCCATCGCAAAGCCCGCCTCGATAATGTCCACGCCCAGGTCTTCCAGCGCGTGCGCCATGGTCAATTTTTCCTGCGTGGTCATCGAGCAGCCGGGCGATTGCTCGCCGTCGCGCAGCGTGGTGTCGAAGAAGAATACCTGATTGCCGGGTTT
>Ga0181529_10006548_pt1 | contig 11815 bp, 10 predicted proteins | sample PEATcosm2014_Bin_36_FD_119763 | JGI IMG/M metagenome (GOLD analysis project Ga0181529, IMG submission 119763) | Peatland microbial communities from MTU Mesocosm Facility, Houghton, MI, USA - PEATcosm2014_Bin10_30_metaG | ecosystem: Environmental > Terrestrial > Soil > Wetlands > Peat | place... | reverse complement strand
GATGGGCCGCACCTGGTCGAACGCGCGGCCGTCCGGGCGGCGGCGGTTCTTCAGCATCTCATCGCGGAAGATGCGCTCCTTGAGCGCGTCGTAGCACTTCCCTGCCTCGGCTTTTTGCTCCTCGGCAATCGGTTCCAGCACGCGCTCGCGCACCGCGTGCACCTTGGCGTAGCTTTCCAGCTTGGGATACTTCTGCGTGTTGAGCGCATCGGTGAGCTCCACGCGCGCGGCCTTCTCGATGGCGGCGTAAACTCCCGAGTCGAGCACGGGCGAAGTAAACTCGCGCTTTGGCTTGCCGGCCAGCTTGACCAGTTGGCGGATGCCGTCGGCGATCTTCTTGCAAGACTCGTGGCCGAATTCAATGGCGCCCAGAACTTCGGCTTCGGAGACCTGCTGCGCTCCGGCTTCCACCATCACGATGCCGCCTTCGGTGCCGGCCACCACAATGTTCAGCTTCGATTCGCGGCCTTCGGTATAGGTCGGGTTGGCCAGATACCCGCCGTCTTTCATGCCGACGCGGACGCCGCCCAGCACGTGTTCGAAAGGAATATCCGAAATGGCAAGCGCGGCTCCAGCGCCGCAGATGGCCAGGCTGTTGGGATCCTGTTCGGGATCGGCCGAAAGCACCATGCAGATGATCTGCGTCTCATTCAGAAAACCCTCGGGGAACAAGGGGCGCACGGGACGGTCGATGAGCCGGCAAGTGAGCGTCTCTTTCTCCGACATGCGCCCTTCGCGCTTGATGAAACCGCCGGGGAATTTGCCGGCGGCGTAAGTGTACTCGCGATAGTCAACGGTGAGCGGGAAAAAACCGGCTCCCGGTTTGGCCTGTTCGGCCATACAAGCGGTGACCAGAACTACCGAGTCACCGGAACGAACGACGACCGCGCCGTTCGCCTGTTTGGCCATCCTACCGGTTTCAAAGGTAAGCTTGCGGCCGCCCAGGTCAACTTCAACTGTGTGAATCATAATCTTTCAAAAACCTCTAAATCTCGGCCAGGCTGCGAGCCCGGCACGAGTCGCATTGCGGCCCTCCGGTTAAGGAAAGAGCCATTTGAGAATGGAGTTGACGGAAAAAGGAAGCCACCCATGCGGCGCAAGCCGCACCGGCTTCCAGGTCGGATGGAAATATGGTCCTCGAAAGCACCCGCTTCTTCGTGTGGAAAACAGGACTGCTTCCGGAGAATGACTAACGACGGATGCCCAGGCGTTGCAAGACTGCCTTGTAACACTCCGGGTCCGTATTGCGCAGGTAGGTCAGAAGCCGGCGCCGTTTGGCAACCATGGTCAACAGGCCCTTGCGGGAACCATGGTCCTTTTTGTGCGCCTTGAAATGCTCCGTGAGCAGCGTGATCCGCTGACTCAACAGGGCAATCTGCACTTCTGGCGACCCCGTGTCGGTCTTGTGGCGTTGATTAGTGGTAAATACCTGCCGTTTTGCTTCGACCGCCAGTGCCATTCTTGGAGTACTGCTCCTTGTCTTCTCTTAATCTCGTTTCGTTACGTTTTTTAGGATAACACAGTTGCCGGCCAAACGGAGCCGCGACCAGAGGGAGCGGTCTGGTTTCAACCCTTGTCCACTACCGCCCCGGCTCTTCGTCGACGTTCGACGGCCTGACCGCTCCCTTTGGTCGCGGCTCCGTTTGGCTGCGCGCCATAGTGGCTGGCCACGTACGCGTTGAGGATTTCGATGAACTCGGCCACGATGCGGTCGCCCTTGAGGGTGACCGTCAGCCGGCCGTCCACGTACACCGGAGCTTTCGGTTCCTCGAAAGTGCCGGGCAGCGAAATGCCGATGTGGGAGTGCTTCGATTCGCCAGGACCGTTCACCACGCATCCCATCACGGCGACCTTCATGGTCTCGACGCCGGGGTGGTGCTCTTTCCACTTCGGCATCTGCTCGCGCAGGTAGGTCTGGATCTGGTCGGCCATATCCTGAAAGAACGTGCTGGTGGTGCGGCCGCAGCCGGGGCAGGCGGTTACCTGCGGGGTGAAGCTGCGCATACCCAGGGATTGCAGAATCTGTTGCGAGACGATCACTTCCTCGCTGCGGTCGCCGTTGGGCAGCGGCGTGAGCGACGCGCGAATGGTATCGCCGATCCCAGCCAGTAGCAGCGGCGCCAGCGCGGCGGTGGTGGCGACGATGCCCTTGCTGCCCAGGCCGGCCTCGGTGAGGCCCAGGTGCAGCGGATAATCGCAGGCCGCGGCGAGCGCGCGGTAGACGTCGATCAGATCCTCGACGCCGCTCACCTTGGCGCTGAGGATGATCAGGTCATGCGCCAGACCGTAGCGCTCCGCGGCGCGCGCCGATTCGACGGCGCTGGCGACCATGGCGTCGAGCGTGACCTGGCGCGCATCCTTGGGTTCGGCGGCACGCGAGTTTTCGTCCATCATGCGGGTGAGCAATTGCTGATCGAGCGATCCCCAATTGACGCCGATGCGCACGGGCTTGTGGTTCTCCACCGCGACTTCGATCATGGTGCGGAAATTATCGTCCGTCTTGCGGCCGATGTCCGAGTTGCCGGGATTGATGCGGTACTTGGCCAAAGCACGCGCGCAGTCGGGATATTTCTTCAGCAGAATGTGGCCGTTGTAGTGGAAGTCGCCGATGAGGGGCACGCGCGAACCGAACAGGCGCACCGTCTCGACGATTTTGGGCACCGCGGCCGCGGCTTGTTCCGTGTTGACGGTGACGCGCACCAGCTCCGAGCCGGCCGCAGCCAGCGCCATCACCTGGTTGACCGTGCCGGCGACATCGGCGGTATCGGTGTTGGTCATCGATTGCACAACAATCGGATGATCGCCGCCGACCGGCACGCCTCCCACATCCACAACCACCGCCTTGCGGCGGGCACCCAGCGCCATCAGATTCCCTCCTCGAGTGGAGATTCCATTTTACCAGCGGGGAAAGAGATCCGCCTGGGAAGACGGGAGGGCGACTTCGGCAGCTCCAAACCCGCCGGGCTTCGCCCGGTTGGCAAGCTGAAGCATGCCCCACCTTGGCAAGCTAAAGCGTGCCCTACCTACGCGTGCGGGTCGAGGGGCTCGAAATACGAATCGGCCAAGGAGGGTTTCTCCTTGATGGCGCGACGCCACGAGACCAGGGCCTGGTCCTCGGCGCCCATTGCCATCTGCGCGTGGCCCATATTGAGCAGGGCTTCGGCGAACTGCGGATCCACGCCTATGGCTTGCTGGTAGAAATTCACCGCGTCGGCGAACTGGCCGCGCTTCTGGCAAATCAGCCCGGCGTTATAGAACACCTCCGGGCTGCGCTCTCCCATCTCGATCAGGCGCTCGTGCAGTTCCAGGGCTTCTTCGTATTCGTTTTGTTCGAGCGCCAGGGCGGCCAGGCCGCGCACGCCGTCGCTCGAATCCGGGCGCAGCATGACGGTCTCGGTGAAGAACTGGCGGGCTGACGCGGGATCGCCGGAACGGGCGAAGGCGATGCCGGCGTTCAGGCAGGCTTCGGCCCAGTTGGGCTGTTTGGCGAGCACGGCCTGGAACGCTTCCGCGCTGCCGCGATAGTCGCCCCGCAGCAGGCGAAGGTACCCCAAGCGGAAGTGCGCGTCGCACCACTCGAACGCCGTCTCGGGAACTTGCGAGTAAAGATTTTCCGCGCGCTGCCGGTCGTTGAGTTGTTCGAGCACGAGCGCCAGGTTCCACGTCGCGCTGGGCTGGTTGGGCTCGAGCGCGAGGCTTTTTTCATAGCAGTCGCGCGCGACGGAAAGATCGCCGAGTTCCTGGCGGATCACGCCCAGATTGAGAAACGCCGGTGCCGAGGAGGGGTTGAGAGCGGTGGCCCGCGTATAGGCGTCGGCCGCGCTTTCCAGGTCCCCCATCTGGTGATGCGCCACGCCCAGGTTGAACCAGTTCTCGTACCGGCCGGGCATGGCGGCGGCGAGTTCCCGCGCGTAGCGCGCGGCAGCCGGATAGTCTTCATCGGCGAAAGCCAGCGTGGCAAGGGCCTCCAGGGCCACGCTGGAACCGGGCCGCAGTTCGGCCAACATGGCGGCATAGCGGCGCACGGATTCGCCGTCGCGGCGATCCAGGAACAGCGCCACCAGGTTCGACAGAGCTTCCTCGCTGCGCGGATTCCTCACCAGCACCTTGCGGTATTGCTCAACGGCTTCGCCATGCCGGCCGAGTTGTTGCAGAGCTACGGCGCGGGCGAACATGGCCGGTTCATGATCGGGAAACAGAGAGAGGTACTTATCGAGCGATTCCTGGGCTTGCGCGGGGCTGCCGGCTCGAATCAAGGCAATGCCCAGTCCGAGGTGCGCATCCACACGGGTGGCATCGGCGGTCAAAGCTTTGCGGAAGGCCTCGGCGGCCGGTTTCCACTGCTGCGCGTTACCCAGGCACACGCCCAGGTTGTAGTATGCCGTGCGATGGCCCGGATCCAATTCCGTCAGCGCCCGGTAGTTGGCGGCTGCGTGTTCGAAGTCGCGCAACTCGAAGTGCACGTGCCCCAGCGCTGCGTATAGAGCCGGGTCGCGCTCGCCGGCTTCGATGGCCTTGCTCAAGGTCCGGGCGGCAGCCTCGCGTTTGCCCTCCAGGTGGAGCGCCACGGCGCGGGAGAGGGTCTTGTTGCCGCGTTCCGCTTGTTTGGTGGGTTGGTCGATCGACGTGACACCGGGGTCCAGGAATGCCCCTAAGCTAGTCAAGCTAGGCTCCGAGCCGCTCAGGAACGCCATGACGAAAACCTCCGGTGATCCGAGATTCTGCTGAAAGCATTGCGGCGCATGAGGCCAAAGCCAGCCACCAGCGCGAATTGGTTGGCGGGCATGGGTGTCCCGGAATCGGGGCTGGGCGTACCGGCAGGGGGAAACAACTGCGCGGTGTCCGAACCACTGCCGCTCAGGAACGCGCAAACCCGTCCCATCCAATCTTCGTTCTTGGAAACCTTAATCCAGTACAGACGCGCCTGTTCGCCGGCATCGGCGAAGAAGCCGACTCCGCCGCGGGCCAGCGTTCCATCCACGAAACTATCGACCTCCTCGCCTTCAATGGAGGTGGTGATCCGATCGCCATGCACATCCACCGCCACGTGGTAGGGGGTATGTTCGTGGATCATGATATTGAGGGGAGTGGACACGCGTTGGCCCTTGACGCCTGCCACGACCGGATAGTGGACCATGCTCACGACCGCGCGCGGCCCGGGGCCGTCGGCGGCAAACTTCATGGCGTAATAATTGGCGTCGTCGGTGGCGCGCACGGCCCAATCCAGACTCTTGGATTCGATCTGGCCGAAAAACTCGAGGCGATAATCGGCGTAGCGAAGGCTGGGCCGAAACAGCGCCAGCTTGCCGGGAGTGACATATCCTTCCGCATGGCGAGCCCAGCCTTGCGCCCAGGAGTTCTGTGGGGCGCCCCAGGCGGCCATACCGCTATGGAAGCCATCGCTCAGATGCGTCTCGGCGCGATTGGAAATCGCGGAGCGGATGCGGTTGACGAAACCGCCGGATTGGGGCGCGGAATTGCCGCGAATAACGAGCGAGTCTTCCGCCGACAAGGTCCGCCCGCCAGCGGCTGGAGACAAGGCGCCGATAACGGCGTCGTGATTGGACCGGAGGTAGCTCACTCCATACCACAGCATCGCGCCGATCACCAGGCAGGCGGCGATCAACTTGCTCACATCGCGAAGGACCGTGGAACGCCGGCCGGCAGCTTCGGGGAGGGCGAAAATTTCCGCGAAAGCGGGCTTCTTACGCTTTTCCTTTGGCGCAATCGGCAGCGGTTCAACCCGCTCGATCGACAGCGGAGCCGTGAAACGGGGAGCGGTGACGGCGATCGACGGGATGATCCAACCCATGCCGTGGGCAGCGGCGCGAGGCCCCCGCGAGCAGAAGTATTCGAGCGGCATCAGTTCCGCCACCGCCAGATTCGCGACCCTGATCGGGTCCAGTGGTTGTGGCGGCCGGAGCGTAACTGTGGGAACAGGCGCTTGCGGAATTTGGGTTGGCATAGCGGTCTCGGCGGCTGGGCGTGCCGCAGTTTTCACGAAGGGCGCCGACGGCAATCCCTGGCTCGGCATGGGGCCACCACCGATCCGGGGCAGGCGCAAGGGAGGCGCGGCGGGAACCGTGCCAGAAACCGGCGTAGCCAGCGAGCGGGCGCTCTCGGCATCCGGCAACGCCGACGCCGTCCGTTCCGGCCACTCCGGGAAGTAACCGCGATGAACCGACTTGTGCGCGGGGGGAGCCACGACGGCGACCGTTCGCATCGGCCCAGCCGTGCGGGGAACCGGTGCGGCCCCTTGCGGCTCGGGGATGGCATGCCGGGTATCCGCGACCATGGAAGAAACCGGGTCCGCCAGCGCGAGCGATCCCATCACTGGCTGGAGAGCACTGAAACCGGGGAAGGCGACGACAGCGGCGCTGTGCGCCGCGGAAATCCGCTCTGCCGGCGCCGCGGCCGGGAACGGCATCCACGCGTCATCCGCGGGGCCTCTCACCAGCATCGGTTCGGGAAGATTAATGGCGAACGCGGGCAACTCCGGCTCTGCCTGTTGTGCATAGAGAGGGCCAACCATGGCGCGCGCTACCGAGATCCGTTCCACCGGCGCGGCGGCGGGGAGCCGCATCCACGCTTCGTCCGCCGGACCCCTCGCCGGCCCCAGAACGGGAAGACGGATGGCGAACACGGGCAACTCCGGTTCTGGCTGTTGCACATAGAGACGACCGCTCACGGCGGGCATCACGAGCCGTTCGGCTGGAGCCGCCGCAAGTGACGCGATCGCGGCCAGCGGAGGCGGACCCGCTGCCAGCGGCGGCAATGCGGGAGGCAGAAACGCTTCCGGAGGATCGAGTCTTGCCGGTCTTTCCGTATAGCGCAATTTGAATTTGAAGTGGGGCTTCCCCGGTGAACCATCTTGGGGGCTTGGCGGAGCGAGCACTGCCGCAGCGGACTGCGAGGGCACACCAATCGCCTTCGCTTGCTCCGGCAGCTTGCTGAGCCGCTCACTGTGTGCCTGACGGTGAGCGTCGCAGCAGAACGCTGCGTCCTTCAGGAGCCGCGATGGACCGATCTCGTCGCCACAATCCCGGCAGTACAAAGGGGTCACCTCAGCCCATTTGGCTCATCTTACCATACGGCAAGTATATGTGGAAAATTAAGGTGATTAAATGTTGACAAATTGCCAAAAAAATTGCTGAATTTGGTTAATACTACTGCTATGTTTCGATAGTTATCGAGGCGGCTTGGGAGGGTTTTGCCGCCAGGATTCGGCCCTGGAACCGGCGAGCGAAACTGCGCTCCGCGTCATTTTCTGCGGCGGCGGCCTTCCTGGGCTAACTTCATCACCACGGCGCTGGTTGCGGCAGGGTCGTGACGGACCACACCGGTAAGTTGCGCCAGGTCGCCGGTCATCACCTTGAGTCCCATTTTGGCCAGCGCGGCGAGATCGTTTTCCACCGGCAATGCGGCCTGCCGCGCATAGCGCTTCTTCATCGCCAGAGGAATCGGCCGCGTGTTGACCACGGCATAGTCCAGCAACTTGCCGCCGGCGTGGCGCTCGATGGCGCGGATGTGATCGCTGGCGCGGAAATCCATGGTTTCCCCGGGCTGCCACATCAGGTTGATGAAGCAGGCCTTGACTGCCGGAGAACGGCGGATGGCGGCGGGAATACCTTCCACCAACAGGTTTGGTATGACGCTGGTGAACAGCGAGCCCGGCCCCAGCGTGATGACATCGGCGGCGGCAATGGCACGCAGCGTGGCCGCCAGAGGCCGCGCTCCGGACGGCCGCAGATGAATGGCGCGAATCTTCTTCCGGCTGTGGCTGATGCGGGTTTCGCCGGCCACGCGAGTGCCGTCGTCCAGCACGGCTTCGAGCGACACGTTGGCGTCGGTGGAGGGGAAGATGCGGCCGCCGATCTTGAGCACCTCCGAGGATGCTCGCACCGCACCGGGAAACTCGCCCACGACGTGCGTCATTGCAGTGAGGAAGAGGTTGCCGAAGCTGTGGCCCTTGAGTCCGCGGCCGGCCGCAAAGCGATACTGAAAAAGCCGCCCCAACAGACCGGAATCGTCGCTCAGCGCCACCATGCAGTTGCGGATGTCGCCCGGTGGCAAGACGTCGAACTCGCGCCGCAGACGGCCGCTCGATCCCCCATCGTCGGTCACCGTGACGACGGCGGTGATATCGATCGCGGAGGGCGATGGGCCGTTCGGGCGGGTGTAGCGCTTCAATCCTTCGAGCAGCGCCGACAACCCGGTTCCGCCGCCGATCGCGACTACGCGCAAAGGTGCTTGTCGATCCATACCATCAACGTGCGGCCAAGCGCCGCGGCTACCAGCCTTTTTTCTCAGGATAGAGCAGAGCGTCGAACATGGGGTGCCTGGCGATGAGCGCGAAATCGGCGTCCTGCCGCGCGATGAGGCGATTGCGCGGCTCCAGTTCGATGGCGCGCTCGAGGTGGCTGCGAGCGGTTTCCAGGTCGCCGCTGAGAGCCTGTGCCAGCGCCAGAGCGTAATGAACGTGATCGGCGTGCGGGGTCATGGCCAGCGCCTTCTCCAGGTTTTGCCGCGCCTCGGCAAGCTTGCGCGTGTTGATCAGCGCCACCCCGTAGTTGTAATAGTCCTCCGCCGATTGCAGCTTAACGGTCTCCTGCTGGAGCCGGCGGTCGCACATGGCCATGTGCAGCCGGGCGCGATTCGCCACGTCGCTCTCGGGCCCGGCGGCGGCGGTAGCGAATAACTCACGGGCCGCTGCCATGCGGCGTTCGTGGAACTGCTTCATGGCGGCTTCAAACGCACGAAACTGCTCACGGGCATCGAGCGCCGGCGCCCGCTCGGCGCTACGCGCGTGTTCCGGGCTGGTGGGTTTCGCGACCGTTGGCTTGGTCGTGCGTTTCTCATCGCTCTTGGCAGAGGAAGTTTTCTTTTTGTCCGGCATATCGGCCGAGCCCACTTGAGCTACGGGAACTCAAGCGTTTATAGCAGACCATGCCGAGGTGATGCAACCGGAAGCAGCGGGCGGAAGCAAACTGAAAAGCGAAAACGACGGTGCAGAAACTTCGAATCGAGGTTCAGACTACCACACGCAGACCGAGGTACTTCGCGAACGGATCAAAATCCCTGTCGGTATGCAGCAGGGCATACCCGCTCTCGATGCATCGGGTTGCAATCACCGTATCGATGGTCTTGCGAACGGTGACGCCGCGGTTGCGTAGCGCCCGGAAATTCCTCGCCGCTTGAATCGCGATCCGCTGTCCGCACAACTCGACGACGGTCAACGAAGTGAGCATTCTTCTAGCCTGGTTGAAGTCCCGCTCTTGGGCGAACCGTTGCAGAACCTCCGTCAGAACCAGGTCACCGATCGCCAGCGGCTGGCGCCCCAGCAGGCCATCGAGTCTCTCGGTCTGCGCGGTGATCGTTCCGTTGAAGTAGTCGATCCACACGCTGGAATCGACAAGGGTCAATTGTCGCTCCGCATCGACTCGAGATCGCCCTCCCAGTGCAGCTTGCCGCGCAGGCGCCGGATCTCCGCCTGCCTGCTCAGGCGCAGCAAAGTCCGCAAACCCTGCTCAACGGCCTCGCGCTTGGTCTTGAGGCCGGTTGCGCGAAGCGTGTCCCGCATCAGCCTGTCTTCAATCACAATATTCGTCCGCATGGATGTGTACCGCGATAAAACATTATACACATTCAAATGGCGGTTTGCCAACGGTGCTTCCTGGTTCAGTTGCCCGTCTCTTCCACCAGCTCGAACCCATGATCGGCGATGCCGGCCAGCAGAATCTCGGACTCATGGTTGTGCAGGCGGAAAATTTGTTGCACCAGTCCGCACACGTCCTGGCAGCCGCGCTCGTAGAACACCAGGATGGAAGGACCGGCGCCGCTCAACGCGCAGCCCAGCAGGCCGGGCGCGCGCAGCTTGAGGATCTCGCCGAGGCCGGGCACCAGCGGAATGCGATAGGGCTGATGGAAGCGGTCTTCGAGCGCCGCCGGAAAGGCCCAGGTGGCGCCCGCCGACAGCGCGGCAATCAGCAGCGAGGCGCGCTGCACGTTGAACACGGCGTCTTCGCGGCTGTAGCTGGCGGGCAACACGGCGCGCGCCTTGGCGGTGGGCAGATCGAAGTCCGGCACCACGACGCCCACGCCGAAGCGCTGCGGCAACTCCATCCGCACCGCGCGCGCCACGCCGCCGCCATCGATGGCGCTAGCGACAATCGAGCCCAGCGTGCAAGCCGCCACGTTATCGGGATGGCCTTCCAGGCGAGCGGCTTCGTCCAGAATGCGCAGCGGTTTCCAGCCGAAACCGAGCAGCCGGTCGGCGATCACCACGCCGGCGGTGAGCGCGGCGGCGCTTGACCCCATACCCTTGCCGATGGGAATGTCGTTTTGGATTTCGAGCTCGATCGGCGGCATCGCCGAGGCATGCGCCTCGGCCACCGACACCGCCGTCTGCCAGATGAGGTTGTCGCTGCCGGTGGGAATGGAGGCGGCGTCCCGCCCTTCGGCGCGAATGGCCAGCGCCGCGCTCGGGCGGAAACGACACGTCAGATAAACGCCCAGGGCCATCCCCAAGGCGTCGAAGCCCGCTCCCAGATTGGCGCTGGAGGCCGGCACGCGAATCCGGAACCAGTTCATCAAGGTGTGATTATCGCATGGTGGAGGCTGCCGGCCTGCGAACGAGGCAGGACAGACGATCGATTTCTGTCGTCTGTCCTGCGCGCTGGCCCGGCACTGACAGACCACGAAAGGCGATGGTCTGTCCCACCTTGCCGCAGTTACTTGGTTTTGCCCTGCGCCGCCACGGCTTCCATGGCGGCTTTCACTTTCTCGGGATCGCCCAGGTAGTAGCGGTTGAGCGGCTTCAAGTCATCATCCAGTTCGTACACCAGCGGCATGCCGGTGGGAATGTTCAGCTCCACGATGGCGGCCTCAGAGACGTTGTCGAGGTACTTGACCAGCGCGCGCAGGCTGTTGCCGTGAGCGGCGATCAGCACCTTCTGGCCGCTCTGGATGGCGGGCGCGATGGTATCGTGCCACAGCGGCAGGAAACGGGCCACCGTGTCCTTCAGGCATTCGGTGAGCGGCAGTTCGTCGGCGGTGAGGCCCTTGTAGCGCGGGTCGTGGCCGGGGAATCGCTCGTCATCGGGTGTGAGCTTGGGCGGCGGAACATCGTAACTGCGCCGCCAGATTTTCACTTGTGCCTCGCCGAACTTGGCCGCCGTTTCGGCTTTGTTCAAGCCTTGCAGCGCGCCGTAATGCCGCTCGTTGAGCCGCCAGGAGCGGTACACCGGAATCCACATCAGGTCCAATTCGTCGAGCGCGATCCACAGCGTGCGGATGGCGCGCTTCAGCACCGAAGTGTAGGCGACGTCGAACACATACCCGCCGGCCTTCAGCACGGCGCCGGCTTCGCCGGCTTCCTGGCGGCCCTTTTCGGAAAGGTCCACGTCGGTCCAGCCGGTGAACCGGTTCTCTTTGTTCCACGAGCTTTCGCCGTGGCGCAGTAGGACTACTTTCTTCATTGCCGGGATGCCTTTCTGCCGGGGAACTGCGCCGGCGCGCCCGGATTCGTTCTTACGATGTTCATCTTAAGTAGTGCTCCTTGATTAAAATGCCGTGGCGCACGCACTCCTGCGTGCCGCGTCGAGATTCTTCTCGACGCGTCTTCGCGCCCGTAAGCGGGCGTTGGCAAGCTAAAGCACGCCCCACCTATCCCACCACCACCACTCCCGCTTCAGTCACGGTGTAGCCTTTCGCCCGGTCGGCTTCCAGGTCGAAACCGATGGTGCTCGATTCCGGAATCTTGACTCCGGTGTTGACGATGGTGCGCCGCAGCCGGCTCCAGCGGCCGATCTCCGCG
>Ga0181529_10006547_pt1 | contig 11815 bp, 10 predicted proteins | sample PEATcosm2014_Bin_36_FD_119763 | JGI IMG/M metagenome (GOLD analysis project Ga0181529, IMG submission 119763) | Peatland microbial communities from MTU Mesocosm Facility, Houghton, MI, USA - PEATcosm2014_Bin10_30_metaG | ecosystem: Environmental > Terrestrial > Soil > Wetlands > Peat | place... | reverse complement strand
GCTCAAAGACCTGCCCACCGAGCTCGATTCGCGCTTCACGCTGGCCGCCATTCCGCCCCGCGCCGACCCGCGCGACGCCTACGTCTGCCCGCGCCAGAAGGCGCTGCACACGCTGCCCACCGGGGCCCTCGTCGGCACCACCAGCCCGCGCCGCCGCGCCCAACTCCTTGCCCTGCGCCCCGATCTCCGCTTCGTCGAGCTGCGCGGCAACATCGACACCCGCCTGCGCAAGCTGGCCGAAGGCGAGTGCAACGCGCTGGTGCTGGCCGCCGCCGGCCTCGACCGCCTCGGCCGCACTGAGTGGCTCCATCAGCGTTTCACCATCGAAGAGATATGCCCCGCGCCCGGCCAGGGAGCACTCGCGCTGGAGACCCGCACGCCTGACCATAGGGTCTTCGGCGACCCCGCCCGCGACGATCGCATCCGCCAGGCCGTCGCCGCGCTCGACCACCCCGAGACGCGCTTCTCGGTCGAGGCAGAGCGCACCGTGCTCGACGCACTCGGCGGCGGATGCCAGCTCCCCATCGGCGTCCACTGCGCCCCCATCCACGATGTGGCAGACCCCATCACCAACGCCGGAGTACCCATTGCCTGGAAGATCCAGGCCCAGGTCGTCGCGCCCGACGGCGAGAGTATGATCTGCCACTCGTCCGAAGTCCCTGCCGGAATTACCGCCCGCGCCCTCGGCCTGCGCGTCGCCGAAGACCTCAAATCCCGCGGCGCCCTCGACCTGCTGGCCGCGCAACTCCCCGTCTGACCCGCCCCGCGCCTGCGCCGGCTACGGTGTGGCCGCCTTGGTATGCGCAATCATGATCTTGGTCGCGCCGCCATCCTGAGCGCTCGGAGTTACCGTCACCACGATGCTTTCCTTCATATTCCCGTCAACCGTTACCGAGGACAGCGTGGTCGCGCGGTCGTTCTGCGTCGTGGTCATACTCCCCATCTTGCCCTGGTAAAAGCTGAGCACCGAACTCGCCGGATCGCTGGTGGTATACATCGCCGTCACGGTAAGTATGTTGCCCACCTTCACCTTCACGCTGCCATTTGCGTTGGCTACCGCGCCGGGATAGATGCTGACGCCAAGGTCGGCCTCGCTCAGGTTCGCCCCCTGGCCCACCGAGATGGCACCGGAGTGCATCGCCCGCCAGCCCATATATCCGATTGTCCCCACACCGAGTATCCCCAGCCCAAACAACACGGCCACCACAATCAGGACAATCTTCAACGCCCCAACCGGCTTCTTCACCGCAGCAGCAGGAAGAGGCGGAGCTGACTGTGACGCAATCGGCGTGCCGCAGGTAGGACAGAAAGCCGTGCTCGACTCAAGTGGAACACCGCATTTCGCGCAAAAACCGGCCATATCGGTTCTCCCTGAATTACTTCCGGCCATCCGCGTAGACGCACGCTGAAATTCGTCACGCCGGAGAGCACCGAGATTACTGGATGGTCAGAGTCGAGTCAATGAAAACCTGCCGCAACGGTTGGACTGGATTGCTCGCCCTACGCCACACTGCTCTTGTGGCGAACGTCAGCGCCGCGCACCCAGAAGATCACGTCCTCCGCGATATTGGTCGCGTGGTCTCCCACCCGCTCTAGGTTGCGCGCAATGATCAGCGCGTTCAGGCTCTGCGGCGTCAGCTCCGGCTTCTCCTTGATCAGGGTGCTCAGAGCGACAAACGCCGCGTCGTTCATCTCGTCCACCTGGTCGTCCAGCTTCAGCACAGACAGCGCCATATCCGCGTCCGCCTCGATAAACGCCTGTAGCGCCTTGCGCACCATCGCAGAGGCCAGCGATGCCAGCTTGGGAATGTCCACCGGCAGATCGATATTGGCAAACGCTCCCATCTCGCGCACCCGCACTGCAATGTTCACCGCCTGGTCGCCCACCCGCTCCAGGTCCGCGTTGATGCGGATCACCGACAGGATGAAGCGCAGGTCGATGGCCATGGGCTGCTCCATCGCCAGCAGGTCCAGCGCCAGTTGGTCGATCTCGCGCTCCAGCCGGTTGATCGCCGGCTCCGAATGGAAGACCAGCTCGCAGATCGAGAGGTCGCGTGTGCGGTAGGCTTCGATGGAACGCTGAATGGCCTGCTCCGACATGCCCGCCATCATCAGCAGCCGTTCCTTCAGATCGTCGAGGCTTTGCTGAAACTTGATGCGAGTGGCCATCAAACATGTCTCCTGTAGTCGCTCGCTGAGATCGCAATCTCCGCGCCGTTTCTCCCGCAGGAAAAACGGTACTCCTCAACCCTGTGCAGTGCCAAGGAACACGAGAGGTCCTTCAACCGAATCTCCCGGTAATGTAGTCCTCGGTCCGTTTGTCCGATGGCGTGGTGAATATCTTGTCCGTCGAGTTGAACTCCACCATCTTGCCGTTCAGGAAAAAGCCCGTGTTCTCCGCCACGCGCGCCGCCTGCTGCATATTATGGGTCACAATCACAATCGTATACTGGCTCTTCAACTGGAAGATCAGGTCCTCGATCTTCGACGTCGACACCGGATCCAGCGCCGACGCAGGCTCGTCCATCAGCAGTACCTCGGGATCGACCGCCAGCGCACGCGCGATGCACATCCGCTGCTGCTGCCCGCCGGAGAGGCTCGCGCCCGACTTCTTCTTCAGCTCGTCTTTCACCTCTTCCCACAGCGCCGCCGCCTTCAGGCTGCGCTCCACCGTCTCGTCCAGAATGGCCTTGTTGCGGAACCCGTTCAGCTTCAGCCCGCTCGCCACATTGTCGTAGATCGACATGGTGGGAAACGGATTGGGCCGCTGGAAGACCATCCCCACGCGACGCCGAATGTCCACCGGCGAAGCGTCCTTGTATATGTCCACCTCGCCCATCTTCACCACGCCGGTCGCCCGCGCAATCGGGTTGGTCTCATGCATCCGGTTCAGGCAGCGCACAAACGTACTCTTGCCGCAGCCCGACGGCCCAATCAGCGCCGTCGCATGGTTGGCGGGAATATTCAAATTGATGTCCTGTAGCGTGTGGTTCGTTCCGTACCACGCGTTCAGGTTCTCCACATTGATGCCTACTCCCACTTAGCTTGCCCCTTTCAGCGTGCCGCGGGCCGCATAGATGCGTACCAGCGTCACAGACACCATAATCATCAGGATCAGCACCAGAGCTCCCGCCCACGCCAGCCTGTGCCACTCGTCGTACGGCGAGATCGCGTACACATAGATCTGCAACGGCAGCGCTGCAATCGGCTCATTCAGCTTGAAGCTCCAGAACTGGTTGCCGAACGCTGTGAACAGCAGCGGCGCAGTCTCGCCCGCCACGCGCGCAAACGCCAGCATACACCCCGTAATAATCCCTGGCGACGCCGTGCGCAGGCTCACCGAGAGTACCGTTCGCCACTTGGGCACGCCCAGCCCCAGCGCCGCCTCGCGAATGGAGTGCGGCACCGTCAACAGCATCTCTTCGGTCGTCCGCGTAATCGTCGGCACCATCATGATGGCCAGCGCGACCCCGCCCGAGAACGCCGAAAAATGCATCTGCCGCATCACAATCAGCGAGTAGGCTGCAAGCCCCATCACAATCGACGGCACTCCATTCAGCACGTCCGCAGTGAAGCGCACCGCCGCTGCCAGCAGTTTGCCCTGCCCATACTCCGCCAGATAGACGCCTGCCGCGATGCCCACCGGAATCCCCATCGAACTGGCCAGCGCGAGAATAATTCCCGAGCCCAGCATGGCGTTGGCCATGCCTCCGCCCGTCTCGCCCACCGGAGCGGGAATGTGGGTGAAGAACGCCAAGTTCAGCGAGCTCGCTCCCTTGTAGAGCAGGTAGGCAAGGATCGCAACCAGAGGCACAATCACCAGCACCGTGCTCAACACCGCAAGCCCAGTCACCAGATGGTTCACAGCATAGCGCCGTATCGAATTCAGCCGCATGCTCCTGGTCTGATAGTTGGTCGGCGGACGCAATGGGGCGTCGCCCCGGCTGGGTGTCGCAATCGGAAGTGGGTTTGCGCTCATCTCAATGTACCCTCGACGGCGCGCCGCGCGTCACCGCCCAAACCAACGCGCGCGCAATCGCGTTCACCACAATTGTCACCAGGAACAGCGCCAGTCCAATCTCGATCAGTGCGCTGATATACATGCTGCTCGTCGCTTCGGAGAACTCGCCGGCAATCACGCTGGCCAGCGTATTGGCGGGCGCAAACAGGCTCTTCGAGATGTCCGGATGGTTGCCGATCACCATGGTCACCGCCATGGTCTCGCCCAGCGCGCGGCCCAGCCCCAGAATCACCGCGCCCACAATGCCGATGCGCGCGTTGCGCAGCACTCCGGTGCGGATCATCTCCCAACGCGTCGCTCCCAGCGCCAACACCGCTTCGCGCTGCGAGGTCGGAACAGCCTGCATAATGTCGCGTGTGATCGAAGAGATGATGGGCAGGATCATGATCGCCAGAATGATGCTCGCCGTCAGCAGGCCCACGCCGAAGTTGTACCCGCCAAAAAAACCCGTCCAGCCGAGATACTTGACCAGCCACGGTCCGAGCTGGTCGCGCATGATCGGCACCAGCACAAAGAACGCCCACAGCCCATACACCACGCTGGGAATCGCCGCCAGCAGCTCGGTCAGAAACGAGATGGGAGCGCGCAGCTTCGCCGGACAAAGCTCGGAGAGAAAGATCGCGACGCCCAGAGCCAGTGGCACCGCCATCGCCAGGGCCAGCAGCGACGTGGTCAGCGTCCCAAAGATGAACGGCAGCGCGCCGAAGTCCCCCGACACAGGGTCCCACGCCGAACGCGTGAAGAACCCGAACCCGAACTGCGCCAGGCTCATTCTGGAACGCGCAATCAAAATCGTCAGAATAAACAGCACAATGGCGAAGATGCTCAACGCACAGACCAGCATCACCGCCGCAAAGGTCCCGTCCGCCAGCCCGCCATTGCTGCATGAACTCAGGTACTGCCGAATCGGCGAGGGAGGGCGCTCCTCAGCAACTGGCTCCGCAGACGCAACAAAATTGACAATCGCCGGCGCATGGAGCCGTGCCGTATCCGTCTGCGTCGAAGGCGCAGCCAGCGGCGACGGAGGCTCCAGCTCTCTCTCAAGGGACATGGGCGATGGTTTCACGATCGATATAGTAGGATGCTGCTTCCGGCCCGACTGCCTCAGCCCGTCAGGGTCAGTTCTGACCAGAGGGATAGAGCAGCATAGTTGCAATCACATATTCCATGCCGCGCGGACGGAAACCAATCGCGCCCGCGCGGCACTCACAGTTTACTTGACGGTCGCAATCGTTTTCTTCACCATCGTCTGTACCTGCGCTGGCAGCGGAGCATAGTGCATTCCTGTGGCCTCGCTCTCGCCATGCTCCAGCATCCAGGTCAGAAAGTCCTTCACCGCCGCGCCCTTCGCAGGATCGGCAAACTTCACTGGTATCAGCAGATAGGTAAAGCTCGAGATCGGGTACGAGGCCGCTCCCGGAGCATTGGTGATCGAAACGCGGTAGTCCGCCGGCATGCTCTTGGCCGAAGCCGCCGCTGCCGCCGTCACACCCTCCGGTGATCCCTGTAGGAACTTGCCCGCGGCGTTTTTCACCGCGCCGTACGACATATTGTTGCTGAGCGCATAAATCAACTCGACATATCCCAGCGATCCTGGGGTCTGCCGAACCATCCCCGCCACGCCTTCATTGCCCTTGGCGCCGATGCCCGCCGGCCACTTGACAGCCGAGTTGCTGCCCACCGCTGTCTTCCAATCAGGGCTCACCTTCGACAGATAGTCGGTGAAGATGAACGTGGTGCCGCTGCTCTCCGACCGGTACACCGGTAGGATCGCCTTGTCCGGCAGGTTCGCGCCGGGGTTGTCCTTCACCAGCCGCGGGTCGTTCCACTTGGAAATTTTTCCCAGATAGATGTCCGCAATCACGTCGCCGGAGAAGTTCAGGTCCTTGCTCACTCCGGGAACGTTGTAGATCGGCACAACTGCGCCCAGCACCGTCGGGATATGCATGAATTTCACCTTCGCCGCCGCAATCTTGTCATCGGTCACAGGCATGTCGCTGGCGCCGAAGTCCACGGTTCCTTCCGAGGTCTGCGTAATGCCGCCGCCCGACCCGATCGACTGGTAGTTGATCTTCACGTTGGGATGGATCTGGTTGTACTCGGTGAACCACTTGTTGTAGATCGGATACGGGAAGGTGGCTCCCGCCGCTGTAATATTCTGCGCGCTTGCGCCGACCGCAACCATCGCCAACAGAGCTGCTGCCACTAATTTCAGTTTCACTGGTGGTTCCCCCTCGAAAGTTGAGCACTCCGTCCGGCAGGCAGTAGCCGCAAGACAAGAAGCACCCGTATGTGCCAGTCACCAGTTTGATACACAATTGTTACGGAATGATTACACGGCTATAAATTACAAAAAGAAACCCTTACGCCACCCCAACTTCCCCCGTCACGCACTGTGTTATCTGTCACACTTCCGCGATAGAGCGCGCCTTGGGCAGCCTCACCAGGAAGTTGCTTCCCGCACCCAGTTCGCTCTCCGCGCGGACGGTGCCGCCCTGCATCTCCACCATATGCCGCGCGATGGCCAGCCCCAGCCCGGTGCCCCCCGACTCCCGCGAGCGCGCCTTGTCCACCCGGTAGAACCGCTCGAAGATGCGCGTCAGGTGCTCCGACGCAATCCCCGCCCCAAAGTCCCGCACACTGAACTCCACCACCCCCGCGCCGTCCAAATCACTCCCCGCCGCGTCCGCTGTCGAGACCTCCCGCGCGCTCACCACCACCCGGCTCTGCTCTGCATCCTTGGTCTGCCCGTACTTGATCCCGTTCTCGATCAGATTTCCCAGCACCTGCACCATGGAGTCCGTGTCCGCAAAGACCTCCGCTCCGGTCGTCTCGCCGATCTCCAGTTCCGCCTCGGCGTCCTGCACCAGTCCGCTCATCGCCGCCACCGCGTCGCGCACCAACACGTCGGCCCTCACCGCCCGCAGGTGCATCACGGCCTCGCGCGAATCCACCCGCGCCATGGTCAGCAGGTCCTCGGTCAACCGGCTCATACGCGTCGCATTCTTCAGGATGGTGGCCAGAAACTCCCGCGCCACCCGGCTCAGCGGCTCCTCCCCGTCTCTATACTCCATGTCCAGCAGCGTCTCCACATACCCCGCGATCGAGGTCAGCGGAGTCCTCAGCTCGTGCGACACGTTGGCCACAAAGTCGCGCTGCGTCCGCTCCACCTCTTCGATCCGCGTAATGTCATGCAGCACGGCGACCGCGCCGCCCGCCGGCATCGGCGACGCATTCACCTCGAAGATGCGTCCCGGCACCATCGACGTCGAACGCCGCTCGCAGATCGCCCGCTCCTCCAGTGCGGCCTTCACGCACTCCAGGACCTCCGGGTCGCGCACCGTCTGCACCAGCGCATGGCCCACCCGCACCGAACCCGCCGCCGCCGCCCCCGGAATCAGCCGCTGCATCGCCTGGTTCGCCCACTGTATTCGTCCCACCGCATCCACGGCCACCACCGCATCCTGCATCGAGTCCAGCAGCACCTCCAGCTCCCGCCGCTCCTCCTGCACACCGCTCATCCTCCCCAGCAGCCGTTGCGATGTGCTCTCAATCGCCTGAAATGTTCCGCCCCACTCCGCGAAGGAGGCCTTCGCCTCATTTCCATGAAACACTGGCAGCGCCTGCACCGCATGGCCCACCCGCTCCATCTCGCGTCGTACCCGCCATCGATAGACCAACGCAAATACCGTCGCCAGAGCGATGCCGCAGCCCCACCCCGCCCACCAGTTCCCTGGCACGATCGCATTCGTCAGTTCGACGGACGATGCAATCGCCAACATCATCAGGAAAATCAAGCCTGCCAACGAGACTCGACCCACGCCCACCTGTCCTTCCTATACGCGATGCCGGACCGAGCGCCGGTCCGTCAATTTCCAGCCTGCGCGGACTTCGGAATCTCGAACCGGTAGCCCGCCCCGCGCATTGTCTTAAGATACCGCGGGGCCTCGGCGTCCTGCTCGATTCTCTCGCGGATTCGCCGCACATACACGTCCACCGAGCGCGGTGTCACGAAGCGCGCGTCGCCCCACACCGCGTCCAGCAACTGGTCGCGGCTGAAGACCCGCCCGGGATGCCGCGCCAGGTAGTCCAGCAGCCGAAACTCGGTCGCCGTCGTCGTCACCAACTCGCCGTTCACGCGCAACTGCATCGCATGAGCGTCGATCTCCACCGCATCGAACTTCACCACCGAAGGCTCCTTCGGCCGCTCGAACCGCCGCAGCACCGCTTTCACCCGCGCCACCAGCTCGCGCGTCCCGAACGGCTTCGTAATATAGTCGTCCGCGCCCAGTTCCAGCCCCATCACGCGGTCGTTCTCCGCCGCCCGCGCGGTCAGAAAGACGATCGGCACTGTGCTCAGCGCGGTATTCTTCCGCAGCCTCCGGCACAGATCCAGCCCGTCCCCGCCGGGAACCATGATGTCCAGCAGGAACAGTGCCGGCGGCTGCCGTTCCGCGTCAGCCATAATCTGGCCCATTGCCATATACGTCCGGACCGTATACCCCGCCGCCTCCAGATGGTACTGCACCAGCCGCAGGATGTCCGCATCGTCTTCCAGCACAAAAATCGTCTGACTCAATGTGCAGTCCCTCGCTCGCACCGCTTCAAAGTGCCTTCCTTGTCGGCCATAGCCCAAATCCTGCGGCTCCGCCCAACCCAGGATAGTCCACGTATGTGCTTCCTTTTGCAAACATACGATAAATCATTCGCTCCACTCCTCTCTCCGGCAGCCTGCCACTCCCGATCGCTCCGCGCAACACCCAGTTCCGTACCACTGCCCAGGGGTATACTTGCGACAGATTGGGCAAAATCCTGGGGAGTTTTGCATGATGCGGCATTCATCGCCTCTGGTTCTGTGCGTGGACGACGAGCAGGTCGGCCTGAGCATCCGGAAGATGCTCCTGGAACGCGCCGGATACGAGGTGCTCATCGCCGCCGACGGCGCCTCCGGCCTGGAGCTCTTTGCCGCTCATCCCGTCGATGCCGTCGTTCTGGACTACGCCATGCCCGGCATGCATGGCGGCCTGGTCGCCCAGAAGATGCGCCAGACCAAGCCCAAAGTCCCCATCCTATTGCTCTCCGCCTACCTCGATCTCCCCGCCGAGGTCACCTCGCTGGCAGACATCTACATGACCAAGGGCGAGGGAGCGCCCGCCCTGCTCGACAAGCTGGACAACCTGCTCTCGACCCAACCGCATCGTAGCCCTTAGCCGGAACAATGTACGAATGAAATTAGTTGAAATTAAAGGACGAAAAGGTCTTGGAGTTTAAACGATTCAAACGAACCCTGCGGCAGGTTCTTCTTCTCCCTATCGTCGCCTGCCTCCTGCTGGCCTGCGTCCTCGTCTGGCAGATCCGTGGGGCCAACGACACTGTCGGCCTCATCGAGGAGTCCGACCAGCGAATCGCCCTCGCAACTTTGATCGAAAAACTTGTCGTCGATGAAGAGACTGGCCTGCGCGGCTATCAGACCACCTCCGACCCTCGCTTTCTACAGCCCTACCGGGACGCCGAAGTCCCCATCCAGCAGGCCATCGACGAACTCCAGTCCACGGCCAGGCCCGGACAGGAGCAAGTTCTCAAACAGTTCATTGCAGAACATCATCTCTGGCATCAGGCCTTTGCCGATCCTCTGATCGCCACCATCGCCGCCGGCGGACACACCAACGACGTCGACCTCAACCTACTGGGCGTCGCCCGCATGAACTCTATGCGAGACAGCCTCAAAGCCATCGTGTCCGCGGCCGAGAAGAGCCGCAAGGACCGCATCGCACAATGGCGGCAGCAGACCCGCCATCTGCTCTTCCTCCTCATCGGCCTCGCGCTCTCCATCGGCCTGCTCATCGGACTCTATACCCGGAACCGCATGGAGTCCGCCTACACCGCATTCCGCCGCGCCATCGACCTCCAGCGCCGCCGCGCCGAAGAACTCTATCTCTCCGAGCAGCACCTGCGCACCACCCTCTCCTCCATCGGCGATGGAGTCATCACCTGCGACGCCGATGGCCGTGTCCAGATGATGAACCCCATCGCCGAGAAGCTCACCGGATGGACCGAGTCCGAGGCCCAAAATCTTCCGCTCGACGATGTCTTCCGCATCGTCAACGAGACCACCCGCTTGCCGGTGGAAAATCCCGTCGTCAAGGTGCAGCGCCTGCAGCGCATCGTCACCATTGGCAACCACACCACCCTGCTGCGCAAGGACGGCTCCGAACTCTCCGTCGACGACAGCGGAGCGCCCATCCGCAACGCGGCCGGCCAGATCACCGGCATCGTCATGGTCTTCCGCGACATCACCCTCCAGCTCAAGACCCGCGCCGCCCTGCTCGCCAACGAGAGGCTCGCCGTCGCTGGTCGCCTCGCCGCCACCATCGCGCACGAGATACACAACCCCCTCGACTCCGTCGCAAACCTCCTCTACCTCCTGCAGCACGAGCCCAAAGAGGAAGAATCGAAACGCTTCCTGCAGATGGCCCAGTCCGAACTGGCCCGCGTCACTCAGATCAGCCACGCCATGCTCAGCCTCTATCGCGAATCCAAAGCGCCAGTCTGCGTCAACCTCAAAGAGACGATCGACGACGTACTCCTGCTTATGCAGCGCCGCTTTCAGGTCCTCGGCGTCACCATTTCCGCCGAGCTCCCACCCGAGATCGCCGTCGAAGGCTTCCCCGCGGAACTCCGCCAGGTCTTCACCAACCTCATCCTCAACGCCGCCGAGGCCGCCGGCCAGGACGGGGCCGTCACCGTCCGCATCACCCCCCAGTCCGGCTCATCCCCGGCGCTCGAGGCCGGGGCCATCGTCGAGATCACCGACAACGGCCCGGGAATCCCCGCCGAGAACCGCGACCGCCTCTTCCAGCCCTTCTTCACCACCAAGGGAGAACGAGGCACTGGCCTCGGCCTCTGGGTCTCGCAGGGAATCATCCACAAGCACGCAGGTTCCATCGACCTCGCCAGCTGCACCGAAGGCCCCAACCGCGGCACCACCGCCCGCGTCTACCTCGCCGCCAAACCCGTCCTCAACCCCGGCGGCAACTAGCTCCCATTCAGCCTCATTCTTCTTGGAACCTGTTCACACCGTCGCCACCAGCATCCGGCTGAAGACCTCATTCGACACCATCCGTCCCCGCGCCGTCAGCCGCACCCGGTTTCCTTCGCGCTCCACCAGCCCAGCCTCCTCCACATCATCCAGCGCAGTCACAGCCCCCTGCACCAGCTCTTCACCGAACTCCACCCGCAGTTCCTCCAGATCGACGCCCTCGTTCATCCGCAGTCCAAGAAACATCGCCTCCTCAAACCCCCGCTCCACGCCGATCCGTTCCACCTCGGGCCACTCAACCCTCGAACCTTGAATTTCGTACCTTTGCCCCTCGTACCGCGCAAGATCATCCGTATTCGCCCAGCGCACCGCGCCGTCCCCGCAACGCAACATCGAGTGCGCGTCCAGCCCGAATCCCACATACGGCTCCCGCCGCCAGTACTTCATGTTGTGCCGCGATGCATGGCCCTTGCGCGCAAAGTTCGAGATCTCGTACTGCATCACTCCGCCAGCCTCCAGCCACTCGCAAGCCGCACCATACCACTCCGCAATCGCATCGTCTCCCGGCACATCGTCCGCCCCATACTTCAACCTGTTCCCTGTTCCCTGTTCTCTATTCACTGTTCCCTGCTCCCTGTTCCCTGCCTTCAGCAGCTCGCGCCCCAGCCGCGAATCCTCATCCACCTCCAGCATGTACATGCTCACATGCGGGACGCCGCACTCGATCGCCGCCTCGACCGACTCGCGCCAGCTCG
>Ga0181529_10006546_pt1 | contig 11816 bp, 14 predicted proteins | sample PEATcosm2014_Bin_36_FD_119763 | JGI IMG/M metagenome (GOLD analysis project Ga0181529, IMG submission 119763) | Peatland microbial communities from MTU Mesocosm Facility, Houghton, MI, USA - PEATcosm2014_Bin10_30_metaG | ecosystem: Environmental > Terrestrial > Soil > Wetlands > Peat | place... | reverse complement strand
TCTTTTTGGGTTTGAAAAGCCACTCGTAGAGAGCGTAAATGATGAGAAAGATGGTTACCCACATTACTGCCTTATCAAGGTCAGACCGGCCGGACATTTTACCTCACCACTGAATCCCACCTGCTCTTCCAAGGATACACATTCAGACTTCCCATGTAACTGGAGCACACGGCCTTCTTTTGTACCATGCTACGAGGCGACTTATGCCCATAATGACAAGTGCACCGAGAGCCAAGCTCATCAGAAAGAAACTGTCTTTGTTCCGTTCCTGCCGGGAGTGTTCATCGAGCACTCGCTTCAGTTCCAAGGGAGTCATCGTCTTCTCGTTATCTTCTCAGTTATTCCAGGAAATTCAATATGGAAAATGCATCCACACATATCAGCATCATGCCAACGATAATGAATAGCGCCACCGGGATGACGACGAGATCGAAGAGTACGGCCATCATAAATTGCGGCATGAGAAGTACGACACAAAAGAATGCAACCAGAAAGATAAACAACCATATAAACTTCCGATCCGTATGAATCTCGTTGAGAATGGTGCACCGTAAGGTACTCAGTACAATAGCAGGTTTTTCAGAGTCGCAGCTGACCATCAGATTATAGATAGATCTCAGCAATCCTGGCATACTCCCTCCTTTGTTTTGGCCTCCTCCTGGCACAATCCTTGCAGGGTTCCCTGTTTCCCTTCCTCACCCTGGAGGATCTCGCATTCGCCGAGGTGATACTTCTGGTAATCCTCACCCTCTATTTCAGGGATTGTAACAATCAGTTTTGCATACCGCATCGTGGAATGATCCATGAGCATGTCTTCAATGCACTCGATGTATGCTTTCATTTCATCATCTCCTCATCCTGCCGGATCTCACACTCCCCGATATGGTATTTCTGGTAATTCCCCTCTCCACTTTGGGGAATGATCACCCGTAATTTGGCATACCTTCCTGTTGAAAGTTTCAACACTTCGTCGTGGATACATTCGATATATGCTTTCATCTTCTCCCCTCGCGTTCTTCTGCTGCTGGGTCCTGCCCGGTTTACTCCCGATAATTGCTGTCGAATATCGTAGGATCTTGTTCATCATCTTCGAGGATCATGCTCCGCATCTGTGCATAGCGTCGGACGGAAAGTTCCAGATCCTCATCGTAAAATTGTTCCATGGATGGTTTCATTGCCCACATCCCTCCTCTTACCTGTTTTTTCTTTCGTGGCGGGGGAACTTATCCGGGAAATCAATCCACCAGCCAGCCCCCGGTACATTCAGCTTTGGGCAATCCACAGCAGGAATGCTCAGCCATCTCTAAGCTTTCATACTTAAAATAATTATTCATGTGTGAATAATATTTTTACCAACAAACTTTTTAATTATGATTAATATAGAGAATATATCTTATGGCGACAACAGCCCTCGTCTTTATCGGCCATACTAAGGAGCGGATCATCGAATCTATTCGGTGTGTGCAGGTGTACCCTGTTGATAAGATTGTTTTGGTGGTTGGCGAACAGGAATCTACCGGGGAACTGAAAGCACGGGGGATCGCCGAGGAACTCACATTAGACCTTACGACCTTCTTCGATGTTGAGACGATACGAATTGACAAGAAGGATGTGATGCGGGCCGCCAGGCAGATCATGAACAGGATCCGCAGCGAGCAAGCGAAAGGTAAAGACGTACTGCTCAATATGAGCGGGTCCCTGCGGACGTTTTCCATTGCTGCCTATATCGCCGGGTGCATCACGCAATCGAAGATGATCACCGCAATCCCGAAATATGACATGAACGACAACGAGATTGGTATAGAAGATATTATTGATCTCCCGGCGCTCCCGCTTAATACGCTCAAGGAAGAACAAGTCCGGATCCTGGCTGCGATTGGTAAAGATCGCAGTGAACCCCTGGCGACCACTTCCCTCAAAAAGAAAACAGCGGTCACTCCAGAACCAAAAGGCAGGGTTGCTGGCGTATCGTCACTCGATGAACTGGTCCTCCTGCTCAACCCGAAGATAAAGAAAGGAACTGATGCTTTTGCAACGGAGCGCAGTCGACTGAGTCATCATCTGAAGAATTTTGAGATTATAGGGCTGGTCACCAAGACCAAGAGCGGGAAAAATGTCGAAGTAAAGTTGACCGGATTGGGAGAAATGTTTGTTTAATTGAGATCAATGAAAGACTATTGTGATTTTGCAATGGTGAGGATGCAAACTGATTTACCAAGGCAGGAGAGCGTCTTCTTTCGGGTTGGAATTTAAGTATTGATTCGTCTGGAAACCCAAAAGAATATCAATGATTGGCTAAGATCAAAAAAACTGAGTTATTATTGATTTTTATGACACAGAATATATGCCCGTTTTCCCTCGGTTCGTCAGGTCTGATATGTATTAAATCCGATTGCAAGTTATGGTCAAATAGCGACTGCGTTTTCAATGTCATGGCTATTAATCTTAAAAATGTCAATTTGGAGATCGACAAGCTCAATTCCGAGATAAGAGACATCAAAATGGAGATCCTGGAAATAAAAAATCGTTCGTTATTGCTTTAAAAACCAGAAAATTCTCCACAGATTAGGTATGATTTATTGTTTTTTTTAAAAAGGAATACTGTAACAGAATCTCCCTCGTTTACACCAAAATCACCATAAGGCTGATTCAATAATACTCCTCGGAACATGTTCTCATTATCAGTTATCCCTCTCAAGCGAACCCATATTTTTTCGCTTGGTCCTTCAAGATTTTTTGGAGCCAGAATCGCCTCAACGTCGTCAAAGAAACCTGGTGCCCTGAATTGATCCAGATCTTCTCTTTCCCGGATTGGAACGAGTACTGAAGATTCGTAGAACTGCTCAACCCATGCAGATTTTTCTTCAAGACCGAGAGATTTCACTTGTTTTTGAGGAAGAATTTCGATGACTTCGAGACAGTCATATCTAAGAACAATGTCTTTCAAAGCATCGTGCAGATTGACAACAATATGAGGCTTTTTTCCTTTCTCTTTTTTACAGAGTGAATGCATCCTGCAGCTTATGCCCATGGAATCATCCATATAGCAGAAACCAATGTATCCATTGATATCGGAGTTCTCCAGTCCCATCTCAACCAATAATGACTCTTTTAAACCGTCGAAAATTTTCCCGAAAACCCACTGATTAATGATGTCTCGATCAGTTGTCTGCATAGTTCTCGGCTCTTCTGAATCCATATTAAATCAAATCTTCATCAATGCATTCTTCCACAATCGCAAATAGGCTAAGAACCATTATCACTACGTCTGTTTTTATTAATTTATCATCATTGGGGTGGGCACAAGCAGCACCCATTTTCCGAATATTATGAAGATAATTAATCGCTTTTTTACTTAAAAGTTTATTATCCGCAATTAAAAAACATAAATCGTTAAATGACTTGTTCTCGAAAGTCAAATTTTGTTTTTTACGTATTCGCCGGCAAATTTCTTCAGCGGCTATTCTTATTTTTACGATCGCAGATTGAGGATCAATACTCATTAATTCTTCTAGATTCTTTAATTCAGATAAATCGGGATAACGCAATAAAAGCTTTTGCAATTTTGTTGTAAACCAATCCTCTTGTGGGATTATGATCTTAATTTTTTCTGGCTTGATTGGTGATATCTTGGGATTAATTAAACTCGTTTTTTTATCTTTTCCACACTCTGAACACTGCCTTTTTTTTCTTATTATCAAATCATCTTTTGCTAATCTTTCGCAGATTTGGAAAATTTGTTGCCTTGACTTGATACCTATCTTAACACATAAACAATCATCACACCATTGTGATTCATTCTGTTTCAGGAATTGCAATACCGAATCCAAATTTGTCATGTTCTTTTCATTCCCTTCACTCAATAACTATGTATAGATATTGAAAATCATATACTAATAAGCAAAAAATATTGTGATACGTGATCCGATGCCGTTCGACTTAATCCAGTTATCACCATCATTAATTAATAAAGTCAATTCTTTACTTAAAGAACAGGAATTGAATTACTGGTACCTGAATTATTCATGGGAATCTGATACAAAAGGTACTGAATTTCAAAATATCGTAAATCTTGAAATAGAACTTTCGCAAGCTGCGAAAAGCAACCGGATATCTTGTGAACAGGTTTTGAAGATTGCAAGATGGGGCGGGCACCCCATGCAGGAGAAAATACGGTGTAAAAAAGATATCGATCTAATTCTCTATGAGAATGGTACGCTATCAGCTTGGATCAGGGAAGACCCTGCAGAGGGCTTGCGCCAAATCCGCCCGCAGGTGAACTATATCGGGCCTACTTACATGACAAAAATCCTCCGGTTTTCTCTTCCATCAGAATTTGGGGCACTCGATACTCGAATTACCCGTGTTTTCGGTCGAGGAGATCCCAAACACAGCTACATCCATCTGCTCGATTTAGAAGCCGAGGATAAAGGATGGAAATGGTTTATCCGGTATCCTCAACCTTATTGGCCGGATGAATACTCGAAGTTCATTTTCATCTTGAGGTATATTGTCCAAAATCTCAATGAGCGAGGAATCAAGTGTCCTCACCCACAGACGTTATATGATTTTAATTTAAGAACTCCCGGCATCTGGGAGTGCGCCGATGTAGAGATGGCTTTGTTCTCGTTTGCGAGCGAGAGAATTTATCCGAAACTCACGAAGGAGAGTGGAGGTTGACCGGATATGGAAGGGGATAAGATCGCGCCGAAGCATACAGCTTTGATTATTCCTGACGGGAGAACTCGGATTTGGCAGAAATACCCTCATCTTGAGGGAATAAAAATTCCCGCCGAAGATATGTTCATTGGCAAAATGAGTTCCTTATGCCGCCAATATGCGAAGGAGTTTTATCTGGATAACTGGTTTATTCTTACTACTAATGATGAGGGCGGATCACAACTTGTACGGTATAATGAAAAAATAACAGGGGAGTATGATAATCCACCGTATCCGCTCCCAGGAGTTATTCACAAAAAAGGTCCAGATAAAGGTCGCCCAAAATATTGGAGACCATTTTCTGATCAAATATGGGAACAATTAAACAATGATGTTGAACGTCTGCGGATTAGAGAAAAATATTCGCGTATTCATTTTTTGGGGAACGGGATCCAGGATCCGGAGTGGAAACAGCAATATTGGGATAAATGGATTGAAAAAAACTGGAATAAATTAAAAGAAGACCAGAAAAAAAGCCGTGATCTAGAAATTTATAAAGTTTACAAATCTGCTGAATACGAATATTCACTTTATATCGATGTTATCAATGAGTTGTTCGGTAATACATCAGAGCAGACCTGGCTGGAATATCCGTTACGGGATTATAAAACAAAACCGGAAATGATCTCCCGGATCACGGATGCAATTTCCCGAAAGTTTCCTTTGCGGAACAATACTATCCAATTACAAAGTTTTACTGTTAAAAATCTCTTCAGAATGGGCAATCCGACATTTACTTATGAGGAAATACCATTAACAAATGGAAAGGGTATTCAGATTCTTACGGCCCCCAATGGTTTTGGAAAGTCAACTCTTTTCAGATTAATTAGGGCAGTCTTACGAGGTAATCTTAGAGAGATAGCAGAAATTCCCTTTAGTTCGCTTAATATTATCATGATTGATAGAGAGAAAATCATCCCTCTGGAAATATCAATATCGAACGATGATGATGCAGAAATCACAATTTGTCATAGTACCGATGACAAGAATCAGTTTAAGATAAAACAAAGTAAAATTCAAAAAAATTCCGATTTAGGCTGGAGTGAAGGGGAATCATTGAAATTAAGCAGAATGATCCCTCCAATTACGATACGGTTCTTATCTTCGGACCGGTTATGGTTTGATCCTCTTTTAGAGATATATGAACATGATCTCTTAACGGATTGGGATGCGATTTTTTCAAAGCCAGATAAACCTCGGATTGAGCAATATGCGGAATCCCTTTCGAAAAGAATAGAAGGAACCCTTAATAATTATGCATCGACTTCTCACGAGATCGATACCATTTTCCCCCTGTTCGATATGAAACGGGAAGACCGGATCATCCGGTCAACAAGGAGAAAATATAAAGTATATGAACAGCTTTATCAGCGGTTCGAAATTCTGCATAAACAAAGGGAATACCTTGAAGAGATCGATTTTCTACCATATCGCAAATGGTATAGAAAGAAGCACGATAAGGAAAAAACTGAGGAAGTTGATCCTTTTGAGTTTATTCAAAAACACGATTTACATACAATAAACACTCTCGATTATCAGAATTTTTTGGATTTTTACCTAAAAAAGCAACAAGAAAAATATTCGGTTTTTGAGTGGCTGCGTGATCGTTGCAAGCTGTTTACGAATCTTGTCGAAGGTTTGCTTGTCTTCACTAAGGTTCGCATCCGGCGGGATACTGGATTATCATTTTACCATGCATTCGCCTCTGATTCTGATAAAACAATCAAAGAGTATCACGACCTTAATTTCAATCAATTATCATCAGGCGAAAAACATCAGATAATACTAATTTACGATTTTATCTTTAACTGCGATCCCGGGACTCTGGTGTTTATTGACGAGCCTGAGATCTCCCTCCACATTGTTTGGCAGGACCAGTTTATCAACAATCTGAAAAAGATAAGCGAAAAAAATTCTATAAATTTCCTGATTGCAACTCATTCTACGGATATCATCGGAGATAATTGGGATATTGCAACCGATCTCCTTGGGGGATCATATTCATGAGTCTGGATAATGACTTCCAAAAAAAATACACTGGTAAAGGATCGTTAAATAATCGGCAAGTTGATCGAGTGAAAGCAATAACAAAATCTCTACAGAAAATTAATTGTTATTCTGATAAAAACTTTTTTATCGTAGTTGAAGGGAAAGATGATATTCCGCTATACTCTCCGGTATTCACCGAAAAACAGTGTAAGCTTATCCCACTATGGGGAGTTGATAATGTTAAATATATTTTTAAAAAATTAAAAACAAGGCGAGACCAATCAAAACCAATGAGACAAGTTTTGGAATTGGCAGATAATCAAGAGAAAATCAATAAATTATCGAGAATGCGTGATGAAAACAAAATTATTGGAATTATTGATTTAGATTTTGAAAAAGAGAAGTGTTCTAATAATGAGTACTCTACTCAGGATTATTCAAACCTATTCGTCACCGAAACCAATGATGGTCAAATTCTTCTCTTATCGAATTACGGGTTAATAATATTTATCAAAGAATTATGTGATCAAGAAAAAGTCAAAGAGTTTAAAAAAAGAAATAAAATCGAGCAATTATTCAAACAAATAATCATTATGACAAATTATTCTGGTTTAGCTCGCTATCTAAATAAAAAATTTGGAAAAGAGAAAAAAGATTTTCAACCTCTCAAGTTTCGCATATTAGATCCGGAAGATATTTTTTATAATTATATTGCTTGGGATAGGGTACTGACTGACAATGATATTATCAAATTACTTTTCCATGAGGAAAGTAATAATGATTATAATGCTGATTTTATCAAAGAATATGCAAAAAAGAAGTCAAATCTTGAATATTATTTCCCGAATAGATGGGATGTTTGTCAAGGGCACGATATGACGAAGGTTCTTTTAAGTATTCATCGACTTGTCGGTTGTGGCAAGAATTACACCCAGGAGAATGATCTCATTGATGATATTTGTAATATCTTCCACTCACCAAAAAATGCATTTTTTAATAAAACTTCACTCTTTACGGCTTTAAAAAGGTGGGAGAGGGAAAAATTCCCTTATTCGGAAAGTGGAATGTTTTCCGAAATATATTCCCAAAAAGAAGTGAAGTAAATTAATTTTTAATCTTACTCGTCCCCTTCATACTTGTCGTTGTTGGGGTTCAACTGGTCCGAATGGTTGTCCATCGCTGCATCATATGCATCATTGTTCGGGTTCATTGAATCGGACCGGTCATCGTTTGCGCTTCTACTCAAAGTTTTCACCTCCTTTTACATTTACAGAATTTGTAAAAAGAATACTTATACAGCTCAAAAGCGTAGATTGAACCGGATTTAACTTGACTGGTCAAGTGGAATCGTTTTGAGTTTACAGGTTCAGGACACATATATTTTCTATCGTTTATGTCATCACCATGCATATACTGGATGTTTTGGGAATGGAAACCGATCAAATAACCGAACAAAAAATTGCGGTTCTTAAATACTTCATTCAAAATGAGAGTTACCTGTTAGATCGGTTTACGCCGGATCAAGGGGTTCTTTACCAAGATAACGAGACACATACAGTCCGATTCTATTCGTATCCTAAACGTATTGAGGATGACCTGAAGGGGCAATATAATTCCATTTCCCGAACTTGGGCTGCAACTGTCTGTAAGGATTTGGAGACCCTTGGAATTCTTGATCACCGTATGATAAAAGCAGCCCGCCAGAAGAACCCTACTGAACATTATTATCTCAGATCCGGACCTACTGCAATCAAAGCAGCAATAAAAATTTTATTGGAAAATCCTATCGAGGAGCGAGTTTATTTCACAGTCGCATATCAATACATTCGAAGTAATATTAACGAGGATCTTGTTAGGGCAGTTCTTGCTGAGAAGAAAACTGTCATGAAACGGGATCTCGATATCTGGGACTGGGCACCCAACGAATCCCGGAAAGTCTATGAGATTTATTACACCAAAAAAGCGAAGATGGACAAACGTTGGGGCAGTGAATCCGCGAATGATCCTTATGCCCGATCTTTTGAATCATACTGTGCTGAAATGATCAGAACTGAAAGCGATCAGAACCGAGAGTCATATCACTTTCCACCACCTCGAATATCTTATCGCTTTCCTGTATTCGGAGCTGAATTATCGGAAAAAGAGAGAGACCAAATCCTTGCTTCAGAGAACAAGGAACTTTTCAAAGAATATCCTGATCTTAACCGATACCCAAGTGTAATCCGGGAACATTATCAAAAATTTGAAAGAGACAAATGGATTCTTCCGATTCTTGCGCTAATCCGGACCTCAGGCAATGCCCTGTATGAATTTTTATTTGGAAACTGGAAACCCTATAATCGTGCTTATGGTACGGAAAGTCTGGATTTCCCAATCTTCTCATTCCTTTTCACTACGATGAAAGATATTGCTCAAACCCGGGATATTTCTGACGGATGTGAGATTCTATCAGTTCAATTCAGGCCGGATTTCCAAAAGTCTCATAGCAGCCGGGAGCGTCCCGCTTTGCTAGAGATCAGGACAACCCTGAATCTCACCGTATGTTACGATGCTTCATTCAATACCGAGCACATTTATTACGGATCAGAAAACGGCGATGTTTGGGAGAATGATACTGAACAGAATTATGAAGTGAGCACCTGGATTGAAATTTCTGCGCGTGGTACGAAACTCAAGACGGAGGATATCAAAGATTTCTCAGTATTTGTTTTAAATCTGCTCGATTCTACAAATCCAATATCCCGGAGGATTGTTGAAAGACTTTCACATCGAATGCAACATTTGATCTGGGCGTATATTCCCACCGATAATGCGTATCCGTTTTGGGGGGAAACTTTGTTGTACGAAATCGATCGGATACTATCGGTTCCAGGATTCTATGATCCGAGAGTGTTCGCCCAAGTTAAGCTCACTCAAGAAGGAAAGAGTATTGTTGAAAAGAGTGGAACGTTTGGGCATATTGATTTTGATTCATTATATCACTCTGTTATATTTGATTTAAACCGGATTTTATTTGAAGAATCATATCCTGATCTAGTGAATCGATCTAAATATTTTGAATCGGACAGACAGAGAATGATTGTAGGAAACTAATGGGGTTAATACACACAAAGGGTTCTGTCAAGTTATCGGTAGCTCTGAACATTACCCCTCCAAAGATAATTGACAGTCTGCAGAAGACTTTACGGAACCTTTGAAATATTTGTTGAGAGATTTCCCCCTCATGGTAACCTTTCATGGAATCAACAGAACGACATTGGAAAAGTTATATCTATTTACTGGGGAGAATAATTCTAATGAATCCATATGAAAGATTTAATAAAAATTATTAGAATCATTGAAATTATTGGGTTTTTAATTGCAAACTTTGCCGTTGCAATTTTACTTTCTCATTATATTGCTAAAGCATCATTAATTTTGTATATTTTTGCATTTTTGGCTACTATCATAATTTTAAAAACTCAATGGCTTATTCGTTCAAAGGATACAATAAAGCCAAAGGAGGCATCAAGGTCAACAGATGCGTCAAGGAGTTCTTCATTAGATCAATCGGCTATTTTTCCTAACAATCTAGTTATCCCTCAAATACCATGGATTAAGTTTTTAATTATAACAATTAAACAAATGTTTTATAACGTTTTATTCGAGTTATTTCCTGTTTTAGTAATATGGTTGTGCGTATTTGGTCTAGCATATTTTATTGGCGGTTGGGCCTCCTTTACTATAGAAAACACCCAATCTTTTTTCGGAATTGTTACATTGTTTGGAATTATTCTAGGTATTTTTCAGTACTATTTGCAGAGACACGAAGACAAAATCGCAGCCCAAATTTCTTTGTACGCTAAGCAATTTATTGATATAATCAACGAGGAAACCAATTTTCAAAAATTTTATGAGAAAATTGGAGAAATTCCTGTTGGTCATGATGGGCATGAAGTTCAAAAATGGATTGAAAGGAGAATCGATCAAAGATATAGATTAATAGATCTATTGAAGGAATTAGACGAGGATAAAGAACGCCGTCAAATCTTTTTTGAACTCCTTAGAAATACGAAGTATGAATCAGTAATTACAATAAAGGAGGACATTCCTACTTCTGATTTGAAATTTGAAATGATCGAATTGTATGCTGTAGGGGGAGAAATGAATAGGAAGTTACTTAATGCATATGGATGGTATTTTGATGACGAAAAAATTGATGAAATATATTCAAAATTAACCGTTCAAATTGATTTTAACGAATTTACAAAACTCGTATTAAGTAATATTAATATTATTCAGGAGATACTCCCTCTCTTTGTGAATGAAAAATTTAAAAATTTTTTTGGACAATCCTTGATGAAACAAGATTTTTCACAGTTCAAACCGCAATCTGCTGTCGAATTTAGATCTCAATTAGTTGTTAAACTCTATAATCGTATTTTGATAACCGTTCTTTCTTAAAACCCCCAACCCTTTCGAAGGCCATTTACCTAAGTAGAAAAGAAGAAGTTATCAGAATTAGCATCACGATCACAATCTACGTCATAAACCAAGTTGTAGAGAAAAGGAGCCAAATTCGGAATCTATCCGGTCATTCATCATGTTGAATAGCCCTCAATCTCTTCTAACACACTGTCAAATGCTTCATTGAAATCCGGTATCTTGCTCATCTGGTGGCCTAAAGAAACCCGCCAATCAGCTCCAAACCGGTCCCGCTTAATCTTCAGCATGTCTTCGTCTACTACGACACCTTTATAATCACATTTTTGGTGGACAATTGATCTCACACTCTCGCGGTTCACATGGTCTGCAAGTTGCCAGATATCATAGAGATCACGCGATCGGGTACGTTGAAAGAGAGAGCGGATCTTCTCAGCCATAATCTCTTCTAGCGCATACGATGTTGTCGATGCCTTTAGCCCATCAGAATATAGGTGGAAGATTGGGCGCATACTGACCGGGAGCATGACATTTTCCTGGTCGGGGCCGGTCAGGTCCAGATCGATTTTTACCGGAGATGCTGAACTACGGTTCAGGATCCGGAACCGGGCTGTTGCCTTAAATCCTGTCTTGGTATCCCGGAAGCTGAGCTCATCTTCGAACATGATGCCGCTCTCATCGCGAAC
>Ga0181529_10006545_pt1 | contig 11816 bp, 7 predicted proteins | sample PEATcosm2014_Bin_36_FD_119763 | JGI IMG/M metagenome (GOLD analysis project Ga0181529, IMG submission 119763) | Peatland microbial communities from MTU Mesocosm Facility, Houghton, MI, USA - PEATcosm2014_Bin10_30_metaG | ecosystem: Environmental > Terrestrial > Soil > Wetlands > Peat | place... | reverse complement strand
GGCCTCGACGATCGCACCGTCACGGCAGTTACGCCGCGCCGGCGCCTGAGCCTGCGGCTGAAGATGATCGAGATCGCCGCTCGGATCCGGGCCGCCGGGCCGGACGGCATGGCCTTCGACTCGCTCTTCGAACTTCCATGCCCGCTCTACGATATCGTTCTGGCGTTTCTCGCTCTCCTGGAGCTGTTGAAGATGGGGCGCATCGACGTGCGGCAGGCGAAAAGGGATGCGCCGATCTGGCTGGTGATGACCGGCGAGTGACCAGCGGCAAGTGACCACCAGCCACTGGTCACTAGCCACTAGCCACCAGTCACTAGCCACTTTTCTCGAGGGCGGGGACATGGCGATAGAATCGGCGCTTGAGTGCCTGCTGTTTGTCGCGGGCGAGCCCGTCTCGCTGGCGGATATGGCGCGGGCGCTGGAGGCGGACGAGACAGACGTCTACGCGGGACTGCGCAGTCTTCAGGTCTCGCTGGTGGAGCGGGGAAGCGGCCTGCAGCTCGTGCAGATCGCAGGCGGCTGGCAGCTCGCCACCCGGCGGGAGTACGCCGAGGTGATCGCGCGCATGCTGACGCGGGCGCCGGCGAAGCTCTCACGCGCCGCTATGGAGACGCTGGCGATTATCGCCTACCGGCAGCCTGTAACGGCGCCGGAGATCGAAGCGATAAGAGGCGTGCAGGTCGCCGGCGTGCTGAAGACGCTTCAGGAGCGGCGACTGATAGACGAGGCCGGCCGGAAGATGGCTGCCGGCCGGCCCGTTCTCTACGTAACAACCCCCGATTTTCTCCACTACTTCGGCATCAAGGACCTTGCCGACCTGCCTCCGCTGGACGCGTTCGCGCCCCCTCCGGAACCGCTCACAACGTCAGCACAACCTTCAGAGTAGCGCCGGGGTTATCGGCCATCAGGTCGAAGGCCGCCTGGCCATCCTCCATCGGCCGCGTCATCGTCCAGCGCGAGAGATCGACGTCGCCGGTCGCGATCAGGCGTTCGGAGCGGGCGAAATCGTCCGGCGTGTAGGCGAACGATCCCTGCAGCCGGATCTCGTTGCGGACGACGAGGTTGAAGTCGATCGCGCTCGTCGCCTCGAGGAGACCGAGCAGGATCACCTCGCCGCCTTTGCGCACGACCTGGACGGCGGCCGACCGCGTCGCCGCTTCGCCGTGAGCCTCGATCACCGTGTCCGCTCCGTCCGGGAAGAGCTCGCGGACCGCTTTGATCGGATCGGTCGACCTCACGTCCAGAGCGTGGCGGGCGCCCATCTCCTTCGCGGTCTCCAGCCTGAGGGGATTCACGTCCAGCGACACGATGTCGCGATAGCCGAGCAGGCGAGCCATCCGGACGAGCAGGATGCCCTGCGTGCCGGCGCCGAAGATGACGAGCGAGCCGAACCTGGGTCCCGAAATCAGGCCGAAGATGTGGACGCCGTTCGCCAGCGGTTCGATCATTGCGGCTCGATGATCCGGAAGATCGTCCGGAATCGGAACGATGTTGGCGGCGGGCACGGCGACGTATGCCGCGAAGGCTCCGGCTCGCCGGTCCATGCCGAGAAGGCTCCAATCGGAGCAGATGTTGGGTTTGCCGGCGCGGCACGCGGCGCACGCGCCGCAGGGAAAGAGCGGATTGACGACGGCGCGCCGGCCCACTGCAAACGGCCACTCTCCGCCGTGCGGCCGAGGCGCGGAGGGCATCTGGACGACGGCGCCGACGGCCTCATGGCCAAGCACGAGAGGCGGCTTGCGGCGAGCGCTCAGCCCGAGGAAGCCCGCCATGTCCGAGCCGCAGATTCCCGTTGCGGAGACGCGCACAAGCGCCTCGTTCGGCGCCGGCGACGGATCGGGCGCCGTCTGCATCTCGACGCGCCGCGTGCCGGTGTAGACCAGAGCCTTCATTTACGGATCTATCCTTCCCGGGCGGAACTTTGCAACCCCGTCCACCGTCGTCGGCACGGCGATCGATCCGCTCTCGACGAGTTTCTGCGCGCGCGCCAGCCTGTCCAGAACGACCTGCGGGATCTGTTTGCGCGTGAACTTCATCTCGGAGAGGCCGACGCCGCCCGACTTCAGATCGTACATCTGCGGCCCGGGCTGGAAGCGGCCCTCCTTCACCCGCTTGCAGGTGTCGAAGACGGCGACGTCGGTCTTCTTGATCATGCTCGTCAGCACGCGGCCCGGCGCCTTGTAGTCCTGGTCGCGGTCCACGCCGATCGCGTAGTAGCCCGGACCTCGCTCCTGCGCGGCCTGGATCACGCCCAGGCCGCACTTTCCGGCCGCATGAAAGATGACGTCCGCGCCGTTGCCGAACTCCTGCTGGGCGTCGTTCTTGCCCTTGCTCACGTCCTCCCAGTTATTCGTATAGGCCGATACGACGCGCACGGCCGGATCGGCCGCCTTCGCGCCTGCGCGATATCCCGCCTCGAACTTCTGAATCAGCGGGATATCCTGGCCGCCGACGAAGCCGATCGTCTTCGTCTTCGACACGGAGGCTGCCAGAAAGCCGGCAAGAAAACAGCCCTGCTCTTCCCGGAAGAGCAGGGCTGCGGTATTCGGCTGTCCGGCGGGCGCATTGCCGTCCACGATGGCGAACTTCACGTCGGGAAACTGCGGCGCGACCTCTTTAACCGCGTCCTCCATGGCATAGCCGACGGCGAACACCACGTCGTAGCCCTGGCCGGCAAAGGTTGTCAGGTTCGTCTTATAGTCCGACGCGTCCTGGGATTCGAGGTATCGCTCCTCGACGCCCAGCTCCCTCTTTGCGCGCTCCACGCCCTCGATTGCGGCTGCGTTGAAGGATTCGTCGTCCGGCCCGCCCTTATCGAGGACGACGCCCACCCGGAGGGTCCGCCCGCCGATCGCGCCTCCGCCCTGCGCACGTCCGCCCGTCGCGCCTCCGCCCGGCTTCGGCCCGCACCCGGCGGCCAGGGTCAGCACGATCGCGACCGCGGCCAGGAGGAGGGCCGCGCCGCGTCTCACATTGCGCCTCAGGCGCGCCTGCGGCTCGTCCATGCGCTTCATGGGCGGCTCGCCCCGAACCGAGATCTCATCCCTGCGGCTCCTCCCGGCTCCGGCGGTCAGCCGCGCGGGGCCTGCTTCAGCTTGTGGATCGCCTCGCCCTTCGTGTCGAGCGCCGCCTCGCCGACGGCCTCCGACAGGGTGGGGTGGGCGTGGATGGCGGTCATCAGCTCGTCTACGGTCGACTCGAGCTTGATCGCCACGACGGCCTCGTGGATCATCTCCGTCGCGAGCGGCCCGATGATGTGGACGCCGAGCAGCTCGCCGTATTTCCGTTCGCCGATGACCTTTACCATTCCCTCCTGCTCGTTGATGGCCATTGCGCGGCCGAGCGGGCGGAAGGGGAAGCGGCCCGTAAGCACGTCGTAGCCCTGCGCCCGCGCCTCGTCCTCGGTCAATCCGACCGAGGCGACCTCCGGGCTCGTGTAGATGGGCGCGGGAACCGCCCGGTAGTCCATCTTGACGCGATGGCCCATGATGTTCTCCGCCGCTACGATGCCCTGATGCGAGCCGAGGTGGGCGAGCAGCATCTTGCCCGTCACGTCGCCGGCCGCGTAGATGCTGGGAACGCTGGTCTGGAGGTAGTCGTCCACGTCGATGGCATGGCGGTCCAGCCTCACGCCGACCTGCTCCAGCCCGAGCCCCTCGTGGAAGGGCCGGCGGCCTGCGCCGACGAGCACGACCTCGGCCTCCACGGTCTTCGTGCCGGAGGGCGTCTCGACCGACACGACGTTGAGGCTGCCGGTATGCTCGACTTTCGTGACTTTCGAGGCCGTGTGGATGTGGATGCCCTGGCGCGTCAGGCACTTGTTGAGCTCCCTTGCGACCTCGCGATCGCTGAGCGGAAGCACCTCCTCCATGATCTCGACGACGGTTACTTCCGCGCCCAGGCTTCGGAACGTGTAGGCGAACTCAAGGCCCACCGCGCCGGCGCCGATGACGAGCATACTCTTCGGGCAAGACTTTGCGGAGACGGCCTCGTCGCTGGTCCAGATTCCATTGCTGCTCTCGCCGCGCGCATCCTCGAGGTTGCGGGCGAGGCCGGGAATCGGCGGGATAACCGGAATGGATCCCGTGGCGACGATTATGTTGCGGGTCCGCACGCGCTGCATGCCGCCGCCGGTCTCGACGATCTCGACGGTGTTCGGATCTACCAGCCGCGCCGCGCCGACTATGGAGCGGACGTGATTGCTCTTCAGAAGCTGGGAGACGCCTCCGCGCAGCGTCTGCACGACCTTCTGCTTGCGCGCCATTATCTTGTCGAAGTCGAACGAGACCTCGCCGGAGACGAGCACTCCCATAGCCTCGGCGGTTTTGACGTGATGCAGACGTTCGACGCTGGCGATCATCGTCTTCGTGGGAATGCAGCCCCAGTTGAGACAGGTGCCTCCCCATTCGCTGGCCTGCCGCTCGATGCAGACGGTTCGCGCGCCGAGCTGCGCGGCACGGATCGCCGCGACATAGCCGGCCGGTCCGGAGCCGATTACGACGATATCCGCGTCAAAGTCTCCCGTCGGGGACATATCAGGTTGCTCCTTGATCTGTGGGTTTAAGAGCCGGCCGACCACGCGGTCGAGCTCGGCTTCGGTCAACTCTTGAGGACGTTCGGGAGGGGCTGCCGTGCCTGCGTGCGCGCCGGACAAAATGGGATCGGCTGGAGGGGAGAGCACGCCTGCGGATGGGCCGGGCGCCCTGGAGTCGCTGCCCTCCGTTGCGGGCTTGCCGGTCGCGGCCGGGCCGGACTGCATATCGCTCACGCCGAGGTCTCCTGAATAGTGGATTAGCCAAACGAAAACAGAAGCTGCTTTCGCCTGCTTCTGCTGGAAGGCCCGAAGAGTTCTTTCGCTCCGACGCCCTGCGCAACGCCACGGCGCGTGCAGGCTACGATGCAACGCTGGATCGGTAACGCCGGAAGTATACCTGCTGGCGAGTAGCAGCGTCAACGCGCGATTGGTCAGTCGGGCGATGGAAAGAAGAAGCGGGCCAGCAACCAGCAACACGATCCCAATCGCTATGTTTCTGGTGGCCTGGGCCCGGCTCGCAATCGGTTTACCCGCAAAAAGCCTCAGGTAGATCGCCGCCGCGATAATTAGCGCTGCGCTCCGCCCGGCCACCGTCGTTGCCCTGCCGCGGTCGTCGTTCCCAGCGTAGTAAGTGCCACGCTGGATCCGCTCGTTCGCGCCAACGGGCCGCAGGACGATGTCGCCGGAGTCGAAATCGGGGAGGCGAGGCAGCTTAACCGGGTCCTCGCCGCCGGTCGAAGTGCGCGGGCGGTCAGGCGGTCATCCGTGCTCCCCACGTCCATAACCTCTGCACAACCTCACATATTAACGGTAATCGCGTGGGTCGAGGCACGCATCGCAGGTTGCTTTGTCGAATGGGCACCAGTCGGTGTTGTTGATGCCGCGGCTATCGGCTGCCACCGATCCGGCCGGGAAGGCGCTCGCAATCTTGATCCAGCGGTCCTGGGCGCTTGCCACGAGACGAATGAGGGACGCCAGCTCGCTGAGGTCCTGGTCCCGGCAGAAAACAAGCGCTACGTCCAGTTGATTGCGGTACGCTGCGTCCAGAACGTCGAGCGCGAGGCGGACGTCGATGCCTTTCTCCTCGCCGCTCAGGACCGTGTACGGGCCGAATCCCGGGACGTCGATGGTCTTGTTTCGATAAACGAGCGGACGGCTATACACTGCGACGCGTCGACCAAGCGCCGCGAGCTTCTTGCTCCAAAATCCGTGCCAGAACGCGTCATCGGCCGCGGAGGGTACACCGGTGTAGAAACGCACGCCGTCCAGCCGCCAGCCGCGAGCATCGCACACGGCCTTCGCCAATTTTTCGACGTCGTAGTTGGGATAAGTGTAGCCAAACGCTCGTTTCGCCCTGTGGTAAAGGTTCTGGCCGCCTATGAAGGCAACTGCGCGCTTGATCTCGGGATCGGCAGGCATCAGAGGGTTCCCGGCAAGAAATAACCCGACTGAGGCCTTGCGGCGTCAATCGGGTAAGAAGTGAATTTATTATAAGTTGGCGCGCCGGAAAAGGCAAGGTGCGCCGTTTGGAATTTGATCCCGGCAAAAATCCGCTCTTCATCTCCGGGCAACGGTCTTGGATCGCCTCCGCGTCGCGGGCCGCCCGGCAGATCGCCGTCGCTGTTGCCCTGCCGAAGCCGCCGATCATCGCGTAGTAACCGATCGATGCTCCCGGACGAGATTCGCGTCGCGTGCGGCGCCGATCCGGCGGGTGCGGGCTCGGGCCGCGCCGACGCGTGATTTACTCATCACTTGACTACCTCCTCGTCCGGATATGGAACAAATGTCACTAAAGCGCGGTGTCACATATGAATTCCCAACAGTATATAACTAGATCCGAGTATCCAGTATGGAAAGCGCACCCGCTACGCTGATCCCGGCCCTCAGCGCCGACAAGTTCCGCCACCTGCTCTATCGCGCGGTGGCGCTGCCGGTCGTCGTCATGCTATGCGTCGCCGCCCTGCTCCTCCGCCTGAACTTCGTATTGCAGGAGGACCTCCGTTTGGTGGGCAAGACCGAAGCCGCCCTCACGCAATCCAATCTCTGCATCAAATATCTGGTCGATATCGAGACCGGCGAGCGCGGCTACCTCGTCACCGGAGATCCTCGTTTCCTCGACTCCTATGACTCCGGGAAGACATCCATCGATCCCGCCCTGGCGCAGCTCGAGCGCATGGTCCGGGACTACCCTCTGCAGGAGCGGAGGGCGCAGCAGATCCGGCAGGCGGCTGCGGCCTGGCAGGGCGTCGCGCAGCAGAACATCGATCTCAAGCGCACCGGCGGCGATTACGTGGCCTCCGTCGCCAGCCTGCGCGACAAGAGAATGATGGATGCGATCCGGGCGCAGTTCGATCTGTTCAAACAGACAGAGCGGTCGCTCAGGTGGTGGCGCGACGCGCAGGCGCGGCGCACGTCCCGCGATTTCGTCGCGTTCGTCGCGCTGGCAGGCCTGTTCGGCGGAATCGGACTGGCACTTTTTGCGCGCGGGACGCTGATCCGACTCGCGCGCGCCTACCGCAACTCGATCGAAGAGCAACAGACCATCCTGGACCACCTTCCCGTCGGCCTGGCCATCGCATCCGATCCGGAGTGCAGGTTCATCACCGGCAATGCGCGGCTCTACGAGATGTTGCAGATGGATTCGCCCGGCAGCGTCTCGGAAGCTTCCGGTCCGCCGGACACTCTGTCCAACTGCACCGTCTGGCAGAACGGCGATCCGGTACCGGGAGGCCAGCTTCCGATGCAGCAGGCGGCATCCACAGGGCAGGCGGTCCTCGGCATGGAAGCCGAATTCCACAGGCGCGACGGGAGCAGTCTCTTTTCGCTTGTGAGCGCCGCGCCCCTGTTCGACGAATCGGGCGCCGTGCGAGGCGTCGTCGGATGCCTCGAAGACATCACCGAACGCAAGGCTCTGGAGGACGAGCTGCGCGAGCGGGAGGTCCGGCTCGACGTGGCGCAGAAGGCAGCGGGCTTTGCCATCTGGGAGTGGGACATCCGCCGCGACCGCATGACGTGGTACGGCGACGCAAGGCCCCCGGTGCTGCCGCCGGACGAGCCGATGCCGCCCAGCTATCTGTCTGTCGACGTGAGGGTCCATCCCGACGACCGCGCCGAGAGAGACGCCGTCATGGCGCGGGCGCTGGCCGGCAACGAGGACTATCAGCACGATTACAGGATCGTCTGGCCGGACGGCAGCGTCCATTGGATAAGCAGCCGCGGCAGCGTCGTCGATCGTCAGGACGGCATGCCCACCCGCATGATCGGAGTCGCCTTCGACGTGACCGCGCGGAAGATAGCGGAGGCTCGCGCCCTGGAGGCGCAGAGGATGGAGAGCGTGGGCAAGCTCGCTGGAGGAATCGCACACGAATTCAACAATCTTCTTACCCTGATAGCGGGCTATGCCGAGGTCATCTGCGACGACATTCCGCCCGACAGCACCCTCCAGGAGGACCTTAACCACATCCGCCGGTCCGCGGCTCGCGCTGCTCAGCTTACCAGCCAGCTTCTCAGCTTCGCGCGGAAACAGATGGTCCGGTACGAGTCGCTCGATCTGCGCGAGGTGATCGAGTCCATCCAGCCCGCACTGAAGCATCTCCTCGGCGAGACCGTCGAGCTGATGGTGCTGCATGCCGGCGACCTCCGACCTGCTCGCGCCGATCGTGGCCAGATGGAGCAGTTGCTGGTGAACCTCGCCCTCAATGCCCGCGACGCCATGCCCGACGGCGGCAAGTTCATCGTCGAGACGGCGAACGTCGTCCTGGGCCCCCGCGTCACGGCGCTTGGGCGTGAGGTGAAGCCTGGCGACTACGTCTTTATCGGCGTCACGGACACCGGGCACGGCATGGACCAGAGGACGCTGGACAGGGCCTTCGAGCCGTTCTTCACGACCAAAGACGTGGGCAAGGGCACGGGTCTGGGATTGGCGACCTGCTTCGGCATCGTGGGCCAGGCGGGCGGCTACATCTGGGCGTACAGCGAGCCGGGCAGAGGCACCACCGTCAAGATCTATCTGCCCGTCGTCGTCGACGCTGCCTCCAGACCGGGCAAGCCGCGCGAGGAGTCCGGCGACATTCCGACAGGCACCGAGACGATCCTGGTCGCAGAGGATAACGAGCAGGTGCGCTCACTCGCCGCGAAATGTCTGCGAGATCTCGGCTATCTGGTCCTGGACGCGCCGGATGGAGGCGCGGCCCTCAACGCAGCCGCCGCGCATAGTGGCGAAATACATCTTCTCCTCTCGGATATCGTGATGCCCGGTACGGACGGCAGTCAGCTCGCGGAGCGGCTCGTCGAGATCCGGCCGGGCGTCAAAATCATCTTCATGTCCGGCTACGCGAGCGGCGCCGCGAGGGCTGCGAGCCACGTGGCTGCAGACGCTCCGTTTCTGCAGAAGCCCTTCACTCCGTCGGCGCTGGCGCGGATTGTGAGGGACGTCCTCGACGGACACTTCGACGCGCCGGAATCCGCAATCCGGGGCTGATCGGCGCCATCTGTTCAGAGGAGTTTGGCCCGCACGGCGCGCGCAGTTGACAGTCGCGACATCTCCGCCTGGCGCCCGGGGACACGTGACCACCGGGCGTCACTCGCCGCCGGTCTCGCGCCGCCGGCCACCAACCGCCGACCACTTGTCGCCAAACGCCAAAATGCCCGCTTGCGTTCAGGGCGGAAATCTGTTAAGATTATGGGGTATTTCCGGCGCGCAGGTGCGGGAGCCGGAAGGGGACGGGTGTCTGCGCCGGCCTCCCGGGCGGACGGCCGCAGCGCCCGAGGACGAGTTACCCGCTGCTTGCGGGCGGTGCGGCGAGTAAGCGACTTGAGAAGGACGAGGGCTGCTTGGCGCCGATGAGAGTTGTCACGGCGGAACAGATGCGGAGCATGGACGCGCGCGCGATGAGCGAATTCAGCGTGCCCGGCGTCGTGCTCATGGAGAATGCCGGGCGCGCCGCGTTCGAAGAGACCGGGCGTCTGGCCGGCGGGTTGGGCGGCAAGCGCGTCGCCGTGCTATGCGGCGGAGGCAACAACGGCGGCGACGGATTCGTCGTGGCGCGCTATTGCCGGCTGGCCGGCGCCGTCGCAACCATATTCTGCACGGCCTCTGCCGACGCGATGAAGGCGGATCCGCGCGCCCACTTCGACGTGGCCCGTAAATTGGGCATACCCTGCGAGCCCGTGACGGCAGGCGGCCCCGAGCCGATAGACCTTTCCTCCTTCGATATCCTCGTCGACGCGCTGCTTGGCACAGGAGTTGAGGCGGCCCCGAGAGCCCCCATAGACGGACTGATCCGCGCCATGAACGCATCCGGGAGGCCGATCGTCGCCGTCGATCTTCCCTCCGGAGTCAATGCCGACACAGGCGGAGTTCCCGGCGAGGCGGTGCGCGCGACCAGCACCGTAACCTTCGCCTATCCGAAGCTCGGATTGCTCACATTTCCCGGCGCGGCATATACAGGCAGGCTGATCGTGGATTCGATCGGCTTCGATTGGGAAGCTCTGGGCGTCGAGACAGGCTGCCGAATCGTCGCGAAGGAGGAGTTGCGCGTACGTTTACCGAAACGCGCAGATGATTCCAATAAAGGCGACTATGGGCACGTTGCCGTCGTCGCAGGCTCGCGCGGTATGGTGGGCGCGCCGGCTCTAACGGCTCGCGCGGCGCAGAGAGCCGGAGCGGGATTGGTCACCGTCCTCACAGCGGAGAGCGCCCAGCCGCTCGTAGCCTCCAAGCTGGACGAGCAGATGACGCGGTCTCTTCCGGAGGCGGATGGTGCGATCTCCGAGGCTGCGTTCGAGGCCGTCGCCGAGTTTGCATCCAGAGCCACCGTCCTGTGCGTAGGGCCCGGCATGACGACCTCGCCTGAAACGGTCCGGCTGGTGCAGCGGATCGTCGCGGAGTTGGACACGCCCATCGTGCTGGATGCGGACGGGCTGAATGCCCTCTCGCTGGATATGCAGGCTGCGCAGCGACGCCGCGAGCGCGGCGCGCACCCGCTTGTTCTTACGCCGCACCCCGGCGAGGCGGCGCGGCTCCTCGGCCGTTCGATCCCGGACATTCAGGCCGATCGAGCCGGCGCGGCGCGAGACCTGGCAAAGAGCGCGAACGCCGTTGTCATCCTGAAGGGACGCCACACTCTCGTCGCCGAGCCCGGCGGCTCAATCCAGATCAACACCACCGGAAACCCGGGCATGGCTTCCGGAGGCATGGGCGACGCGCTTACCGGCATTCTGGGCAGCTTCCTGGCCCAGGCGCTGGCGAGCGCGCGCCACAGCCCGGACCATGCGGAAGACGAGAGGACGATCTTCGATATTGCTGCTCTGAGCGTCTTAATTCATGGCGCCGCGGGCGATCTTGCAGCCGCGGAAAGCGGCCAGGTGGGTATGACTGCGGGCGACCTCATCGGGCGCCTGCCCGCCGCGATTCGTTTGATGGAGGAACAAGATGACCTGTCGTAATCCAGAGTTGCCGCGTTTCATCCGACGAGGAGTCGTTGAGCGCGACGCAGCCCGGCCGGCGAGCATGCGCAGCAGCAGCGCCCGCTTCCGCCGGGCGTCGGTCCGGATCCTGGTCGCTGTACTCCTGGCGACTCTTTTGAGCGCTGCGGCGGCACAGGCGCAGGTCTCGCACTCCGCGGACACGATTCCCGTCAAGGTCCGGCGGGATATCAAAGGGCGCTTCCTCTACTGGTTCGTCCTGCCGCACGAGATAACTTCGGAGGCCTTCGTAATGCCGGAGGCCGGCGCGGACAGCCTCGTTACGCTGCAGGCCCCCATCGACTATGCGCTGCCGTTCGCCTGCCTGGAGGTTCTGAGCGAGGACCAGGGCGTGGTCGCCCGCGTGCCGCTGGAGCTTCACGGCATAACGACCATCACGGACTCGGACTTCTTGTATCAGCGCACTCTCCGCGTGCGCGTCGTTACGGATCGCGGCCAGAAGGTCAAGAACGTACTGGTTACGCTCAAGTACACGGATCCACACCCCGGATTCGGGCTGATCAAGGAGCAGTACTGGCTCGCCGAAAAGGACATGGGCGAGGCCCGCTTCAACGACGTGCCGATCAACGTGCACGTCTCGGTCTCGGCCCGGTTCGGCACGCTGATCTCGCAGCAGATCTTCGACAAGCTGACCGGATCCGCGTCGACCGGCTACTCGGTTCCGGATCTATCCGTGCCGTGGCAGAACGTGCCGACGTGTCCGGAGAGGCTGCCGATCCAGGTCCACCCGAATCTCGCAACGCGTCCGCATCTTCCGGGCGAGTCCGGCAACGCGTGGATGGGGATGTTCGCCGGC
>Ga0181529_10006539_pt1 | contig 11822 bp, 11 predicted proteins | sample PEATcosm2014_Bin_36_FD_119763 | JGI IMG/M metagenome (GOLD analysis project Ga0181529, IMG submission 119763) | Peatland microbial communities from MTU Mesocosm Facility, Houghton, MI, USA - PEATcosm2014_Bin10_30_metaG | ecosystem: Environmental > Terrestrial > Soil > Wetlands > Peat | place... | reverse complement strand
TTCATCACCAGACGCGCCATGACGAATCCAAAACCCGAGAAAGTCTCGCGAAAGCGGCTCGCGCGGCCGCCGACGGGCGCGTATAAAGGCGCTTCCGGGGGCGGTCAACGCCTCGAACCTGGGGTTTCAGGCATGGCCGCCGCCGCCGGCGTGATCGACGAGGAGGTTCGGCGCTTCGCCGCGCTCGGCGACGAGTGGTGGAATCCGGTCGGGCCGATGGCGGCGCTGCACGGCTTGAACCCGACCCGTCTCGCCTGGATGCGCAATACGATCGCCGCCCATTTCGGCCGCGACGGCAAAGGCGCCGCGCCGCCGCTCGCCGGCCTTTCCGTGCTCGACATCGGCTGCGGCGGCGGTCTCGTCGCCGAGCCGCTGGCGCGGATGGGCGCCGACGTCACGGGGCTCGATCCGGCGCCGGAATCGATCGTCGTCGCGCGCGCCCATGCCGAGGCGACCGGCGCGCGACTGACCTATCGCGCCGGTTTGGTCGAGGACCTGGTCGCCGAGAGCGCGCGCTTCGACGTGGTGACGGCGCTGGAAGTGGTCGAACACGTCGCCGACCTGCGCGCTTTCGTCGCGGCGGCGGCGACGCTGGCGAAGCCCGGCGGCCTCGTCCTCGCTTCGACCCTCAACCGCACTCTGAAAAGCTTCGCCTTGGCGATCGTCGGCGCCGAATACGTGCTCGGCTGGGTCGAGAAGGGCACGCATCGCTGGGAGCAGTTCGTCACCCCCGAAGAACTCGCCGCCGCGCTCGAGGCCGCCGGCTGTTGCGAAACGGCGCGCCGCGGCGTCGTCTACGACCTCCCCCGCCGCGACTGGCGCCTGTCGTCCGACGTCGGCGTCAACTATGTGATGGCGGCGCGGAAGGGGTAGAGGCCGGTCTTGTAAACACGCCCGCCGCCCTCATTGCGAGGAGCGGAGCGACGAACCGATCGATGCGGCTGTTGAGCTCGAAAGAGCCGCGCCGCCGCCCCGCCGCCGCCCCGTCACCGCCCATTCTCATATTCGTTCCCCGCGACGCGGCGCAGCGCGAGGGCGCGGCGCGCCATCGATTCGCGGTCCGCTCGCCAAGGCGATCAGGGCTTCGCCAGCGCCACGAGCGGAGTCTTCGCCGGAGCGCCGCGGATCGCGCCGTCCGCCGGCCGCGCGGGCTCGGGGCCCAATTCGGTCGGAGCGCCGGGTCGGCGCCGATTGGCGTCGACGAACGCGCGCACGCGGCCGACGATCGCGCGCTTGACCTCCTCACGGGGGCTTTCACGCTCGCCGACGGGGTCGAGCGGAGCGAAGACGAAATCCTCGTCGTTGGCTTGGCTCGCGCCGCGCTCGCGCCAGTAATCGTCGTGGTCGGAGAAATTCCGCACGATGCTTCGCTTGTACTTGTAATGGTAGAGGCGCTTGCGGTCGGAGACCGCCCGGACGCGCAGCTCGAGCTCCGCAGCGAGCGCGCGGGCGGCCAGCAGCGTCGCGTCCTTCGGCCGCACGCCGTGGAGGAGGCGGGTCGCCTCGACGATCTGTCGTTTGTTGCCGAGCGGCGGCCCCTGCAGGCCGCCGATCAGGAGCGCCATGGCGCCTTCCCGCTCGGCGAAGAGAAACGAGAGGCGGCTGAGCGCAACGTCTTGGTCTTTCGCGCGGATGCTGACGACGAGTTCGCCCTCGCGGTCGGTGAGGGTGGTTGCCGCCGGGCGAAGCTCGAGCGCGAACCGCGAACCTTTGCGCCCGCCGAGCGTCGCAACCTCGAGGCCCTGGCGATCGAACAGCGTCGTCACCAGGCTCCGTGAAAACGCGCGTGCGAGGAAGCGATAATGCCCTTTGACGAGGCGCGTCCTGCCGAGCGAGCTGAGATCGTAATAGAGGTACCTGCGCAGCGGCTTGATCAACATCTCCATGGTCGGGGGAGACGCGCCGACGCTCCGATGCAGCCTAAACAAGAACGGCCACCAGATTGTGGTCGAGACGGGCGAGCGCAGCGCGCGTAGGAGCAACCGGTGCATTGTCTCAATACTCGCAAACAGTACGCGCGCAGAACCGCCGCCAATGTGGTTCGAACTGCATGGCGAAATCGTTAAATCCGTGCACCCACCCTGTAAAGTTGATTCTTCGAAACGTTGTCGGCGCGCTTCCGTCCGCTCTCGACGACGGCCGCCAACGCGATCAGTTCCGAAAACTTGAAAGAAACGCGGCCTGTCGATGCCGCCGTCAGGCCGAAGCATTCGGTCCGCGACGCTCCGGCGGTCGCCGCTCGGCCCAAACCGAATGCGCCCCGCCGCTCGGGCTCAGCCGCCCGGACAATCCTTCAACGCGCGGTCGATCGCCTGGGCGAAGCCGCTGAGCGAATAGGTGTCGGTGGTCAGATTGCCCTTCTTGGACGTCGCCTTGACGACCAGCGCCTTGCCTTTGCGCATTTCGGCGACCAGCGCGCTTTCTTGGGCGGCGTTCTTCACCCACAGGTTGGCGCCTTTGGGCAGCAGATCGAAGCTCGAATCGCCGATCACGGCAGTCGGCGCGACCAGTTCGTTCTTTTTCTTGTCCTTTTTCTTGTCCTTGCTGTCGCCGCTGTCGTCGGCGCTCGGCGCGCCGACGTCGAAGCCCATGATCAGCGACACTTCGTTGTGAACGCCTTCGCTCGGCCGCTCGGAGATGAAGGCGTAGCCGGGGTCGCGCTTGAGGTCTTCAGGGTCGCGCGACTTGGGCTGGGCGAGGGTGTAGCAGACCTTGTTCTTGCCCGACTGGCTATGGAAGACGCTCCAGTCGCCGTAGGAGCCGACCAGCTCCGGCTTGGCGGCGGGCGCTTCGGTCTTCGACTTGTCGGCGGGCTTGGTTTCGGCCAGGGCGGCGCCGGCGGCGAAGACAAGCGAAGCGCTGAGCGCGAGGGCGGCCGCACGGGCGGCGAGGGGCGCGGCAAATGGCATGGAAAAGCAGTCCTTCGTCACTCTTGGCGGCGATTCGCCTCGCCGGGCGGGGCTCATTGCGCCGCGATCTCGGCAAAATTCGGATCCGCCGGCGTTCCTTGCGCCGGATTTCTATCCTTGGCAGTGGTTAATGAAAAATGAGTAAAATTCGCGGCGATCGCCCGCCGTCGCCGGCCCGGCCAGGGCGGCGGCCGTCGCGCCAATTACACGCTTGCGGCGTATCAAGGCGCGCGATTGCGATCGGCGCGACGATTGAGGCGTCGAAAAACCGCGGCAGTTTGGCGCATCGCTGTCGCTTGCGTTTCATGTTGCAATGCAACATAAAGCGGATGGGGCGGAACGTCGAGGACAGACCCGCGAGGAACCATGGCGAGTTCGACCCATGCGGCGGTGGACGTCCGGCGATTGTGGCCGGCCGACATGCCGCTGTTTCGCGATCATCTCCTCCGCTTGGACTCGCGCAGCCGCCACGAGCGTTTCGCTGGCGGCATGTCCGACGACTTCCTCGTCCGCTACGCCCAGAATTGCTTCGGCGAGGGCGACCTGGTGTTCGGCGCCTTCGTTGACGGCGTCATGCGCGGCGCGGCCGAGCTGCGTTCGAGCGAAGCGATCTGGAGCGAGCAGGCGCCGTTCCAGCGCCATATCCACGCCGAAGCCGCCTTCAGCGTCGAGGAGCCCTATCGCCGTCGCGGAATCGGCGAATCTCTGTTCCGCCGCGTCGAGCAGGCCGCCGGCAATCACGGCGTCGAAACGATCGAGATCGTCTGCGCCCCCGACAACGTCCCGATGATGCGGCTCGCCGGCAAGTTCCAGACCCAGTTCTCGTTCGAAGAGAATCAGTTCACCGGCCGCCTCAACGCGCGCCTGCCGACCGCCTTCTCGCTGCTGCGCGAGGCGTCGCGCGACGTGATGGACATGACCGCGTCGGTGTTCGACGCACGCACCCGCGACGCCGACCTCGGCGCGGCGTGAGCCCGCGAACGCGCCGGCGCTCTAAAGCCGCCGGTCGTTCAGCATGCCCTTGACGTGGGCGATCGCCTTGGCGGGGTTGAGGCCCTTCGGGCAGGTCTTGGCGCAATTCATGATCGTGTGGCAGCGATAGAGGCGGAACGGGTCCTCGAGTTCGTCGAGCCGTTCGCCGGTCGCCTCGTCGCGCGAATCGATCAGCCAGCGATAGGCCTGCAGCAGCGCCGCGGGGCCGAGATAGCGGTCGCCGTTCCACCAGTAGCTCGGGCACGCGGTCGAGCACGAGGCGCACAGGATGCACTCGTAAAGGCCGTCGAGCTTGGCGCGGTCTTCCGGCGTTTGCCGCCATTCCTTTTCCGGCGTCGGCGTCGAGGTCTTCAGCCACGGCTCGATCAGCGCGTGCTGGGCGTAGAAGTGGGTGAGGTCGGGCACCAGGTCCTTGACCACCGCCTGGTGCGGCAGCGGATAGATCTTCACTGCGCCGTCGATGTCGTCGATCCCCTTGGTGCAGGCGAGGGTGTTGACGCCGTCGATGTTCATCGCGCACGAGCCGCACACGCCTTCGCGGCACGAGCGGCGGAAGGTCAGCGTCGAGTCGACCTTCGATTTGATCCAGATGAGCGCGTCGAGCACCATCGGCCCGCAATCGTCGCGATCGACCCAATAGACGTCGATGCGCGGGTTGGCCGCATCGTCCGGGTTCCAGCGATAGACGCGGAATTCGCTCAGGCGCTTGGCGCCCTCCGGCTTCGGCCATTGCTTGCCCGGCTGCGGGCGGGAATTCTTGGGGAGGCTGATCTCGACCATCGATTCATCCTGCCGGGCCGATCGTCCGCGCGCCCAAGCCGTCGCCGCTCGAGCGGCGTCAGGGGCCGGACGCTTTCTGGAGCATCGGCGCCGTTCCCGTCAACCGCCGCCGTCTCGGCAAAAGGGAGCACGGCCGGGCCGGCGCGCGCGCCTCACGCCGGAAGCGCCCAATTCGGCCGCACATAGGCGGCGCGGAAGCCGGCGGCGAGGATGTTGCGGCGGCTCGGCGCCGGTTCGCCCGGCTGCGCAACGGCGGCCTCGGTGACGGCGAAGCGCGCGCCGCGCCGCGCCGCGTCGGCGAGGCGGCGCGCGATCAGCGCCGACTGGCCGCCGCGTCGGCGAAACGCCGGCTTGGTCGCGCCGACGCCGAGCCAGGCGGCGTCCTCGTCGACGAACAGCGCCCCGGCGCCGGCCGGCTCGTCGTCGGCGAAGCAGACGTAACAGCTCCAGCCGGGGCGGCCGACGATCTCGCGCAGCCACGTTGTCATCGCCGTCGGCAGGCCGTAGCCGGCGACGACGGTCGCAGCGAATAGATCGCGCTGAGCGGCGCCGACTTCGTGGATCGTCAGCGTCGCTTCGACGCGCGGCGGATCGCGCGTCTCGCGCTCGAATTTGGTCCAGGCGAGCGGGTGCGGCGCCAGCCCCGCGGCGCGCGCCTGCGCTTCGAGCCGCCCCGTGTTCGGCGACGGCGGAATCTGGATGAAGAACTTGCGCTGCCCGGCGTCGCGGAAGCGCGCGGCCGCGGCGGGAATCGCGTCGGCGTCGGCGCCGTCGAGCCCGGCGCCCGACAGCCAGTTGAACTGGAAGGTCGGCGCGCGGCGCGCCATCAGCATCAGCGCCCGGCCAAGCTCGTGCGCCTCGAGCCCTACGCTGGCGGCGAAGTCGGGCGGCGCAGTGGAAGCAAGGTCGCGCCACGCCTCGCGTTCGATGCGCTCGAGCGCTTCGACGTCGCTGTCGAACAAAGACGGCCCCCGGACTCTTGCGGCCCGCGCTGACGCCGCGCGCTTGGGCCGTGAACTGTGTCGCCCGAATCTAGAGCACGTCGCTTCGCGACGAAACCGACGACGCTGTTACATGCGTCATTCCGGCGTTTGCGTGAATGACGGGGCAAGGGTCAGGGCCGCCGGCGCGCGGACGTGGGCCGGCCGTTCACGGCGGCGCCGTCTCGGCGAAATGAAGCGCGAAAAGGTCGACGCAGCCGTTACAGATGAAAACCGACGGCCCGGCGCCGAGCCGCACGGCGGGCGGCGACCTGCCGCAGAACGAGCAAGTCGGCTGGCCGGCGGGCGCGCTCGCGACGCCCTCGATCAGGAACGCGCAGCATTCGCGCATGAAGACGTACAGCGACGCCTTCATCGGCTCGCTGAGGGACTGATCGCCGTCAAACAACAGCGCCGAGCACCTGCGCAGGCAGCTTTCGTAGTCCTCAGTGGCATAGTCGATCGCCGCGCGGTCAATGGCGTCGCGCAGGGCGCCGCTTGCCTGATCGTTCATGTCGGTCCCCTACCGTTGACCCAAAATTCCAGGCGGAAAGATTGTCGGAAGGCCGGTCGACTTGCATGTTGCCAGGGCCGCCGTACAGCCCGAGGTCGATCTCCCGCTGACGAAAATGGCGTCCTGGACACATGCCCTGAACGCATCGAGACAGGTAAACCGTTGCACCATCGCGATGCGCGTCGTTGTGACGGCCGGTTTGCTAAAATCTCGCGAACCGCTCTGATTTGTGTGTGAAGGCGCGCCAGCGACAACGGAGCCACGCGCACCGACTGTAGCGCCCACGCCCGACGTTGCGTCCGCGCCAGCGGCGTCCGTGAATCGTCCGTCTTCGTCATGGTAGGGATTGAATTTTTCCATTTGGCTCGACTCTCTTTCGTCGTTGCCAATCGAGGCGGCGAGGATGCCCGCTCGCTTCAATTCAGACGTGAGGTTGCGCGCCTGATCCGAGATTGATTTCAATGCGGAGGCCTCCATTGGATCGGGAAGCCCGAGCAGCACCGCAGCGATTTGCGCGCGAGCGATCTCGCCGCGATCAAGTGCGCTAGCGATGGTAGTCAATCCGGAAAGCTTCCCGGCGAACGCAACTCGTTTGCGGTAAACCTCGCCGAGTTCTCGATCGAGGTCGGCGAGCGGTCGCGGTCGCCAGCCCGAGCGGCCGCCAGGGCTCGCTTTGCGTTCGAGCAGCGGCGTCGCGCCGACATAGAGACCGCTTTTATCGCAGCGGACGCCGTGTCCCGCTGCTTCACTCAAACGGAAATGCCGCGCGAACTGCATGGATGGCCTCTTCTTGCCTGATGCACTCATGTTATGTTCGCTATTTGTTCACGTCAAGAATTTGTCCGTTCGATCCTTGGAAACGCCTTGAGTGTCGCGCGTCACCCAACTTACGGGGCTCGCAAAGGCGCGAAGCGCGTAAATTCGCGCGCGCTGTCGCCGCGACAATTGCTTCCTGAAAACCGGAATGGTCGGTATCATAGGTTGTCGCTGTCAGAGCGGTCGCGTCGGCGGCGCGGCGGCGTTCTCGCGCGGCGAAACGAGCTCCACGCCGCGAAGCCGCTTCAATGCGTTGAAAAGACAGGAGGCGGCGAAGCGGGCGGTTTCGCGTGACTATGCAGATCAACGACTTCCGCGGGCCGAAACGAAGCCGGCCATTTCGTTTGGGTTTCGTTTCGTTTCGCTGCGGCTTCGTTCGGCTTCGCCTCGTTTCGCCAAGCGCGCGCCCGCGTGGCGCGGCACGAGTGAATTCGCGCCGTCTGCGCCTCCTCGCCCCTCAGTACACGCGCGCCTTGGGTTCGATGTAGGCGATGTCGTTCGACATCGTGAAGGCGTGCACCGGGCGGTAGTCGAGGCGGACTTCGTGCTTGTCGGCGTCGATCCACGCCAAGGTGTGCTTCATCCAGTTGGCGTCGTCGCGGGTCGGATGGTCCTCGCGCGCGTGGGCGCCGCGGCTCTCGGTGCGGTTAAGCGCGCCCTCCATCGTCACCACCGCCTGGACGATCAGGTTGTCGTATTCGAGCGTCTCGATCAGGTCGGAGTTCCACACCAGCGAGCGGTCGGTGACGCGCGCGTCGGCACCGGCGCGCCAGGCCTCGACGATCATCCGCTGGCCTTCGGCGAGCGTCTCGCCGGTGCGGAACACCGCGCAATGGCTCTGCATCACCCGCTGCATATTCAGCCGCAGCTTGGCGGTCGGCGTGTCGCCGCCGGCGTGGCGGAAGCGGTCGAGGCGGGCGAGCGCGCGGTCGGCGCTGTCCTGGGGCAGGTCGGGCTGGCTCGCGCCCGGCTTCAGCGACTCGGCGGCGCGCAGGCCGGCGGCGCGGCCGAACACGACGAGGTCGATCAGCGAATTCGAGCCGAGGCGGTTGGCGCCGTGGACCGAGACGCAGGCCGCTTCGCCCAGCGCCATCAGGCCGGGCACGATCGCGTCGGGATCGCCGTTGGCCTTGGTCAGGACTTCGCCATGATAGTTCGTCGGGATGCCGCCCATGTTGTAGTGGACGGTCGGCAGCACCGGGATCGGCTCCTTGGTCACGTCGACGCCGGAAAAGATGCGCGCGCTCTCGGAAATGCCGGGCAGCCGCTCGTGCAGCACCTTCGGGTCGAGATGGTCGAGGTGCAGATAGATGTGGTCCTTGAGCTTGCCGACGCCGCGGCCTTCGCGGATCTCGACCGTCATCGCGCGGCTGACGACGTCGCGCGAGGCGAGGTCTTTGGCGCTCGGCGCATAGCGCTCCATGAAGCGCTCGCCGGCGGAATTGACGAGATAGCCGCCTTCGCCGCGCGCGCCCTCGGTGATGAGACAGCCGGCGCCGTAGATGCCGGTCGGATGGAACTGCACGAACTCCATGTCCTGCAGCGCGACGCCGGCGCGCAGCGCCATCGCGCTGCCGTCGCCGGTGCAGGTGTGGGCCGAGGTCGCGGAGAAGAAGGCGCGGCCGTAGCCGCCGGTGGCGAGAATGGTCGTCTGACCGCGGAAGCGGTGGATGGTGCCGTCGTCCATCTTCAGGCAGACGATGCCGCGCACGCGGCCCTCGTCGTCGCGGATGAGGTCGATGGCGAAATACTCGATGAAGAATTCGCACTTCGCCTTCAGCGCCTGGCCGTAGAGCGTGTGCAGCATCGCGTGGCCGGTGCGGTCGGCGGCGGCGCAGGTGCGCTGGGCGACGCCCTTGCCGAAATCGGTGGTCATGCCGCCGAACGGGCGCTGGTAGATCTTGCCTTCCTCGGTGCGCGAGAACGGCACGCCCCAGTGGTCGAGCTCGTAGACCGCGGCGGGCGCGTTGCGACACAGGTATTCGATCGCGTCCTGGTCGCCGAGCCAGTCGGAGCCCTTGACGGTGTCGTACATGTGCCAGCGCCAGTCGTCCGGCCCCATGTTGCCGAGCGACGCGGAAATGCCGCCCTGCGCCGCGACGGTGTGCGAGCGGGTCGGGAAAACCTTGCTGACGCAGGCGGTCTTCAGGCCCGCCTGGGCGCAGCCGACGCTGGCGCGTAAGCCCGCGCCGCCGGCGCCGACGACCACCACGTCGAACGTGTGGTCGGCGATCGGATAGGCCTTGCCGCCGAGCGCGGCGGCGCCGGGGCCCTGGGAGCCGTTAGCCATCTCGGTGCAAGCCCTCTTTCGACAATGTCAGACGAAGCCGATGCGCAGCACGGCGTAGACGCAGGCGAGCGCCACGGCGCCGGCGAAGCAGACGTTGGCGACCAGCGCCCATTCGCGCGCGTGACCGTGGAGGTAGTCGAGGATGATCGAGCGCATGCCGAGGTGCATGTGGAACGTCGCCACTAGGGCGAACAGCAGCGTCAGGATGGCGGGGATCGGATGGCTGAGCTCGACGCGGACGCCGTTGTAGTCCTTGGACAGCAACGTCAGCAGCATCAGCGCGAAGCCGCTCGCCAGGACGATCAGGGCCGCCGCGCTCACCTGGGTCAGCCAAGCGTCCTGGGCGCCGCGGCGCGCCGAGCCGAGATAGCGGGCGCGGCTGAGCGCGCTGCGCAGGGACTTGTCGGATCCGCTCATCGCCGTCGCTCCCTCATTCCACCACGAGGACGATCGCCCAAACGACGAGCGTCAGCACGAGGCCGCCGATCAGCGTCGCCTGGGCGAGTTGCTCGCGCTCGGGATCGTCCATGCCGTAGCCGGCGTCCATGATCAGGTGCCTGACGCCGCCGAGCAGGTGCTGGAACAAGGCCCAGGTGAAGCCGAACAGGATCAGCCGGCCGAAGAACGACTGGATGAACCCGGAGAAGTAAGCGAAGGCCGAGGCGTCCATCGAGGCGGCGAGCAGGAACCAGACCAGCATCAGCGCGCCGACATAGAGCCCCGCGCCGGTGATGCGGTGAGCGATCGACATCGCCATCGTCAAGGTGAAGCGATAGACGCCGAGATGGGGAGACAGCGGACGGGCGGCGGGGGAAGGCGAGATCGGATCGCTCGAAGCCATCGTCGGATGTCCGGTTGCGCAGGGCCCAGCGCCTTTTAGCCGCCCGGCCGGGCCTGCGCAACGCGCCCGCCCTACGCCCTTGGTCCGATGGCGCCGGTCAGGCGAACCCAAGCGGCGCCATCTCGCGCCGGCTCGGCGGGTCGGAGCCCTTGCGGGTGCAGGTGAAAGCGGAGGCGGCGGCGGCGAAGGCGAGCCAGGCGGCGAAGCGCTCGCGGCTCGGTTCGGGCGCGCCCGCGCCCAGCGCGCCGTCGCTGTCCATCGCCGCCAGCAGCGCCGACATGAAGCTGTCGCCGGCGCCGACGGTGTCGACCACCGCCACCTTGGCCGGCGCGACGCTCAGGCGTTCGCCGTCGATAGAGGCGAAGGCGCCGCGCCCTCCCAGCGTCGCGACGCAGAATCGCGGCCCGAGCGTCGACCACAGCTTCAGCGTCTCCTCGATCGGCCGGCCGGGATACAGCCATTCGAGGTCCTCGTCGCTCGCCTTGGCGATGGTGGCGAGCGCGACCTGCCGCTCGACCAGGGCGACGACGCTGGCGCGGTCGGGCGTCACCAGCGGGCGGATGTTGGGGTCGAAACTCGTCGTCAGCGCGCCTTTGGCGCGGGCGAGCGCCGCGACCACGCGCTCGCCGTGACGCGGGTCGACGGCGGAGATCGAACCGACGTGCAGATGGCGCGCCTCGGCCGGCCAGGTCGCTGGAAACGGCCAAGCGCCGTCGAAGCTGGTGGCGTCGAGATAGAACGAATAGCGCGAGCCGGTCTTGGCGGTGCCGCGCATGACGAAGGCGAGCGTCGTCGGCCGCTTGTCGCGTTCGGCGAGGCTCAGGTCGACGCCGTCGGCGGCGAGCGCCGCGGTGAGCGACTCGCCGTTGGCGTCGGTTGAAATCCGCGAAACGAACGTCGTCGGCGCGCCGAGGCGCGCCAGCCCGATCGCGACGTTATAAGGCGAGCCGCCGCGCACCGCGTCGTAGCGGCCGTCCTCGTCGCCGACCGGAATGAGATCGATCAGCGCCTCGCCGGATACCAAAATCATTTTCGCATTGCCCCCCAGCGCTCGTCCGCCCGCTCACGCCGGCGTATAGGCGGTCTTGACCGTCGTGTAGAATTCGACCGCGTAGCGGCCCTGCTCGCGCGAGCCGAGGCTCGACGCCTTACGCCCCCCGAACGGCGCGTGGAAATCGACGCCGGCGGTCGGCAGGTTGACCATCGCCATCCCGACCTCGGCGTTGCGCTTGAAGTGCTGTGCGTATTTCAGGCTGGTGGTGACGATGCCGCCGCACAAGCCGAATTCGGTGTCGTTGGCGATCGCCAGCGCGTGCTCGTAGTCGCGCGCCGGGATCATCGCCGCGACTGGGCCGAAGATCTCCTCGCGCGCGATGCGCATCCCGTTGTCGGCGTCGACGAACAGCGCCGGCGCCATGTAGTAGCCGGGCGTGGCGCGGTTCAACCGCTCGCCGCCGAGCTTGAGCTTGGCGCCCTCGTCCTTGCCGATCTTCACATAGGCGAAGTCCTGGTCGAGCTGGGTCTGGTCGACCGCCGGGCCGAGGTCGACGCCGGCCTTGCGTGCGTCGTCGACGATGAGGGCGCGCATGCGTTCGATCATCGCCTCGGCGAAGCGACTGTAGATTCCTTCGGTGACGATCAGCCGCGACGAGGCGGTGCAGCGCTGGCCGGTGGAGAAAAAGGCGCCGTTGACCGCGCA
>Ga0181529_10006538_pt1 | contig 11823 bp, 7 predicted proteins | sample PEATcosm2014_Bin_36_FD_119763 | JGI IMG/M metagenome (GOLD analysis project Ga0181529, IMG submission 119763) | Peatland microbial communities from MTU Mesocosm Facility, Houghton, MI, USA - PEATcosm2014_Bin10_30_metaG | ecosystem: Environmental > Terrestrial > Soil > Wetlands > Peat | place... | reverse complement strand
GTTGATGGATCTGGGCTGGCGGCGGTTCGTGCCGCTGGCGCTGGCGAACATTCTGGTGACGGCAATAATTTTGTGGATGAAAAGCTAAATGATTGTTAATCGCAAACCGCTGACGTTCTGGGAGCGGCTTTATCTGCCGGCGATTGCCGGCGGACTAAAGGTCACGCTCCGTCATGCCTGGCGAACGCTGTTCCGCGGCAAGGTCGTGACGATGGAATATCCCGAACAGAAATGGGCCGTGCCGACGGATTATCGCGGCGCGCCGTATCTCGTCAAAGATCAGGAAGGCAACACGAAATGCGTTTCCTGCCAGCTTTGCGAATTCGTCTGCCCGCCGAAGGCCATCCGCATCACGCCGCCCGGAGAATCCGGCAAGCTTGCCGACCGCCCGAACGCGGAGAAAATGCCGGAGGAATTTGAAATCAATTTCCTTCGTTGCATTTATTGCGGCCTGTGCCAGGAAGTCTGTCCGGAGGAAGCGATTTTCCTGCTGAAGGACTATTCGCTCACCGGCCAGAGCCGCGAGGAAATGATTTACGGCAAGGAAAAGCTCCTTGCCCTTGGCGGCACGCACGGCGGCATCCAGAAGTGGAAACACAAGCTGGAAGAAGCGAAGGCGCAGGACAATTTTCCGGTGAAAATTTAATCAGCGATGGAAGCCATCAACAATTTGCTTGGCGGAAGCATGGTGCCGGACGTCTTGTTTTACGTCTTCGCGGCGCTGACGCTTCTGTGCGGCGTGCTCGTCGTGGCCAATCCATTCAGCCGCAGCCCGGTCACCAGCGCCATGTTTCTGGTATTAACCATCATTTCGATGGCCGGCTTGTTCGTGCTGCTGCGCGCGTTCTTCCTCGCCGCCGTCCAGATCATCGTCTATGCGGGCGCGGTCATCGTGCTGTTCCTGTTCGTCATCATGTTGCTCGATTTGAAGGAGGAACAGCGCCGCAAAATCAAAATGTTCGGTTTTGTCGGCGGGCTGGTTTCAGTTGGAGCCATCGTGGTGATTTCTTTGAAGGCGTTGGGAACGACCAATCCTGGCGCAAATCTGACCGCGCCGCAGCTCGAAGGCGGCACCAACGCGCTCGGCCAGTTGCTGTTCAAGCAATACGTGCTGCCCTTTGAAGTCGTCTCGGTGCTGCTGCTCGTGGCGATGGTCGGCGTGATTTTGTTGAGCAAAAAGGATTTGAAATAACATGCAAGTCGGACTCGAACATTATCTGGTTGTCAGCTTTCTGCTGTTCGCGCTGGGGCTGCTCGGCGTCGTCATGCGGCGCAATCTGCTGGTGATTTACATGTCGCTGGAGCTGATGCTCAACGCAGCCAACCTCGCGCTGGTTTCCTTTTCGCGGTTCAATGACAAGCTGGACGGCCAGGTGCTGGTGTTCTTCATCATCACCGTGGCGGCGGCGGAGGTGGCGGTCGGCCTGGCGCTCATCGTCGCGCTCTACCGCAAACGCCAGACCGCGCACGTCGAGGATTTGACCTCGATGAAACTCTGACGGATGAAATACGAAATTTTACCGTGGTTGATTTTGTTCCTGCCGCTGTTTTCCGCAGCGGGCATCACGCTGTTCACGTTGAAACATCGCAACGTGAGCGCGCTCCTGTCCATCGGTGCGATTGTCATCGGCTTCATCTCAACCGTCACTTTCATCGCGGCCAACGGATGGGTCACAGGCGAAACCGCCGTCAACTGGATGTCCATCGGCGGCCTGAACATTGATTTCGGCCTGAAGCTCGACCACTTGAGCGAGATGATGATGTTCGTCGTCACCGGCGTCGGCGGCGCGATTCATATTTATTCCTACGGTTACATGGACGAAGACCGGAGCAAGGCGCGCTTCTTCGCGTTCATGAGCCTGTTCACGTTCTCGATGCTCGGCATCGTGCTGGCGAATAATTTCATCGAGATGTTCATCTTCTGGGAGCTCGTCGGCGTGTCCAGCTACCTGCTCATCGGGTTCTGGTTTGAAAAACCCAGCGCGGCCGACGCGGCGAAAAAAGCCTTCTTCACCAACCGCCTCGGCGACTTTGGCTTCCTGCTGGGAATTCTGGTCGTGTGGGCGGCGCTCGGCTCGCTGAATTTCACGCAGCTTCAATCAACGCTCGTCGCCAATCCGATGGCGCTGGGAACCATTGCCACCGTCGCCGGCTTGCTGGTTTTCTGCGGCGCGATGGGCAAGTCCGCGCAATTCCCGCTGCACGTCTGGCTGCCGGACGCGATGGAAGGCCCGACACCCGTGTCCGCTTTGATCCATGCCGCGACAATGGTGGCTGCCGGTGTTTACATGCTCTGCCGCATTATATTTTTGCTCAACGCCGATGCGTTGCACGTCATCGCCTACATCGGCGGTTTCACCTCGTTGCTCGCAGCGTTGATTGCCGTCCAGCAAAACGACATCAAACGCATCATTGCCTACTCGACGCTGTCACAACTCGGCTACATGGTCATGGCCGTCGGTTTGAACGGCCCAACGCCGGCGATGTTCCATTTGACGACGCACGCGTTTTTCAAGGCGTTGCTGTTCTTGAGCGCCGGCTCGGTCATCCTCGGGATGCATCACGAGCAGGACATCTGGCAAATGGGCAATCTGCGCAAGAAAATGCCCATAACCTTCTGGACGTTCCTTGTTGGCGCGCTGGCCTTGAGCGGTGTCCCGCCATTCAGCGGTTTCTATTCCAAAGATTCCATTCTCGCACAGGCGCTAGAACAGAAAAACTACCTCCTGTTTGGGATTGCTGTTTTTGTTGCCGCGTTGACGGCGTTTTACGCTTTCCGATTGTTCTTCGTCGTTTTCTATGGCAACGAAAAATCCAAAGCCGCCTCACACGCGCACGAATCGCCGCTGGTGATGACGCTGCCGCTGCTGGTGCTGGCGCTGTTCGCAGCCATCGGCGGTTTCATTGGCATCACCAACAGCTACGGTTCGCAGTTCATTGCCGGACACGAAACGCTTTCCGTTGCGCGGCAAATCACCGAGCCGCTGAAAAACATTGGCCCGATGCTTTGCGGCCTCGCCGCTGCGGCAATTGGTATCTTCGTAGCTTTCTCGCTTTACAAAAATTCCGCGACCGACCCGCTGCCCGCCAAACTCGGCGGCCTGGCGACGGCGATGAAGAACAAGTTCTACTTCGACGAACTTTACGAAGCCACCTTCATCCGCGCGCATGATTTCATCGCCACGGTGATGGATGTGATTGACCGCTGGTTTGTGGAAGGCTTTTGCATCGGGCTGGTTCGCGGCGGCACGGATTTCACCGGCCGCGCGCTGCGTCTCGTGCAAACCGGCAACCTCCAGACCTACGCCTTCCTGTTCGTGCTCGGCGTGGCGGTGGTGCTGTATCTGGTTTTGGGAAAATAAAATGTCCATTCTGACTTACATCGCAGGTTGGCCGCTGGTGGCGGCGCTGGTGCTGATGCTTGTGCCGCGGAATTACCGCGTCATCATCCGCGCCATCGCAGTGCTGGCCACGCTCATCTCCGCAGTGCTCGCGGTAAAGATGTTTGCGCAATTTGTTCCCGGCGCGAACGGCTACCAGTTCGAACAGCAAATCCCGTGGGTCGAATCGCTTGGCATCAGCTACCACGTCGGCGTGGACGGCTTGAACGTCGGTCTGATTTTGATGGGCGCGATCGTCGCCTTCGCTGCCACGCTTTGTTCGTGGGAAATCCAGACGCGCGAAAAGGAGTTTTACATCCTGCTGCTGGTGATGAGTGGCGGCATCCTCGGCGCATTCGCGTCGCTGGATTTGTTCTTCTTTTATTTCCTGCACGAACTCGCGCTGGTGCCGACATTCATCATGATCGGCGTCTGGGGGCGCGGCGAACGGAAGAATTACGCCACATTCCAGATCACTTTGTATTTGAACATCGGCGCGCTCATCGCGCTTATCGGCCTCATCGCGCTTTACCTGCAATCGGGCGCGAACACGTTCGACATCCCGAAGATCATCGAACACGTCAAGGCGAATCCACTGGCGGTGAATGCGCAGAATTTCATTTTCCCCCTGCTCTTGTTCGGCTTCGGCATTCTGGTTTCGCTCTGGCCGTTCCATTCGTGGGCACCGCTGGGTTACGCTGCTGCGCCGTCGCCGACAGCGATGCTGCACGCCGGCGTGCTGAAAAAGTTCGGCCTTTACGGTTTGATTCGCATCGCGCTGCCGTTGATGCCGCAGGCCGCCCACCACTGGATGAATTTTCTCGCGTGGCTCTGCCTCGGCAACATCCTTTACGTCGGATGGGTGGCGATGAAGCAAAAAGATCTGAACCTGCTCATCGGCAATTCGAGCGTGGCGCACATGGGCTTCATTTTCCTCGGCATCGCCAGCCTGAACCTCATCGGCGTGACCGGCGCGGTGCTCATCATGATTGCGCACGGATTCCTCGCGGCGCTGACGTTCGCGTTGAGCGGTTACATTTACCAAAAGACCGGCACGCTGGAGATGATCAAGCTCGGCGGACTTTGCCGTCAATTGCCGTTCATCGGCACGGCGTTGCTGATGGCGGCGATGGCTGGCTGCGGCCTGCCGGGCTTTGCAAATTTTGTCGGCGAAGTCACGGTGTTCTTCGGCGCGTGGAAAGTTTTTCCGACAGTGACAACATTTGCGCTTTGGGGCGCGTTGATGATTGGCGCGCTCTACATGCTCCGCGCCGTGCGCAACATTTTACACGGCCCGCTGCCGGAACAATGGAACTCAATTCCTGACGCATCGAATGTCTGGCGCAAACTGCCTTACGCGCTGTTGCTGGCGAGCCTGTTCGTCTTCGGCGTCTGGCCGCGTCTGCTCACGGAAAAAATCACGCCGGATGCGCAAAAGATCGTGGCGATGGCGAATGGTAGCGCAGCCGTCCCGGCTGCCGTCGTTGGCGTCGCGCCAACGACTCTTTTGGCCGGCGCGACGCCAGCCAATGCACGCGAGACGCGTGCGCTCCCCGAAATCTCAAATCCGCAATCCTCAACCCGCAATTGATGAACGCCTCCTCCATCACGCTTGAAATCTGCGTAATCGCCCTCGGCGTTGTGCTGATGCTGGCGGATTTCTGGATGCCCGCCGAGCGGAAAAAGTTCGCGGCTTACGCGGCGATCGCGGCGCTGGGCGGACTTTTGCTCATCAGCCTGAGCGGCGACGGCATTTGCAGCGTGTTCGGCACGGCATTCAACGGCGCGTTCATCGAGGATGGGCTTGCGCTGTTTTTCAAGCGCTTCTTCATCGTCGCCGCGATTCTGGTGTTGTTCATGGCGGCGGAATTTTCCGACCGCATTGCCGCCGGCATTTCCGAATACTATTCACTCATCGTGTTCGCGCTGGCGGGAATGCTGTTCGCCGCGTCGGCCAATGACTTCGCGATGCTGTTCGTCTCCATCGAACTCATCACCATCACGTTTTACGTCCTCGTCAGTTTTCAGCGCAGCAAAATCGCCTCGCTCGAAGCGGGCGTGAAATACCTAATTCTCGGCGCGTTATCGTCGTCGTTCCTCGTGTTCGGCATCGCGCTGATCTGGGGAACGACCGGGAAGCTGAACTTCACCGACCTCGCGGCGATCGCGGCACAGTTTGAAACCAACAAACTTTTCCTGCTCGGCATCCTGTTCGTGATGGTTGGACTCGGATTCAAAATCGCCGCGTTCCCATTCCAGATTTGGGCCCCAGACGTTTATCAAGGCGCGCCAACGCCGACGACCGCGTTTCTGGCCGTCGGGTCCAAGGCCGCCGGATTTGTTTTACTGCTGCGCGTATTGTTCGCCGCCGTTCCAGCCGTAACGGCACATTGGGCAAATTTGCTCATTGTCATTTCCGGCATCACGATTCTTTACGGAAATCTGTGCGCGATTCCGCAGCGCAATCTGAAGCGGCTGCTCGGTTATTCGAGCATCGCTCATGCGGGCTATCTGCTGCTGGGCGTGGCGGCGGTGAGCGCGAGCGGGCAGGCGGCGGTGATGTATTACCTCGCCGGCTATTTGTTCACCGTGCTGGCGGCGTTCACCGTCATCTGCCTCGTGATGCGGCAGACGGGCGCGGAAGACATCTCCGCGCTGGCAGGCTTGAACCAGCGCTCGCCGTTGCTGGCTGCGACGATGACGCTGGCAATGGCGTCGCTGGCGGGCATCCCGCCGCTGGCGGGATTCTTCGGGAAATTTCTGCTGCTGAAATCCGTGATTGCAGCCGCCCAAGCCACGCACAATCACGGCTATTATTGCCTCGCGTTCACGGCGTTGGCGGGCGTGGTGATTTCGCTCTACTACTATTTCGGCGTCATCCGTGCGATTTACTGGAGCAAGGAAACGCCGGACCTGTCGCCGATATCGCTTTCGTCCCCGGCCAAACTGACCGTTTGGATTTGCATCGCAGGCATCTTCTGGATCGGTTTGTTTCCGAACACGGTCTTGAATCTCGCCAACGAGGCCGCGGGTGTTTTCGCCAGATAATCTTCAACATCACGGCAGTTGTAGCTGGAAGAAACTCTGCGATTGGCCTGAACCGGACTGGTTGGTGATGGTAATATTGAATCCCCCATTCGCATCGAATTGATTGGTCGCAATACGCGCCCAGTTGCTCAACGACTGTGCGATGTTGGTTGTCGCGAGCACATAATAATTACCGAAGGGCGTGCCGTTGCTGCCATTAAACACAAAGTTGCCGCCGGAACTCTTGATGTTGTTGAACTGTGGCATCGCGACGTCGAGATTCACCTGGCCGGGAATCGAGGTATCTATCGTATAGGTGTAGCTTGCGAGGGTCGCCCCAATGGTCAGGGTGCCGATGCTCAACGTGCCGCCGTAGGTGAACAGCGTGTAGGTGCCGGGGCCGAAGCCGCCCGCGTCGCTGATGTTGAGCGTGCCGCCCAGCGTGAGATCGCCGGTGACGGAAACCTGGTCGCTGTTCGTGCCAAGCTGGAATTGCAGCACGCTGGCATTGTTCAGGCCGAGGTCGTTGGTGATGGTCAGGGTGCCGGAGCCGTTGCTGCCGGGTGCGAGTGTGGCTCCGGCGGCAAATGAGACCTGCCCGCCTATTACGCCGTTTCCACCGAGCGTTCCGCCGGGGTTGATGCTGACCGGGCCGGAACCGGTGCCGTTGCCGGCGCTGTTAATGATGAGCGAGCCGCCATTGACGGTGGTGCCGCCACTGAAAGTGTTGTTGCCCGTCAACGTCAGCGAGCCGGGGCCGTTGAAAACAAGGGCGGTTGCCGCAGCTCCGCCGTCGGAAATGGTGCCGTTGAAAACGCCGTTCGTATTGACACCACCGATCACAAAGGTCGTGAGGCTGGCCGTGGCCGTGGTCGCGCCGGAAAGTCCCGCACCCGGGCCGCCGAACACCGCGCCGAGATAAATCGTCGAGCCGCCGTTCTTGTTGTAAAGGCCGCCGGTGCCGCCGAAATTCCACATGGCGTTGGAACTGCCGAAGCTGACAGTGTCCAATTCCCGAATCCAGTTGCCGGTCAGAAAATTGAGCGTTCCGCTGAACCCGTTCCAGTTGCCACCCGGGGAAAAAACGCCGTCGCCGCCGATGTTGAGATTCAACACGCCGGATCCTTGCAGGTTGAATCCGGAGTAGGGCTGGCCAGAGGTTTGCAGCGTGTTCGTGCCTATGGAGGAGACGGTTGTGCCCGTGCCGATGCCATTGAGATACAACGTTCCGCCGTTCAAGGTGATGGGGCCGACGCCTCCGGCGTAAAAGCTGGTGGCGAATTGCAGCGTGCCGCCGTTTACCAGCGTGCCGCCGCTGAAACTGTTGCTGGAATTCAATATGAGCATGCCGGGACCGCTTTTGGTGAGGCTCGTGATGCCGGCCAGCACGCCGCCGCCGATGGTGTAGTTGAGCGCGTTGTTGGTGACCAGCACCGCCGCCGGCTGCACCGTGCCGACGATGTTGACGTTGCCATTGGTGGAAGTGTCATCAAACTGCGCCTGATCGAGATTGTAAAATTTGTCGGCGGCGGCGGCGTTCAACCAGTTGATCGTGGTGTTGTCCCAGTTGTTGCCGTTCGTGCCCTGCCACGCCAGCGAACCGGCGCTGCCGGTGACCGTGAGCCGGACATAGGACGGGTTGCTGCCGGGGGCGGCGCTGAACAGGTTGAAAGTCTGGCGGGTGTTGGCGGGAAGGTTTTGAGTGACGCCGCTCCACGCGGTTGAGGTCGTTGCGCCGTCAATCAAGTCGTAAGTCCCCGCGCCATAAACGCCGTTGATGGGGTAGAAAATATAGTTGTTCACGCCGCTCATCACCAGCGAGCCGCCTTGCATCACAATCTTGTCGTTCGCCCCATTGGTCGAGCTGGACAGATCAAAGAATAAATTGGGCGAAGCCAGGGTCAGGTTGTTGCTGATCGTGAGCGTGCCGGCTTGGCCGTTCAAGACGCCGGGCAGCACGTTTCCGCCGGCCTGGACGGTCACGCCGCCGCCCAAAAACCCGGTGCCGCGAAGGTCCGCGCCGCCCGCCACCGTCACCGGGCTGCTGCTGAAACTGCCGGTGACCCGGAGTGAACCGGCACTCACGGTGGTCATGCCCGTGTGGGTGCTGGCACCGCTCAAGGTCAACGTGCCAGTGCCGGCTTTGACGAGATTGATGGTGTTTTGAAACTGGCCGGCAAACGTGGTGTCGAGGTTGAGCGAGCCGATGTTCAAGGTGGGCGCGCCGGCATAGCTCAAATAAAGCGCCGTGCCCGTGTTGGTGCCGGACAACGCGCCAAAGTAGAAGGTGTTGCCGCTGGAGTTGTCATAAAAACCCAGCGAGACGGGCGAATTCATCACGGTCACGGCATTGGGAAACCCTACAAAATATCCGCCGTTGGCCCGCCCGCGCATCGAGCCAGTTCCGAGAAAATTCACCGTGCCCGTGAAGGCGCCGGCATTGCCATTGAGATCGTCGCGCGCCGCAGTGCTCTGCGCGATGATGTTCAAAGTGCCGTTGCCGCTGATGTTGCCGGACAGCGCGATGCGGTTGCCCAGACTGATGCTGGCCGTTCCGTTGTCGGAGACCACGATGGGATTGGGAAAACCCGGCTGCGTGCCGGACGCCCAGTTGTTGATGAGCGAACCGTTCTGGAAAATTATGCTCCCGGTGCCAATCGTGCCGCCATTGTTCATCTGGATCGTGCCGCTGTTTAAATTCACGTTGCCGGTAAAATTGTTGGCGTTGTTGACGAACAAATTGTCCGGGCCAGACTTGGTGAGCGAGGCCGTGCCGCTGATGCCGCCCGCGCCGACTATCGTGTAATCTTGACTGGCATTGAAAACCACACTCCCGGGCGCGACCGGGCCGGTGATGTTAATTGCCGGACTGACGGAGCCGGTGTCGTCAAAGGTCACGTTGTCGCTGGTGTTGAAGGTGACGGGGTCGTTGCCGTTGAACCAGTCGGCGGTGTTCGTGGTGTCCCAAATGTTGTTCACGCCATCGCCCGCCCAGACCAGATTTTTCGGAATATAAACAATCGAAACCAGCAGCCCCATCGTGTTCGTCATCTCGCTGCCGTCGGGATTTGACACCGCGAAATCAAAACTGGCCAGTCCGGTAAAACCAGCTTTCGGAACGAAGTGCGCGAAATGCGCATTCGTCAGCGTGACGGTGCCGTTGGTGGCGTTGGCAAAAGTGTAGGTCGCGCCGTTGGTGAATCCGAGCGTGTAGGGCCACAGGTCAATGTCTGTGGCATTGGTCTGCACGAAGGTGTGCGGCGCGGCCATCCAGTTCAAATAATGCTCCAACAGCGTATAGCCATCGGCGGCGACGGTGTTGTTGTCCGCGACGAGCGGATTGGAACCGGTGGCGGCTTCCCAGATGTCGGGCATTCCGTCTTTATCCGAATCCGTCAGCGCCGTGCCGCCATCTATCGTGCCGTAACCGTTGTTTTCCAAACCAGTCTGGCTGGGGCTGGTGATGATGGCTCCCGCCGTGCCCAGCGACATCACCTGACTGACGACCAGCGCATCCAACGGATCGCGTGGAAGCGAGCCCGCATTGGAAACATCCACCCGATAAGCGGCCACGGTGGAATAAGCCGGGATGGTGGGCGTGACCGGCGACCAGGGCGAAGCCAGAATGTTGCCGGTGCGACCGTTGTTATCCGGACTCGGTGTTGTCGCGCTGCCGCCCAGCAAACCGTTTCGGTCGCTGTCGCGGAGATTGCCGGTGAAATACAAATTTTGCGGGTAGCCGTTCATCTGGAAAAAATCATCCTGCGGGGCCGTCGAAGACGGGCCGGTGATGAAGTAATTATTGATGATGTCATGGTTGCGCGCCGCGCCGGTGTCGCCGGTGGTGTAGGCCGCCTGATAATTATAAACGACGTTGTTGATGAATATCGTGTCCGCCTTGCACAACGGCTGGCGGTTGTGGGCATTGACCCAGAGGTTGCCATACCAGGTGAGATTGTAGCCCTCGACGTGCGCGCCAAACTGCTGGTTGATGGGATCGGCGATGATGGAATTCTGCACCGTGACGGCCGAGGTGTGGACGGCATCAATGCTGTCCCACTGCCCAAATTCAACCGAGATGTGGTCGAAGATCATGTTGTTGGCCGTGCCGCTGGACGCGCCGATGTTCACGGCGCTGGAACCGGTGGCGCTGCCGCCCTGCCGGAAGCGGAAAAAGCGGCAGATGATGTTGTTCCGTCCGTAGAACGAAACCTCGTTGTTCATCACGCCAATGCCGCCGCCCGGCGCCGTCTGCCCGGCGATGGTCAGGCCGCTGCTGGCAATCACGGCAGAGTTGAGATTGATATAACCGCCCACGTCAAAAACGATGGTGCGGTTGGCCCCGCTGACTGCATCGCGAAACGAACCCAGCCCGCTGTCGGCCAGAGTGGTGACGTGATACACCGTGCCGCCGCGGCCGCCCGTCGCGTATTGGCCGTAACCTTGCGCGCCGGGAAAGGCCAGTTGTTGTGCCTGCACGCATTTGGCTGGCAGCAACGCCAGCAGAAACAAGACACCAACCAGCCGAAGACAAAAATGGATTGCGCTGTTGGATCCAACGGAATTCATGCGGATATTCTACCCCGACAGATGGCTTCTGTCACCCCGGCTTCGCCCCATCAGGCTTGAAACACGTGACGCCGGCAATGACGGAAGGCTAAACCGTCCTCATCTGCACGGCGTCCACGATTTCAGTGCCGACGGAAATCGCGCCGATGATGACGACTGTCTCGCCTTTGTTCAACCGGCCTTGCGCCGTCAGGTTTTTTAAAGTCGTTTCGATTGTGTTCTGCGGATCAATGAAATCAAACTCCGTAACGAAGGGCGTGACGCCCCAGCTTAAAGTCAGCAGTCGCGCCGTTTTTTCGTTGTCACACAGCGCAAAAACCGGCGAGTAGCGCGGGCGCATCCACGAGGCGTAGGTGGCCATGTGGCCGTGCCGCGTGAAGACGAGCAGCGCCGCCGCCTTCAGTTCGTTGGCCATCACGACGGCGCTCTTCACGAGCTTCTGCTGCGCGCTGGTCAGTTCCGCCGCGTCATGAAATTGCGCGCTGCCGCTGCGTTCGATGCGCGTGGCGATCTTGTCAAACACCTCGACGCACTTGAGCGGATATTTGCCGACGGTCGTCTCGCCGCTCAACATGATGGCATCCGTCTCCTCGTAAATCGCGTTCGCCACGTCCGTCACCTCGGCGCGCGTCGGCATGGGCGACTCGATCATGCTCTCCAGCATGTGTGTGGCGACGATGACCGGTTTGCCGTGTTTCAAACACGTCTTGACGATGCGCCGTTGCACGATGGGCAGCTCCTCGTAGGGAATCTCAATTCCCAAATCGCCGCGCGCGACCATCACGGCGTCGGCTTCGCGCACGATGGATTCCAGATTCGCCACCGCCTGCTGGTCCTCAATCTTGGC
>Ga0181529_10006537_pt1 | contig 11824 bp, 15 predicted proteins | sample PEATcosm2014_Bin_36_FD_119763 | JGI IMG/M metagenome (GOLD analysis project Ga0181529, IMG submission 119763) | Peatland microbial communities from MTU Mesocosm Facility, Houghton, MI, USA - PEATcosm2014_Bin10_30_metaG | ecosystem: Environmental > Terrestrial > Soil > Wetlands > Peat | place... | reverse complement strand
AGCCGGTCGTAAATCGCCGTCTTCGCGGCATCCACGCCGATCATGAAGAACGGCGTCTGGTTCTTTCGGCTCGGCTTGCGCGGCCAAATCGGCGATTCGCCGGCGCGCCCTTTGGTGGCATATACACGCCGGTTGTAACGGTCGCGCGTGAATCGCAGCACAGTAGCATCCTTGAACCCGCAGTCGATGCACGTTGCGACGATCCGCATCGCGAGGCCCGAGGCATGCAGGTACTCGGAGAGCAGCAGGCCCTCCAAGTGCTCCCACACCTCGTTGCGCGTAACATCGCCGGGGATCACGTGATAGGCAAGCGACCACGATTCCTCATCGCGTCCCCACCCGGCGATCTCCAGCTCGAGCCGGTCGGCCTGCACGTCCACGCCGGCCGTGATCAGTGCGACGCCATTGGGCACTTCCGCTTCGAACGGTTCGCAGCGGTTCCACAACGCATGCGCATCGGTCGGCACCTCGTGAGTCTCTTCCCATAACTCCGCGAGTACCGTGTTCAGAAACGCCTTGAGCGTCTCCGGCGACTTCTTGGCGGCCAGGAACTCCACGGCGACCTCGCCCCACGACTTCTTGGGCGAGATCAACTGCGAGACGCGGAATCCCGGAATCGGCGAGGACGGATTCGCCGCGCGGTACTCGCCGCGCTCCACCATCTCGGCCTTCTGGTGGTGAGGAATCAGTTCGCGGCACCCGGCGCACCGGTACATAGCGTCTTCGGATTTCCCCTCCGGCCACACCACGCCCGGCCCCGTGCCATCGCCAAACACCAGCACTTGGAAGTGCCCGCACCGCGGACAGGGCACGAAGTAATCGCGCTGGTCGCTTTCCCGCCACGCCAGCTCGATGCGGCTGATGCCCTTGATCGTCGGCGTGGATGCCATGACGATCTTCTTGTTGTGGGCGAACTCCGCGGTGCGCTGGATGGCCAGCGACACCGGGTCGCCCTCGGTGCCCGCGCTCGCCGGATACCGATCCACCTCATCCAGCAGTGCGTACCGGATCGGCCGCATGGCCAGCCCCGAGGGTGAGATCGCCCCGGTCAGCGTGATGTGCCCGGCGCCATTGGCGAGAACCTTGTGCAGCGTGGTGTTGCTCGAATCGCGCGACTTGACGGGCGCGATCTTCCCGCGGAGCGCCGGTGTGGCGCGGAACATGGGCGCCACGCGGTCCTTCGACAGCGCCTTGGCGTCCTCGGTGCGCGGTTCGACCACCAGCACCGGGCCAGGATCCACATCGGCGATGAAACCGATGAAGTTGAGCAGCGTCTCCGTCTTGAGGATTTGGGCTCCCGATAGCACCACCACTTGGCGGCAGGGATGGCTCGGGCTGAGCACGTCCATCGGCTCGCGCTGGTAAGGCCGCGTGCGCCACTGGCCGCGCTCGGCCGCCGCGGCGCCGGTGAGCACACGGTTCTCGTCGGCCCACTGCGAAACCGTGATGTCACGCGGCGGCAGCATGGCCGCGGCGCCTACTTCGTGGATGGAGAACGGCTGCATTCCTGGATCAACCTGCGATGGGAACCTGTCTACGTTCAGGGGCCGGTACAATGAAACTACATGAGCCGGGCAGAGGAAATCCAGCGCGCCATTCACGAACTAAGCCGCGACGACCAGGAACGCTGGGACGCGGAACTGGATCGCGACGCAAGCAGCGGCAAACTCGACTTCCTGATTGCGGAAGCGCAGGAAGACCGCGAGCAAGGGCGGCTTAAGAACTGGCCAGATCCGGAATGAAGTCCCAGGCGAGTCCTGGGAACCCGGCCTACAGGCCCGCGTCCGCAACGGCCTTGCTCACTTTCCGCAGCAGAGTCGAAACCTCGGCCACCAGCATGCGGTGAATCGCCTTCTCTTCATCTACGGCCGCCAGCATCGGGGCCAGGCGATCGGGCATCGCCATGAGACCGTCCTTGACGATTGCGGAGAACGTCGCAGCATACTCCGACGCGCGCAACGCCTGGATCAGCTTCCCCGCGCGCTCCTCGTATTCCAGTTGCGAGACTTTCGCTTTGAACGTCTCGTTGACGGCACGCGCGCGAAGGTACGCCGCAACCGGATCACTCGATACCTCACCTGACTGCGGAATGACGGGTGGCTGCGGCGAAGGCTTCGGCTGCGCGGAGCTGCCGCGCGATGGCTCCGGCGCGGTTGACTTCCGGTTGATGGTTTGCCCTGCAAACGTGTTCTTGGCCCATTCCTGGTTGGCGCGTTCTGGATCGATGCTGCCGTCCGCCAGCGTTGTGATTCGCTTGCTGGCGATGGCCTTCTGCACGGCGGGCAGACTGCATCCACGCATCCGCGCGTAAGCCCGAAGAGAAATTCCCATCATCGCCATAAGTTCGCCTCCCGTTCGGCGCACTCACCATTTCTGCGCCGAACGCAAAGATACTGCTTGAGGTTCCGGGCGACCTGAGTGATGAATCGAGGTGCCGCCACACGGCGGCTGGTAGGGGTTGCCCGCCTGCGCCGCCCCGCAAACGAGCAGTAAAAAGGAAATCACCATGCAACTATTCGCCATCGACGCATTATGCGGTGCACCGCATAATGCGTCTAATGCGGAGTCCATTTTTATGCGGACTCCGCATTCTACGGAGGCCACCCGCCTTTTATCTTGAGATTGTTGCACCCCGCATAACAGTCGCGGCCTTCAGAGACGCGATCAGTTTATCCGTCGCCTTGAATCGGCCGGTCCGTAGCCTTGGTGCGATCACAGATTCAAGAGCTTCGAGCTTTACGGAGGGGTCGGCGCGAGTGTAAATCTCTGTCGTTTGCATGCTGGAATGGCCGAGCCAGAGAGAAGCCTTCCTGAGATCCTTGGTGGCCTGCAAGATGGTTAGGGCGCAGGTGTGCCTTAGGACATGCGGTGAAACTCGCTTGGCTGAAAGCGAGGGGCAATGCTTTGCCGCCGTCTGGACGTGCTTTCTCAGGATGTATTCGAAACCGGCGCGAGTCATGGCATCATTGCGAGCATTGGGGAATAGTTCTGGAACCCGGACTTCGCCGCGGACAGACAGCCATGCACGAACCGCGGATGCCGTTTCTTTCCACAGCGGCAAGCAACGCTCTTTTCGGCCTTTGCCGTGAATCAGAACGCTGGCTTGCGGTTGCAGCATCACATCTTCGATCCGGAGGCCCACCAGTTCAGAGACGCGCAGTCCGCCCGCGAAGCAAAGATGTAGCATCGCCCTGTCACGGATGCCATCTCGGACAGTTGGGTCAGGGGCATCCAGGATGGACTGCATTTCCTGGGGCGTGAGGTGCCTGACAAGCCGGGTATCCGTCTTCTTCGAGGGGATGGCCAGAATGCGTTGGATCTGTTCCAGTACCGACGGCGCACGATACTCCATGTAGCGCATGAAGGATTTGATGGCCGCGAGCCGGATGTTTCTGGAACTGGGTCCATTGCCACGAGATGTCTCCAGATGATTCAGAAAGTTCAGGATTAGCGGGGCGTCCAGTTGCTCCAGCTGCAATTGCGAGGGCGGAACCTTGATGCAACCGCTGGCATATTCAAACAGAAGCCGAAAGGCGTGAGCATAGGAGTCGCAGGTGTTGGGGCTGGCGCGCCGTTCAATGGGCAAACGCTGCTGGAGAAAAGCCGTGATGTGCGGGGCGAGGAGAATCATGGCCGACCTCCATAGAAGAATTCTTGACCCGAATCGGCGATATTCCTCATCAAATTCGGTGTCGCCTCCAAATACCAGTAGGTACTGGCGACGCTGCTATGGCCGAGGTATGTCGACAAGGCCAACATGTGCTTTGTGATTTGATCGCGGCTATCAGGACAGGTTTCCAGCGCCCTTACTGCGAATGAGTGGCGCAAGGAATGGATGGTAGGGCGTGGAAGATTAGGTCCCCGAGGAATGCCGATCTTTTCAAGTGTGTTGCGGAAGGCGATTTGGGTGTCGTTCGGGCGCAGTGGGCGTCTCCGCAAGGAAACGAACACGTGATTATCCAATGGAGCATAGGCGCGCCTCCGCGGGAGGTACCGCTCCAGTCCATCCTGCGTAGTCTCGTGAAGGGGAACAAGACGGCTTTTGTGAAACTTTGAACAGCGAATAACCAGGCCGTCTGCGGTAATGTCCTGGAAACAGAGCCGGATTGCTTCCGACACGCGAAGCCCGGTACACGCCAGCAGGGCGAAAAACGTGCTGTAGGTATACCCACGAAAGGCATTTCGCCGATCCAATTCGGATGCGGCTTGGACGAGACGCCGGATGTCGTCCATGGAGAAAATGTAGGGGATGGGCCGCGGCCGGTTGTCACTACCGAAGGCCACGGGCGGAATCTCATGTCGTTGGTCTTCCGCACGAATGTACCGCGCAAATCGGATCACCTGACCAAGCCGGCAAGCTCGTTGCGCCAGCGATGGCGCCGATCCAGCCCACTCGATGGCGACTTCAGCGGAGACGTGGTTCTTGCCCGCCGCATCGGAGAAGGCTGCAAAGCTCCGCAACATGCTGCCTTGGGATTTTAATTCGAATCCCGTGACCCGCCGCACAGCCAAATACGATTCCACGGTCTGGGTCAGCATGATTTCACCTCCGGCCAGGGCTGCGCAATTTGTCGCAAGGTCACAACATCGACCTTGGCGTAGATCTCCGTGGTCGTGATGGAACGGTGCCGGAGAACACCAGCAATCTCCTGCAGCGAGGAACCTTGCCGGAGCATAGAGCTTGCCACGGAATGACGTAGGACGTGGGCCGCACCACGGCTTGGGCAAGTAACTCCCGCTCGGCGCATCGCCTGGGCGACGATAATCGAGATCGCAGCGTGACCCGCGAGGGCACGAAAGGGCGCGTACATGCGGATAAACAGTGTGTCGGCGGCAGTCTGAGGACGACCGTCTTGAATATAGGTGACGATCGCATCGCCAATCTCCTGAGTCAGTGGCAAGAGTGTCTGACGTCGGCCCTTCCCTGAAACGTGGATGGCGGCTTCCTTCCAGTCGAGGTCGCCCAGTCGAAGCCGAACGACGTCGCCCGCACGGAGGCCCAGGCGTGCGATCAGAAGGAGAATCGCACGGTCCCTCCTGCCAATCGGCGTGGCAGGGTTACACGAAGTAATGACCCGCTCGACTTCATCGGGCTGCAAATATCGTGGCAAGGACGAAAGACGCCAATGCGCGAGAACGGGGATTGATGCATCCAGCCCGACGGCGCACCTGCCGTCGGCAACCAGGAAACGCAGAAACATCCGGATTGCCGTGGCGCACCTTTTCGCCACACCCCATCCGCCTTGCTGGCCTCTCTCCAAGACGAACTCTCGCAGACACTTCGCACCAAACTTAGCCGGGTCCTCACCCAGACTCTTCAGCAAAGCGCGAAGGTCAAGGCCGTAGTTGTAAAGGGTGGCATCGCAGGTCCCGCGTTGCTGCTGCATCCAGCGACGGAATGCAATCAATAGGACTGGATCCTCTGCGGATTCGTCGTTGATAGGAGCCGTTAGCACACCGGTGCGCCGAAGATGGCCTATAAACAAACGCACACTATTCCGTTGCCGCCGCTTGCGCGTGCGGGAACAGGGACATCGGCATCGATCCAGATGATAGGCGAACGCCTCGACAATTCGCTCGTCCACCGTTGTGATCGGCGTACCCTTTCGTCTCGTCCAATGGACAAGATGTTCGGCCGCTCGAAGATGGCCGCGAGCTGTTATCTTTGCATAGCCCGCTTGGTGCAACTCTTGCGCAAACGATTCAAACAGGCGGCCATCAGGGCCGTCGCGCAGTTCCTGAATACGTGAAGGTGACTTGAAGTAGTTTGTCAACATGACGTCCTCCTTTAGGACGCCATGATTATGCAAAGCCCCGCGCTCCCCGCGCCAGCAAATCCCACCGGAAGCGACGGAGGTGTGGCCGGTCGCTTTAGCGGTTCTCACCGCATAAAAATGGACTCCGCATTAGTCAACGACAACACCATCACAGCCTTCCCTGCCGCCGAGCAGATTCCCGAAGGCCAAGAGCACTTCGCTACCGAGAAGGAGCTTGCCAAGCTCGCAGCCAACTGGCCCGCCGACCGCCTGATCCAGATCTGGAACTCTTTCGCCGGTGTCGCCGGCTTCGGCGCCGGCCTGAGGCCGGTGAAAAAGTTCACGGACCGCAAGAGCGCCGTGGCCCGGATCTGGAAGGCCATCCAGAAACTGGATGCCCCCGCCGCACCGGAAACGGCGGCGGCCACGGAGACGGCCACCACCGCGCCCAAGGCGGCCAAGGGTGCGACGAAAAAGGCCAAGGCGACTGCAGCGGCCAGGACCAAGGGCGGCGCGCCCACGGCGCGCGAAGGCAGCAAGAAGGCCATTGTGCTGGAACTGATCCGCCGCAAGGACGGCGCGACGTTGGCCGAGATCGCCAAGGCCACCGACTGGTTGGCACACAGCATCAGGGGCTTCATCAGCGGCGTCCTCACCAAGAAAATGGGCCTCAAGATCGAGAGCATCAAGCGCGATGACGGCGAACGGCGCTACGTGCTGGCGCGGTAGCACGTCTTCCCCCAACTTCCACCGGCCTCTGCTGCAACGCCGCCGGCTTCAATCGCTGGCGGCGGTTCTGTTCCGGAGTTCGGTGGCCAGCAGCTCCACATGCTCACGCATGGCCGCCTCCCGTAGAAGACACTCCGCGCTGCGGACGTACTTGCCGTTGATTTTCTCGAAAATCCGATTTTCGTTTTCCGCCAGTTCCTTCCGCACCTCCGCCAGCAAGGCGCGGTTCTGCAATCCGACAAATGCTCCGATCAGGCCCGACACCAACCCGACTGCCGGCACCAGAACTTCCAAGAAGTGTTCGTTCACGTCTGCCCCTCCAAAATGCGCAACTCTGCGGACCAGTCCGCCAGCGCCAGGCACAGGCCCTCCACATCCGGGTGGCCGGCGCGCAACAAGGCTTCCAGTTCCGATACCTCCGCGCGGCAGCGGTCGATCTCACGCTGCCGCTGGCTGGCGCTCTCCGGCGATCTCGCGGAAGCTTCTTCCGTCACCTTCGAGAGTGGCCTCGTTGCCGGTGAAGTCCTGCCAGCGCCGGACTATGACATCGACGTACTTCGGCTCCAACTCGATCAGCCGCGCCAGGCGCCCGGCGCGCTCACTGGCGATCAGCGTCGTGCCCGACCCGCCGAACGGATCGAGCACGGTGTCCCGGCTCTTGCTGGAGTTGCGCAACGCGCGCTCCACTAGTTCCACCGGTTTCATGGTCGGATGGAGATCGTTGGCGACGGGCTTCTTGATGAACCACACGTCGCCCTGGTCCCGCGCGCCGCACCAGAAGTGGTCCGTACCTTCCTTCCACCCGTAGAGAATCGGTTCGTACTGCCGCTGGTAATCGGACCGCCCCAGCGTGAACGTGTTCTTCGCCCAGATGACGAACGTGGACCAGTGGCCGCCCGCCTCGGTGAAGGCGCGGTGCAGCGTGTGCAGTTGCGAGGACGACATGCAAATGTAAATCGCCCCTTTGGTGACCGCCAGCAGGTTGGCGCAGGCATCGCGCAGAAACTGTTCGAAGCCTTCGCCCAGATTGTCATTGGCGATCTTGCGATGGCCTTTGCCGCTGCCGCGCGGTTTGTCCTTGGTCGTCGCGCCGTAGTTCACGCCGTATGGGGGATCGCAAAAAACCATGTCGGCCAGTCCGCCGGCCATGACCTTCTCGACATCGGCCATCTGCGTAGCATCGCCGCACAACGCCCGGTGCGGCCCGAGGAGCCAAACGTCACCGGGGACGGTGACCGCAGTTTCCTGCGTCTCCGGAACAGCGTCTTCATCGGCGTTGCCGGCGGTGGCCTCTTCCGGCTCTCGCAGCAGGTTCTCCATCTCCTCGGCCGTGAAGCCGACGATGTCCAAATCGAAGCTGTCTTCCCGGAGCGATTCCAGTTCGACGCGCAACATCGCCTCGTCCCAACCGGCATTCATCGCCAGACGGTTGTCGGCCAAAACAAGAGCGCGGCGCTGTGTTTCGCTGAGATGATCGAGGACGATAACCGGAACCTCGGTCATCCCGAGCTTCCGGGCCGCAAGCAGGCGCGCGTGCCCGGCGATGATCACACCGTCCGCACCGGCGAGGATTGGATTTGTCCAGCCAAACTCGACGATGCTGGCGGCGACCTGTGCGACCTGCTCCTCCGAATGCGTCCGCGCGTTGCGGATGTATGGAATCAGGCGGCTGACAAGCCAGCGCTCCACGACGAGATCGCGCAAGACACGCTCGGGCATGATGGAAGTCTCTGGGCTCGTGGCTCGATCCTGCGCGATCTTCATGTGGATTCGGTATTACGCCACCTTGGCAAGGTGGGCGCCCAGGGCCGATGCGACGGCCTGCTGGTCGGACGCCGGAGTCTTGCCGGCGGCGAAAGCGGTTTCGATGGCCTGGATGAGCGCCACCACCTCCTGCGTCAACTGAATGCCGGAGGGAGCCAGGCTGAGAATCGTCTGAATGATCTGCAAAAAGTTCATCGTCTTTTTCCTTTCTGATCTGCAAAAGTCCGGGGCGGCACCGTGATGCGCTTTGCGTGGCCGCCCCGGTTCGGAGGAAGGGTTCCGCGCGGGGCCTTCCCGTGTGGGGAGATCTACGCAGCCGCGGGCTACGCCTGCGAAGTAGGGTCCGACGCCGTTCCGGAAGATTTCACTACCACGGGCACGAGTGCCGCGATGGTTTGCGCAATGGCGGTGGCCAGGGCGCTCGCGATCACCGGCGTCAGTGACGTGAACAGGTTGGCGACGTTGGCGGTGACGGCCTCGGCGCTCACCGCTTCGCCAGCTCCGGCGGCAGCGACGGCGCCCTTGGTGGTCTCGCTGGCGGCCGTGCCAGCGGGCGACACGGTCTGTTGGCCTTCGGTCGTGCCAACCTGGCCGGACAACACGATGCCGGCGTTGATGGCGTGATCGATGGTGGCCGCGTTCTGCGCGCGCCGGCTGGCGGTCTGCGCAAAGTCCAGCGAGATCGCTTCCCATGCGCGCTGCCGCGCCAGGCTTTCGCGCCGGTTGTCCAGCTCTTCGTCGAAGAGCAGCTTGATGTTTTCGGCGCCGCCCAGCAAGCTCGGTTGGTGGGTGACGCAAGGGGAAAGATTGGGATTGGGGTCCATGCGTGAATTTCCTTTCGGTTGGTTGTGGTTTACGGTCATGCAGCCTGGAACGCCAGGCCGCTATAATTCAGCCCCGCTCCCGGTGAGCGAGGCGATCTCTCCTCAACGGGACTCAAGCCGCCGTCGTCAATCCAGCGGAACCAATGCCGGGAGCAACGCAAGCACTGGCACATCCGCTGGCAGCCCGGTCCAGTGCAGGACGTTCTGGAGGTAAGCGGTGGTTTCGTTCTCGCTCGCCGGAGCCCATTGGTTGACGATCTGGCGCACGGTTTGACCTTCCGCCACCTGCAGCCAGATCTGCCGGAAGAGCGCCGTTGTCCCGAGTGCCTGCGAGGCGAACTGCGCGACAGGCCTCGGTTCCGAAACGCCGATCGGCACTGACGCGCCGATCTGACTGGCCAATCGCAGATCGCCCGGGTTATTGCGCAGAGACGGTTTCGAGCCAGGCAGGAACCAGCCTTCCTGAGTGGCAATGGCGCAGGCCAGCAGTTCGACAGGATGGCTCGGCTTCATTTACTCGCTGCCCACACCGCGCACACCTGCAACCACGGCCATCCGCTCGCCGGTTTCGGCGAGAACCGGTTCCTGGCCGGCGAGGTTCGCCATCCGGCGCACGATCACATCGCAGTACGCTGGCGAGATCTCGCACCCGTAACCGATGCGCCCAAGGACGTGGGCCGCGGCCATCGTTGTGCCGGATCCCATGAAGGGGTCGAACGCCACGTCGCCGACGTCGCTGAATGCCCGCAGGAAAAACTCGACCAGCGCGCGTGGGAAGGGAGCGGAGTGCGATCCCTGGCCGGATTCCGTGCGCACTTCGATGACGTTGGAAGGCCGCGCGACGCCCGCGTGGCGGCCTTCCGAATCGTCGGACAGGCTGCTCCGGCTGCGTTGCCACGCGCTCTGGTTCTTCCCGCCGTCGGCTGCTGCGCCGCGCGGCCCCGTGCCCAGCAAGCCGCTGCCGGAATGCGATTTCGGGTTATTGGGGTTGTAGTCGAAGCAATCCTCCGACTCGTGGCCCACCGCCTTGGGCCGGAATTTAATCTGCTGCTGGCGGCAAAAATGGTACACCGGCTCGAATGCATTCTTAAATCTGTTTCCCCATCCACCCGGCACGCCGTTGTCGGTTTTGCGCCAACAGAATTCGTCCACAAATCGCCAGCCCCACTGCCGCCGGTGCGCCAGCACCAGATCCATCACGTACAGATTCCGCTCGCCCTCGTCGGCGTGAGCCTTGATGTTGAGAAAGTAGGAACCGTCCGGCGCCAGCACCGACTCGATGCCAGCGGCCACCGCGCGGAACCAACCCACGTATGCCTCCGGCGGCACCGGCTTGAATCCGCTCCTGGGATCATACTCACGCTGGCTCGCATACGGCGGCGAGGTAATCACCACGTTCGCCCGCGCACCATCGAGCAGTTGCGCCACCGTGCCGTAATCGCGGCAGTCGCCGCAGATCAAACGATGCTTGCCCAGAAGCCAGATATCTCCGGGCCGCGTCACCGGCTCGGCCGGCGCCTCGGGAATTTCCGTTTCCTCATCTTCCGAAGCCGATTCAGCCGCCGGTTCGGACGCCGCCAGCAGCGTCCGCAACTCGTCCTCGGTGAAGCCAACCATTTCAAGATCGAAGTCGGCATCCTGGAGGCCGGACAACTCGCTCCGCAGGATCTCGTCGTTCCACCCGCCGCGCTCGGTCAGCCGGTTATCGGCAATCACCAGCGCGCGGCGCTGCAGCTCGGACAGATACGGGAGCACAATCACCGGCACCTCGGTCATCCCGAGCTGGCGCGCCGCCAGGACCCGAGCGTGACCGGCGATGATTACGTTATCTGCGCCCGCCAGAACCGGGTTCGTCCAGCCGAATTCCCGGATAGACGCCGCCACCTGGGCGATCTGCTCGTCGGAATGCGTGCGGGAGTTGCGCGCAAACGGCAGCAACTGGTCGAGACGCCGGAGTTCGATTTGTGTGGGGAGATTCATTGGACCGGGTCTGTGGGTGACAACCTGACAACCAGCAGTGACAACCCGGATAAACCGTTGTAACTAGGCAAACTGCGCGCTATGGCAACCCGCGGCCGCGCCTCGGGTTTCAGGTCCCGCGAACACCCCGGCGCCACGGCGCACGGCGTCTCGGCCAGTGCCAATTCACGAAGCTCCCGGCGGAACGGCCAGCCGCACCACTCGGGCCTGAGCCCGCGTTCCATCGCGACGTGCTTACCGCCTGCACTATGTTTGCGTACCATCAGAACCCCTGCGTCGCCAGGAACGTGTGTCTGCTGGCACCCTTCCGCCGTCCGATTCCCAGAGCCACGGCGGGCGCGATCATGGGCAGGTTCGCCAGATCGGCAAGTTGCGCCATGCCGGTGTGCGCCGCCCGATCATACGACCAGCGCGTCGCGTCCACAGAAGTTTGGGCGGAACTGTGCCGATGGTCCGACTGAACGAACCGGATGGAAACTCCGGCCTGCACCCACTCCGCCCGTCCCTGCGCCACAAAACGCTGGGCGCGATTCTTCGACGTGAACCCACACCCGGACACCGGGTTTTCGATTCGGACGTTTTTGCGCATGGCTCTCGTGTGAGGCCCAGGTGGGATTGCGGGTATGCCCGCAGGAAGCTACAGAAGCGTGGGAGGGAACTTGCTTCTCGATCACTATATACGCCGAACGCTACTCGTTTGTCCGGGTCAAAAGCCGATTTTCATCGAGCAACGCGCGAACATCGGCGACGCTGGTCACCACCGCGGCCAGT
>Ga0181529_10006536_pt1 | contig 11825 bp, 8 predicted proteins | sample PEATcosm2014_Bin_36_FD_119763 | JGI IMG/M metagenome (GOLD analysis project Ga0181529, IMG submission 119763) | Peatland microbial communities from MTU Mesocosm Facility, Houghton, MI, USA - PEATcosm2014_Bin10_30_metaG | ecosystem: Environmental > Terrestrial > Soil > Wetlands > Peat | place... | reverse complement strand
GAACGAACTGGGTGACATCGAGCGATCCCAGCCCGGTCGCCGAATCGTATCCCGGCCCGGCCGCCCATCCCAGCGATCCGTTCACGCAATCGGGCGAGCCAGCGGCGCACGGCACCATGTTGTCTCCGGTCTGGATGTCATGGAACACCCCCGAGGTGTTCTGCGCCATGCGGTAAAGAGCCGGGTTGATGTTTCCCAGGCCAGGCTGTTTCTGGGCCAGGTATTGGTTCAGCAGCGCCAGCACGCCGGCCATCATGGGCGTCGCGCAGGATGTGCCGCCCACCAACTCCGCGGCGCCACCGGTGTAAATGGAAACCGGATCGTGGGCGTCGGAGGCGGGAAACGAAAGGTCGGGCAGGTGCCGCCATCCATCGCTGGGCACGCCGGGACCAGTCTGCCAGGCAGGTTGCGCAAAGTAGAGGCTGGCCCCGCCACCGGTAGCGCTGAAGCTGCCGACCGCCGCGGTATCATTCCACGCCATTTCCGGTATGTAGGTAATGGCAGAGCCATCGCTATTCCAATAGGTGCTGGTGTCGCTGCCTTCGTTGAACTCGCTTCCGCCCATGGCAGTGATCTCCGGAATCGAAGCCGGCTCCGACACAGCCAACCCGCTCTGCGCGATCACAGGGTAAGGGTTATCCAGGATCTCGCAGGCGGCGGCTCCGATATCTCCCGAAGCGACCAGCATGGTGATGCCCTCCGCGTTGGCCTGCTGCACGCTGGCGCGCCAGCTCGTCATATCGAGCAGATCGGATAACTCGCAGCCGGCGGTGAAACTGAAGCTCAGCACCGGCGCCGTATTGTTATCGATCGCATACGTCGCCGCATTCCACGCATTCGGCGCGTACACATACAAGATCTTGGCCTTCGGCGCGACTGCCCCCGACCACTCGATATCCAGATCCGCTTCCACCTCGTCCCTGGAGCTCCCGAAGCTAGGTGGATTATTGGGTACCAGCACCGTTTGGAGGTTCGTTGCACCGAGGCTGAACTTAGTGCGGAACGCGGTAATGTCGCTGGTGGAAATGGGGGCCTGGCCCGCGATCGCGATGGTTTGTCCGGCGCCGTCGATGCTCTGCTTGTAGAGTGGCGTCACATCGTAGATGGTGGCGAAATCGCCAGGACCGAGATTGTGCGAACCGCGGCTGCCGCTGAGTTGCGGCGGCGCCTCCCGCACCAGCGGCTGGGGATAGAAATCGTCGAGGCCGCGCATCCCGGCCACCAGCCCGGCGAACGCCTCCGGGATGGAAGGATCGCTCGCGTTCGAATAATGCATCTGCCCGCCCACGCGATAGCGATGAATTTCGGTGTGAAACGCAATCTGAACCTGGTGGGCGGTGCCGCTGAAAGATAGGTAAGTGCGGCTGCGCGCCGTGTAATCGAGCGTGAAGCCTTGTGCCTGTAACCATCTCTGGATCTGCGCTACGTCGGTCCGGCTCGCGCCGAAGCGATCGGCAAACTGCTCCGGGGTCAGCCATTGGTGAAAGCGCGGCGATCGAGGGTTCTGCTGCGCCAGCAGGAGTTGATCCAGGTCCGCCTGCTGCGCCGCCGAGCGCGCCAGCGGCAGGGTGATGCCGGTGAGCGGAAAATCGCTCTCCACCGGGCCCACGTCGTTGCCCGAGTTAGTCAGCCGGAGCGCGCGGCCGCTCAGTGGCACGGTGCGGCTGCTATCGATTGGCGCCGTGATGCGGTTTGGCTGCGCCACGGCGGGCGAAGCCATGCCAATTAGTATGCAGCAGGTAAGAAATGTTATAAATTGACCGCGCATAAATTACTATTATCCCCTGTTCAACGAGCAATCGGAGCCGCGACCAGAGGGAGCGGCCGGGCCGAATGTGATGGACGATGCCGGGGCGTGATCGCTGAAGCATCACCGCTCCCTTTGGTCGCGGCTCCGATGGAGCGGCTCGGTTCCGCGGCACTACCACACCATCAACTCGGCGGGCGCGCCGGTTTCGCAGCCAATCGCGCGGGCGGCGGAGGCCTGATTCAAGGAAACCTCCACGTATCCGGAGCTGCCCACGATCAGAAATAGCTCGCCCGCCCCGCACTCGGCATAGTTGCGCGCCACCACGCTCACTTGCCGCGGGCCAATCGACAGGCTGACGTTACACGTCTCCAAATCCGGAAAATCGCTCGTGTGGAAATTGGTGACGAGGTTGCCGAAGCGGTCGATGTGCAGAATCTCGCCGGTCCAGGTCCGCTTGCCGGTGCGCTGCGGCTTCAGAAAGCCGGGCCGCAGGTAATCGTCGATCCGCTTGCCGAGACGCGGCGCGGCGAGGCCCGCCGCCAGGTGCGCCGCCACCGGGGCGAAGATATCGCGGCCGTGAAAGGTGCGGCTGACGGGCTGGCGGAAATAGCGCTGGTTCGAAATGGCCCGCACCTTGTGCGGCTGTGCCGGGTAGATCATGGCCAGCACACCGTTGTCCGGCGCCACGAAATACTGTCCGGCGGCTTCCACCAGAATCGGCCGCCGCGCCGTGCCCACACCCGGATCCACCACCGCTACATGCACGGTCTTAGAAGGGAAACAGGCGCACGCCTGGGCCAGCAGGTAGGCGCCCTCGGAGATCCGAAAGGGTTTCACTTCGTGACTGATATCGACGATTTGCGCCTGCGGACAGATGCCCAGGATGACGCCCTTCATGGCGCCCACGTAGTGATCCTGGAGGCCGAAATCCGTGGTGAGGGTAACAATCGGTTTCCGCATTGCTAAAATGGGACCAAGTGCAGCATTCGTATTTCGATCACAACGCCACCACTCCCGTCGCGCCCGAAGTTCTGGAGACGCTGATCTCGTGTCTCGATCAAGCGTATGGTAACGCGTCGAGCATCCACCATTTCGGGCAGGCGGCGAAGCGGCGGCTGGAGGCGGCGCGGCGCCAGGCGGCGGCGCTGATCCACGCCGACGCGAGCGAAGTTGTCTTCACGAGCGGCGGAACGGAAGCCGATAATATGGCGGTGCTGGGCGCGGCGCGCGCAGCGGCCGGCACCGCCAGGCACGTCATTACCAGCGCCATCGAGCATCCGGCGGTGCTGAGTGCGTGCGCGCAGTTGGAGCGGGAAGGCGTCGCGGTGACCCGGGTGAGAGTGGGATCGGCCGGCGTGGTGAACCCGGACGATGTGCGCGCCGCGCTGCGCCCGGCGACCGTGCTGATTTCGGTGATGCACGCGAACAACGAGCTGGGCACCATCCAGCCGATCGTGGAAATCGGCCGCATCGCCCGCGAGGCCGCGGTTCCGCTGCACGTGGACGGCGTGCAGGCGCTGGGCAAGATTCCGGTGGACGTTACCGCCATGGGCGCCGATCTATACAGCATGAGCGGTCACAAACTATACGCGCCCAAGGGCGTGGGCGCGCTGTACGTGCGCAAGGGGACGCGCCTGGCGCCGCTCGCGTTCGGCGGGCACCAGGAGCGGGAACGGCGCCCGGGCACGGAAAACGTGCCGGGAGCGGTGGCATTCGGCGCCGCGGCCGAACTGGCAAGCCGCAACCTGGCGGCCGAATCCGAGCGCCTCGCCGGACTGCGCGACCGCTTCGAAAATACCGTGCTCGGCCGTATCTCCGGCACCGGCATCAACGGCGCGCGTTGGAGCCGCACGCCCAACACGAGCAACCTCTGTTTCGACGGCGTGGATGGGGAAGCGCTGGTGATCGCGCTCGACCTGCGCGGCTTCGCCGTTTCCACCGGCGCGGCGTGCTCGAGCGGCGCTATCGCGCCCTCGCATGTGCTCACCGCCATTGGCCTCAGCGCGGAGCGCGCCCGGGCCAGCATGCGTTTTTCGCTGGGCCGCGCCAACACCGCCGTTGAGGTGGATGGCCTGGCGGAGGCGCTGGAAGCCTCGGTGGCGCACCTGCGCCGTATTTCCGTCCATGCCTCAGCTTGAACCCAGTAGCGACTCGCCGATTGCGGTGGCGATGTCGGGCGGCGTGGATAGCTCGACGGTGGCCGCGCTGCTGGTCCGCCAGGGGAAGAGCGTGGTCGGATTGACGATGCAGCTTTGGAACCAGCGGCGGTTGCCCGCGCTGGCTACCGATGGCGCCACCGGCCGTTGCTGCTCGATCGAGGATGTCTACGATGCGCGCCGCGTGGCGGAGCAGATCGGCATCCCCTACTACGTGGTCAATTTCGAGCAGGAGTTCGAGGAGCGCGTGGTGAAGCCGTTCGTGGCCGACTATCTGGCCGGCCGTACGCCGATTCCCTGCACGCTGTGCAACAACTACATCAAGTTCGACCGTTTTCTCGAAATGGCCGATGCGGTGGGGGCCTGGCAGGTGGCCACCGGGCATTATGCGCGCGTCCGTTTCGACGCCTCGAGTGGCCGCTACCAGTTGCTGCGCGCCGTGGATCCCGCCAAGGATCAAACCTATTTCCTGTTCGGGCTTACCCAGCCGCAGCTTGCGCGCACGCTGTTTCCGCTGGGCGAAATGGCCAAGCCCGCGGTGCGCGAGATGGCGCGCGGTTTCAACCTGGCGGTGGCCGAAAAGGGCGACAGCCAGGAAATCTGTTTCGTTCCCAACGGCGATTACGCGGCATTCCTGAGCGAGTACATGAAGGAGACCGGCATCGAGGAACCGCGTACGCGGGGCCGGATCGTTACGGGGGAGGGCCGCGAACTGGGCGAGCACCGGGGCGTGCACCATTTCACGGTGGGCCAGCGCCGCGGCCTCGGAATCGCCACCGGCGAGCCGCTCTATGTGATTCGCACCGACCCGGCAACCCAGCGCGTTACGGTCGGCGGCAATGAGGAGTTGTTGTGCGGGAAGTTCTTCGCGCGCGAGGTGAATTGGGTTTCCATCGCGGCGCCCGATGCGCCGGTGGGTACGTCGGTCAAGATCCGCAACAAGCACCAGGCCGCGCCGGCTACGCTCCATCCCACGGCCGAGCCGGGACGCGTCGCGGTGGTGTTCGATGAGCCGCAGCGCGCCGTCACTCCCGGCCAGGGTGCCGTGTTCTACGACGGCGATCTGGTGCTGGGCGGCGGCTGGATCGAGTAGATGTGGGGCAATTCCCCGACCTGTCAGCGCCGGTTTTGGAAAGAATCTTACCAAAACCAGAGGCTAATTCCTTTGTTTTCGAAAAAAAACGGTAAGATTCTTGCCGAAAATACTCGTGAAAATACTCGTGCCGTTGGCAGGTCGGGGACCTGCCTCACTTTAGGCGGGGGTACAGGCGCGGCGGAGGGTTTCGCCCAGGGCGGCCTGTTGGGATTCGGTGAGTTTGCCGCCTTGCGAAGTGACGTAGAAGACGTCGATGGCTTTGTGCGCTTCGGTGTCGATGATAACCACCTCGATATTGGCGCCGATGGCGGAGAGCGCGGATGCCAGGTCATAGAGCAGGCCGGGGCGGTCCTGGGCCACGATCTCGACCAGCGTGGCGGTCTGGCTGGCTTCGGAGTTGAACGAAACGCGGCCCTGGATGGCGGCCTTGCGAGTGGGCGGCGATGACTTGGGCCGGTTGCGCAGCAACTGGCGGATGTCCACTTTCCCGGCCAGCACGCGCTCCACGGAGGCGAGCCGCTCCACTTCGCTCGCGTTCAGATCCAGCGTGTGGAGCGGATCTTCGAACGCGAAGGTATCGAGAATGTCGCCGCGGCGGTTGGAGAAAGCCTCGGCGCGCACGATGTTCATACCGAAACTGGACAGCGTTCCCGCCACGCCTGCGAACAGTCCGGCGCGGTCGGCGGCGATCAGCGTCAACTGCCAGGCCGAATCGAGCTTGCGAATATCGACGGCGATGCCGGTGGGGCGGCTGCGGGCTTTGAGCGCCATGTGCTCGTCGATCTCCGCTTCGGTGTGGGTGCGTAGATAGCGTCTGGGAAATCCGGCGAGAAACGCGATACGCTGGGGCGAGCCGGTGGGCTCGGGCTCGATGCGGTCGGTCTGCAGGGCACGCGTCAGGTCGTTATAGACCTCCATATATAATTGCCACAAATGGTCGGAACGCCACGGCGTCATGGCGGTGGGATTGACCGCGCTGATGTCGCCATAGGTGAGCAGGGTAAGCAGCTTGAGGCGTTCGACGGTCTCGACCATGCCGGTGACGGCGGCGACGGTGGCGGGGTCGAAAACGTCGCGCGAGTGCATGGTGGCGGAAAGCTCCAGGTGCCGTTCAATCAGAAACAGCACCGTCTCGCGGTCCTGGTCGGGCATGCCGATACGGTGGGAAGCCGCGCGCACCAGGCGCAATGACGCATCCACGTGGCCTTCGTTGGGCGAGCCTTTGCCCGCGTCGTGGAATAGCAGCGCGAACAGCAGCAGGGCCGGTCGCTTCACTTCCGAACGGAGGTCCTTGTACGGTCCCTGGACGTTCCAGACGTTCTGCATGGCGACCAGGGTGTGCTCATCCACGGTGTAACGGTGATAGAAATCGCGAATCACCAGGCACTCGGTGGCCACCAGTTCGGGAAACAAGGCGGTGAGAACGCCGATTTCGTGCATCGAGCGAACCGCGAGCGGGGCGTGCTGGAGCGAGAACATGGGCTCCAGGGCACGCCAGACCGGCCGCCGCGCGAAGTGTTCGCGCAGGCGCGGCAGGCGCGCGGCAATCTGCTGCTCGGCTTCGGCGGAAGGCCGCATGCCGTGGCGGGCGACGAACTCGAAAAGGCGAAGCACGACGTCCGGATCGGTATCGAGCGATTGCGCCTCGCGCACATGGACGCGTTCGTGGTGGACGCTGAATTCCGCGTTGCCGAGGCGCGACCGCCAGTCGCGGAAGGAGGCGAAGAGTCCGCTGTTTTGCGCCTCGGCGATTTCGAGCTGTCGAATGGCGGCGCGGTGGACGGCGCGGGCGTGGCGGAAGTATTCGCGCATCCAGGCAGCCGTATCGGGGGCGCCGGCCTGCTCGGCGATCAGGTCCTGCGCCTCGAAGCCGAGCGTGTTGTTATCGCGGCCGCTGGCGGTGTGCAGATACGTGCGCAAGCGCGCCAGGTGGCGAAAAGCCTGCTCCAATTCGGCGGGAGGCGCGGCCAGGCCGAGCCGCTGGCTTTCGGTGTTGCGCAGTTGCTCCAGCCAGCACACAAGCTGAAAATCGCGCAGGCCGCCGGGAGTCTCCTTGACGTTCGGCTCGAGGTGATAGATTGTGTCGCCGTACTTGGCGTGGCGTTCTCGGGTGAGGCGCGCCAGGTTGCGCGCCAGCGCGTCGCGATTGGCGAGAACGAAGCGGGGCAACTTAGCGGCCAGAGCCGCGTAGAGCGCGCGGTCGCCGGCCAGGTAACGCTGGTCGAGCAGTGAGATATTGAGCTCGGTGTTCTGGTCGTAGACCTCGGCGCACTCCTCGGGGGTGCGCACGGAGTGGCTCATACGCAGGCCGGAGTCCCAGAGTTGCTGAAGGAAAGCGGAGATGACGTCCTTGCGATCGACGGCCTGCTGAGTGGTGCGGAACAGTAGCAGCAGATCCACGTCGGAATAGGGAAACATCTGGCGGCGGCCGTAACCGCCGACCGAGACCAGGGCCGGGCCGCCAGTGGGAAAGGCGGGAAACAGGATCTCGGCCGCGGCGGCCGAAACCGTGCGGTCGACGTGCGCCGAGCGTTCTGCCAAGGCGGTACCCGCGTCGCCGGTGTCGAGAAGCTCGGGCGGCGCGGGTCCGACTGCGATGTTAGAGAGCGGTTTCCCCACGATCGTCGTTGCGTATCCGTATGGCTTCGGCGACATCGAAGACGAAGATCTTGCCGTCGCCGATCTTGCCGCTGCGCGCGGCAGCGGTCAGTGTCTTGAGCACTTCCTCAAAACGTCCCTCCGGCACCACCAGCTCCAGTTTCACTTTAGGCAGGAGGTCGACGTTGTATTCCTGGCCCCGGTAGACTTCGCGGTGGCCCTTCTGGCGGCCATGGCCGCGGACGTCGGTAATGGTCATGCCATCGATACCGATGGCTTTCATCGCTTCTTTGACTTCATCGAGTTTGAACGGCTGGATAATCGCTTCGATCTTCTTCATGGAATGAGTCTCCCGGGACTTTACGATTCGAAGATATACCCTTCTTCACCGTGTTGGGAAAGATCCAAACCTTGCCTCTCCTGCTCCGGCGATACACGCAAGCCGATCAGAACGTCGCAGATTTTCAGAATCACGAGCGAACCTACGATGGCGATGGCCCACGCTATACCGCATCCTAGCATTTGGTTGAGCACCTGCGAGGCCTTGCCATCGACTAATCCGAGCGGTAGAACGTGGCCGCCGGAATCCTTGAGACCGCTATTGATGGCGCTGGTGGCGAAAACTCCGGTGAGAATGGCGCCCAGCGTGCCACCCATGCCGTGCACACCGAAGGCATCCAGCGCATCGTCGTAGCCGAACATGTTCTTAACCTTGACCACCATGAAATAGCAGACTATGCCGGCCGCGAAACCGATGGCCAGCGCGGAAAACGGCTGGACGAAACCGGAAGCGGGCGTGATGGCGACGAGCCCGGCCACGGCGCCCGAGATGCCGCCGAGCAGGCTCGGCTTGCCGGAGTAGACCCACTCCGCGAGCATCCAGGAAAGCGCGGCGGCCGCGGCGCCGAAATGAGTGGCCACGAACGCACTGGTGGCCAGGCTGGAGGCAGCCAGCGCGCTGCCGGCATTGAATCCGAACCAGCCCACCCAGAGCAGGCAGGCGCCGATGAAGCTCAATACCATGCTGTGCGGCTTCATCTCGGGACTGGGAAACTCGAGGCGCTTGCCGAGGTACAGCGCGCACACCAGCGCGGAAACGCCGGAGGTGATGTGCACCACCGTGCCGCCGGCAAAATCGAAACACGGGAACTTGCCGCCAAGGAAGGCGTTGAGCAAGCCGCCCTTGCCCCAAACCATATGCGCCATGGGGAAGTAGACGAACAGCGACCAGAGCGTAGTGAACAGCAGCATGGCGCTGAACTTCATGCGCTCGGCGAACGCTCCCGAGATCAGCGCCGGGGTGATGATGGCGAACATCAACTGGTAGATCATGAAGGTCTGCTGCGGGATAGTGCCCGCATAATCCGGATTGGGCGCGGCGCCGACGTGGCGCAGGAACGCGAATTTCAGGTCCCCGATAAAGGGCCCGCTGCCACCGAAGGCCAGGCTGTAACCAACCACGGCCCAGATGACGGTCACTACGCACATCAGGACAAAGCTCTGCATCATCGTGCCGAGCACGTTCTTCCGGCGCACCAGGCCGCCGTAAAACAAGGCCAGGCCCGGACCGGTCATCAGCAGCACCAATGCCGCGCTCACCAGCATCCAGGCGTTATCGCCGGCGCTTTGGGCGGATTGGGCGGCGTTTTCAACAGCGGAAATTCGGGCGTTCAGGTCCGAAGCGCCTTGCGCCAGCAAACCAGGCGCGAAGACGGAAGCAAATAGGAACAACGGGGTTAGTCGTCTCATCTGGGAGCAAAGTGCACACACGGCACTTCATTGATTCTCCCTTAGGGTCGCGATATTCACCAAAGCAGAAGTTTCTATTCCGGGAATCGGTTTTTCTTATGGGGCTGGGCAGGGCACGCTTCGGCTTGCGGAAAAACCGCCAAAGCGCGACAGGCCGCGGAGAAACGGAGAGTAATACCGATTGAAAAGAATTGGCTTATCGGTGGTTCTCACGCGGCCCGAAATCGCCTTTTAGGACTTTTTCATCCCAAATACCGGGCAACCTGAAGGCGCCCCACCTATTCGAGGTGGGCGGGCTTCCAGGTCTTGTCGGGATTGAAGACGGTCATCCGGCGCGCCAGGGTCATGGTCGTCGGCCCCAGATCCTTGCTGTAAACGATGCCGCGCTGGTTGACGATGAAGGTCTGGATGCCGGAGACGCCGTACTCGGCCGGGAAGGCCACCAGCGCGAAGCCTCCGATCATCTGCCCTTTGACGACGTAATCCACCGCACCGCCTTCTGCGTCCGGCCCCTGCGCCTTCAGGATGCGGAAGTAATAACCATGATAGGGAACCGGCTTCCTGCTTTCGGCGAACATAGCGGCGGCCGCGCCAGCAAAGGACTTGGGAACCAGGCTCTCGCGGTCCCCTTCCCCGTACAATCCGTCCTGTTTGCCCGGCGAACTGACGATGGTCTGCGCATATTGCATCGCGCCGTTGCCTTCGTGGTGATGGGTTGCGTATTCCATCTGCGCTTCCACGTAGCCGCGGCAGACCTCGATGGCGTTCAGCTCATGGCGCCCGATGCGGCGCGCCAGCACTTCCACGCGGCCGGCCGCGGAATCGAAGCGCCACGTACCGTCTTTGCCGCGGACCAGCGGCACGGGGAAAGGCCACTCCTGGCTGCCGGCGAGGATGGTGTTGCGGTCGGCCTGATCCTGCCGGATTTGCAGTTTCTCGGCTGCCAGGCGGGCAAACTGGGCGCGCCCGGCCTTGTCGTCATTGGCATCGCCGGAGGAGACAATATCCTTGCCTTCAGGTCCGAGTATCTTGAGTAGCGCGGCGGTGTCATTCGCTTCCGCGGCGTCGGCCAAGGCGTGCGCGGCCTCCTGCGGGGTGGCGAAGCTGCGCTGGCCGGCTGGCGGAGCCGCCTGAATCGAAACGCAAGCGGCGGCCAGGACGATGGTGGCAAACGGGATTGTTCGCATGGTGGTTGAGCCTCCTAACGGCGCTTATCCGAAGCCGGCGCGGACGATCTGGCGGGCTGACGCTCCGGCGCGGCCCGCGGCGCTGGCTGGCTGCGCGCCGGGCCAAGGCTGGAATAGCCGTGGTCGCTGTGCTGCTGCGCGGCTCCGCCGCTCTCATAGCCGCTGAAGGCGCTGCGGTTGGCGGCGGGAGCGTTCTGCGGCACGGCGCGGTCGCCCATCCGCTCGGTGGCCTCGCCCTGAGCCATGCGCCCGGCGGGCGCGGCGAGGTTGCTCCTCACGCTGGCCCGGTACTGGGTGCGCAGCGCCGGATTGGCATAAGGGACGCCCATCCGGTGCGCCGGGTCATGCGTCCAAGCGCTGGTGCCATGCAGGCCCATGCCGGCGGCTTCGTTGAAACTGTAGCGATGAACAAACGCGTTATTCACGATGATGGTGTGGGTTCCCCAGGCGGGACGCCAGCCCCAGCCGCCCCAACCGTTCCAGCCATAGCCAAAGAAATAGCCCATCGAAACCGGCGGGTAGAATCCGAAATATAACCCGCCCACCATGATGGAATCCGGCGGCCAATACCAGCCCGGATAAGGGTAGTAGAGCGCGGGACCCCAGATCCAGACCGGGTTGTATTGCGGCACGTACATCACGTTCGGATCGGCCGGGGCGATATCGATCGCGCCCTGATCGTCGGACACCTGCTGCTGCGGCGTGGAAGCCAGCTTGCCGGCCTGCTGCGCCTTCTGCCGCAGGGCCTGCACCGCGTCCATCACGTCCTGCTGTTGCGCCAGAAAAGCGTTGCCCAGATTGGTGGTCCAGTTGACATCCGCGTTGAGCTGCTTCAATACGTCGGGAAATACCACCAGCGCTTGCACGCTGGCGTCCCAGTTCTCCTGCTGCACGGCGGATGTCAGCACGGCGCCGGTGAGGCCGGGGTTCTTTTGCAGCCACTGCCAGGCTTCGACCACTTCAAGCGGGTAGGTGGAGGCGGCCAGGATCTGGCCGAGCAGGGGATCCGGGTACAGTGCGATGGGCGCCACCAGATTCTGCAATTGATCGGCCGTCAGAGTCTGGTCCGGCGGCGGCGCCACCGGCTCCTGGGCCGCGAGCGTTACCAGCAGGCCAAACAGGAGAAGAAAGACGGCAATCGGTTTCATCGACATGGGCACCTCCCGGCTGCGCAGCATCGCATGGACGCCTGCGAAGCCTTCCGATTTGATAGATTAGCGCAAACGCAACAAGGTTACGGGTGTGACGAGGCGCATTCGATGAAAAATGCGTAATCCGCGGGAGCCTGG
>Ga0181529_10006535_pt1 | contig 11825 bp, 9 predicted proteins | sample PEATcosm2014_Bin_36_FD_119763 | JGI IMG/M metagenome (GOLD analysis project Ga0181529, IMG submission 119763) | Peatland microbial communities from MTU Mesocosm Facility, Houghton, MI, USA - PEATcosm2014_Bin10_30_metaG | ecosystem: Environmental > Terrestrial > Soil > Wetlands > Peat | place... | reverse complement strand
CGGGCGGAAGGATTGGGACGGAACGTTGCGGACAGCGGCTGAGGTCCACGCCATGAGCCTGGCGAATCTGGATGGGGAATATTGCACGGTGGTGAGGACGGAGGAGATGGTGCGCGGGCTTGGGTAACGCCGCGTGGCGGACTAATTGTTCCAGTTTATTGAGGGTTATCGGCGGCGATCTCAACCGAGCCGCCTAATCGCGTCAGCAATCCCGTAAGAACGACGACTTCCGCAGCGCTCAGTGGCTCCAAAAAGCGCTGCTGTGCACTCAACAAGCGCGGCCCAAGCTTGGCGAAGTCCCGGGCGCCTTTCCAGGTCAGCCGCACAATATGGGCGCGCCGGTCATCGGGATCGGGTTCCCGGCGTACCCAGCCCGCAGACTCCAAGGAATCCAGGTAGAGGACCATGGAAGATTTCTCGATCTGCGCCATCTCTCCCAGCCGCCGCTGGCTCATGCCGCCACGGTCCGACAATACGCCGAGCACCGCAAGTTGACCTGGCTGAAGGCCGCTGCCTTCGATCGCTGCAACCACCCCATCGCGCAAGCGCGACTGGGCCAAGTGCAGCAAAAAGCCGATGCTTGTCAAGGATGGCGATCGATTCACTCTAGAATAATATCATCTAACCATAGACAATCATCGGGAATCTTGCTATTGTCGCTCCATGTCCGGACAATCAGGCTCCATTAGCCTTTTGCAACGCGTGGCAGCGCCGAAGGCTCAAGGAGATCCTGTGAGCCGGGGTTGCAGTCGAAGGAGAGCGCTTCCCATCTCGCCTTTGGCCCTGCTTCTCCTGGCAATCGCATGCTTCTCCCAGGCTTCAACGTGCGCGGCCCAAACGGAGAAACAGCCCGGCGAGTTCCTGGTTGGGACCACCAGCGGCCCACTGCGGGGAGTGGCGCGGCCAGACGGTGACGTTCAGTTTCTCGGGATTCCCTACGCGCAGCCACCGGTGGGCGACCTGCGATGGCATGAGCCGGCGCCCGTCAAGCCATGGAGCGAAGTCCGCACGGCAAACAGCTTCGGCGCTCCGTGCGCGCAGCCGGTACTGGGAGACTGGAACCGGCGCGACGCCGAGGCAGGCAAGGAAGATTGCCTCTTTCTCAATGTGGTGACCCCGGTTTGGCCGGCCAAGCAGCCCCTTCCCGTGATGCTCTGGCTTCATGGCGGCGGCAATGAGGGCGGCTCGGCCTCGAGCGCGTTCTACCATGACGGAACGCTGGTCAATCACGGCGTCCTGCTGGTCACCGTCAACTACCGCCTGGGCATCTTCGGCTTCTTTGCCCATCCCGCATTGAGCGCCGAATCGGCGCACCACAGCTCGGGAAACTACGGCCTGATGGATCAGATCCTCGCCCTGCGCTGGGTGCGCGAGAACATCGCGAACTTCGGCGGCGATCCCAACAACATCACCATTTTTGGCAATTCCGCGGGCGCAATCGACACCGGGTTGCTGATGACCTCCGGCCTTTGCAAAGACCTCTTTCAGCGGGCCATTGCCGAAAGCGGCACATCATTCAGCCATCCGCTGGCGCCACTGGCCGTTGCCGAAAAAGCCGGCGAGGCCTTCGCCGCAGGCCTTACGTTTCCAGCCGGCGAGGAGGGCTTGAAGCAACTGCGTCGGCTGACGGCGCAGCAACTGCTGGCATCGCAATCCAGCCAGAGTCCGCGTCCACACTTTGGCGCGGATATCGACGGATGGGCGATCGCCCGCCAACCGGCTTCGGTCTTTGCCGCCGGCGAAGAGGCCGCGATCCCGTTGCTCTTCGGCACTACGACGCGCGAACTCGGGGCTGCTATCTACGGTATTCCCACGGCCCGGGATGCCTTGCGCAAGAACGTTGCGAGTTTCTTCGGCGGACTTGCCGCAAGGGCGCTGGCGGCCTACGGGTTGGCCGAGGGCGAGCAGGCAGGCGACGACCCGCTCTACGGCTCACCGGCCGACCAGTGGGCCGCCGATCTTATCCTTCGTTGCCCGGCTACGGCACAAGGAGGCTGGCACAGCGCCGCCCATCATCCAACCTATGAATACGAGTTCGCCCACGCCGTTCCCGGCCAGGAGGCGCAGGGAGCCGTGCACGGCGCGGAGTTGCCCTATGTCTTCGGGTACTCTCCAAGGGGGGGTAACCTCGCGGGCGGTATTCCCGATGTGGACATCCAACTCTCCGAGATGATGGAGAGGTATTGGACCAACTTCGCCAAGACCGGCAACCCCAACTCGGCTGGCTTGCCCGATTGGCCTCAATTGGGCGTCGAAAGGAAGTTCATTCGATTTCAGCAGGACGGCAAGGTGGTTCCGTTGGCGAGTCTGCGCGACGGTCCGTGCGGAGTGTACCGGGCTTCGCTTCGGGCGCGAACGCCATCGAGCCGATAACGGCTAGGCTCCGGTCTATGGGGCTGGCGTCGTACCGAGAGGAATTCCACATCATGTCCAAAACCTTCAAGGAACTCCAGGCAAGAATGGATCCTGCCAGCCGGGCGGATACTCTTCAGCGGGTGCATGAAGAGTTACAGCGCATGAAGTACATGAGAACCGCATTGCGTTTCTTTGCTCAAGCCGTCGCGGCTCTCGGATTGTGTCCGTTAGCTTTTTCGCAAACCGGTGGCACGCCGACAGCTTTCGAAGTGGCGGCCATCAAACATTCCATCCCGCTGGAAGAATTGCACCGGCTGATGGCCGCGGGAAGGGCGCCCTCAGTGGGTATCCTCGTTCGCAACAATCTAGTCTATGCTCTACGGGTCGCAAAACAACGTGTCCTTTCGGCAGGCGTGCGTGACGGCGGTGGCAGGTATTGTTAGGGTAAAGCTGAAACAATGTCGATGACCGCCTCATACCCGCCGTTCAGTCCTGTGGCGTTAACCACTGGCCGGTCGAAAAAAGGCGTGATGCCGGACACCACTCTGGGCGAAAGTGAACACTTTCGGAGCGAAGCAATGCTGGCTCGTGATTTTCTGTCAACTGTTCGACATCGTCAGGATAATCCATCCGGAGCGAAGCAGAGGCGGGGCGGCCAGACGCGAGGATGGGGGGGAAGGGGCGGCAAGTCCAAGGCCGGGACCGCGACACCGAAGCTGGAAATGGACCTTATCCGGCAGCGGCTCAAACAGTTGAGAGGTGAGGTGGACTAGTAGTTCGGATCGACCGGACCATCCGCCAACGAAAGCTGACCCAAGCAAAGCGCGGCAGAGCTTATGGGCATCGATCAGCCCAAAATCTCAGCCATGCTGTCTGGTCAGTTCCGGGGATATTCAGTCGAGCGCCTCATGCGTTTCCTGGTCGCGCTGGGGCACGATGTGGAGATCGTCGTAAAGCCCAGTAAGCACGGTCCGGCTGAACTTCGAGTTGCGTAGATGCGGCGGGCGGCAAATCGGGAACAGGCCACCGGCGGCCGGACGAGGACGGAGGAACGCGCCTGGGTCCGGGAATCCGCCGCCCTACAGGATCAGCACGACGCCCCAGACGGCCATCGCCAGGGCTGCCACCTGGCCGATGCGGTCGCCGTGAGGGACCAGTTGTTCTAGTGAAATCAGGAGGGTCAGCAGCGCCATCCAGGTGAGGTTCATCACGCCCATGGCGAGGCCGGTCAGCATCAGAGCCCAGCAGCAGCCGACGCAGTGGGCACCGTGATCCAGTCCGATGGCAAAGCCTCCACGAGGCCGATTGGGCCATTCCTTGAGGAAATACGTCAGCGGGTTGCGGCAATGTTTCAGACAGGCGCGGCGCAGCGGCGTGACGGAAAACAAGGCGGCCGCAATCAGCACGACTCCGGCCAGGCGCGCGGGAACGTTTCCGTGCACCTCGAGAAGGCCGGCGTGTTGCAATGCCGTCTGCAGCGCGGCTCCGGCGATGCTGTAGACGAGCCAGACCACGAAGTAGCCGGCGGCGAACGCGGGCAGCCGGGCGCGGCCGCGTACGGCCAGCAGCCAGGGCAGCACGGCTGGGGTCATCATGGCCACCATCATGACTTGCCACATGGCGACCGTGGCGAGGAACGAAAGCAGGGTCAAGGGATGCGGACCGCCGGGCATGAGGAGCGCGGAATGCAGGTGATGCAAGGGCGCCGGCATGCTCAGCGGCATGCATAGCAGCCAGAGCCAGGCCACCAGCGTGGCCGCGGCGGCCGACACGAACACCACGGCCCGCTGCACGCCGGGCATCTACGGAGTGTCCACGCGCCACTCAAAATTCGAATAGAGGCCGTGCGTTTTCGCGGTGTGGATGCGGATCACGCCGTCGTCGTATTCGGTGGTTCCGGTGGCCAGCACCTGGGTGGGCGCGTGGATCTGGTTGAAGATATTTTCGAACAGCACCGGCTTATCGCGATCGCGGCCGCGAATGCGGGCGACCACCGAGTGCAGAAGACCGGGAATGCGGGCTTCCTTGGCGGCCTCGGAGGAAACGAATTCGATGGGCAGGAATCGCGTCTCCAGCCAGCGGCCGACAAATTTGGCCAGAACTTCCCAGGGTCCGCCGGCACGGCCGGTGAGGATGGCTTCCAGGGCGCGGCGCTGCTCGGCGCCGGCGGCTTCATCCACGATCACCACTTCCGTCCAGTTGCCGGAGATCATGTGCCGCGGCGCATCGAATGCCAGGAAGGCTTTGAGACCGGCGAGCGGAACGCCATCGAAATCGCCGCTCTCCACCTGGACGGCCCAGTAGCCCAGGCAGCGCTCGTGGGTGCAGAGCTGGCTGAAATGCAGGTGTCCGGGACAGACCAACTGGCAATTGCAGTTCTCGAACAGCAAGCCCTTCGCCCACCAGTTCGCCGTCGCCATACGACTCACTCTCCGCTTTGCTGCAGCAGTTTGGCCACGATCCCCGTCCATCCCGTCTGGTGGGACGCGCCCAGGCCGAGGCCGGTCTCGCCGTGGAAATATTCGTAGAACAAGACGAGGTCGCGCCAGTGGGGATCGGTACGGTAGCGTTCCTCGGGCCCATGCGCGGGACGGCGGCCGCTGTCGTCGCGCAGGAAGATGCGCGACAGGCGGCGCGAGATTTCGCCGGCCACTTCCCACAGCGTCATCATGTTGCCGGATCCGACGGGACACTCCACCTTGTACTCGTCGCCCAGGTAGTGGTGAAACTTCTGCAGCGATTCGATCAACAGGTAGTTGAGCGGGAACCATACCGGACCGCGCCAGTTGGAATTGCCGCCGAACAGGCCGGTGGAGGATTCGCCGGGCTCATAATCCACGCGGTGTTCGGCGCCGTCGGCGGCCAGCGTGTAGGGGTGGTCCTGGTGGGCGCGAGAGAGGCTGCGGATGCCGAACGGCGAGAGGAACTCGTTCTCGTCGAGCATGCGGCGCAGCACGCGGCGCAACTGTTCGGGGCCGGCGAGGGACAGGAGGCGGCGCTCGCCTTTGCCGGGAATGACCATGGACGCGACGTTGTGGGTGAGATCCGGGCGGTTCTGGATGAACCAATTCATACGCCGCTTGAAACCGGGCAAGCGGTCCATCATTCGCGGCTCCAGGGTCTCGACGGCGAAGAGCGGGATGAGGCCGACGGCGGAGCGCACCTTCAACGGCTGGTGGCTGCCGTCCGGCATGTTCAGCACGTCGTAATAGAAGCCGTCGGTTTCGTCCCACATGCCTGTGCCGTCGTCACCGAGGTGATTGATGGCGCTGGCAATGTAGAGAAAGTGTTCCCAGAATTTGCTGGCTACGTCTTCGTAGGCGGAATCCTCGCGCGCCAGTTCGAGCGCGATGGCCAGCAGGTTCAGACAATACATGGCCATCCAGCCGGTGCCATCGGCCTGTTCGATGTACTCGCCTGAAGGCAGCGGTTCGCTGCGGTTGAAGACACCGATGTTGTCGAGGCCCAGGAATCCGCCCTGGAAGACGTTCTTGCCGCCGGCGTCCTTGCGGTTTACCCACCAGTTGAAGTTGAGCAATAGCTTGTGAAAGACGCGCTCCAGAAATTTGCGATCGGGCTTACCGAGGCGCTTCTGCTCGATCTTGAACACGCGGTAGGCGGCCCAGGCATGCACCGGCGGATTGACGTCGCTGAAATTCCACTCGTACGCGGGAAGCTGTCCGTTGGGGTGCAGATACCACTCGCGCAGCATGAGCAGGAGCTGATCTTTGGCGAAATCGGAATCCACCAGCGCCAGCGGCAGACAGTGGAACGCCAGATCCCAGGCCGCGTACCATGGGTATTCCCACTTGTCGGGCATGGAGATCACGTCGGCGTTGTAGAGGTGTCCCCATTCGCGATTGCGTCCCAGCTTGCGCTCCCCGGGCGGCGCGGGCAATCCGGGATCGCCTTTGAGCCAGTCGCGGACCACGTAGAGGTAATACTGCTTGGACCAGAGCATGCCGGCGAAGGCCTGGCGCATGACGTTGCGCGCATCTTCGGAAAGACTCTTGGGGGCGACGGCGGCGTAGAACTCGTCAGCCTCGCGGATGCGGCCGGCGAAGATCTGGTCGAACTCCGCGCCGAAGACGTCGCCAGAAGCGGAATCGCGCAGGCGCAATCGCAAAACGACCTGCTCGCCGGGGCCGAGCGATAGCGCGTAGTGGGCCGCGCACTTGGTGCCGCGCGACTCGGGATTGACCGCGTCGCGGTTGCCGTGCAGCACGCATTCGGCGATGCCGTCCTTGACGAAGGGCGACACGTTGGGCGAGCCCCACAGCGCGCGATTGTTGCTTTCGTTGTTGGTGAAGAGAAGCTCTGGCGATCCCTGACACGACAGCCAGCGGGCGCCGTAGCGGGGCTCGTGAAATTCGACCACGCCGTCGGCAGTCTTGTGCAGTTCGGGCCGGGGCAAATTGTAGCCCCACGCCCAACGGTTGCGGAACCATGCCGTGGGCAGGACGTGGACGGCAGCGGCGTCGGGTCCGCGATTGGAAACGGTGATGCGGATGAGGATGTCCTCGGGCGTGGCCTTGGCGTATTCCACCTGCACGTCGAAGTAGCGGCCGGCATGGAAAGCGCCGGTGTCGAGGAGCTCAAATTCAGCTTCGGCGCGCGAGCGGCCGCGATTCACCTGGCGCAGTTGGTCGTAGGGAAACGCCGCCTGCGGATATTTGTACAGGCACTTCATGTAGGAATGCGTAGGGGTGTTGTCGAGGTAGAAATAGCATTCCTTGACGTCCTCTCCGTGGTTGCCTTCCTTGCCGCTCAGCCCGAAGAGGCGCTCCTTGAGAATGGCGTCGCGGCCGTTCCACAGCGCCACGGAAAGGCAGATGCGCTGGTGGCGATCGCTGATACCGGCGATGCCGTCCTCATTCCAGCGGTAGACGCGGCGGCCGGCCTCTTCATAAGGGAAATAATTCCAGGCGTCGCCCTCGGGGCTGTAGTCTTCGCGCACCGTACCCCAAGCGCGTTCGGCGAGATACGGACCCCAGCGATTCCAATGCGCCCGCCTTGCACGACTCTCTTCGATGCGCGCCTGTTCGCCGCCCATAGCGCGTTCAGACTACCAGAATTCGATGATCCGCGCAGCCCAGTTCGATGGCGTCGTAGACCTGGCCGGTCAATTCCGGGCCATGCTGCGCCAGGAGGGGGAGATACGACAGCAGCCGTTCCTGCAGATGGCGCTGGGGGTAGATCAGGCCGTAGAGCGACCGCGCATCGTGGGCCGCGCGCTCGTCGCGGCGCAGAGCCTCGCGGCCGGCTTTCGCTTCCATCTTGCTCAACTGGTGGCGAATCTTGCGGGCGCTGAGATCGAGCGCCTTGGCCAGCGTGGGATCGAAGCCGGCGAGCGCGGCGCGAAGTTGCGCAACGGCGCCATCCACGGTGGACGACGTCTGGCGCAGCACGTGGTTCAAGGCGGGCGGCACCAGCGTGGACGCCATGCGTTCGCGGAGCGCGTCCTCGCCGTGAAAGAAATCGGAGAGGGACAGGCTGTAGCGGTCCAGGCGCTTTTGACTGCGCTCATCGAGGACGGTGAATCCGCTGCGCGGCACGGCGACGGGCATGCGTCCCAAGAGCGACCTATACAGCACCTCGGATTGCGCGAAATAGGCGATCTCGGCGGGACCGCCGATAGTGGCTACGGTAGGCAGCACGGAATCCTGCACCACGGGACGCAGCAGCGCATTGGGCGACAGCCAGCGCGCGGTTTGCGCCAGTTCTTCAGTGGTGAAGCGGCGTCCGTTGAGACCGTATTCCGCGCCGTTGCGGCGCAGCGTGAGGCGCTTGCCGTTCTCGATCAGGAACACGAACGAGGTGGAGGGTTCCACGTGGACCTGCGCATGGTAGCCGGCGTCCGCCAGTTGCCGGTTGCGCTCCAGGACCCCGGCGGTCAAACTCTCGGCCGACTCGACGGCGGCGCGAAGGGTGGGCGCGGCCAGTTCGCGGAAGGCCGGCAGCATGGGATCCACCTGCAGAATTCCGTAGCCGGGCAACATGCGCCGCAGCAGGTCGCCGAATGCCTTGCCCATGGTGACGCCGGGGCGATAGGCGGCTTCCACCATGGCGGACACTTCGGCGCCGAACGGCATGCCCCCGAGGATTTCCTGCAACTCCGCGACGGGCGGGGCAACAAGTGTAACTTCTCCGGCCGGCTGCGAACTGGCCGAGCGGCGCATTTCCAGGCGATGGGAAGCAAACTCCCGGTCGAAGACCCAGACGTGATTGACCTCGTCGAAGTCATGATCCTCGGTGGCGAGCCAGAAGATGGGAACGGCGGGGATGCCGATGGACGTCAGCCAGCGCGCCAGTTTGGCGGCGTGGAGCGCTTTGTAGACGGTGTAGGCCGGGCCGGAAAATAATCCAACCTGCTGTCCGGTGGCCACCACCACGGTGCCGGGCTGCGCCAGAAGCTGCAACGAGTCGTTATCGGGATTCTGCTCGCGAAGGGCCGCGACCAGGGCGGCGCGCTGGGCGCCGGAGAAGCGAATTTCGGCGGCGGCGGCGCGGTACGCGGCCTCGTCGCGCAAGGGGTGGTGGTAAAAAGCCGAGATGCGGTCGGGATGATATAGCACGTCCGCGAACAATGGGGAGGTGTGCGGGAGTTCGGTATGGCGGACGCAGGTACAGTGCATGCCCGAGGATCAGCTTACCAGATGATGCGCGACGGTCGCGGGATTCGGCAAAACAGGTCACCCGGGCGGGATGATGCGCGAGATGTCATTGAAAATGACGAAGGCCATCAACACCATGATGAAGACGAAGCCGACCTTAAACACGGTTTCCTTGACGGTCATGCTGAGGTCGCGCTGCATGGTCATTTCCACCAGGAGCATGAGAATGGTGCCGCCATCCAGGATGGGAATGGGGAGGAGGTTGAAGATGGCCAGGTTGAGGCTGACCATGGCCATCAGGGCGAGGAACGACGACAGGCCCTGTTTGGCCGCCGCGCCGGAAAGTTGTCCGAGACCGATGGGTCCCGCCAGATTCTTGGTGGACATGCGGCGCTGCAGCATGCCTTCCAAAACCTGGACAATCAGCATGGCGTCTTTACGATTCTGCGTGAGCGATTCGTGAAGCGCATCCGGCAGGGACAGCTTGGTGACGAAGATATCCAGCTTGGGCTCGGGGACGACGCCGATCATCCAGCGCGCCGGGCCATCCTTCTTGGACCAGACAGGCTGCACGGAAACCGTTTCGGTCTGGCCGCCGCGCTGGTATTCAATCTGAACCGGCTTGCCCCCGCTCGACTTGGTGATTTCCTGGAAGCGGAACCGCGAATGAATGGTCTGGCCGTTGATCGACAGGATCATGTCGCCTTTTTTCAAGCCCGCCTTCTCGGCGGGAAAGTCCGGCTCGATCTGTCCCAGTTGAATCTGCCCGCGCGCGTCCCATCCGGCATAACCGACGCCCAGGCTCTCGCTCAAGACCGGCGTGACGCTGGTGTCGAAGGTGCTTCCGCCGCGCTTGACGGTGAGGTACATGGGCCGTTTGGCGCCGGCAATTTCCTTGTCCAGCACATCTTCCCAGGTGGGGTTGTTTTGGCCGTCGAGCTTGACGATGAGGTCGCCATCCAGAATGCCGGCTTTGGCGGCGGGCGAGTCCACCGCAACGTGGCCGATGACCGGCTCCATGTCGGCGTCGGATACCTTTTCGTAGCGCACCATGTAGAGGCCGGTGAGCAGGCTCACCGCCAGCACGATGTTCATGAAGGGTCCGGCAAACGCAATGATGAGGCGCTGCCAGCGAGGCTTGGCGAGAAACCCGCGCGGATCGTCGACGTTGTCGTCGGTAACCTGCTCGCCGGCCATTTTGACGTAGCCGCCGAAGAAGATGGCCGACACGCGGTAGTCGGTTTCGCCGCGCCGGAAACCGAAAAGGCGCGGGCCGAAGCCGAAGCTGAAGGCTTCCACCTTGACATCGAAATAGCGCGCGGCCCAGAAATGACCCAGCTCGTGGATCATAATCATGACGCCGATGAGCACCAGCAGGGATAGGACGTTCCAACCGAAATCAAGCATATACACTCACGCAGTCACTGCTCCCGCTGTGCGGGCCATCACCAGTTCGCCCGCTATGGCGCGCGACTCGCGATCGATCTCCAGAGCTTCGGTCACCGAGCGCGGCCAGCGTAGCGGGACTTTGGAGAGCGTCTCGCTAACGATTTCGGCAATTGCCGGAAAACCGATCTTACCTTGTAAAAAAGCCTCAACCGCAATCTCGTCGGCCGCATTCAGGGTGCAAGTGGCCGAACCTCCGGCCTCCTGGCAGCGATAGGCCAGCTTGAGGAGCGGGAATTTTTGGAAATCCGGCGCGTGGAACTCCCAGGTGCGCGCTTCCGCCCAGTTGATTTTGGGCACGGGCGCTTCGGAGCGGTCCGGGTAGGTCAGCGCGTACTGAATGGGCATGCGCATATCGGTCGCTGAGATCTGGGCAAGAACGCTGCCATCGTTATATTCGATCATGGCATGGACGGTGGACTGCGGGTGAATCACGACGTCCACCTGGGAGGGCGGGAAATCGAAGAGCCAGCAGGCTTCAATCACCTCAAACCCCTTATTCATCAACGTGGCGCAATCGATGGTGATGCGATTTCCCATGCGCCAGGTGGGGTGGTTGAGAGCCTGCTGCGGGGTCACCGACGCCAGCGATTCCCGCGGCGTGTTGCGAAACGGGCCGCCCGACGCGGTGAGGATGAGTTTGGAGACAGCCGCGCGATTGCCGGCCCGCAGGCACTGATGGGCTCCGTTATGTTCGCTATCGACCGGTACCAACTCGGCTCCGTACTGGCGAACGGCATCCATGACCAGTTTGCCGCCCGAGACCAGCACTTCCTTGTTCGCCAGACCTACCCGCTTGCCGCACCGCACCGCTTCGTACGTCGCTTCGAGCCCGGTCACCCCGACGATCGCCGAGATGACGGTGTCCACTTCGGGTGCCGTTGCGATTTGCACCAGGGCAGGGCCTCCGAATTCGAGCTGGGGCCATTCCGACCGCGGAAGTCCGGCGGATTCCAGACACTGGGTTAGACGTTCCCGGCCGCCGGATGTTGCGACTACGGCAACACTGGGGCGAAATTCGACAATCTGGGACGCCAGGAGCTCGGCATTCTGTCCCGCAGCGAGGGAATACACCCGGTACTGGTGGCGGTTGCGGCGAAGCACATCCAGCGTGTTGGTTCCGATGGACCCGGTAGAGCCCAGGATGGTGAGAGTTTTCATTTCGGCGTCCCGAAAGTGTATCTGCCATCATATCATGCGGCGTCAGGCATTCTCTGTAGCTGTAGGGTATCCGGTGTTTTCCTGAGCCTTGGGGACTATTTCGCTCGCCAGGATTTTTTCTGTTTTTGGAAGACCCTCTAAACCCTTTCGGGCGCCGGGGAGGGTTGCTTCAGGGGTCTTTATTTAGAGGTTAGTCTCGCTTTGGTGGGAGTTGCCTCCCCGGCTTACTTCCAATAATAGTAGATTCCG
>Ga0181529_10006533_pt1 | contig 11827 bp, 7 predicted proteins | sample PEATcosm2014_Bin_36_FD_119763 | JGI IMG/M metagenome (GOLD analysis project Ga0181529, IMG submission 119763) | Peatland microbial communities from MTU Mesocosm Facility, Houghton, MI, USA - PEATcosm2014_Bin10_30_metaG | ecosystem: Environmental > Terrestrial > Soil > Wetlands > Peat | place... | reverse complement strand
TCCGACCACCGATATCGCGGCCATGCACGCGTTGTTCCCGCGCGTCGTGCTGGCGGCAACTCTGCTGAAAACCGACGCAGACCTGGTCAGCGAATTGCAAAAGGAAATTGGCAAGCTGGCGTCCCTGCCAATGGCGGCGATTTCGTCGCCAAACCTGCTTGTGCAGCCGGGAACTGATCGGGAGGACACAATGATTGCTCCCAGCTACGATCCCGGAGCCCCGATGCACAACACAGAGAACGATGGTTTAGAGCCGGTGTGGCCTTACGGAATGATTGGCGATGATGGACCTTTGCATGCAATCGGAGTTCGCACCTTTCTTAACCGTCCGAACAAGAACGAAGACGACTGGAGCTTCGATCCGGTGCAGGCCGCGCGCCTTGGGTTAGCGGATGAATTTAGGTCCAGCACGCTCGCTTTGACAGAGCGTTATCAGATTTATCCTTCGGGGCTGGCCAGCTTCCTGGGTCCATCGTTCTTGGTCGAACAGATTGGGGTTCTTGCCGACGCCCTGCAACAGGCTCTCGTCCAGGACTACGATGGCTTGATTCGCATTGCACCTGCATGGCCAAGGGACTGGGACGCCGATGGAACGGTTTATATTCAGCACGGCAGCAAAGCCGACGTGCAGATACGTCGCGGCAAAATCATAAGCGTGGGGCTGGAGGTTGGCCAAACGGGACAGGTTCGCATCCGCAATCCATGGCCGGGTGAAGACGTCGAAGTGGTCGACGCGCGCAATTCGTCCGTCGCTTTGCCTGGAACCTCGGCGGCCATCCTGGAATTCCCTGCCCGCGCAGCGACAAACTATCTTGTACGGCAGACTGCGGAAGCAAAGAAGCAGTTACCCTTCGAGGCAGTTTCCAGCGTGCCCGCTACCAATCCAAAGTCACTCGGCCCGCGTACCATCGGGCTCACCAGGTAGAGCAACCATGAGCCACTCAGGTTTGAAACGCACTGCCCTTATTACTGGCGCCTCTCGCGGCCTCGGATGCGCAATTGCTCTGGAGCAAGCGGCCGCGGGCGCAAATGTTGCCGTCAACTACTTCAAGAACAGTGAGGCCGCGGAGCGGCTTTGCGAGCGAATTCAGCAGGACGGAAATCGTGCCCAGGCATTCAAGGCAGACGTGCGCGATGAAGACGCCGTCGCGCAAATGGTCCACGAGGTGGCGACAGTGTTCGGCGGGGTTGACATCCTCGTCGTCAACGCCACGGGACCGCAGCCATTCCTTTCCATTGAAGAACAGACATGGCAGTCGTATCTCGATCAACTCGAATTCTTCGTGAAGTCTCCCTTGCTGCTGCTGAAGCAGGTGCTGCCTGGAATGAGAGAGCGAGGCTTTGGCAGAATCATCCAAATCGGCAGCGAGGCATTCGAAATCGGGAATCCACGCTTTGCTAACTACGTTTCCGCCAAGGGAGCGCAGTTGGGACTTACCCGCTCATGGGCGCGCGAGCTCGCTCCAACTGGCATTACTGTCAACCTTGTAGCGCCCGGCTGGATTCCGACGGAACGGCACGCTGACGCCACCCGGGAAGAGCTTGATGCGTACCGGCGAAACGTCCCAATGAAACATATGGGTGAGGCGAAGGATATTGCCAAAATGGTTGCTTTTCTCACCAGCGATGCTGCGGGTTTTATAACCGGCCAAAGATTCTCGGTTAACGGAGGCAACACTCTGGTGTAGCTTTGCGCACGGTATGCTGACCTCAAGGGCCCGGGTGACTTGCCGGTTCCTGATGCCTGAACGAGTCATGACACATTCGACGCAGTACCCGTTGCATGGAGGTTTAATGAGCGGTGCTACCTTGCAAACCGAATTAGCTGCTTCAGGAATGAGCAGGCGGTTTTTTCTCGCGAGAAGCTCGGCGTGGGCTACCACCTCCGTTCTGGTTCCGCTGTCGATCGGAAGATCCGCCCTGGCGCGCGAAGTCTTGGATGGTGACGTTGCGACGACGACTGCGGGTAAAGTGCGGGGATACATGGATAACGATATCCATGTTTTCAAGGGCATTCCTTATGGAGCCGACACCGCGCCGCGCCGGTTTAAGGCGGCTCTTCCGCCAGAGCCCTGGAAGGGGATCCGGCCCGCGCTCCAGTTCGGCCCGCGTGCGCCACAACCGAGGCCCCCAGCCAGAGTATCGGCTGCGGGATCGGTCGCCGACCCGGGCGGCCCAGTCAGCGAGGACTGCCTCTATCTGAATGTATGGACTCCGAGTTTGCGTGACGGTAAGAAGCGGCCAGTCATGGTGTATCTACACGGCGGAGGCTACGTTGCCCACGCTGCCAATTTCGACATTTACGATGGAGTGAATCTCTGCCGGCGCGGAGATGTGGTGGTCGTCACGCTTAACCACCGGCTCAATGCCTTCGGGTATCTCTATCTCGCCGAACTCGGCGGTCCGGAATTTGCCGATTCCGGCAATGTGGGCCAGTTGGATCTGGTCCTGGCCTTGAAATGGGTGCGCGACAACATTGAAGAATTCGGCGGCGACCCGAAGTGCGTGTTGATCTTTGGCGAGTCCGGCGGAGGCGGTAAGGTGGCCACGCTAATGGCCATGCCCGCGGCGATGGGACTGTTTCACCGCGCTGCGACTTCCAGTGGCGAGGCCGTAACAGCCTTGGATGCCGAAGAAGCGACCCTGCAAGCCGAAACGGTTTTGAATGCCCTGGGATTGCGTTTCGATGAGATTGAGCTGCTCAAGACCGTCCCGATTGATAACCTCATCTCCGCTTCGACGGCGATTCATTCCTACGGCCCGGTTGTGGACGGTCATATATTGCCGCGTGTTCCATTCAGCCCTGATGCGCCGCAAATATCAGCGCAGATTCCGTTCATGGTTGGCACCAACCATGATGAGTCCCGCGCTTTAATTGGCGAAAACAATCCGTCGCTTTTCGATCTAACCTGGGAGACTCTCAAACCAAGCCTGGAACCTTATGCGAAGAGAATGGGCGACCTGAACCAAATGATCGATCTCTATCGCCGGCTTCATCCTGATTATTCCGCCAGCGACGTTTTTTTCGCCGCCACGACGGACTCCCACGATTGGAGAGCGGCCGTTATTGAAATCGAGCATAGGGCTGCTCTTCCTCCAGGAGCTGCCGCGACGTATTCCTACGAGCTCCGATGGGGTTCACCGGTTGATCAAGGAAAGTACAAGGCCTGTCATGGTCTCGATCTCGCGCTCATCTTCGACAACGTCGCACTTTCTCATCGGATGACGGGAACAGGCCCCGGCGCCTATGCACTAGCGGGGCAGATGAGCCAGGCCTACATTGCCTTCGCGCGAAATGGCAATCCCAATAATTCGAGAATTCCCGATTGGCCACCCTACGACTTGATCCATCGTGCCACCATGGCGTTCGATGTGAAATCAGCGGTCATCGATGATCCCCGTGGAAAGGAGCGGGAGTTCTTTTCCCATACTCCCTATAGAGAAACATAAATCGACGTGAATTCATTTCCGCTGCAGGATGAGTCGAGGCGGCCCGCCTTCCGATGAGATAAGAACCGAAGGACTCGTTCGCATAATCTCTGCCATAGTGCGGACCGCCGCGGCACGGTAAGGAATCCTTTGGCCCTCAACCCGGCCGAGGCCGCGCGCAATGCTTCCAAGGCCAGCAACCTATTGCCACGACGTTCCTTTCATGGCCCCAACTGTGCACCGCAATACTGCGGAACCACGCGCATCTGCGATGGCGAACAGAGAGTGCCATCGAGCCTGTCGACCACGCCCACCGGAACCTTCAGGCTGCCATAGAGCGCTCGCGCGAGGAAATAGGAGTCGGCGGAAAAACTGTTCACAGCAGACGGCGATACGGCCACCCATCGGCCCGGGCCCGTGAGCATCCGAATCCACGGAAATTTGGCCCCGGCAATCTCCTTTGCCCCATCCCTGTTTTTGCTCAACGTCAGTCCGGAGTTCACCGAAGCCAGCACTACCTCTCCGATTAATACATCGTTCAATTCGATGCCTCTGGACGTTGCGGCGGGATTAGGAACGAGCGGGCCGTAGCCGCCCACTTCCATCAGGAATTGATAAGGGCCGCCTGCTGTCATCGGTGCAAACTCAACCATCCAGTCCCCCTTCCAGTCGCAACGCCCGCTCCTGGTCTGCCCGTTCAGCCATGCCCTGACGGTATCGCCGCCCGGACAGCCCGAGCCCCAAATCGGGATCGGGGCACCCTGCTGCAAGACCATGTGTTCGCCAAAAGGCGCGCCGAGTTGGAGAAACCTCTGAGCCGGAAGCATACTCGCCGTGCACAGAGCAGCAAGTGCGGACAAAATCCGTATGAGCCTTTCCGTTTTCACTGGGCGACCTCCTTGTCTGCCGAAGCCAACGGCGGCACATTCAAGACCCAGTCCGAAGGCTTGTGCGAGCCCATCTTCAAGTGCAACGAGACCGGCTTGCCCTGCGAGAGGTGTAACAGGCAGCGATCCGCGTCGGCAGCGGGTCGTGCGGCCAGCACGCCTGCCGGTGCGTCGATCGCCCGGATTCCGTGGCGCAGAATCAGCGTCACATCTTGGTTCACCCGCGATGTGATCGTGACGTCGACCGTGCGCGCCTCCGTGTTCCAGGTCAGATCGTCCACCCTGGCAGCGGTCCGCGCCAGCAGTCCCTTCACGGTGCCGGTCGTCAGCGTGGGCGGCAGCGCGGGCAAAAGTTCAATCACTCCTGGCCGCGTATAGAGCAGCATCTCCATCATGATGGTGGGAATAGAGCCCTGCTGGTCCGGCATGGGCGAGGTGTAGGGGTTGTGCGAGCCGCGCAGCGTGGGGCCAACGTAGCCCTGCTCAAAGAACTGCTTCAGTTCCATGTTGACCAGGTAATTGTCTTTGAGCCGCGCGGCGGCCAGAGCGCGATGCGAGATGCCATGGCCGGAGGCATTGCCCTGGGCGCGTTTGCGGTCGGCCAGCCATGCGGCTTTTGCCAGCTGCGGCGTGCGGTCGGGATCGACCTCGTCTGAAGGCCATATGCCGTAAAGATGCGAGGCATGCCGATGATCTTGATTCTCTTCAAGTGTCGGCCAAGCCCACTCCTTCAATGCTCCGTCGGTATCTGTCAGGTAGGGTGGCATCTTGGCCAGCATGGCCTTCCACTTGGGCACCTGGTCAAGGTCGGTTCCCAGGGTCTCTGAAGCCTCAATCAAGTGCGTCAGCACCTCTTTGCATACCGAAATGTCCATGACTGCGTTGATGACCGTGGGAGCACTGTCGCTGTTTGCAGGCCAATTTTCGGGCGAATACGACGGCACAAAAATGTAATTTCCGTCCTTATCTGTCTGGGTTAGAAAATCCTCGTAAAACAGCGCCAGTTCTTTAAGACCGGGAACAATGTGTTCACGCAGGAAATTCGTGTCGCCGGTGGTCAGGTAATAATCCCAGATGGGACTGTAGGCCCAGCCGCCGGCGCTGATCCAGTAATGGTGCGGCCAGTTGTACGCAAAGTGATAGAGCACGCCCGTTTGCTCATCCGGATGGGTGGCGAAAAGCGCGCCGCGCATGCCAAAGATATTCTTGGCATTTGTGCGGGAATCCGGCAGTAGCGATTCAATCCAGCTGGTGAAGGTTTCCGTAGCCTCGGGCATATCAGCCATTGCCGCCGGCGCAATTTGCAGATTCACGTTGACATTCAAGTGACCGGCGATCGACGGAAGCTCGCCAACGCCTTCGGCCAGCAACCAGTAGCGGCACATGTCGTAATACTGTTCGAGCAGCGCCGGAGAATAGCCTATGCGCGTTTTTTGGTCGGCCAGCAGTTCTTCAGAGGACATTCCATACTGCGACTTTCCGCCAAAGTCCATTGACACGCGGTCGATAACCGGGGCCTGTGCAGCGCGATGTTTTTCGAGCAGATCCGCATAAGACGCCGGCAGAGTCTCGACCGAGGCAACCATGGCATCCACCTGCGCACGGCTATAGTCCTTGTACCATTCGATGCGTGTGAGCAGTAGTGCCGATTTCGCCCCGCGGATGACCAGCTTGCCCTCTTCCATCTTGACCGAGCCGCCATCGACTACCACCCGGGTAACTCCTGCGAAGCCGATGTTGCCGAACTCCGGGCCGAAGTGCCCAATCACCAGCAGGCGTTGTGCGCTTGATTCCTGCTCATAGCGCACGCCGTTGTTCAACTCGCCTTGCCCGCGGCTGGGACCTTCCGCGGGACCACGTCGCGGAGAGGCTGTGCTGAGCGAAATCGTCGTATCCAGCAATCTGCCCGCCGGCGGCGTCAGGTATTGCACCGCGATATTGTCGGGGCGCGAAACAAAGCTCTGCCTGACCCAATCGCCACGCTCATCGGTCCAATAGACCTTGATCTCGCCGCTCTCGAAGTCGACAGAGCGCAGGTACTGCCGGGGCGCCCCTGCGGGCGGTATCTCGATGCGCATTGTAAAGGGGATTATCGGGCCATGATTCATTGTCCCCGGAGGCATGCCATCGGCGGTGGCAGCCTGCAGCGAGAGTTCCAGTCCCGCGCGATACTGGCCGTCAAGAATGAGCCGCCTCACCTCCGGTAGGACGTCGGCGATTTTTGGCGCTTCGAAGGGCTGGGACCACGGTTGCGTGAGCCGCCGCTCGCGGAAGACCAGATTGTCCGACAGCGGATTTCCCTCCATCTCGACAATCATTTTCCCGTTGCCTGAGAAGAGCGTGCCGCCGTTGATGCCGGTGCTGACAAAGCCTCGCCTGGGCACGACTCCGCGCTTGACTCGCTCTGCCAGGGGCATCGGCGCCGGCTTTCCCTTGCGAATCTGATAGGGAAGTATCGAAACCGGCGCTTTGGGCAGAAATGAATCCTGGGCGGGCAGCTTGGGCCCTTGCTGCGCGTTGCAGTTCCATCCTGCAAGCAAAAGGGCGGCGACTACGCCGGCTATCGCCCGAGCGAATGCCGCGCACCGCTTCGAGCGGCGTGTCTCGACGCTGCGATTAAGACCATCACGCTCCATTTGCGAACCTCTTTCCGTTCCTTGACGAATCTCAAAGCTCATCACAAATCACCTCGATAATTCTTGCCAGGGTTGAAAGGTTGGATGCCGCGCTTTTGCGGCTCTCCTGCCTTGGTAGAACGGGCGGCAAAGCCAATCAGCCCTCAGACGGCCTTGCGCACGTCGCACTGATTGTCGAAGATCATGGTTTCGCCCGGCAGCGAAGAATAAATATACGCCTCGACCGGCCCGGCTGAAAAATCGTTGGACTCGACTTGATGCAAAGAACGCGTCGCCGCTGCACGTTCAGTACACAGGAACCGAAGGGCCACCAGTTATCCGCAGCTGGACTGCGCTCGATCAACTCTCAACTGACATTAAGAGGTCGGGACAGACCAGATTCCTCGCATGAGCAACCGGGGTAATCTCGTTTTGTTTGTTCCGGAATTGGCCACAGTTTCTTCATTGACAGCAAATACGGAGCAGGAGTACATTGGCCGTTTGCAGTCAACGCTAACGTAATCGATTGAGATTAATGCGGCGCGAAATGAGTGAAGCTGACCACTTCAATTGGTTCGATCTGCTCAATGCGATCAGAATTCGATCTTTTCAAGGAAACCATTGCAGGTCTCTCGGTAGGCGTCTTCAGATACAACGGGCCCCGATTTTTTTGAACTTCAACATCTGCAACGGCATAGGAAATCAGAGGCTAGGGGCAAGATGATTTCCGTTCGAATCGGTATTTCTCGTCATACTGGAACGCTCCTCATCCTCCCGCTGCTTTGGTGTGCCCAACTTTCTGTAAGGGCGCAGGAAGCGAATTTTGAAGCTCCCACTCCGCCAATAGGTTGGAATAGCTGGGATTCGTATGGAACCACGGTGAACGAAGTCTGAGACGCCGGATTGGCGTTGCCGTGCTCTCAAATCAGGATCGTCGATTGATTCAAAGGAGATTTGCGGTGATGAGAATGAAAAGGTTCTATGCTGATTCGCTTTTTCTTGCCTTGACGCTGCTGTTCGCGCAGGTTGCGGTCGCGTGGGGACAAACCGATCTTACCGGATACTGGAAGTTCAGCGTTCCGAATGGCGGCGTAAATTTCCTTGAGGTGAAGCAGACCGGTGGCCAGATCTTTGTCAGTGGCCGCAGCGGCATGTCCCAAACTCCCTATGGCGCGCTCCAGGGAGATAGGTTGCACCTGGAAATTCCTTCTCCGTTCGGTCCTCCAGACCCGAAGCGAGTCACCGTGTACGACGCGGTCGTCAAAGGCGACAAATTTTCCGCAACCAGGAAGAGCCCGGATGAGGATGTTGTCGCCGGCACTCTTGAAAGGGTAACGAGGGAAGAAGCGTTTCCGGCTCGCCTTCCCCTGCCCGAGTTGCGCGATCTGCCCGATAACGGCCTGGCGCGGACACCGCCGATGGGCTGGAACAGTTGGAACAGGTTCCATGACAAATTCGACGATGCCACGGTTCGCCGGATGGCGGATGTCATGGTGTCGAGCGGAATGAGAGATGCGGGCTACACCTACATCATTGTGGACGAGGGATGGTCGAGTTACCGGGACAAGAACGGCAATATCACTGGAAATGCGCGTTTCCCCGATATGAAAGCGCTGGCGGATTACGTCCACTCCAAGGGCCTGAAGATCGGTATTTATTCCTCGCCAGGCCCACAGGTCTGTGGCGGATACCAGGGAAGTTACGGCCACGAAGAGCAGGATGCAAAGACCTTTGCCGAATGGGGCTACGACTACCTGAAGTACGACTGGTGCAGCGCCTTTGGAATCTATCAGCCTACGCCGGCCGACCTTGAGGGCGCCTACCAGAAGATGGGCGAGGCGCTGGCCAAAACAGGACGGCCCATAGTCTACAGCCTCTGCGAGTACGGTCTTGGTGATGTTTGGACCTGGGGCGCGAAGGCTGGAGGCAATCTATGGCGCACGACTTTCGATATCGCGGACACTTGGGCATCCATGGAGCGGAATGGATTTTCCCAGTTGGATATTGCGCAATACCCGCAACCCGGGCACTGGAACGATCCTGACATGCTGGAAGTCGGCAATGGAGGAATGACAGGAGACGAGTACCGCACTCATATGAGCCTCTGGGCCATGCTTCGGGCTCCCCTGATTGCCGGAAATGACCTGCGCGTGATGAGCGATGAAACCAAGTCCATTCTGATGAACACCGAGGTCATCGCCATCGATCAGGATCCGACGGCCAAGCCGGTGCAGATCCTCTCGGTAGATGGCAAAAGCGAGATTCTGGTGCGGCCACTGGAGGGGAACGCGGTTGCAGTGGGACTTTTTAACCGTGGTGATGATCCGGCCCAAATCAGTTTCCGCTGGGATAGCCTGCACCTGGGCGCCTACTTGGGTGGAAGAACCATGACCGCGCGCGATCTTTGGAGGCATGAAGCAGTCCCGGTAGCCGGCGACAGCTTTACCGCAACGGTGCCCAGGCATGGCGTTGTTCTGTTGCGAGTGGAGGTGGGCTCGTTCCGCTTTCGCTAGGCGGCGACATGAAAACGCCCAACAGCGAATGAAACTCAAAGAAACACGGAAGAAAGCACGGTACAAATGGAATGAAATCAATTTTCCTGCTCTTGTTCTTATCAGCCGGCGTCCTCACATGCGCCCAAGGCAGCAAAATGAAAAGGTTCCATGCTTTGCGCGCCGGGCCGAACCGGCCGCATCAATCAGAGACAATGTGCGGATAGTCCCTGCCGCCTGGTCCGTGAGTTCTGAAGGCCGAAACTGGAGATACGAATATTAGCTCAATTTGAAGGAGGTTGCGAGCTTGAATAGGAGAACATTCAACAAGTTAGTCACGGCCGGGACGGTGGGTGTCTTGTCTGCACCTCTCCACTCGACGACCCTGATGCCACCGCTCCTCGAACCAGGAAACAGGCTATCGCCGAAGGCAGAAGGAAGAAGAATGGAAGCCGCTTGGGATCATGCCGTTGAAGATCCCGAAGCAGCAAGTCTGGCGCGCCCCTCTAAGGCGCAGTACGACTGGCAGGAAATGGAACAGGCGATGTTCGTTCAGCTCGATCCCGCCACAATCCAAGGTGGCGAGTATGACAACTGCACCACCACGATGGAGGAATTGACTTTTGAAAAACTCGACGTCAATCAGTGGTGCGAAGCTGCCAGGTCTTGGGGCGCCAAAGAGATCGTTTTTATGGCGGTTCATAGTGGCGGATTTTGTTTTTGGCCTAGTGCCACGACGCAATACCACATCGGCAATACGCCCTATAAAGGAGGAAAGGGCGACGTAGTCAAGGACTTTGTGCAATCCTGCCGCCGCAGCGGGCTCAAGCTTGGATTCTACCTTTGGCCTCCCCTTACGGAAGAGGAGTCCCAGGAATACAAGTTTTCGAATCCCTGCTACAAATATGCGCCTGTCAAAACCCTTGAAGAAGCAAACGCAATCCTTCGCCTGCGAATGCGAGAGATTCATGAGCGTTCCGGAGGCGATTCAGTCACGGAAATTTGGTTCGATTTGCCGCGCCACGTCTCGGTATCGCAAGAAATGCAGGAATTATTTCCCAATGCAGTCTTGATGGCGGTCGGTTGCGTGGACCCCTATCCCACAATTCGTTGGCCGGGGACGGAGTCGGGTAAGGTCAAAGATCCGTGCTGGTCCGCCTTGAAAAAGGTCACGTTGGACAGCTCCAAGTATCCAGAGGCCCGCGACAATGACATGCAGGATCAGCGCGTAGACGATCCAGACGGTGATTACTGGATTCCAAACGAAGCCGACACTCCTTTGCACGATCATTACTGGCATATGCGGCCCGGCGCTCTGGAGCACAGGAAGAGTGTGGATCAATTGATGGACAACTACATCAATTCGGTGGGCCGGAACAGCTTTCTAATTCTCAACTGCGCTCCACAAGCCGACGGCAGCGTCCACCCTGACGACATGAAGCGGTACGGGGAATTTGGCGAAGAGATCCAGAGGCGTTTTGGCCACCCACTTGGAGTAATCGAACATGTGCCGGGTCATGAAGCCGTGCTCGATCTCGGAGGCAAGAAAGAGATTGGCTGCACGGACTTGTGGGAAGACTATCGCTACGGTCATCGCATCCGCGAGTACGTGATTGAGGGATTTGACGGCCGGCTATGGTTCGAACTTTCGAAGGGAACAGCTGTGGGTCACCGAAAAATCGACCCTTGCCCGGCGGCCAGCGTCAGCACAGTTCGCGTTCGTGTCACCAAATCCGTCGGCACACCGCTGATTCGGAAATTGCAGGTGCATGCGAGTCTGAAGTCATGACGAATGTGCCCCGCCGCCTGATGCTTTGCGCTGGGGAGATTCGTAGTAGCGGGCAAGAAGCGCCGTGATCATGGTGTCCATCGATGGTCAGGTTCGCATGGGTGGCCCAGGTGCCGCGGGAGCGAAGTGAGTCCTCCCACAAACGATGGGTGGCCCAGGTGCCGCCGGAGCGAAGTGAGTTCTCCCACAAACGATGGGTGGCGGGTGGCCCAGGTGCCTAGCCCTTGGGCACCTGGGAAACCAAGAACTTGTCTGTCGGGTTTTGTTCTTACTCGCGAATGGGCGGGTGGCCCAGGTGCCGCGGGAGCGAAGTGAGTTCTCCCACAAACGATGGGCGGGTGGCCCAGGTGCCTAGCCCTTGGGCACCTGGGAAACCAAGAACTTGTCTGTCGGGTTTTGTTCTTACTCGCGAATGGGCGGGTGGCCCAGGTGCCTAGCCTTTGGGCACCTGGGAGACCATGAACTTGTCTGTCGGGCGGGTGGCCAAGATGGGTGGCGGGTGGCCCAGGTGCCTAGCCCTTGGGCACCTGGGAAACCAAGAACTTGTCTGTCGGGTTTTGTTCTTACTCGCGAATGGGCGGGTGGCCCAGGTGCCTAGCCCTTGGGCACCTGGGA
>Ga0181529_10006532_pt1 | contig 11827 bp, 12 predicted proteins | sample PEATcosm2014_Bin_36_FD_119763 | JGI IMG/M metagenome (GOLD analysis project Ga0181529, IMG submission 119763) | Peatland microbial communities from MTU Mesocosm Facility, Houghton, MI, USA - PEATcosm2014_Bin10_30_metaG | ecosystem: Environmental > Terrestrial > Soil > Wetlands > Peat | place... | reverse complement strand
CGCCGCGTGCGCGGCAAACGAGGATCCTGCAATTCGGCAAACTGCTTGAGGGGACTCTCCATATCCCAAGTTCAATCGTTCCACTCGCCGCTGCATATAACTGCTATGGTGCGTTTGCCCTGGTCTTCCGCCTCCTTGGCAGTTACTCACCTTTACTCAGAATCTCTTTGTCGATTATCGAGTCGACCAGGCCTTCTCGCACGTTTGGTCCCTTTGCATCGAGGAGCACTTCTATCTGTTTCTGCCGCTCGTCGTTCTTTTTGCGATGCGCAAACCATCCGTCAGAAAGACCGTGGCCGTGCTGGGCGGCCTGGTGTTGTTTGGAATTTGTGTTCGAGCCTTTGTTCTCTTTCACGCGCTTCGTCCGCTGGGGTCTGCCGGTCAGTCCTTTGGCCTTGAGTACATCGAGCGAATCTACTACCCGACTTACAGCCGCCTCGACGGATTGCTTGCAGGGGTCACGCTTGCCCTGATAAGAGCCTTTCGCCCAATTTGGTGGAGTGCGTTGGCCAGAAGGGGACACACGCTTTTCTGTTTGGGTCTGGGAATGGTTGGCGTTGCAGCCTGGCTCTTCAAAGACCGCTGGATTTCCGTTACGGGCGCCTCTGCCTTCGGAACCGTGATCGGATTCCCCTTGCTGGCTCTGGGCCTGGGACTTCTTGTAGCGTCCGCGCTGAGCACAAACGGCCTCTTGAGCAGAGTCAAAGTTCCCGGAGCCAGGCTGATCGCCACTCTCGCCTACAGCCTGTACCTCACGCATAAGGAATTGATCCATCTTGTGGACCTTTGCTTTCCCGCCATCGCACAAGTAAACCTCTTTCTGTGGCTTGGTGTTTATGCGGTCTTTTGTCTGATTGTTGCGGCTGCGCTCTATCTTTGCGTCGAACGGCCATTCCTGATTCTTCGGGATCGCGGCTCGACTTCCGGGCGGAGCGAGAGAGCTGCTGCTCGATTGACGGTCAGTCCCTAACGTAGTTTCTCGCGCACTTCGGTGCGGACGAGATAAAGGAAAAAGACCAGATTGAGCAGGCCTTGGATTGCATAGGGAAAGTCGTGGCTGGCGGCAAACTTCCAGAGGAAGAGAGCCACCAGCAGAACCATGGCGGCCAGTGTGAGCGCCCAGGCCCAGCGCAGCAGCTTTAGCAATCCCAGGCCTGCCGCGATAAACAGAGCTGAGAAGAAAAGGAAAATCGGCTGAACCTGCCCGCCGGCAACGCCCAGAATGTTGATGCCGGCCAGCACCATCATGTAGAGGCTCACGGCAGCCAATCCAGGCAATCGCAGAAGAGTCAGGTTGCGTTCCTTTGCCACAGAAGCGACGGGCCCTTTCGCGGCTTCGCCGGGCCCTTCATGGGGACTTGAGTCGTTGATTTCGTGGTTGGTCATAGTGAGTGCAGATAGGCCAGCAGATCGCTAAGTTGGTTGTCGGTCAGTTGCGTGGCGGGCATCATTCCCCGGCCATGCACGATGGTAAACGTCAGACGTTCATCGGTTGGCGGCGCGCCCGAGGGCATGGCCTTGACCTTGGTGATGGCCTGCAAGCCGGGTCCTTTCATCCCTTTTGTGGTGGTGGGATAGTGGCACTTGGCGCAGGCCTGATGGTAGACCTGAGCGCCGCGCGCCTCCTCGATGGTCCAAAGCGCCTCGGGCTTTGAGGCAGGCAGCGAACGGCAGCCGGACAGCGCCGCGGCCAGGAACCCGGCAAGTGCCATGGCGGGAGTGAGTGCGGCAAGGGAGAAAACCAGCAAACGAGTGCGCATCTGGCTCTGATGATACAGGGTTAGAGTATTGGCAGGGTTTCCACAAAGTGGTCTCGTGATTTCCCACCCTAGCCGCAAAAACACGGACGCGGCGAGGGTTGGGCACCCGAGCTTCGCGTGCTCCGAGGAGTTCTAGTCAGCCGCGGCGATGGCTTCGGCGATGCGGTCGATGGCTTCAAGTTCAACATCGCTCCCAGGGCGGTGGCCGTTGACCAGGATGGAGAAAGCAAGCGTCTTGCCACTGGCCGTGGTCAGGTAGCCGGAGAGGGAATTCGCTTCAGTGTGTGTGCCGGTCTTGGCCCACAGATGTCCCTTGAGCGGAGATGTCTTGAAACGGTTGATCAGTGTGCCGTCCACTCCGGCGACGGGCAGAGTATCGCGCCATGGCGCGCCCCAGGGCTGGCGCGAGGCGTAGGCCAGCAACTGCGTAAAGGCGCGCGGGGCCATGCGATCGTCGGTGCTCATGCCTGAGCCGTCATAAAAGTAAAAGTCGTCGTCGTCGATGCCAGCGTTTAATAGGAACTGGCGCACCACGCGTGTGCCCTGGGCAAAGCTGCCGTCTGCGCCATGCACTTTGCCGAGCAGGCGCAGCAGCAGTTCGGTATGCAGGTTTTGGCTTGTCTTGTTGATGACGGCGATGTCCTGAGCAACTGGGACGGAGACGTGAGTGGCCAGCACCTTTCTGTTCTCAAGCGGCGCGATGACGGTGGTGAGATCGGAGGGGGTCAGCTTCAGTGGCTGGGCGCGCTCGTCGGCAAAATCGATGGTTCCATTCGAGAGCTTGTGGCGGGAGACGGGGCTGCCGTTTACCGCGACGCCTCGGTTGCGGAGCGCCTCCTTGAAGGCCGCGGCGGTATACTCCGCGGGGTCTTCGACGGCCAGGCTGGCATGGAAGCCTTCAGGGGCCACGGTGCCCCAGGCGCGCACCATCAGGCTGCCGGGACGGTGTTCGAGGCCGGGATGAGCGATTTCGCCCCTGGGAGCGGCGGTCATCGAGTTGTCAAGGGTGTAGTAGTCCAGATCCGGCGTCCACTCGCCGGCAGGTGGTGCTGGCGGGGCCGCGGGGGTCGAGGTTCCCGCAGCCGCGGCACTGTTGCCCGCAAGCCCCGTTTCCGCAACAGGTCCGGCGGTGATCGTCAATTCGATTGTGTTTTCGTTGAAGGTGAGCGCGGAGACGGGTGCGCCGTAGCTCCATTGCATGTCGTTCCAGGCCCATGAGGTCCCGTAAGGCTCATCGAGAAAGAAGCTGTCGTCGCCCACAACGCTGCCCTCGACGGTGCGCACGCCGGACTGCTCAACTTGCTCGGCCAGCAGATTGAGCACATCCATGGACTTTGGCTTCTGAGCCTGCTCGGTCTCGGCGGGCTGGACAGAGGGATTGATTGATGCCGGGCTCGCCGTCGTTTCAGGTGGATGGTAGGGGTAGATGCGAGCGCTCAGCGTGGGGTCGCCCGAGCCCAGCAGGATCAGGTCTCCATGCAGCAGGCCCTGGTCGTCTACTTCGCCACTGGCGACGACATTTGTAGTCCAGGTGAGGGTTTCTACGGGCAGCAGGGCATAAGCGGCGGCGGTGGTGACGAGCTTGGCGTTCGATGCCGGGACAAAGAGACGGCCCTCGTTCAATCCGTAGATGGGCTGGCCGTCAAGCGCGGCCACGCTGATGCCGAACTCCGCGTGGCTCAGAAGCGGGTCGGAGAGAATCGTCTGGATGCGCTCGGCGAGCGGGCCTTTGGCCTGAACAGCGTGAGCCGGAGCGGTGTGCGCAGAATGTGCCGCGGGACGCTGCTCCTGAGCCTGGGCATCGAGCCCGGCGGCGGGGGCTAGGGCGAGAGCCAAAAGAAGCGTGGGGAATCGACGAAGACCAGCCATGCAAGGAGTTTAGCAGGGGAGAAGGAGATTGCAGCGTACCATCGAGACGTGATTCTTGTTTCGTGAAAAGGCCGGCGAGACTGAGTGGGCCTTTCGGAGTTCAACGAGGACGGACAAAGAAAAATGACAGATTTCAGCCGAATGGTGACTTCCTGGCGACTACGCACGCGCACCATCGAGCTCGGCCGGCGGACGCTGGTGATGGGCGTGGTGAATATCACGCCGGACTCGTTCAGCGACGGCGGGGCTTTTCTCGCTCCTGACGCGGCTGTGGCGCATGCGCTCTCATTGTTGGACGAAGGGGCTGACTTGCTTGACCTGGGTGCGGAGAGCACGCGGCCAGGTTCGCGGACGGGCGGAGCTGCCGGCAGCGAGCTGACCCCTGGTGTCTGCCCCAACGACAAAAATCCGTCGTTGAGTGCCCAGGCTGTCAGTAGTGACGAAGAGCTGGCGCGGCTATTGCCTGTGCTTGAAGGAATCCTCAAGGCGAGGCCGGATGCAACCCTCTCGGTGGATACTTATAAGGCGGCGACGGCGCGGGCAGCGCTAAATGCCGGCGCGGAAATTATCAACGATGTGAGCGGATTCTTCTGGGACTCGGAAATGGCTCCAGTCTGCGCCGAGGCAGGCTGCGGGGTGGTGCTGATGCACACGCGGGGACGGCCTGAGCAATGGCGCGCGCAGCCGCGGCTGGAGCCGGATGAATTGCTGGACACCGTGCGCGAAGGTCTGGCGGAGAGCCTGAAAGTAGCCTCTGTCGGAGGCATTCTGCCGGAGGCTGTGGTGCTTGATGCTGGCTACGGCTTTGGGAAGCGCTTTGATGAGAACTTCGTCCTGCTTGCCCGCCAGGCGGAGTTAATGGATTTGGGCCGGCCTCTGCTTGCCGGGGTCAGCCGGAAGTCGTTCCTGGGCCGGGCGCTCGCGCCGCTTTATGCCGGCAGCGACGCGCCTGTTGAATCCCGCGAGACGGCGAGCGTGGCGGCGCTGGTGGCGTCAATTCTGCATGGTGCTTCCATCGTGCGTGTACACGCCGTGCGTCCGGCTGTGGAGGCGGCGCTCATCGCCGATGCGGTGCTGGCTGGCGGGACGACGACCGGCTAGCATGGACTATGATGGTTTGTTCCAGCTCTGCTTGATTTGCAAGGGCTGTTTCGCGGCTGGGATTTGATCGTCGCCCGAGAAAAGGCGCGTCGACCCCGCCCAAGCCATCGCATTCGAGAGATGGATCGATAGGAGATTCCGATGTCAGAGAGTTCGCGCGGCGCAATGGTGGCCCGTTCGGTTTTGATCGCACGGCTGGTGGGGCTTTGCATCTATGTCTGGGCCTTCTTTCTGCCGGCGGTCCGCGAGGTTGCTACAGCCGGCAATGACGCGCCCGAGATGCTGCGAGGCTCCCGCTGCGCATGGGTCACCCTGGTGAACACGCTGAACCCGGAGATGTGGCACTCGAAGGACTTTCTGGCCGTTCTAAGCGGCTGGATCAATCCGCTGATGGTGCTCTACCTGATCTTTCTGCTCTTTCCCATCTTTCGCTGGCCTCGCCGCATCGTGGCCGGAATCATCGTGCTGTTCATCTTCGCAACGTGGGTTCTGTTTGTCCTTTATCCGCTGGTTCCGCTGGTTGGTCACTTCCTTTGGATCGTGGGAATTCTGCTGATTCTGGCCGGCGAGGTCTTTGGGCGGGAAAAGGCAGACTCTCGGGCGGCTTGAGAAGCTCTATTGCTGACGAGCAAGACGGTAGAGGACGTGACGCCGCAGGGGATGGCCACCAGGCATGCTTGGGTGGTCGAAATCGTCGGCGGAATTGTGAGTCATGCCAAGCTTCTCCATCACCCGGCGTGAGCGCAAGTTTTCAGGAACCGTAAACGAGACAAGGTTTTCCAGCCCCAGCTCTTTGAAAGCGTGTTGAACCACAGCATTCGCCCCCTCCGTGGCCAGGCCGCGTCCCCAATACTCCGCGCTGAGGCGCCAACCGATTTCGACGGCTGGCATGAATTCCGCACTAAAGGTGGGGACATAGAGGCCGATGTAGCCGAGAAAGGCTCCGCCTTCACGAAGCTCGGCGGCGAAAGGGCCGAAGCCGTGCTGCTCGAAGTGCGTTTCAATGTGTGCGATCAACTGATCCGAGGCCTCGGGCGCGAGCAGGCCGGGCATGAACTCCATCACCCGCGGGTCGGCGTTGAGTTGTTGGAAGGGCAGCCGGTCCTCGTCGCGCCAGCGGCGGAGCAGGAGTCGGTCCGTCAGAAGCGAGTGCACCATCCAAAGAAGGCTATCACTTCGCGTGCTTGTCTTCGGCTGCAGCTGCCGGGGGCTGAACCAGGCGAGAATCCAGCCTCCACTTAGTGGTGATGCCCGCTGCCATGATGACCGCCGGAATGACCACCCCCGCCCGAGTGGCCCTTGCTGAAGCTCTTGCCGCTGCTGTAGCTCTTTGCAGAGTGCCCGCCACCATAGGCGTAGGATCTCTCGGCATTGTGTCCGCCGCCAAAAAGATGAAAGCCGCCGGAGTGGGCTGATTTGGGTTCCGCGAAGCCGCGCCCCGCTGAGGCGGAGTAAGACCTATTGCCAGAATAGGAGCGCTGGACGAAATCGCCTCGCTCCGGTCCAGGCGCCGATGCGTTCCAGTTCTGCTGCGGGTTGGCATAAGCGGTGGCGGGGCGGCTTGCGTAATTCTGGCCAAGGTTGCCATAAAAGCCGGTGCCATAGCCGGTCCGGCCTTCGGCTTGTTCCCTGGCGGTCATGGGTGCCGCAGCCTGAAAGTGATTGTACGGTTGTGGCGCGGAGCGGTTGTCATAAGTCTGCTGCGCAGGGTAGCCGCGGGAGGGAAATTCATCGGAGCGGTACCCTGCATAGGAGCGGGTCTGCGAGCCGCTTTCAGAACCTCTGGCGGGCTCGCGAGCGAAGACCTGCCGGCTGAATTCCGTGGCCGGTCGGCCATAACCTGCCTGTGGTCTGCTATTTGAGGCCCACTGTCGGGAGTTCCCTTCGGGCTGAGGCCTGTGGTTTGGTGGAAGGCCCCAATGAGCGACCGAGGTGCTGTTGGATTGGTAATTCGATTGATGGAAGAGGACGGACTGGGTGAGCCAGTTGAGGGCCCAGGTTGCCCAGCCAAAAGGGGTGTGGCTGAAGGTAGACATCGCGATGCCCAGGCCAAATCTTATCGGCGATGAGCCGGCGAGCGAGGCCAGGGAGCCAAACAGCGAAAAGCCCTGATAGGGCGCGACCGGCTGCCCGTAGACGGCCCATGGGTTATAAGCCGGCACGAAGACGATCTGCGGGTTCGTCGGGGCCAGTTGGATGTAGCCCTGGTTATAGCTGACGGCTTCCTGCGGGGTGTTTTCGAGGGTTCCGGCCGCTTGCGCTCGCTGGCGCAGGACCTGCACGGTCTCGAGTACATCCTGGGGCTGGTTGTAATAGGCGTTGCCCAAGTCGGTGGTCCATTGGAGGTTGCGGTCCATCTGGGCCAGCACCTGAGGAAACGCAGTGAGTGCCTTTACGCTGGGATCCCAGGCCTCGGCATCGGCGCCGGCGGCAATCTGGTCTGGCGAGGCGTAGCCCTGAGACTGGAGCCAATGGTCGGCGCCGGCGACCTGCGCGGGATAGGTGGCCGCTGCCAGCACCTGGGCTACGAGCGTGTCCGGATAGAGGGCAATGGGGGCGACCAATTGCTGAAGCTGCTCGGGGGCGAGCGGCTGTGTGGGTTGCGGAGGCTGACTTGACTCCGGACCGCCGGGGTCAAACTGGCTGCTCTGCGGCCAGGTTTCGCCAGGCCCTTGCTGCGCGTGGAGCTTGCCCCGCGCGAGAATGAGCAGAAACGGCACCATAACCAGTGCAACCAGGCGCCGGAGCCTCTGCGAAGCGCCTCCAGTGGACCGCTGGAGCGGGGCGGCATGGGTCATGCAAGTCGGTTGTCTCATGTTCCCTCTCAGTGGTACCCATAGGGTCGCCCAGAAGCGAGACGTATGGACTTCGGCCGCCGCGAACTGGGTCTCCGGCATTAGGGAAAAAAACGGCTGTCTCGTTTAGACCCGGTATGAGGGCGTTAGTTGTGGCCGGAATGCTGAATACTTTGCCAAAGGCGCCTCCATCTTCCGGCAACAGGGATCATGCGCTCAGGGTTTATCATCAAAGGTGGTGCTCCCCCGAGGGGCTTGCGCCTTCATCTTCAGCCCAGGATTCCTTTGCGCGTCTAGAGGAAAGGACCGCCGAGGCTGAGGTGTCACTCTCCAGAAACAGGCGCCACACACAGGTTTGAAGGAACGGATTCGACATGCGAGCAAAGACGGCGGTAGTGCTGGGCGCCCAGTGGGGCGACGAGGGCAAGGGAAAGATCGTGGATGTGCTGAGCGAGCGGTTCAACGCCGTGGCGCGCTATGCCGGGGGACACAATGCCGGGCATACGGTGATCTTTGGCGGGCAGAAGTTTGTGCTGCAACTCATCCCTTGTGGAGTCCTGCGACCCGGTTGCCTGGGCGTTATCGGCAACGGCGTGGTGCTAGACCCGATCGCTTTTTTGAAGGAAGTCGCCAAGCTGCGCGCGCTGGGCGTCGGCGTGGATGAGCAGCTTTTTGTGTCAAATCGGGCGCAGGTGATCCTCCCTTATCACCGCATGATCGAGCTGGCCGCTGAGAGCGCGCCGGGACGCAAGAAAATTGGCACCACCAGCCGGGGCATCGGACCGGCTTACGAAGACAAGATGGCGCGCAGCGGCTTGCGCATTGTGGACCTGCTCAGGCCGGAGCTGTTGAAGGCACACATCGAGGCGGCCTGCGCCGAGAAAAACGCGATTGTTCATGCCCTGTTCGGCACCGATCCGCTGGACCCGGCGAAGATCTACGACGAATACGCCGCCGCAGCGGAGCAGGTGCGGCCATTCGTTACCGACACGGGCCGCCTGCTGAACAAGACTCTGCGCGAGGGCGGCAGCGTGATGTTCGAGGGGGCGCAGGGGACGATGCTTGACATCGACCACGGTACCTACCCGTTTGTGACTTCTTCATCGGCCACCGCGGGCGGAGCCGCAACGGGCACTGGCGTGGGGCCGACCGCCATCGGCACGGTGATCTCGGTAACCAAGGCCTACGTCACGCGCGTCGGCGAGGGGCCGTTTCCCACCGAGATTCACGATGCGGTGGGCGACCATCTGCGGGCGCGCGGCATGGAGTATGGCGCGGTGACCGGGCGGCCACGGCGCTGCGGCTGGCTCGATATTCCCTTGCTGCGCTATTCAAATCAGGTGAATGGCGCCGAGTGGCTGGTCATTACCAAGCTGGACGTGCTCGATGAACTGGCAGAGATTCCCATCTGCGTCGGCTACGAGATCGAGGGCCGGGTGACGGACGAGATTCCCGCCGACGTGCAGGGCCTCGAAGCAATCAAGCCGGTTTACACAAAAATGAAAGGCTGGCGGTGCTCGACCGAGGGAATTACGGAGTTTGAAAGATTGCCTGTGGAAGCAAGAGATTATCTGCGTTTTCAGGAACGGGAGAGCGGGGCGAAGATCGGAATGGTATCGACGGGCCCGGACCGGGACCAGACAATGCTCTTGCCGGAGTTTGCCGCGGCTCTCGCCAGCCTTCACGCATAAACTTGAACTGCGCTCGAGAAGGTTCGATGGCCGTGCGTGGCCGGTTCAAACTCTCGGGCGCAAAAAAAGGATACCGCTCTCATGATCAGCTTTGCCGTACGGTTGAAATTTGCCTTGGAAGATCGCGAAGATGTTGCCGGCAGCCTGCGCGCGCTGGCCGCGGCCTCGCGCCAGGAGCCGGGCTGCATCTCCTACATTCCACACTTTCTTGAGGATGAACCGTGCACCGTGCTCATTTATGAGCAGTATCAGGACGCGAAGGCGCTGGCGGCGCATCGCGAGTCCCCACACTTCAAACTCCATGCGGTTGGCGGGCTCTACCAGAAGATGAAGGAGCGGAGCGTGGAAAACCTGATTGCTCTCGTTTGAGCCAAAGGCCGCGTCCAACGTGCGCATGGGCGGAAATCTTGGAATCCGCGGGAGATGGATGGAGCGGTGACACATCGCTTACTGAATACGGTTGACCGGCGGCACCGTTCCGGGCTACCATCCCTTACGATCATGCCCGCAGCTATGAATAGCTCCTTCGAGCCGGTCCGCCGCCGAGTGGCGTGCGCTTTGCTCTTCCTTGCCGCGCTTGCGCCGTCGCTCTCTGCCGCGCCCCCTCCTGGCGGTGTGCCCGGGATGCCCAGGGGGCAGAAACACGAGAGCCGCCACGAGATCGAGCAGCTTGAAGAAGCGTGGCGCAACGCCATGCTCAAGTCCGACGCCGCCGCCCTGGACGCCCTGCTGGCGGAAGACTACATGGCCATCACCCCCAGCGGCACCCTGCAATCGAAGGAAGAGGCGCTGGCCAGCCTGCGCAGCGGCGGAATGCACCTCAACTCGGTCACACTCTCCGACCGCAAGATGCGGTTTTATGGAACTACAGCGCTGGTGACCTCCAAAGCCGAGGTGAGCGGAACAACGACCGGCAGAGACATCTCCGGAGCCTTCCGCTATACCCACGTCTACGCGCGGAACAAGCAGGGCGCCTGGAAGATCGTGAGCTTCGAGGCCAACCGCATCCGCGAACCAGGCGAGAAGAAGTAGGCGCGATCTCGGGAGCTCATCTCCTTGTTGGGTCTCGCATTCTCTCTCCATCTCATACAATAGACCGATGCCTGAACTGCCTGAGGTCGAAACCATCGCCCGCGGAGTGAACGAGCGCTTGCATGGCGACCGCATCGTCGAAGTCTGGTTCGGCGGGCATCGCGAGCCCTTCAAGACTCCTGCGGCGCGCCAGGCCAAGGGGCTGGAGGGGCGCTCGATTCTGGCCGTCCATCGCACGGGAAAACACATCGTTTGCGAATTGGGGTCTGCCGACGTTCAACTGGCTTCCAAAAAGTCCCCACCGGCGGAAGGCGCCAAGGAAGGCTCTGTTTTGAAAGGGCACGACTTGAGTCGTGCCGCAAGTGGCTCAACATCAGAGCGGGCTTTAGCCCCTGAGGGAAGAGTCTCATTCGATCCCCCCGTCTCCACACTGCCAGCCGCCCAGTGGATTGTTCATCTGGGCATGACCGGTCGGCTGCTTGTAACCGTTCCCGAGGCTCCGGTGGCCATCCACACCCACGCCCGGCTGAGCCTGGCCAGCGGCCGGGAGCTGCGTTTTGTCGACCCGCGGCGCTTCGGACGGCTGGAGTTTCGCGATCTGAGCCGCAGCTCCGGCTTCAGCGCTCCGGGGGTTGACCCGCTGGAGGTGACGGCAGAGTCATTTGTCGAGATCTTTCACTCCCGCCGTCTCGCGATCAAGGCGGCCCTGCTCAACCAGACGCTCCTCTCCGGGGTGGGCAACATCTACGCCGACGAGAGCCTCTTCCGCGCCGGCATTCGCCCTCGAAGGCTCTGTGGCCGGCTGAGCGGGGCTGAACTCGAGCGCCTGCGGCAGGCCCTGCATGATGTTTTACTGGATGCCATCCGGCTGGGCGGCTCATCGGTGAGCGATTATGTTGACGCCGACGGCGTGCGCGGCTTCTTCCAACTGGAACACTGCGTTTACCTGCGCACGGGACTTGCCTGCCTCCGCTGCCAGACCTTGATCCGGCGAATTGTGCTGGCGGGACGGGGGACGCATTTCTGTCCGAAGTGCCAAGTGTAGGAAAACGCTGATATGGTTTTTAAGAGTTTTCCTACAGAAAACGTTCCATAATTAATGCTTCTCTCGGCCATCAAGTACCGCAAGTCATTGAAAAAATAGAAAACTAAGTATGGCATCGTGATTGCTATTTAATAGGCGCCAGTGATGTACCGGCTGCGGGGAAGCCCGGCCAGCCCAAATCAGAGAAGACACCCGGCAAGAGCGTCCGCCAATGAGCGGCCTTAAAAGGAGCCGGTCGGGAAAGTCTCAGATCGGCACGGTGGAAAACCACCGGCCACGTATCGTTTGGGAGGCCAGTGACCAGTGCGGGACAGCAGAACGCCACCTGCTTAGGTGGCGTTTCTTGCGTTTAGAGGCCCTGCACTGCCGCATTTGAGAGTGTCACCCATCGGGGCGGATTCCCGGGAGCAACCAGGGCAATCGCATTTCAAAATAGCTCCAATAGCCTGTAGAGGTATCCGTCGTCCCACCCTGCGCGTTTGAACTTTCCGCGCAAGGAGCCTTTTGAACCCTCTTTTTGCATGGCGTTGATGG
>Ga0181529_10006530_pt1 | contig 11830 bp, 7 predicted proteins | sample PEATcosm2014_Bin_36_FD_119763 | JGI IMG/M metagenome (GOLD analysis project Ga0181529, IMG submission 119763) | Peatland microbial communities from MTU Mesocosm Facility, Houghton, MI, USA - PEATcosm2014_Bin10_30_metaG | ecosystem: Environmental > Terrestrial > Soil > Wetlands > Peat | place... | reverse complement strand
CTGCCTACAGCGCGCAGCCGCACGTGAACCGGATCTTCGATACGCCGACCTTTCGTTATGCCTATCAGTCGCTGGTAACTCCCAGTTCGATCTACGAATACGAAGTGGCTTCGGGCACATCGACACTGCTGAAGCAACTTGAAGTCCCAGGGGGCTTCGACCGGACGCTGTATGCGAGCGAGCGGGTTCATGCCACGGCGCAGGACGGCGTGCAGGTGCCGGTGTCCCTGGTTTATCGCAAGGATAAGCGCGAGGCGGGACGGAATCCGCTGTACGTGTACGGCTACGGATCGTATGGATATTCGTTGCCGCTGGGGTTCAGTTCCAACCGGCTGAGTTTGCTGGACCGGGGCGTGGTGCTGGCCTATGCGCACATTCGCGGAGGGGGCGACCTGGGCGAACCCTGGCACGATGCGGGCAAGATGCTGGTAAAGCGCAACACCTTCACGGACTTCATCGCCGCTGTCGAGCACTTAACCGCGGCAGGGTACGGCGACCCGCGGCGGGTAGCCATCGAAGGCGGGTCGGCTGGGGGTCTGTTGATGGGCGCGGTGGTGAATTTGAAGCCGGAAATTTTCCGCGCCGTTCTCTCCCACGTGCCGTTTGTAGACGTGATGAACACCATGCTCGACGCCTCGCTGCCGCTGACCGTTCCGGAGTACGAGGAGTGGGGCAACCCGAACGAGGAGACTTACTTCAATTACATGCTGAGTTACTCGCCCTATGACAATTTGAAGGTGGGGAGTTATCCGGCGATGCTGGTGAAGACATCGCTCAACGACAGCCAGGTGATGTACTGGGAGCCGGCCAAGTATGTAGCCAAACTCCGGACGCTCAAGACGGATAGCAACCCGCTGCTGCTGGTGACGAACATGCAGGCCGGCCACGGCGGATCGAGCGGCCGTTATGACTATTTGAAAGAGATCGCCTTCGACTACGCTTTCCTGCTTCGGGAGTTGAGTTTGGTGTGATAGGGTTTCGTAGTTATTCCTAAGGAGGTTCCATGCGCACGCTGTGGATGAAGGCCCTATTACTTACGCTGGCCGCGAGTTTCGCAGGCGCGCAACAAGCTAATCCTTCCGCATCAGCTCCGGCTGCGGATGCGAAGCCGGAACGCGTGAAGGTTTATTCGGTTGGTCCGGGAGTGACGGCGCCGGAACTTCTTCCGCTGAACTTGTCACCCATCCCTCCCGGAAAGTGCAAGAAGAAGGCAGACGGCATAGTCATGCTCTCCGTCATCGTCGATGCGACAGGCCACCCGCGCAATGTTATGTTTTTTCACCCGGTGGGAACGGACCTGGACAAGTTTGCCCTGCAGATTGCTGCGGCGGACCGATTCAAACCCGGAACGAGCGAAGGTGCGCCGGTCGCCGTTGCGCAGTTGCTGGAAGTGAACATGCAAGGCTGCGTCGAACAGACCAAGAACGATACCGGAAAGAAGATGTTTTTGTTGCGCCTCAGATCCCAGCCGCAGCAGAAGCTGGAGCCGCTTCCTCAACCTCCGGAGGAGGCCATACTTACCTCGGGAGACAGGACCCGAATGGATTACGAAAACAGCACTGCCCCTAACGGACGCATCGGAGTCTCAATAAAGGCCCCCGTTCCTATAATTTCTCCTGAAGCAGTGTTCTCCGATGCGGCGCGCAAGGCGAGATACGAAGGAATCTGCGTCGTCTCGCTGATTGTCGATAAGTACGGCATGCCCCAAGACATCAAGGTAGTGAAAAAGCTGGACTACGGGCTGGACCAGAAAGCCATGGACGCGGTCATGGGGTACCGTTTCAAGCCTGCGATGAAAGACGGCGAACCCGTCGCGGTCATGATTTTCGTCGAGGTGAACTTCCGACTTTACTAGGACTCTGGCCGCGTGATTTCGCACTTGAGTCCATGGTATCCCAGGTCTCAAAATCGAGACCTGGGGCACCCGTCATTCATACAAGAACAAAAGGTTATAGACCTATCACTCTGGCCGCATGATTTGGTACGTTGCGATTGAGCGATATGGTGCCCCAGCCCTATGCCACCGACAACCGCGATTTGTGCGCCCATAGCCCCAGCCCCGGATTGGCGATGAAGAAGACGTCTTCGCCCTCCACGCCGTTGTAGCCGTGGTCGAGCTTGGCGGGATTGTAGCGCTCGAGCATCGCACCCAGATCGCCGTAATGGAAGCCGACGCCTTCGACCTCTTCCCTGCTGAGTTTTCCAGGGCACCAGGTGATGGTGAAGCGGCCTTCCGATGAGCCGTGGATGAGGTGCGCGGCGGCGCTCAGATCGCAGGCCAGATCGGCGTTTGCCTCGACCGCGGCGAGCGTGGCCGGCGTCCCGCGATAGCCGTATTTGCGAATCAACTTGTCGATGGCCGGGTCTTCGCCGAATTCGCGCACGCCGGGCGCGAGGATGATCAACTCCGCGCCGTCGGCCAGCGCCATGCGGGTGCGGTAGACGGCCTTGTTGCCCAGCCATGTGGAATGAAATTCGTGCGGATCGAGATACACCACAGCCTTTTGGATCGGCTCGTCGAGAATCTCGAAGTTGACCTTGAGGCTGAGTTCGGCGGCGCGATGGAAGCACTCCACATCGTCACCGATAAAAAGGCCGCGAACAGCTAGTCCACCATCGTCGCCGCGCCCAACCACGGTGAGGACGTAAACGATGGGCAGAGGACGGAGGAAACGGTCTGAAGCGTAGTTGAGGACGTTGCGCACGGGGTTGACGGCGCGACCCATGATGCGCTCCATGCCGTAGACCGCGCCCAGGTAATGGCTGCGGTTGATGCCTTCGCGGCCACCTGTGCCGATGAGGATGTTCTTGTTGTAGTTGGCCATGCCAATGACTTCGTGGGGCACGACCTGGCCGATGGAAAGGATGAGATCGAAGCCGCCCTGCATGAGGAGCCGGTTCACCTGCGCAGGCCACGCGTAGTCGAGCTTGCCTTCGGACTGCTCGCGGATGAATTCGGCTGGAACCTCGCCCAGCGTCTCCACATCGGTGCGCCAGTTGTGGACGCGGAACAGGTCGAGCGGCACATCGGGAAACATCTGCTGGAGTTGCGCCGTCTGCATGGGTGTGTGGGTGCCGAGAGCGGGAAGAATGGCCTGGAGACGCGGACCAAAGTGCTTCCATGCGGCGCGGGTCAGGTCGCCGGCGCGGGAGTGGATGCGGCTCTGGTCGGGCGAAACAACGAGGACGCGGCTGCGGTCTCCGAGCGCAGCAAGGGCCGTGGTCAGCAGCTCATTCAACTGCTGCGGCGAGAGATCGGCATCGACATTTCCCACAGCGCAATAGAGGCTCATGCGGCAAACTCCGCTTCTTTGGGAACGATAGCGGAACGCGGGCGTCGGGAGCAAATGGAGGCGACGAATCCATGAGTCCGCGCGGCTGTTTTCCGGATCAAATGAAGAGTTGAACATCTCCAGCAGGATCGCGGTTTGGATTGCACGGCGAAGTTTGTCATAGTGATGAAGAGACGCGCAGAAGTCGTCTCGCCTGATGCTTCTGAGAATTACCGAGGTTGGAGCGGTGCGGGTAGAAAACCGAAACGACACGGACGAGCGAATAACTGCGAATGAGGAATCAATTTTGAGCGGTGAAGAGGAAACGATGAGCGCGGAAGCGGTCCCAGGCGAAATGGAACCGCGCGCCATGGCCGGCATGTCTTACGCGTGGCGCTCGCTGCGGCATCGCAACTTCCGGCTCTTTTTTGGCGGGCAGAGCATTTCGCTGATCGGCACGTGGATGACGCGCGTGGCGACCGGCTGGCTGGTCTACAGGCTGACGGGCTCGGCGCTGCTGCTGGGCACGGTGAGCTTTGCCGGGCAGATTCCGACGTTTCTCCTGGCGCCCTTTGCCGGCGTATGGGTGGACCGGCTGGACCGGCGGCAGGTGCTGGTGTGGACGCAGGGCCTCTCGCTGGTGCAGTCGCTGGCGCTGGCGGCGCTGACGCTTTCCGGGCACATCACCATCCCGCTGCTGCTGGCGCTGAGTGTGATGCAGGGAATGATCAATGCCTTCGACATGCCCGGCCGCCAGGCCTTTATGGTGAAGATGGTGGACGACCGGCGCGACCTGCAAAACGCCATCGCCATCAACTCGTCGATGGTGAACATGGCGCGGCTGGTGGGCCCGTCGCTGGCCGGAATGCTGATCGCGGTTTCAAGCGAGGGCTGGTGCTTCCTGATTGACGGCATCAGCTACATGGCGGTGATTGCATCGCTCTTGATGATGCGCTTGCACGGGCCGGTGGTGAAGCGTGTGGCCACCTCGACGCTGCATGAATTGAGGGCCGGGTGGACTTACGTATCGCATTTCGCGCCCATTCGGACCATCCTGCTGCTGTTTGCCGTATTGAGCCTGATGGGCATGCCGTTCGTGGTGCTGATGCCGATCTTCGCGGCTCGAGTGCTGCGCGGCGGGCCGCATACGCTGGGATTCCTGATGGGCGCGCTGGGCTTCGGCGCGCTGGTGTCGGCCCTGTCATTGGCGGCGCGGAGGACGGTGGTGGGACTGGTAAAAATGATTCCCATCGCCGCCACGGTTTTCGGGCTGGGGCTGATCGGCTTCGGGTTTTCGCACGTGTTCTGGCTTTCGATGGTGATGGTGTTCATCGCGGGCATGGGCATGATGCAGGGGATGGCCGCCAGCAACACGGTGATTCAGACCATCGTGACTGAAGACATGCGCGGGAGGGTGATGAGCTACTACACCATGGCGTTTATGGGCATGGCGCCGTTTGGCAGCCTGCTAGCCGGGAGTATGGCCCATGCGTTCGGCGCGCCCTGGACGGTGATTGCGAACGGGGCTGTGGTGCTGGTGGCCGGGGCATTGTTTGCGACTCGACTGCCGAAGCTGGGACGCCAGATCAGGGTGATTTACCGGGAGATGGGGATTCTGCCGGCGGAGGAAAAATTGCGGCAATGAGCGAAGTCCGGCACATTTGATCGGTCTTCAAAAAGGGCATCGTGCGCGTAAAGGGCGCTCCCCGATCAAGGCCGGCAGTGGCTGGCAGCCTTTCAATGCCGGGATGCGACGGGCAGAGGCCGGCCAGCGTCGAGCCGCTGCATCACTTCAAAGCAGGTGCGGCTGTTGTGGTAGGGGCATTTCCACGGGCCGACTTTCTCCTGATCAGGCTTTTGGTCAGCCTTTTGGTCGGCGCCGGATTGCGATGCCAGCGAGAACCATTCGCCATGCTCGCGATCAACGATGTGTTCTTCAATGAAGGCCCAGCTTCGTTCGGCGGCGCGCAGGAAGTGCGGAAGACCGGATAGCTGGGCGGCGTTGAGAAAACCGACCACAGCTTCCGCCTGCGGCCACCAGTGCTTGGCGGAGTCGATGATTCCCGTGACGTCCGCTTCGTAGAGGAGGCCGCCATCGGCGTCAATTCCCTGCTCGTAGACGGCTTGCGCCATTTCGACCGCGACCTCGCGCACGCGCGCCACGAGTTCCGCGTCGCCAAGAATCTCCGCGGCTTCGCACAGCAGCCAGCTTCCCTCGATGTCGTGGCCGAAGGATATCTTCTTTGAGCGCGGACGCCACCGCTCATCGAAGAACAGGATGAAGTGACGGGTGATGGGATTGAGAATGCGGTGGAGAAAGATTTCGATGAGCTCGCGGAGGCGCAGGCGCACAGTCGCGTCCTCGTGGACGCGAAGCAGCGTGGCATACGCCTCAAGCAGATGAAGGTGGGTGTTCATGGACCGTTTTTCGTCCATGTCCACCTCGCTCAGGCGCTGATCCACGGCCAGGGTCCAGTCGCGTTCACAGGTCTCAAAGTAGCCGCCGCGCCGGGAATCGCGGGCCGCGGATCCGATGAGGCCCACGAGGCGCAAGGCCCTGGTGAGCGCATCGGGCTCACCGGCGGCACGCGCATACTCGGCCAACGCAGATGGTGAACGCCTGGCCATAGATTCTCTTTTTGGTGTCGATGGGCCGGCCTTCGAAGTCGAGCATCCAGTAGAGGCCGCCGAACTCCGGATCCCAGAAGAAGCGCGTGAGGTATTCGTACGCGCGGCGGGCAGTGGCAAGATGCGCGGGGTCGCGATAGACGCTGAAGGCCTTGGAAAAGGTCCAGAGAATGCGCGCGTTGAGGATAAGCCCTTTGGCGGCGTGGGGATCGAAGGTCAGATCGTTGGCGATCTGGCCGCGAAAACCGCCATACTGATCGTCGATGGAGTGTTTGAGCCAGAAGGGCAGGATGTTGGAGAGTAACTCTGCTTCCACCTTCCGCCGCAGGTCTTGCACGAATGGCCGCCTTTCCGGAGGTTTGTTTTGGGGTTTACCGGCCTGACCCTGTGGAGTCAGGCAGCCACGCTTGTGACGAACGCCGGTTACGGTTCTTTCGTCTCCCACCCTTTTCGCAAAGAACGCGAAAAGGATGGGGCACGGAGCGAAATTACTGGGAACCATCGCCGGTTTAGCGTTGTCGCTTCCCACCCAACGTTGGCGAGTTAGCTCAGAATACCCTTGATGGTAACTTTCCTCCTCGCGTCGGCGGGCGGCGGAACAATGTTGCCCTTGATTGGCGTGCCGTCCACGGTGAGAGAGATTTGCTCGCCTTCGCCCTGGCGCTCAATGGAGATGTTGTAGGTCACTCCGCGAAAGATGCGGGTCGCAGTGAAGCCGGGCCAGCTCTTGGGAATCACGGGTGCGATCTGAAGGCCGTCGAGCGTAGTGCGGATGCCGAGAATCCACTGGACGATGGCGTAATAATTCCAGGCTGCCGTGCCGGTGAGCCAGGAGTTCTTGGCTTCGCCAAAGGTGGGCGCGTCCGGGCCGGCGATCATCTGCGCGTAGACATAGGGCTCGCAGCGATGCAGGTCGCCGATCTCTTCGCGCGCCGAGGGGTTGATGCGGCTGTAATAGTCGTGCGCCTGATCGCCGTGCCCCAGGCGGGTTTCCGCGATCATGACCCAGGGATTGACATGACAGAAGACGCCGGCGTTCTCCTTGTATCCCGGCGGGTAAGAGGAGATTTCGCCGAGGTTGAGATAGTACCTGGAGTAGGCCGGCTGCTGCACGACGATGCCGTGTTTGGTGGCCAGGCGATCGTGGACCGCTGCCAGAGCCTGGGCGGCCTTGCCGTCGTCGAGACCAATGCCGGCAAGAACGCAATATCCGTTTGACTCGATGAAGATTTTGCCTTCTTCGCACTCCTTGGAGCCGACCTTTGCGCCGAGGTCGTCGTAGGCGCGCAGAAACCACTCGCCGTCCCAGCCATGCGAGAGAACGACCTGTTTCATCTTCGCGACCTCGGTCAGATAAGCGGCCGCTTCGGCGTTGAGCCCGCGGCGGGCGGCGATGGCGGCTAGCTCGCGGCCGGAGTGGACAAAAAGGCCGGCAATGAAAACCGACTCGGCCACTTTGCCTTCCTTGTTGGTGGTGGTCTGGAAGGACTGGCCGGGCGTATCGGAAAAGCAGTTCAGGTTGAGGCAGTCGTTCCAGTCGGCGCGACCGATCAGCGGCAGGCCGTGCGGGCCAAGGCGCTCCAAAGTGTAGTGGAAGCTGCGCTGCAGGTGGTCGTAAAGCGGCGCCTCACTGCCCGGCTGATTGTCGTAGGGGACTAACTCGTCCAGGATGCTCCAGTCGCCGGTTTCCTTCAGATAGGCGGAGACGCCGATGATGAGCCAGTGCGGATCGTCGTTGAATCCGCCGCCGATGTCGTTGTTGCCGCGCTTGGTGAGCGGCTGGTACTGGTGGTAGGCGCCGCCGGTCGCGAGTTGCGTGGAAGCCAGGTCGAGAATGCGTTCGCGAGCGCGCGCCGGCACCATGTGCACAAAACCGAGCAGGTCCTGGTTGGAGTCGCGGAAGCCGAGGCCGCGCCCGATGCCGGACTCATAAAACGACGCGGAGCGTGACATGTTGAAGGTGGCCATGCACTGGTAGGCGTTCCAGATGTTGACCATGCGGTTGGTGTGGATGTCGGGCGTGTCGACCTGGAAGATGCCGAGCAGGCTGGCCCAATATTGGCGCAGATGCTCGAAGGCCGCATCGGCTTCAACGGGATCGAGGTATTTGGCGATGACCGGCTTGACTGAAATCTTGTTAATGGTCTGCGAACCCGGCGGATCGAACTTTTGATCAACGGGATTCTCGTGGTAGCCGAGGACGAAGACGATCTGGCGGGTTTCGCCGGGGGCCAGGTCGATCTTGACTTGGTGCGCGCCGATGGGCGACCAGCCATGGGCAATGGAGTTGGTCAGTTGGCCGGCCTCAACGGCGGCCGGCGCGTCCCATCCGCGGTAGGCGCCCAGGAACGCCTCGCGCTGGGTGTCAAAACCAGCGCCCGGCTGGGAACAGGCGAAGTACGCAAAGTGATTGCGGCGTTCTCGATACTCCGTCTTGTGATAGATGACGCCGTCTTCGACTTCCACTTGTCCAGTGTTGAAGTTGCGCTGGAAGTTGGTGGCGTCATCCTGAGCGTCCCACAGGCAGAACTCGATGCTGGCGAAGGAGGAGATTTGCGCCCGCGTTGCGCGGTGGTTGGTGATTGTGAGTTGCCAGATTTCGAGTGTTTCGTCGAGGGGAACGAAGTAACGGGTGTGCGCCTCAATGCCCGTAAACGAAGAGCCAATGATGCTGTAACCCATGCCATGACGGCAGGAGTAGTCTTCAAGTTCGTTGCGGGTGGGCTGCCAGGAAGGCGACCAGAACTGGCCCGATTGGTCGTCGCGCAAGTAGATGTAGCGCCCGCCGAAATCCATGGGTACGTTGTTGTAGCGATAGCGGGTTAGCCTGCGGAGGCGAGCATCGCGATAGAACGAGTAGCCGCCGGCCGTGTTGGAGATGATTCCGAAGTATGCCTGACAGCCAAGATAGTTGATCCAGGGCAGCGGTGTATCCGGCCGGGTGATGACATACTCGCGGCTTCGATCGTCGAAATGGCCGTACTTCATTGCGCGGGCTCCTCAAAGTAAACGTGCCGCCAGTATAGTCTCTGCCGAATTTCTAATCAAACGTTTTTGTAGGCCGGTTCGAAGTACTATGAAAAACGCGGAGCGCATTTGCCCAAAGCGGCGCGAGTGTGCAAAAGTATGTGCGCGAGCGAAATGGGGCGGGCCAGGTTCTGTGCGGGATCGCGGTCGCGATTTCGGGGGAAATTTGAGAGAATTCTCCGTTTTGTACTCATACCTGCGAGGGAAATCGGCAACATGGCCGGCACTTTGTTTCTGACCTTCATGGGTCCACAATTCGACCGCGGGTTTCTGGCTGCCGTTGCGGTTGCCGGATTTCTGTGTTTGCCGGCGGGGTCGGCGTCTGCGGCGGGAGACAGGAAAACGGAGAGCGCAGTCACGGCCATCAAGGTGGACCAGGTGGGCTATCCGCTGGACGGCCCCAAGGTGGCGCTGGTGAGCGCCGCGGCAAGGACGTTTGAAATCCGGCGTTCAAGCGACGGCGCGGCGGTCTTTCGCGGAGAGTTCACGCCGGCACAACTAGATCCGGACTCCGGCGACACGGTGCAGGCGGCTGACTTTTCAAGGTTCCATCTGGCGGGGAGCTTCTACCTGGAGGTCCCCGGCGTGGGCCGTAGTTGGAACTTCACGGTGGGCAGGGATGTATACGAACGCACCTACTACCTGGCCATGCGCGGCTTTTATGGGCAGCGCTGCGGGACGGCGGTGGACCTGGGACCGGAGTTTCCCGGGTACGCGCACGGCATCTGCCACCAGCATGGGGAATTCCACGCGAGTTCAGGAGCGAAAGGGCCGCGAGACAACGTGGGCGGCTGGCACGACGCAGGCGACTACGGGCGCTACATGGTGAACTCCGGCATCAGCACCGGCACGCTGCTGTGGGCGTGGGAGATCTTCGGGCCAAGGATCAAGGAAATTCCGCTCAAGATCCCCGAGACGGGGAACGGCACGCCGGACATTCTGAACGAGGCGCGCTGGAACCTGGAGTGGATGCTGAAAATGCAGGACGAGGACGGCGGCGCCTGGCACAAGCAGACCAGCGAGCACTTTTCCGGCTTTGTTGCGCCGGAAGACGACACGCTGCCGAGCGAGGTGATCGGAACCGGATCGGCACCCTACAAGAGCACCTGCGCGACGGCGGACCTGGCTGCGGTAGGCGCGATTGCGGCGCGGGTCTACAAGCCATATGATGCGAAGTTTGCCGCTCAGGCGCTCGCGTCGGCGCGCAAGGCCTGGGCATGGACGAAGAAGAATCCAGATGTGACCTTCAAGAATCCGCCGGGCGTGACGACCGGCGAGTACGGCGAACGAATTTGCACGGGCGAGCGGCTGTGGGCGGCGGCGGAACTGGGACGCACCACCGGCGAAGCGGCGTTTAACGAGTTTTTTCTGAAGGAGTATGCGAAGTTTCTGCCCAAACTCGATGCTCCTCCAGCGGAGAACTGGGAATCCGTGGGTCCAATGGGCTTGTGGACTTATGCGTTGTCGAAACGCAAAGGCGCGGACGCCAAGGCGGTTGCCGCGATCCGTGAGCGAACCCTCAACGCGGCGCACGCATTGGTGAAGCGCACCAACGCCAATCCTTACCGTATGAGCATGACGGCCAGAGATTATGTGTGGGGGTCGAATGGGGTTGCGGCAAGTTATGGCGTGTATCTCCTGATTGCCAACGCGCTTGAGCCGGACAAGAGCTTTGTGGATGCGGCGCGGGATAACTTGCATTACCTGCTGGGACGGAACCCTTTCTCGTTGTCGTGGGTGACGCAGGTGGGCGAGCACCCATTTGAGCACCCGCACCACCGCCCCAGCGGATCGGGAAAACAGATCGGACCCTGGCCCGGATTGCTCTCCGGTGGGCCGAATGCTAGGCGACAGGACGCTGTGCTGGGAGCGCTGCCGAAGGATTTACCGCCGGCGAAGGTGTATGCCGACCAGGTGGCCTCGTACGCAAGCAATGAGATTGCGATCAATTGGCAGGCATCGCTGGTGTTTCTCTTAGCTGGACAATTGCAGTAGGAAGGACTTTGGAGCCCGATTCCGTGAGTCGGATCAACCTGAAAGGTACGGGGGCGAAGCTCGATGGGCGCGCAGTAACATCGGGGTTTCGCAACGCGGTGGTAAAGCCGGCCGGGATCGGCCACAAGGCGGCATCGAGTGATCCGCACGGTGCGGTAGAGCGAGGTCGCCCGCGGAGATTGAGGGTTCGAAATGCATTTGCACGTTCTGGATCTTGTCATCATTGTTGCCTATCTGATGAGCACTGTGTTCATCGGCTATTGGGTTTCGCACCGCGCATCGCAAAACATGCAAGCCTATTTTCTGGGCGGCAACAAGATGCCGTGGTATGTGCTGGGCATCTCGAACGCGTCGGGAATGTTTGACATCAGCGGCACCATGCTGCTGGTGTACTGGATGTTCATCTACGGTTTGAAGAGCGTATGGATTCCGTGGCTGTGGCCGACCTTCAACCAGATTTTCCTGATGGTGTACCTTTCGGCGTGGCTGCGGCGCTCGAAGGTGATGACGGGCGCGGAGTGGATCAAGACACGCTTCGGCACGGGACGGGGTGCGCAGTTGGCGCACATGATCGTGGTGCTCTACGCGTTCGTCAGCATTATCGGATTCTTCACCTATGGCTTCAAAGGTATCGGCAAATTTGCGCAGACGTTTCTGCCCTGGAATCTGACGGCAAATGAGTACGCGCTGATCCTGATCGCCATCACGGCGGTCTACGTCATCAAGGGCGGCATGATCAGCGTGGTCATCACGGAAGTGGTGCAGTTCTTCATCCTGGCCATTGCCTCGTTTGCCGTGGGCATCATCGCCATGGTCAAGGTAGCGCCGGATACGCTGCACAAGATGGTGCCTGCCGGGTGGGACAATCTGTTCTTCGGCTGGAATCTGAATTTGGATTGGTCAACATT
>Ga0181529_10006528_pt1 | contig 11834 bp, 14 predicted proteins | sample PEATcosm2014_Bin_36_FD_119763 | JGI IMG/M metagenome (GOLD analysis project Ga0181529, IMG submission 119763) | Peatland microbial communities from MTU Mesocosm Facility, Houghton, MI, USA - PEATcosm2014_Bin10_30_metaG | ecosystem: Environmental > Terrestrial > Soil > Wetlands > Peat | place... | reverse complement strand
CGCGAGCGATTCCGTAGTCGGAAGGGACAGCAGGAGATGCACGTGGTCCAGCGGACCGTTAATGATCGTGGCAATGCCGTTTCGTTCCCTGACGATGCCGCCCATGTGAGGGAACAGGCGGACAGCGAGATCCGGCGTCAGGTCCGGTAGGCGATTCTTGGTGGAGAAGATCGCGTGAACCAGGAGCGAGGCGAGGCTGTGCGGCATGATCGTACTCCCCGTTCCGATTCTCTGTCGCCCGCGGGCTTCAGATAGTGGACCGGGGCCTGGAAAGCTCTCATCCAGGCCACTGAAAACCAGCGCGCCGGCGAGGCCGCGAACCCGCATCGTCGGGCCTGGCTTGCCGCGCCCGTTGTGCCCCCGCAGCGATCTTCTCAGCTCGAGAAGATTCCTCGGCGGTCAACCGGCATCGGTGATGATTTGCAGGCCTCGGACACGGTAGAGGCTACGGCGTTTCGGTCATCCGCACTTCGGCGCGGATTGCTGGGCGAGGGTTTTTCCAGCAGCCGGGCCGCAGCTCGTGCCAGGCAAAAATGCGCGAGGTTCGCGGAGACCGAGACGCGGCAGAATAATTGCGAGGGTACTCCTTTACCCTGCCCCGCCGTCACAGGTCATTTCTTCGGGTGCGCCTTGATCTCGTGCAGGTGGTACGCGTCGCCCTCGATCGTGAAATAGAAGCGCCAGGAATCGTTGACGCGCGCCTGCCACACGTCGCCAGCGACGCCGTATTTCTTAGCGTGGAGAGAGGGGTGATGGAGGTTCTGGAGGAGGAGCGCCGACTGCTTGTCGAACGCCCGCCGGACGGGCGGCGGGGCTTTGCGGTAGCTGCGGCGAAAATGCGGCGAGAAGGCGAGACGCATTGAAGCTCAGTCTTTCGGCTTCTTTGCACCCGTCCTTTTCGCCTCTTTGTGGAGTGCGCTCAGAAACTTCTTGTGCGTGGCGAACGGCCCGAAGGAGCGGCCGGCCTTGAACTCCGCGATGCTCTGGGCAATGCCCCGATCGATGATGGACTTCGGCTCGAACACAATCCTCCCTTTTTCGGCCCTCGCTTCGAACACGTCGCCGACGGCGACGCCGATCTCGTCCCGCACGTGCTGGGGAATCACGACCTGGTATTTGCTTTTGACAATGACAATGGCCATAGGTTAGATGAACAGTTCAACTGTTCATCTCTACCTTACCAAGCCCACGGGATCTGTCAAGCCGAGGAGGACGACAAGAACCGAATCGAAGCGGCCGGGGAGGGCACCCCTTCCCACGACGGCAAACCACGCAAAGGACTCGCATTTCCCCAGTCACGGCGTTTGCCAATTTATTTTGCCCCACCCAACCCCATCTATCTCCAGCACTTATCCGTTCTTCGCCGTTCCGTTTCCCCCGCTTTCTCCACTTTCGTCTGCTACAACCGAATCGAGAGCGCCATCGGGCGCCGGCCCGTTTTAGTCGAAACGCAGCCCGCCGAACATTCTGGTTCGGCCGTCCGCTGCCAACCCCGTGAGTTGGCCGGAACTTCCGCTCCGCTCTCCGAACATTTTTGATCAAATATGGAAAACTCAGCCGAATGGCTCGTTCCCGGCGCTTGGATCGGGCGGCAGCAGGCCTTCGCCCTCATCGCCACCAAGTGCTCGGCCGCCCAAGCGCAGTGCTTGAAAGAGGCCAAGGAGTCTCGCGTCTACGAGAAACTCCACCTCACCTGGGAGGACTTCTGCACCCAGCACGCCGGCATCAGCCGCGTCCACGCCGACCGCCTCATCCAGCAGTTCAATGAGTTCGGCGACGCCTACTTTCGCCTCTCCACTCTGGCCCGCATTTCTCCCGAAACCTATCGCCTCATCGCCCCCAGCGCCAATGCCGAGACCATTTCCATCGGCGGCGAAACCCTCGCGCTCACCCCGGAGAACGCCCCCAAAATCCGCGCCGCCGTGCAGCGCCTCCGCGCCGAACTCCGCTCCGAGAAGCGCCGCCAGCCCTCGCTTACCGAATTGCACGCCCGGCTCCGCGCCCTGGCCGACGACACTTCCCGCTGCGTGAGCACCACCATGCCCAACGTCCTCGAACCGCACATCCTGGAATTCTGCAAAGAGGCCGCCGGGAAATTCACCGCCATCGCCCGCACGCTCGACCAGATCATGCGCCGCGAACGCAATCTCCCCGCCACGGAATAGCCGGCTACTCCACCGAGAACACCGCGCGGACTTCTTCGCTGACCGCCATCGGACGCAGCGTCTTCACGTCGATGGGGCACCAGACCGTCCGCGCTTTCGCCAGTACGGCGCGGTCGGAGGCGCGCAGCAGTTCCGTGAAACGGTCGAACTTCAGACGCGTCGCGGAACCTACCCACGTGCGGGCCACGATGGTGTCGGCGAGATATGCCGGCTGCTTGTAATCGATCTCGTGGCGCACCACCACCCAGAACGTCCGCGCCTGGTCGGCGGGCGACGCGGCGGACCTCCAATGGGCCACCGCGACGTCCTGCACCCAGCGCACATACGTAACATTATTCACATGGCCGAGCGCGTCGATATCGGATTCGGCCACGGCGATTTCCATCTCGAACGGCGGCATGCTCTTTCAGTATGCAAAAACATTTTGCATAAATCACGTTTTCTGTTATTCTACAGTTGCTCTGGAAATTCGTACCGCGCGAGGAATATGGAAACAGCCGCGCAAGGCATTCTGACTCGCGATGAAATGGAAAGCAGGCGCCTGTTAGCCGCACAGGACCTGCAAAGGGGGCTCTCGCAGTCCCAGGTAGCCCGCAAGTTCGGGGTCACCCGTACGACTGCGTCCCGTTGGTACCGCGCACTCAGCGGGAACGGGGTGGAGGGATTGCGCAAACGCCGCGCGCCCGGCCGTCCCAGCCGCTTGAGCACGGAACAACTCCGCGTGGTCTCCGAGGTCTATCACTCCGGTCCACGGGCCAACGGATTCGACACCGATCGCTGGACCACCGCCCGCTTCGCCGAAGCCATCCAGCTCCGCTTCGGAGTCCACTACGATCCCGATCACGTGGGCCGCATTATGCATCGGCTCGGATTGCGTGAGCGCCGGCGGAACCGCCGCCGCATCCAGGAAGTGCTTTACGCGTCCCGGTACTCGCCGAACACCATCCTCAGCCGGTCGGAAATTTCTCCCACCGTGGCGTAAGCCGCCGCGGCCTCCACCATCGCCGGCATCAGATTACTGCCGTCGTGCGCAGCCTGTTCGAGCGTGGTCAGCTTCTCTTCCACCGCGGACTGGCTGCGCGAGGCGCGCACTTGCCGCAGAGCCTCCACCTGCGTCCGCTCCAGCGCCGGATCCAGGCGGAAGGTGGACACTCCGCGATCCTCGTCCTGCTGGAACTTGTTGACACCCACCACAATCCGCTCGCCGGATTCGATTTCCCGCTGAAACTGGTAAGCGGCGTTCTGGATCTCGCCCTGGATGTAGCCGGTCTCGATGGCGCGCAGCGTGCCGCCCATCTCGTCGATGCGCCGCAGGTAGGCCGTGACCTCGCGCTCCATGGAATCGGTGAGCGCTTCGATGGCCTGGCTGCCGCCCATGGGATCTGCGGTGTTGATGACGCCGGTTTCATAAGCGAGAATCTGCTGCGTGCGCAGGGCGATGCGCGCGGATTCCTCGGTGGGCAGCGAGAGCGCTTCGTCGCGCGAATTGGTGTGCAGCGATTGCGCGCCGCCCAGCACCGCGGCCAGGGCTTCAATGGCGGTGCGCACAATGTTCACATCGGGCTGCTGCGCGGTGAGCGTGGAGCCGGCGGTCTGCACGTGGAAGCGCAGCATCAGGGAGCGCGGGTCGCGGGCCCCGAAGCGGTCGCGCATCAGGAACGCGTAGATGCGGCGGGCGGCGCGGAACTTGGCGATCTCTTCCAGAAAGTCGCTGTGCGAGTTGAAGAAAAAAGAGAGGCGCGGGGCGAAGGAATCCACCGGCAGTCCCGCGGCGACGGCGGCTTCGACATAGGCGATGGCGTTGGCGAAGGTGAAGGCCAGTTCCTGCGCCGCCGTGGAGCCGGCTTCGCGAATGTGGTACCCGCTGATGGAGATGGTGTTCCATTCCGGCATTTCGCGGCCCGCCCAGGCGAACAGGTCGGTGATGATGCGCATGGCCGGCCGCGGCGGATAAATGTAGGTGCCGCGCGCGATGTACTCTTTCAGAATGTCGTTCTGGATGGTGCCGGAGAGCCGCTTCAGGTCGGCGCCCTGGGCGCGCGCCACCAGGCCATAGTAGGCCAGCAGGATGGCCGCGGTGGAGTTGATGGTCATCGACGTGGAAACCTTCTGCAGCGGGATGCCGCGGAAGAGCACGTCCATGTCCGCCAGGGAACTCACGGCAACGCCCACACGGCCCACTTCCCCGGCGGCCATCGGATGGTCGGAATCGAGACCCATCTGGGTGGGAAGATCGAAGGCTACGGACAGGCCGGTGGTGCCTTGGGACAACAAATATCGATAGCGCCGGTTGCTTTCGGCCGCGTTGCCGAAGCCGGCATACTGCCGCATGGTCCACAAGCGGCTGCGGTACATTTCACGATACACGCCGCGGGTATACGGAAATTCTCCCGGATTGCCGATCGGGTCGTTCATGAACGCGAGATCCGGCGCGCACGCAGAAAAGAGGAGATGCCGAACCAGGCCATGATCAGACAACAAGGCGCGGCCACGAAAAAGCGTCCGTCGCCGGCCCGGACATAGCGGAAGGCGGAGAATCCGAAAACCGTCCCCATGCATAGAAAGAGGAAGCCAATCACCTCATTCCAAAGGGCTGTGATGGGTTTGGTGATGGCCGGGATGACATGCTGCAGAAAGCTGCGGCCCTGCTTAACAGCCACAAGGCCTTGCTTTCGGGCGACCCGGCCGGCGGCCCGGCCTTGCTTGACGGCTTCCCGCTGCCACACGCTCCCATCGTAACAGAAGCGTAAGGCTATGATGCTATTCTGCGGGCGTGCCGATAGTTCTGGTGTGGGGCCAGTTGTGAAGCAGGTAGGCCGTCCACTACAATCGGAACGAGTGGATGCGGAACGCCGGTAGTGTCCGGTACGTCTGCCTTTTTGGGAGTACTCTGTGGAAGAGCCTTTGAAGCACTTAGTGCAGGAACTGGGAAACGCGATCAACGATTCCCTTTCCGAGTCCGACCGGATCGCGGAAGCGATCGGCGAGATCAAGCGAGCCGGTTACGACGTCTTCCTGGTACTGGAAGCGACTATCGGCTTCAACCGGAGAGATGAAAACAGCGGTGAGGAGGAGGAAGAAACCGAAAGCGTGGAGCCGACGGAATCCAATCCCCGGAAATTTGAGACTACGGGCAAAATCAAGCTCACCTCGCAGGACCAGCGTTTCCTGAAGGCGCTGAAGATCTCCGTAGACGACGAAAGCCGCTAACGCCAACGGGCCAAGCTCAGCCCAGAACCTGCCGATACACGTCCCAAGTGGCACGGACGGCGTTTTCCCACGTAAACAACTGCGCTCGCAAACTGCCGCGACCCGCGAGGTCGCGCCGCAGGTCCTCGGATTTTGTCAGGTCGCGCAAAGCCTTCCCCAACTCTTCCGGACTCTCGGGATCCACCAATAGAGCTGCGTCGCCGGCCACTTCGGGAAGCGCCGAACGGTTGGAGGTGAGCACGGGAGCTCCCGCCGCCATGGCTTCCAGCACCGGCATCCCGAACCCTTCATCGAGCGACGGGAAAGCAAACACCGAGCAGCGGCCGTACCAGCCTGCCAGATCTTCCGCGGAGATGTAGCCCAACACCGAAATGCGGCTGCCAGCGGGACTCCGGGCGATGCGCGCCAGAATCTCCTCCGACCCGTAGCCGGCTGAACCGGCCAGCACCAGCCGCCAGTCCGCGTTGACGGTTTCGAACGCTTCTACCAGGCGGGCGATGTTCTTCCGTTTCTGGATGGCGCCCACGTTGAGAATCACCGGCTCCCGCGGCCGGTCCGCGCGGGGCAACGCGCGGATCCCGTGATGCACCACGTGGACACGGCCGGGCGCCGCTCCGAGATGCGCAATCACCTGCTGCCGGGTGAACTCGGAGACGGCGATGATGGCGGTGGCGCGCGACGCGGCATCGCGAGCCTGCTCGGTGAAGCGCGCGCGGAATTCTGGCGTGGAGTATTCCGAAGTCATCACAAACAGGTCGTGAATGGTCGCTATGGAGCGCGGCAGGGCGATGCGGGGTAATCGCTGGTTCAAGCCGTGGAACAGATCGGCGCCGCGCGGTCCCAGGGGTTCGGCCAGCAAGCTGCGGCGCGCGTTGCGCGGCAGGGTTGCGCGCCACGAGCGCAGATAGCGGTGCGCCCGATAACAAAATCGGAAGCGGGCCTCCGGATGGGTGGCGGCCAGACCTGCCAGCATTTCGCGCGAATATAGCCCCACCCCGGACAGAGCGTCGCCGATGGAATAGGTGGCGTCGAGCGCGAGAGTCAGTTGATTCCGTATTCTTTCATTTTGCGATAAAGCGTGGTCCGGCCGATACCCAGAAGTCGCGCCGCCTCCGACCGCTCGCCGTGGGTGGCAGATAAAGCCAGCGAAATGGCATGCCGTTCCGTTTCGGGCAACGAGATCACCGGAGATCGGGGAGCCAGCGGGACATCCGGCATGAGAGCCCCGGCAGGAGGTAGATACGCCGCCGCGGCCAGCGGTACGACGTCGCCCGCCGCGCGGTGGTATTGCAGGGCGGAGGGAAGGTCGGCCATTTGCAAAGCGCCTTCGGACTGCAGCGCGGCCAGCCGTTCCAGACAGTGCTTCAACTCGCGGACATTGCCGGGCCAGTCGTACTCGAGCAGCGTATCCAGCAATTCCCGGCTGGGGTAAAACGGAGGCAGACCCGCGCCGCATGCCGATTCCAGGAAATGCTCCACCAGGGGTTGCACATCCTCCTTGCGTTCGCGCAGCGGTGGCAATTTGATGGAGACCACATTGAGGCGGTAGAAGAGGTCCAGGCGGAAGCGGCCGGCCTCCACCTCGGCCTTGAGATTGCGATGCGTGGCGGCCACGATGCGAATGTCCACTTTGCGCCATTGCAGGGCGCCTACCGCGCGGAATTCGCGCTCCTGAACCAGCCGCAACAGTTTGACCTGCATTTCGAGCGGAAGATCGCCGATTTCGTCGAAGAAGGCGGTGCCGCCATCGGCCAGTTCCACCAGGCCCCGTTTGTTCTCCACGGCGCCGCTGAAAGAGCCCTTGACGTGGCCGAACAACTCGCTTTCCATCAGCGTTCCCACCAGCGAGCCGCAATCGATGGGTACGAATTGGCCGCGCGGGTTAGCCTGGTGGATGGCTCGGGCTACCACCTCTTTGCCCGTGCCGCTCTCCCCTAACAGCAAGACGGGCAAGCGGTTACGGGACGCCTTCTCGATCAGCCGGCGAACCGCGGCAATCTGCGGAGATCTTCCGATAAGACCGTTTGGTCTTTCGGTGGCGGCGGGATTCATAAGGGTCACGGTTGCTTATCTAGTCGGACGACGAAGCCGTCTTTCTCACCCGATTTGTCGCGAATCCTGGCGGCCAGTTCGCCGGCGGCATCCTCGGTAGGCTCGGCGCCCACTAACACCCGCCAGGTCTCTGGGTTGCCGGCGTGCCGGACGATCTGCGCGCTGCCGAATTGCGATGCCATGCGGGCGCGAAGCTGCTCCGCAGTCGCGCGATTGCGAAAGACGCCAATCTGGACCGCATATAGCCCCGCAGTCGCGGTTGCGGGCGGCCGGATCACCACCAGGCGGACGCGCGCCGTGCCGGGACCGATCATATCGATGGCTTCGGCCGCCGCGTGCGACAGGTCGATAATGCGGCCGTGCACGAAGGGACCGCGATCGATAATGCGGACGTCGATAGTCTTATTGTTGGTGAGGTTGTATACGCGCACCCAGGTATCGAAGGGCATGGTGCGATGGGCCGCCACCAGGTTCTCCATGTGATAGATCTCGCCGTTGGCTGCCGCGCGGCCGTCGTAGGGCTTGCCGTACCAACTGGCGACGCCCGTTTCGGTGTGCCCGATCTTGACGGGAATGGCCGTGATGTGATTTTTGTGCGCGCAGCCGGCCAGCGCAACGGCCAGGGCCCCCAGCGCCACGCTTCTCCTCATCGATGGTTCGATTATGGCACGCCGGTTGGCCGATACCAATCGACCCGCTCATTCGTAACGCAGCGCGACCATGGGATCCACTTTGGTAGCCCGGCGCGCCGGGAGATAGCTGGCCAACATGCCAGTACTGAGCAACACAGCGGCCACCGCCGCGAAACTCGCCGGATCGTTGGGACGCACGCCGAACAGCAGCGTCTCGAGCCACCGCGTGACCGCCAGCGCGCCCAGGGCGCCCGCCCCCAGTCCGATTCCGACCAGCACCAGGCCCTGGCGCAGCACCAGGTTAAGAACGTCGCCGCGAGTTGCTCCCAAAGCCATCCGCGTGCCGATCTCGTTGGTCCGCCGGGCCACCGCGAAGGAGAGCAATCCATAAACGCCGATGGCCGCCAGCAGCAGCGCCAGCGCCGCAAAGCTGCCGAAGAGCCATGCATCGAAGCGCGAATCGGTCATGGTGGCAGCTACGATGTCCTCCATGCCGCGGAAATGCTGCACCGTCTGGCGGGGATCGACCTGGGCAATGGCAGCGCGCACCTGGCTGGCGAAACCGGCCGGCGAGCCGCCGCGCACCACCCAGTCGGTGCCGTCGGCGTACCAGGGAACTTGCGCGGTCACCAGATACACGGTGGGCCGCGGCGGCGCCTGCAAAGTCACCGACTTGGTATCGCCGGCCACGCCGATCACCTGGCGCGGCGGGTCGTCCGCATCCCCCAGTTTCTGGCCGTTCAGCCAGCCGACCAGGACGTGCTGTCCGAGGGGATCTTTCCCGGGCCACCACTGGCGAACTACCGTCTCATTGACCACGATGGCGGGTGGCGCGGTCTCCGTGTCATGACTGTTGAAGGAACGTCCCAGGCGGATGGGAATGCCCATGGTCTCAAAGTAGGCCGGGGACACGACGCGGATCTCCATTCCGGCGATGGTGTGATCGGGGCGGCCCTGTTCCTGCACAGGGAAGTTGTTCTGCGCGGTGAGCGGGAGCACGCTGACGGCGGCCACGCCGCGCACCCCGGGAAGCGCCTGCAGCTTTTCGATCACGGCGTTTTCGAAATGCCAGTAGCCGCTGCCGGGGCGGTAGTGCTGCGCGGGCGGCGTGGAGAAGGTGACGACGCCGCGCGGCTCAAATCCCAGCCGTTCCTGGCGCATGCGATAGAGACTTTGCATCAAAAGAGCCGCGCTCATCAGCAAGGTCACCGACAAGGCCACTTCGCTCACCACCAGGACACTGCGCACGCGCTGGCGCAGCGTGCCGGCGCCGGTGGTGCGGGCACCGGCTTTGAGCGATTCGTAGACATTGAGCCGCGCGGAAGTCAGAAACGGGGCCAGGCTGAACAGCAGGCCGGTACCCACGGCGATGGCCGTGGTGAAACCGAGGACGGGCAGATCCACCTGCACCGGAGCGGAGGTGGGCAGGGAAAACGGGATCAGCGACACCATCCACTGGAGCGAAGCGTAAGCACCCCAGAGGCCGGCCAGGCTGCCCGCGAGCGTCAGCAGCGTGTTCTCCACCAGAAACTGGCGCAGCAGCCGTCCGCTGTTGCTGCCCAGCGCCAGGCGGACGGCGATTTCCTTCTGACGGGTTTCGAGACGCGCCAGCAACAGGCTGGCCAGATTGGCGCAGGCGATCAACAACAGAATGCCGACGGCGCCGAACAGCAGCAACAATTTCAGACGGACATCGCCCACCAGCCAATCGTGAAGGGGGACCGCGGAAACGCCCGGATAGTCCTTGAAGCCGGGATTCTCGCGATGAAACGCGCTCGACAGCACGGCCATTTCCGCATCTGCTTGCGGCAGCGTAACGCCCGGTTTCAGGCGCGCGATCATGCCGGCGTTGGCGCCCATACTGACGTCGATTTCGAGCGGGACGTAGACGTCGGCTGCCTGCGGGAACCAGAAGCCGCGCGGGGCCACGCCGACCACCGTCGCGCGGGTCTCGCCCAGCGTCACCGTGCGTCCCACCGCGGGGGAGCCGGCTCCGAACGCGCGACGGCGGAGGCCGTCGCTGATGACGATACCGCGCGGTCCGCCGGATTGCGTCTCCTGGCCGGTGAATTCCCTGCCCTGCGCCAGGGCGACGCCCAAGGTGCGAAAGAATTCGGTGGTGACCGCCAGCACGTGGACGGATTCGCTGCCGTCGGCGGTGATGAAATTGCGGTCCTTCCTGCCCTCGTGTCCCGCCACGGAAGCCAGCAGCGTGGAGCGGCGTCTCCAGAGGCCGATTTCCGCCCGGCTGACATCGTCATATTTAGGGTTACGGCCGGCGCGCAGCAGCCGGTCCGCCTGGGGATACGGCAGCGGCCGCAGCATGACTGCATGGACTATGCTGAAGACCGCGGTGTTGGCGCCGATGCCCAGAGCCAGGGACAGCACGGCGACGGCCGTGAATGCCGGGCTCTTGGCCAGCACGCGTACGGCGTAGCGCAGGTCCTGCCAGAGAACTTCGAGGAAGCCCAGACTGTTCATGGAATAAATCTCCTCGCGGATGCGGGTGGAGTTTCCCAGCTTGCGGGCGGCCGCGCGGCGGGCTTCGGCGGGAGCCATGCCGCGAGCCAGGTTGTCGTCAATTTCCTGTTCCAGATACGCGTCCATTTCGCGCGCCCGTTCAGCGTCCCATTGGTTTCGTCGGAAGTATCCGGACCAGTTCATGCTTCAACCTCGCTCGGTCAGCGTACTCCCATAGACGATCGACCGGAGATTTTGGTTAGACACTATTGTAAAAAAACCGACATCCTTGGGGGAGATTTGGGCCGGCTGCAGTCAGATCCAGTAAAGAGAGCCGTCGATTCCGCCGATATGCGTGTTATGCAGGAGCGGCGCTCTGAAGTTCGCATGCTGTGTGCGGATATGGTGAAGGTGTCCTGGAAGGACGCTCTAGGCAGACGAAGGCGAACGATAGGGCTGTTGGAGGACATTTCGACATCCGGAGCGTGCCTGCAATTGGAAGGGGCGGTGCCGGCGGGCGCCGAGATCCGTTGGAGCAGCCCCAAGCAGGAGTTCATCGGACACGTTCGTTATTGCGTATACCGGGAAATCGGCTACTTCGTGGGCGTGGAATTCGAAAGCGACTCCCACTGGTCCCGAAAGACCTATAAACCGCAGCATCTTTTGGACTTACAGCAACTGGTCAAGAAAGCAAGGTAGCCCGCGGTGAAGCGCTTCGGCGGGGGAATTGGTTCGTTTTGACGAACTATCCCGAAATCTCTACAATCTTCAGTCATGGATTTGGAGAAGTCTCTGCTGAGGGTGCAATCTTCGTACCCTAGAATCTACCTGGCCTGCCATTCGCGTCACCAGACCTCGCGAACCACGCCGGACAATCTGTCGCAGCGTGACGCAGCGCTGCTGGCGCATCTGGAAGAGGACGAGGGGATCGCACCGGGCGATCTGGCGCGCCACATGGGCCTGGCCAAATCGACGCTGTCGGAAGCGTTGGCCGGACTCGAAGAAGCCGGATATACGGTTCGCGAAGCGGATGGCCGGGATGGCCGCGGCATCCGCATCCGGCGTACCGCGAAAGGCAGCTGCGCCATGAGCCACGGCTCCGTGCTGGAGCCGGCTCGCCTAAGGCGGTTGCTGGAGGCGCTCAGCGATGCGGAATTGCGCCACGCGGTGGAAGGTCTGGAATTGCTCGCCAGAGCCAGCGAAAGGATTGCCGATGCCGTCGAAGAAACCGTCTGAACCGTTTGCCGTGGTCGACTCGCTGCTGGCCGCCTTTGCGACCAACAATCGCATCAACGAGTTCTTGATCCGCGCCGTG
>Ga0181529_10006527_pt1 | contig 11835 bp, 11 predicted proteins | sample PEATcosm2014_Bin_36_FD_119763 | JGI IMG/M metagenome (GOLD analysis project Ga0181529, IMG submission 119763) | Peatland microbial communities from MTU Mesocosm Facility, Houghton, MI, USA - PEATcosm2014_Bin10_30_metaG | ecosystem: Environmental > Terrestrial > Soil > Wetlands > Peat | place... | reverse complement strand
TGAACTCAGTGGAAGTCTCCGTTCGATTGGATTTGGTTTGGGCTTGCAACCCCAGATCTCAATCTAGCGGACCTTCCACCTGGATTCCAAAGCCAATTTGGACACTAGTGGTTGTCAACCTGCGGCGTTTCCCACAAAGCTGCCCTTCGTTGCGCCCCATCGGTACCTGTGCTACATCAGTGAGCGGGGAGGAAACGTGGTCCTACGACGCGGCGGCGGCACGGCAATGCTCATTTTGGCTTCGGGGCTGCTGCTGCGCGCGCCGGCGCAGGATCCGAAATTCGCCCTCGACGTCAACCGCGTGGCTGCTACCTTCTCGGTCACCGACCGCAAAGGCCATTTTGTCACGCTGGGGCGCGACGACTTCCAGGTGTTCGACAATCAGAAGCCGCAGAAGATCGTGGAATTCTCGGCTGAGTCGGAATTGCCGCTGCGCCTCGCCATGCTCATCGACGCCAGCACCAGCATGCGCGAGCGCTTCCATTTCATTCAGGACGCGGCCGTCGGCTTTCTAACCAACAGCATCCGGCCCGGACCCGACCAGGCCATGCTGGTCAGCTTCGATATCTCACCCGAAGTGGTCTCGGATTTCGATGGCGATCTGGACCGCCTGTCGGCCCGCATCCGCGAGGTTCGTCCGGGCGGCGCCACGTCGCTCTACGATGCCATCGATATGGCCGCCCGCCGCATGGCGCAAGCCGCGCCGGCGGGGCGGTACCGGTGCGCCATCGTCATCTTCAGCGACGGCGACGACAATCAGAGCCGTCTCACCCGCCAGCAGGCGCTGGAAGCCGCGCAGCGCGCCAATGCCGTGATCTTCGCGGTTTCGCCCAGCGAAGAGGCCGTCCCCACGCAGGGCGACAAGGTCCTGAAGTTTTTCGCGGCGGAGACCGGCGGCACGGCGCTCTTCCCGTTCAAGATCGAAGACCTGGCGCGATCCTTTGAGACCATCGCCAAGGAACTGCACCACCAATACACCATTCTGTACCGTCCCGAGCCGCTCGCCGCCGATGGCCGCTTTCATACGGTGGAGATCCGCATGAAGGATCCGAAAGGCGGCTTCCTGGTGCGCGCCCGCAAAGGCTACTACGCCCCGCTGGCCACCGCGCCAGCCAAATGATATCGGGAGCCAAGGGAACCCGGCTGCGTCCGCCGGTGTCCAAACGGATATGCCCTACTCCGCAGCCGATGCCCAGGCCGTCGGGCGAGCCATGCGCCGCACCGCGAGTCGCGTGGACCAGGAACTGCGGCGGGGGCTGGCCGGCCTCGCGACCGTGGCCGCGCCGTTCCTGGGCCGTTCGCTACCGTCGCGGGGATCGTGCACTCCTTCCGTGCCGTCGGCGGAGAGAAGTCCGCGATCATGGCGGATCTCTGCCGAGGCCTCTCCGACGCGCTGGTGCCCACGGTGTGGGCCCTGCTGATCGCCGTGACCGCGCTGGCGGCGTACCAGCTCCTGCGACGGCAGGCGGACGTCTTCGCCAGGTAGATGGAGAACGCGTCCCTGGACCTGGTGAATCGCCTGTATTGCCCTCGGCCGGCCGACCAGGCGGGTTACCAAGCCGCAGCGAGGTCAGCGGCCTACGAGCAGCGTCGCGCTGGAAGCTAAAGGCTGTTGGCTCTCCAGAAACTGCTTCTCGGCATCTGGAAGCGCGAGCGTGAGCGAGCGGCCCGAGCGTGAGGACGCATCTCCCAAAACTTCCCGATCCGCGCACGCTGGACAGACCCTCCGGGGCTCGAGCCGCTCGCTCACGCTCGCGGTTCCAGATGCCGAGGCGGACCAGTTTCCGATTCCCATGGACCGCGGCTCGACGCGGTGCCCCGGCTAATGGCTGATGACTGAGGTCCCCCGCGTTTCACCAAGTGAATGAGGGCGAACATCGACCAGTGCCGCGGCCAGGCATCGAGGCACGATTCCAGTTTGCGCCACAGGGAAAACGCCGCTTCCGGCATCAACTGCCGCAAGGACATTCCACCCGAGACCAGGTAACGAAACGGCATGAGGGGTCGGATGGACCGGATCTCCAAATTCGGGAATTCCGCCTCGAACCGCTGCCAGTCGCGCTCGAACACCATCCAGGGGAGCGCGATATTGGCGCCGGAGAGCGGGCCCGTCATGGGAAACGTCCACTCGCGCGAAGCCGCGTCGAACGGCTCGTGGTGCAGACGCGTGTAGACGAATCGCGACCACGTGGAGAGCCACGGCTCAATCATCGCGACGCTGCCTCCCGGCCGCAGACACCGGTCCGCTTCCGTCAGGAACAGGCGAACCTCGGGAACGTGGTGCAGCACGTCGACCATGACAATCGACTGCAGACTACAGGACGAAAAGGGAAGCCGGCGGGCGTCGAGAACCACCTGAATCCCCGCGCAAGGGAACACTTCCGAGGCGATCAGACCGGGTATGTACTGCGCCAGAAAGCCGGCGCCGGAACCGAGCTCCAGGACAGGTCCAGGCCCCTCGGGAATGCAGCCGGATAGCAGCCGGTACCATTCATCGTAGATCCGCCACAGGAACCGGTTGCTCTCGAGGATGCTCCGCCGGCGCTGGGTGGTCCGCGGATCGTCCACCTCCAGGCCGCGCGTGGCGGGGTGGGCGAGCGGTTTCAGGATCTCCTGAAGAATCGCCATCGCCCGCGCCTACGGAGCCCGTTCGTAGACAATCGCAGCCCAGACCTTGGGATCGGCGATACGTTGATAGTCCCCGATGGTTTTCACGGGACGATAATTCCGCCCGACCCACGCATAGATCTCCCGGTTGTAATCTGTGCCGAAGATCGGGACGCCGTATTCCGGGGTGGACCGGTTGGAGAGGATCACATAACGAGGCTGCTGCCGGTCGAGGCCGGCCAGATAGCCGGGAATCCGGTCCCGCGGGATGAGGCCGGGGAGCGCCGTGTACCAGAACGAGAGAGCCGAGGTTTCCGAGAAGAAATAGAGGACGGATTCCTCGGGCAGCACCAACACCTTCTCATGCGCCTGCCTGGCGGCATCCAGGAACTGAATGGCCTGGTTGAGGTGCGCCGCCTCGGTGGCGTCCGCGTACACCGTTCCGCGAGCCGACGCGACCGGAGACGGACGCCACCATCGCACATACATCGGAGACATCATGATCAGGACTCCGGTTGCCAGCACCGCGGCCAGGCCATTCCACACGCGCGGCGGCACGGGGAAGGGAAGACGGCCGCAGAGCTTGACCACCAGCGCCAGGGCGGCGACGTAGGCCAGAACGCAATAGAAGATGGGATATCCGGCGTGGTACATGCGAACCAACGTCCGGACGCCGTATCCGAACGATGCGGCAGCCAGGAGGATTTCGGGCGTTTGGGACCGGTCGCGGCCGGCCCGCCACCACGCGGCCATCGCGATAGCGAGGAGCAGCAACGACGGCCACACCAGCCCCGAGTTATAAAGCACCAGATGGGTTCCCCGCCGCACCAGGTCTGGAAGCTGCCGGCCGAGAAACGCCGGGCTGATCCAGGCCAGATACGGCGCGAATTTCCAGGGGTATTGCGTCCAGACCTCGATCAGGCACAGCGCGCAGCCGGCGCCCAGAGACAGCCGCCGCACGCTTCGCCATTTCGTCGACGCCATCACCAGGGCGGTGATCAGCACCACCCAGCCAATCCCCTTGGCGGCCGATTGCAACAATAGCGGCGGCGAGGTGGTGAAGCCGACGAATGCCGCCCACAGCTTGCCGTAATGCATCACCCAATACGAATCCCCGAGCAGAGGGATGTTGTCGGCGAACATGCGACGCCAGCCGCCGGCCGAGATCAGCCATCGGTATACCGCGGCCGCCGCCAGCAAGGACGGCAGACACTGCAGGGAGCAGCCAGCCAGCGCACGGGCGCGGGTTCCCGACATGGCCCGCAGCAGCAGCGCGCAGACTACCAATCCCCAGGCGGCGAATCCCGTCTCGATCTTCGTGAGCAGGGTGCATCCGGCCAGAATACCCGCCGCCGGCAGGCGCCAGGTGGGATCGGCGGACCCGCAGTCCCGCAGCAGGAGATACAAGATGCCCACGAAGAACAGCGTGCTGTAAGCCGCCGGGTACGAATAGGGCAACGCGTAGTTAAACAGGTGCGACGGCAGAGCGGTCAAGGCGAAGGCCGTGCCCGCAAACAGGGACAGCGAAACCGGCAGGAACATCCGCGCGATCCGGTACAGCAGGATCATCACCCCGAATGCGGTTCCCAGCCCGCAGGCATAGAGCCACACCAGGTGGACGCCAAACGCCCGGAACAACAGCGAGTGCCAGTACGGAATCAGCGGACCGTATGGATACCACAGATCGAAATACAGCCGCTGCCCCTGGCTCAGCGCCACCGGTACGTACATTTCCCGTCCGCAATCGACAGCCAGGGATCCCCATCGTTCCCAGTTCCAGACGGCGAGCGCCGCCATCCAGGCGAGCAGGAATCGAATGGCGTGCCGGTCCTTCACCGGCTTGGCAGGGTGGCGTGAATCCGCAGAGAGCCGGCAAACTCGCGCGCCGCCGGAAGCGATTCGAGGGCTCGGCCCAACGATTTCACGGCTCCGATGAGCGGCTCAGGGATAGCGGGATGTAGCCAGTCAAACGGCTGGATTTCGATTTGCGCGAACCCGGCATCGCGCAATCGGGCCGCCAGATTCCAACGGACGAACGCCGTTTCATCGGGCGACGTATAGGAAAACATCGGCAGGAATCGCAACTTCCGCTCCAGAAAGACTTGCGGATTGAGCATGTTGGGCTCGGCGAAGCTGATGCGGCCGCCGGGCTTCAGCAGTTCTTTCATGCGCGCCATGGCGCGGCCGAGGTCGAGATGATGCAGCACGGAGGAGCCGATAATGGCGTCGAAGGGGCCTTCCACATCGCACTCCTCAAACGGTTTCGCCAGGAAGGTCACCCGCTCTTCGGGAAGCTTCCGCCGGCGGGCTTTGGCCAGTAATTCGGGCGAGATGTCGACGGCAAAGATGCGGCATCCGGTGGCCGCAAACTCCTCCGTAAATAAGCCCGTCCCGCAGCCGATCTCCAGTACCCGGCTGTCGGGGCCGATTGCGGCGCCGGCCAGAATCAGACTGGCCCGCCGCTCCGCCCGCAGCCGGCCGGCGGGCGTACCCCAACCCCACACGACTTCGGTTTCCTGATGGCACAACCACTGGCCGTGATGGATCTCATCCCGGTATCGGGTCAGTTCGTACTGCACATAACACAGAGGAACCGCGGCCTCGCGATTCTCAAACTTTTTCCGCGCGCGAATCGCTGCCGAAAGACCGCTGCGAAAAATTCAGAATTTCGCGCTCCCCAACGCACCAGATTTGTCTATGGGGGAATTCGTCAACGTAATGCCTCGGGTGCTGGACGCGCCGCCGATCGCGCCCTGGGGCCCCGACGCGCTGGAAGCCAGCCGCCGCGCCAAGGAAACGCACCAGAACCGCGTAGCCGTCCTCCGCGATCGCTCGGTGGACGCCAACCGCTATTACTACAGCCGTCTGAAACGGCTGCTCCGCTACATTGTGGAACCGGGCAAACGGGTGCTGGCGGTGCGCTGCGAAACCGCACACCTGCTGGCCGCCGTCGAGCCGGCTTACGGCGTGGGAGTGGAAATCAGCGAGGGCATGGTCGCCTGCGCCCGCGAAAACTATCCCGCGCTCCATTTCGTGAAGGCCGACCCCGAAAGGCTGGACCTCGGCGAGACCTTCGATTACGTGATATTCGGCTGCATCTTCGATACCGTCGACATCCTGGCATCGCTCGAATCCATCCGGCGCCATTGCACCGCCAATACGCGGCTGATCGTCCTGGGCTACAACCCGCTCTGGCAGCCGCTGCTGGAACTGGCCAGCCGCGCCGGGCGCCGCGCGCGCTTCGTGGAGCCCAACTGGCTGGACGAAGCCGACGTGCGCGGCTTCCTGGACACCGCCGGGTTCCGCAATCTTAAGACCCATCGCGCCCTCCTGTTCCCCAAATACATCCCGCTGGTTTCCGCCATCTGCAACGACTTCTTGGGAAGACTGCCGGGGCTACGCCGGTTGTCGATGATCCACGCGCTGGTGGCGCGGCCCGCTCCCCAGCCGCGCAGCGCCGACAATACCTCCGTCTCCGTGGTGGTTCCCTGCCGCAACGAGCGCGGGAACGTGGCGTCCGCCGTGGAGCGCATCCCGGAGATGGGCCGGTTCACCGAAATCCTCTTCTGCGACGACCAGTCCACCGATGGCACGGCGGCGGAAGTGCGGCGCATGCAGGCGCTCCATCCCGACCGGCCCATCCGCCTCCTGAACGGCCCGGGCATCTGCAAGGCCGAAAACGTCTGGACGGGGTTCCGCGGCGCGCGGGGCGACGTTCTGATGATCCTCGACGCCGATCTCACCGTGATGCCGGAGGAACTGCCCATCTTCTTCCGCGCCCTGGTGGAGAACCGCGGCGAATTTGTCAACGGCAGCCGGCTGGTGTACCCGGTGCCCAGGAACGCCATGAGGTTCGCCAACCGCATCGGCAACAAGTTCTTCGGAGCGCTATTTTCCTTTCTGCTGGCGCAGCCCGTCAAGGACACGCTGTGCGGCACCAAGGTCCTGTGGCGGGAGGATTGGCCGCGCATCGAGAAGCACCTCGGCGCCTGGGGACTCAAGGATCTGTGGGGCGATTACGACCTGCTCTTCGGCGCCAGCAAACTGCATCTGGAGATCGTGGACGTGCCGGTGCACTACCAGGAGCGGGTGTACGGCGTCACCAAGATGACGCGCGTCTTCCGCAACGGCGTGCGCATGTTCCGCATCTGTTGGGGCGCCTGGCGCCGCCTGCACGGGTAGCGCCCGTCACAGCTCCCGCGCCAGCACGTCCGCGATCCGTTCGCAGGCGTGGCCGTCGCCGTACGGATTGTGGATGGCCGTCATGCGCGCGTATTCGGCGGGGTCGTCCAGCAGGCGCGTGGCTTCCTCCACGATGCGCCGCTCGCTGGTGCCCACCAGCTTCACCGTCCCCGCTTCGACGGCTTCGGGACGCTCGGTCTTCTCCCGCAGCACCAGCACCGGTTTGCCGAGCGACGGCGCTTCTTCCTGGATTCCGCCGGAATCGCTGACGATCAGGTACGATCGCCGCATCAGATCGACAAACGGCACGTACGGCAGCGGATCGAGGAGCACCACGTTGGCGAGTCCCGCGAGCCACGCATGCGCCGGACCGAGCACTTGCGGATTGCGGTGAACGGGGTAGACAATCTGCACGTCCGGACGCGCCGCCAGTTGCGCCAGCGCCCGCATGGAGTTCTCGAAACCCGGTCCGAAGCTCTCGCGGCGATGGCTGGTCACCAGGATCAATCGCCTGCCGGGGTCCAGCCAGGGCCACGCGGGCGCCTGCCGCGATCCGTTATCGAGCTCGTCGCGGACCCGCAGCACCGCGTCGATGCCGGTATTGCCGGTGACGAAGACTCTCCGCGGATCCACGCCTTCGCGCAGCAGGGCCGCTTCGGCGCCGCGCGTGGGCGCGAAATGGAAAGCCGTGATGCGCGAGGTCAGGACGCGGTTCATCTCCTCGGGGAACGGCTGGCCGGGATCGCCGGTGCGCAGTCCGGCTTCCACGTGGGCCACCTCGATCCGCTGATAGAACGCGCTCAGCGCACCCGCCAGCGTAGTCGTGGTATCGCCTTGCACTACCACCAGGCGGGGCCGCTCGGCGGCCAGGATCGGCTCCACGGCGGCCAGAATTCGGGCCGTCAGCGCCGACAGCGTCTGGCCCGGCTGCATGAGGTTGAGATCGAAATCCGGGACCACGCCGAAGACGTCGAGCACCTGGTCGAGCATGCCCCGATGCTGGGCGGTAGCACAGACCTGCACCTGGAAACGCTCGGGCTGCGAACGCAATCGCCGGACCAGCGGGCAGAGCTTGATGGCCTCCGGCCGCGTTCCGAAAATGAACAGAATCCGGTCCAAACCCCGAGTATAGCCGGTGGTCGGCATAGGCCGCAGAAACTACAGGCCGCCGCGCTCGATGCGCTACAATCGGCCATATGACGATGGACGAATTCCTCGGCCACTTTGGCGACCTGTTGGAAATGCCCGCCGGACAGTTGCGAGCGGAGGATAAGTTGGCGGATCTGGATGAATGGAACTCCATGGCGATGGTGGGATTTATCGCGTTCGCGGACGCGGAATTGGGAAAAACGCTGTCGCCTCGGCTGTTCGCGACCTGCTCGACGGTCGGCGATTTAGCTAAATTGGCCGGTGTGAGTGTCTAACTTCAGGCAACTGGTGACCAGTTTGCCGCCCGCTCCGGAGCGCCTCCGATGAGCTTCGTGGACAGCCTGATTCTGCGTGTCAAGCGCGCCGAAACTCCGCCCACCCGGTTCCTGAAACGCATTCTGCGCACTTACTACAATCCTACAGTCCCTCCGATTCCCCGCTTTCTGAAGCCTGCGCTGCGCCTCGCCTACGAAGGCCATTTCCAGCTGATCTGCCTGTTTCGCTGGTTTTTGACCGTATGTTACAGGAATCCTCTGTTTCAGGCGCGATGCGCCAGTTTCGGACGAAGAGTTCATCTGGAAGGGCTGCCGTTTGTCGCCGGCCACGTCCAGATCTATGTCGGCGACGACGTCCGGTTCGGGGGCAAGGTGAACATTGCTTCCGCGCGCGTCTTCGACGAGCCGAAGCTCATTATGAAGGATCGCTCGGGAGTGGGATGGGGCACGGCGATCACGGTGAACCGCGAAGTCATCCTGGAAGAAGATGTCATCGTCTCCTTCGACTGCCGCATTTCCGATTCCGACGGCCACTGCCGCGAGTCCGATCTGCGGGCCGCCGGCGTCGCTCCCAACCCCAAGGACATTCGCCCCGTCCGCATCTGCAAGCATGCCTGGATCGGCAACGGCAGCCACATCATGAAAGGCGTCACCATCGGCGAGGGCGCCATCGTAGCCGCCAATAGCGTGGTGATCTCCAATATTCCGCCCTATTCGCTGGCCATGGGAAACCCGGCCGAAGTGCTGTTTCGCAACTATGGACTGCCCACCACCGCGGTCCGCAAGTCCCGGAAGCCCAAACCCGAAAGCGACCCGCCTCAGCCCAGCGAGTAGCCGCCGTCGATTTCGAGGGTGCTCCCCGTAATCCAACGCCCGGTTTCCGCCAGCAGGTACGCGATGGCGTAAGCCACGTCGCGCGCCTCGCCGAAACCGAGAGGGTGCTGCTGCCGCAATTTGTCCAACCGGTCCGCTCCCGTGCTGTCACCTACGCGATCCAGCATCTCGGTTTGCACGCTGGCCGGTGCGACGCAGTTGACGCGCAGCCCATCGGCTGTCAGTTCGCGCGCCGCCGACCGCGAAAAGCCCACCAGCGCGGCTTTACTGGCCGCATAGGCCGACAGCCCTGGATCTCCGGCGAAGGCTTCGATCGAAGACAGCAGCACGATTCCGCTGCCGCGCACCGCGCACCCGCGCGCGCGAAACGCCTTCACCAGCATCATGGCGCCGGTCACATTGGTACGCATCAGGGCTTCGATCTTGGCCGTATTCAGAAACTGAACGGGCAGCAGTTGGATCGCTCCCGCGCAATGCGCCACGCCGCCCAGCGGCCCCGTTCGATCCACCATCCCTCGAACCCACTGCGGAATGGCTTCGGTATCGTCCAGGTCGAACGGCTCCACAAGATGCCCGCTGCCTTCCAGCCGGCCCGCCGTCTCCGCCAACCGCTCCGCATTCCTGCCGCTAAGGATGACGCGCGCATTCAACTGGCTGAGCACGACGGCGGTTTCGCGGCCGATCCCCGACGAAGCGCCGGTCACCAGCACCAACGCTCCCTTCATGTCCATCGGGTTGATCATGCGGGAGTTTCCAGGGGCGCCGCGGCGGCGTATTCCACCAGTTCCGGACACACCGCGGGACCGCACTCCAACACCACCGCCGCCCAGGAGAATCCCACTCCGAATCCGGCCAGCAGCAATCGCTGGCTGCGCTCCTGAAGCCGCATCCGTAGCGGCGTGCTGGTAATCGCCAGCGGAATGGATGCCGAACTGGTGTTGCCAAAATCTCCGATCGCCAGCGCGAACTTGTCGGCGGGGAGTTTCATGCGCTTGGCCAGATGTTCCAGCATGAAACGATTGGCCTGGTGAAATACGAAGCTGTCGATCTCGCCCGCTTCGCGGCCGGCCGTCTGCAGTACGGCTTTCACCAGCGGCGGCACGCGCTGCAGCGTAAACGTGAAAATCTCCGGACCGTTCATGAACAGGTCCTCATCGCTGCGCACATTCTGCCCTTCTCGCGGCGTTCGGATCGCCGACTGGTCACTCGCGGGATTGCGAAACGCCCCCGCGCGCACGATCAGTTCGTTCGAGCCCGCTCCATCGGCGCCCAGTTCGAAAAACATCGGTGGCGCGTTCGGGTCGGGCTCGAGCGCAGTCGCCGTCCCGGCATCGCCGAACAGCAGCGCCACCGACTGATCGCGCGGCGAAGCAATCCGCGAAATCGTGTCGCCCACCAGCAGCAGCACCTTGCCCTTCACGTTCTGCATCAGGCTGGCCGCCACCCACAAGCCGTACACGTATCCGGAACAGCCCAGACTGATATCCATGGCATAGCAGGAGGCCGGCAATCCCAGCCGCTGATGCAGCACATGACAGGTGGCCGGCAGCAGATAATCGGGCGTTTGCGTGACGAAGATCAACCCCGCAATCTCCTCCGCCGGCCAGTGGAGCTCTTCCAGCAGCCGGGTGGCGGCGGCGAAACACAGATCCGAGGTGCACACCGATTCCGTCGCCACGCGCCGGCTCTGCACCCCGAGGCTCTGGCTGATCTTGCGCGCCTGTTCCAGTCCGAAGAATTCCGCCGAACTGTCCGGGCTCCGGCGCTCCACCGGAGCGGCGCTCGCAATCCCCGCAATCCGCACTCCCGATATCGTGCCGCTCGCCATGTTTGATTGTCCAAATGCCGGACGCCTTCGAGGGTCCGGCACTTGGCTCAGTATAGCAAGGCGATTCCCAGCCTCCGCGGCACGCCGCGCGCTACCCGCTATGCTATACAGGGGGGTGTCATGCACTCGACCATCGCCGCGATTGAATATCACTTGCCGGAGAAGACCGTCACCACCGCCGATCTCGCGGCTCAGTTTCCGGAGTGGTCGGTGGAGAAGATCGATCAGAAGACCGGCATTCGCGATCGCCACATCGCGGCCGAAGGGGAATGCTCCTCCGACCTTGCCGTGCAGGCCGCCCGCAAGCTGTTCGACTCCGGCGCCTGCAGCCCCGGCGATATCGATTTCGTGCTGCTGTGCACGCAGAGCCCCGATTATTTTCTGCCCACCACCGCCTGCCTCGTCCAGGATCGCGTGGGCATCCCCACCACCGCCGGCGCGCTCGATTTCAACCTGGGGTGCTCCGGCTTCATCTACGGCCTGGGCCTGGCCGAAGGGCTGATTTCGACCGGACAAGCATCGCGTATCCTGCTGCTCACCGCGGAAACCTACAGCAAGTTTCTCAATCCGCTCGACAGGAGCGTGCGCACCATCTTCGGCGACGCTGCCGCCGCTACGCTCGTCACCGGCCATTCCTCGGCCACTCCGCCGATCGGTCCTTTTGTCTATGGCACCGACGGCAGCGGCGGATCCAACCTCATCGTGCCCACCGGAGGCATGCGCTGCCCGCGCACCGCCGAAAGCGGCGTCGAGGGCGCCGACAATGCGGGCAACGTGCGCAGCCGCGACAATCTGTACATGGACGGCGGCGAGATTTTCACTTTCACCATCGGCGCCGTACCGAAGGCCGTGGATTCTCTGCTGCAGAAGTCCGGGATGAAACTGGAAGACATCGACCTCTTCGTCTTTCATCAGGCCAACCGCTACATGCTGGAGCATCTCCGCAAGCGCATGAAGATC
>Ga0181529_10006526_pt1 | contig 11835 bp, 7 predicted proteins | sample PEATcosm2014_Bin_36_FD_119763 | JGI IMG/M metagenome (GOLD analysis project Ga0181529, IMG submission 119763) | Peatland microbial communities from MTU Mesocosm Facility, Houghton, MI, USA - PEATcosm2014_Bin10_30_metaG | ecosystem: Environmental > Terrestrial > Soil > Wetlands > Peat | place... | reverse complement strand
GGCCCATATCAGGCTCCTTTCTTGGATGACGACCATTCATCACCCGCCAGGATTTGCGGAGAGGGACATCAAGGTACGCCAGTTCTGCACCGCGGCATCCGTCCGAAGTTGGCAAAGCCCTGCAACCCTTCCAGGTTGCAGGGCCTCGCGGCACGACGAATGCGGTGCTGATGCAGTTACATTACAGTAAGTCATTGACGTGATGATTGATGCCGTCCATGATCTGGCGGCTCAAGCTTTCATCACCTACAGCGCCGACGCGGATCGTGACCTTGCTCACTTTGTCGCCGGCCTGGGAAATGTTGATCGTCACGGTATCGCCCGCGGCATTCTTGGCGGTGACGGTGCCGTCAACCCGGGTGCTGTTGCTGACCACGTCAACCAGTTTCAGATCATTGGCGGCCTTGACCGCCGCGGCCGTCACTTTGTCGGGCGAGTTATCCACGTTTCCGCTGAATGTGCCGAGCGTGTAGGACGCACCGGGCTGGTCGGTCTGGCAGGCGCTGAGAACCAGCAGGCACATGCCGGCCGCAAGCAGTGCCGCCGCAAGATATGCCCTTTTCATGGGAGGCTCCTTTCGTAGCAACGACCATGTCCATGTAGAGCGGCCATGGTCACATTGTCCGGTCGCGCCGCCGAATACGCATTCAACGTGCGCCGGACAGGAATTCACGCGTCGAGGTCATCGTCCTCTTCAGATTCCGGCCAGGGATCCATCGCGCTGACATTTGCCAGCAGGCCGCCTGGCTTTGGGAATCGTTCCCAGGTGCTTGAGGCACATTTTGGGCAACGCCGCGGCGGAATAATCTGGTTCTCCGGTTCAAATCCGCATGTGCGGCACTGCAATTGAAAGGGGTGCGATAGCCGCGCTCTCTCAACCATCGATGTCGACTTCTGGGCAATCGACGACCAGCCGAAATGTTCCATGCTGATTGACATTGGCGTTTCCTTTCGTGATTCCATTCGTTCTCAGCCGGTGCTCCCGCCAAGCCGCCGCGTCCGACCACCCGACGGGAAAAGCTCCCGCCGGGCGGCCGTAGGGGACGGCGCGGAACGAATCGCAGTCCCGCTCACATGGTGCGAGCCGCGTCACGCAGCGTCTTGATCCGATCGTGAACCCGCTGAATATGCTGAAGTTGTGTCTCCAGAAGCACTGCCGCCGGCGCCGGAAGATCTGTGGCGAGGGCTTCGCGGTACGCCTCAACGGCCGAATCCTCGCCGCTTTCACACTCGTCCAGAATGGCATACTGATCCCTGGTTGTCAGAGCGTCCTTGAGTTTGGTCCACCCGCTGTGCATGGCGCCTGAGACAGTGCCGCCCTCGCTGGGGGCTTCACCCATGTCGTCGACCATGGCCTGAAGCTCCTCGGCGAAATCGCGTCTCTGCTGGCTGTACTGAAGCAACTCCGCGCGGAGCGTTGTATCCCTGATCGATTTGGATGCGGCCTCAAACCCCTTTTGCCCGTCGCGGCAAACATTGATCAGGTGATTCAAGGTGGCCGCTATATTGTGAATGGTCTGCATGGCGTACTCCTTGGACATCTCAGAACTCACGGCTGCGGGCGTCGGCACATCGCCAAGGCCACGACAACAGGGGCAAGATTAGCGTTTTGGAAAAAACGGCGGCATCGGGGAATCACTGATTGTCTGGAAAGGTTTTACGGAGTTAGGATGATCGGCAGTTTACGGCATGGGCCATCGGTCGTCGGCGGATATGCGCAGCGATGCTCCGGCGGTTGACCGCTTTTGTCACTGAATGGCATTGACGCGGCAATGAAGGTGTTGATGGGAGGCCAGCATGGCAATCGCAATCGCGCCCAAGAAATCGAAGGCCCGAATCCTGCTTGTGGACGACCATCCTGTCTTGCGCCGCGGGGTTGCCGATCTGGTCAACCGCGAAGATGGCCTTGAGGTCTGCGGCGAGGCGGCAACCCTGCAGGATGCCGTCGCGCTGGCCGGCAAGCTCAAGCCCGATCTGGCGATCATTGACGTGTCGCTGGACGGCAACAACGGAATAGACTTGATGAAGACTCTTTCCAGCCGGTACATCTCGATGCCGTTGCTGGCCTACTCGGTGCATGACGAATCCATCTATGCCGAGCGGGCACTTCGCGCCGGCGCCAAGGGATATGTCATGAAACAGGCCGCGCCGGAGGTCTTGCTGAGCGCAATTCAGCAGATTCTCAAGGGCAAGATGTTTCTGAGCGGACGCATGTCCGAACATCTCTTGAGCAAGCTCGTCGGGGCCGGAACTTCGACCGCCGCCGTCCAGTCGCCGATCGACAAGCTGTCCGACCGCGAACTGGAGGTGTTGCAGATGATGGGAAAGGGGATCGGAACGGCGCAGATCGCCGATCGGTTGTGCCTCAGCACCAAGACCATTGAAACATACCGGGAGCATCTGAAAGAGAAGCTGAACCTGTCCACCGGACAGGAGCTGCTGCGGTATGCGATCGAATTGTCGCTGGAGCAGTCATGATACCCGGCCGCCCGGACTATCCACATGTCACCGTCGATATCACCGACCGACAACGCGCCGCGGCAGATATGCGATACAACGAAAGGCGATACCGCACCTTGTTGGAGGCCACGTCGGCCGTGGTCTGGACTACCGATCCCACCGGCCAATTTGTAGCGGAACAACCCGCCTGGGCGAAGCTCACGGGGCAATCGTTCGAACAATACACTGGTTTTGGCTGGCTGAAGGCCGTTCATCCCGCCGAGCGCCAGAACACGGCGGCGGCATGGCACGCGGCCGTCGCCAGCCGCTCCATGTTCCGGGCTCAGGCGCGCATCGCTTGCAACGGAAACGACTATTGCCACATGCTTATTCACGCCGTACCGATCTCCGACGACCAACGCCAGATTTGCGAATGGATCGGCTCGCTGACGGACATCACGAATACCATTCGCGTGCAGGCGGAGTTGCGGAAGCGGGAAGCGGAACTTCGCTCGCTCAATGAAACGCTCGAACGGCGCGTTCAGGACCGGACGATGGAAGCGGAAGCTCGTTCCCATCAACTTCGAGGACTTGCCCTGGATCTGGCGGAGACGGAATCTCGGGAGCGAAAGCGCCTCGCGCAGATGCTGCACGACCATTTTCAACAATTGGTGTCGGCGGCCAAGCTGAAAACCGGCATGGTGCGGCGTGCCATCACGGATGCGAAGATCATCGCATCCCTTGAGCAAACGGAGAGATTGCTTGAGGAGGCGATCACCGCATCGAGGTCGCTGGCGACGGAGCTGAGCCCGCCCCTGCTCAACGACGCCGGGCTTATTCCCGCCCTGGAATGGCTGTCGCAGAAGATGGAGGCCGATTACGGCCTGCGCGTGATCGTTGTGGCTGATCCAGCCGCGGCGCCGGAGAGTGACCAACTGCGCACGTTGCTGTTCGAGTGTGGCAGAGAACTGCTTCTTAACGTCGTCAAGCACGCCTCGATCAATGAGGCGACACTGACGCTCAACGTTTCCGCATGCGGCGTGCTTAGCCTCGTGGTCTCCGACGCCGGAAGGGGCTTCGATATGCACGACCTGCGCGCTAACAGCAAGCGGAACGAAACGTCATTCGGTCTGTTCAGCATCGGCGAGCGGCTCGGCTTTATCGGCGGATTGCTCAATGTCCATAGCGCCCCCGGCGACGGCACGCGCGTCGAATTGTCCGTGCCAATTGGCATCTCCGCAGCTCCCGCCGCGGTTTCGCCGAGATCCGAAGCGTCCATCGCCGCCGATGATCCGGCATCGACAGACGCCCTTGGCCGGCCGGCGAGGGTCCTTGTGGCGGACGATCACAAGTTGTTTCGCGAGGGGATTATTTCCCTTCTTTCGCAGGAGCCCGACCTGACCGTGATTGGGGATGCGGCCGACGGAGAACAAGCTCTGGAGCTGGCGCGGAAATTGAAGCCCGATATCCTCATTCTCGATGTCAGCATGCCCAAGCTGAACGGTATTCAGGTAGCCGCCCGGGTTTCGCGAGAATTTCCGCGCACCAGCATCGTCGGATTATCCATGCACGCGGATCGTGACATGGCAAGAGCCATGCGGGCGGCCGGCGCGACCGCGTATTTGACAAAAGGAGGATCGTCGGAATCACTCCTGGAATTACTCCGCTCGCTGACCGCATCGAAAGCGCCCATGCCGTAGAATCGTTACCGGCCTCATGATGGCGGATTTGCCCCGGCCGCTTTAGCGCTAATCGGCCGTGTTTTGCGTCTGCCCAGTGACGTCGCCGGTGAGGAATTCCCGCATCTCCTGACCGAGATCCGACAGGGGAATTCTCCTCTCCGTTGGGCTGCCAATCGATCCTCCAACATGCTCGGCCAGCAGATCGTGTTGAATCGCCGCCAGGATCGAATCGATGTCTTGAATCAGCGGCAACTTCGTGTTCTCAAGCGGCTGTCCCGATCCGACAGCGACGATATCCAGCGGGCTCTGGGGCACAGAGAAAATGTGATCGATCGTTCCAGCGGCACGAACCTCAAATCCTTCGTTTTCGTAGCGCGCCGTGATGAGATGGAGCTGATCGCCTTCAAGAAGGAATCGCGCCGAGCCGGCGCCGGTTGCCGCATGCAGGCGTTGCGAGGGATGAAATGCCGCGTACAGAATCGCGATAACCGGCACGTTGACCAGTGCGCTGCGATCAATGCGAATGTCTCCCTGGACGTTGGCGCTGGTGAGATGGCGCGGGTCGGCGATCCATGTGAAATGGCCGGATAACTCGCCGATCTCTGGCGAGGCATTCGGAGAGCCGGCGCGCTGAAGTTGTTGCAACTGAATATGCGAGAACGACGCCACGACGAGACATTGCATTTGCGCGCCCTGATGGCGGGTCAATCGGCCCCAGAACTGAACCTCGCCTCCGCCAATCGACAGCGTGTTGGGCGATTTCTGGTCGCTGTTCAGCACGAACCGATCAGGTCCGAAATACCCGACCAGGTGCAGCGATCCCACTTTGGCGGGCCCGATCGAAGCGGCTGCGGGGCGGACATCGATCACCACGCGCGACGGCCCCAGCGGCGGAGGCGCGTCCGGATCAACCGCGGCCGGCGCGACATCAATACTGCCATCGAAGCTGCCGTTGATAGGCCTGATTGCCGGCAGCAACACGGCGATCGCGCCGCTTTGGAAATCGCTCCATCGGACTGAGGCGCGAGCCTGCTCCGGGTGATCGATATCAACCGACGCCGTTCCATCAAGGCGGCCGTTGAGAACATCGGCATGCAGGCGGGTAATCTCGATGCTCCGGCCCCCAATTTTGGAAGCGAGGACTAGCTCGACCCTGGGGAGAGCCGATGACGTTGGCGGCGCGGCCCTGATGCCCGATCCGGTCGCGGCACCCAGCGAATCAACGCCCGCCGAAAGGTCAATACGCCCATTAGCGGATTGCCGAGCGATGTCGATCGCAAGCTGAGCCGAAAAAGTGTGAAGCAAAACCTCTGCGTTCCGACCCGGAAGCGATATGACCCACGTGCCTCCCGCCTGCTCGGCGCTGAGTTCGATCTGCGAAGGCGTCCGCAGGTTGATCGATGCCGCCGCGTCCCAAACGGCTGATCCGTTGACCGGGTGCGTCGTCGATGCGGTCTCGCCCTGCAGTAATCGGATATCGTCGGCCCTGACGATGCCGTTATTCAGCGTAATCCTCGGCAGATCGACTTCACTCACGGCAAAGGGGAATCGATTGACGATTGCGAATTGGTGAACCGTTGCAGTGGCGGCTCCCCGGACGCCATTGAGTGTGCCGGAGGTGATATCAATGGACACATGCGCGTCGGCTGTCCCCCGGAGGTCGTTCCGAGCGGCCACTTGATCCACCTGCATGTCGTGCGCGGTTAGATCAACGCGGAACGCGTGGTTGTCCGTCGGCCACCATCCCGCCAATTGGCAATGGCCACCCAGCATATCCAAGGTATTGGAATGCACATTTGCGGCGTCGGCGTCGAGGAGACCTTGAATATCGACCGCCAGGTCTCCCACCGCTCGCTTCTCGATCATCATATTTTCGCCGACGAGATGGCCATGAATATCCAAGTGAAGCGGCCGAACGGTACCGGTCAGCTCAGCCGAGCCAACCAGCGATCGTGCTGTCAGCGGCCACGGCGACTGCGGCGTCCCATAGGGTTTTGTTGACGGCCCGACCTCCGTGGGCGTGTCGCGATTTGGGACCAACGTCGCATTGACGAAGAAGTCTGCCGGGCTTGGCCGCGAATAGACGTAATCGCCTCGTCCATCCAGTGCCAGATCGCCCTGCCGTAAATCAAGCTGCGACAGGCAGATTTCCTGTGCCGATGCCCATGCATTGAAGTCGAAATCGATGGGATCACGATCGGTCCCGACCGGAAATCGCGTTGCATCGGCCCAGACCCAGGCAAGCTTCCGCCTGAGATCCGCGCCCCCGTGCAGGTTCAGCGCGGCTGGTTCTGGCAGGCCCGGGGCTTGGACGGACGCCAGATCAACCTCGTCGCCCCGCATGGTAAGCTTGGCATTCACATCGTGTAGAGCAAACGATCGGCCGGCCCTAAGGGCCAATGTCGACACTCCCAGCGACCAGTCCATCTGATTCCAGTCCGATCCGGCGCCGTCGGCCTGCAAATCGACCTGCCAATTCGTGCTCGATGTGCTCCCCTTGGTCGAAAGACCGGCTTTGACATGGCGATGATGGGGCCACGGCTGTTCAATGTTGAGACTTAGCGACCCGGATTGCGTGACGCCAGGCGGATATTCCAATCCATACCAGGCGGTGGAAAGATCGGCGACTTGCGCGGCGGTGGCAAAACTGCCATCGATGCGGACGCTGCCGCCGGCGCCGGCCAGCCAGATCTGGCGGGCGATAGCGGTCGTTCCCGTCCAGAGCAAACTTCCGCCCAGCATGCGAACGACCGGGACCGGTCGCTTGGGAATGTCGATGGTCAGATCGTCGGCGGACAGAACCGAACCCGCCGTTTCCGAACCCAGGCGAACCGATCCGACGGCATGGACCAATCCGGCGGTCAGGTTATCGATTGTCAGTGTGCCGGCCAGAGTCTCATCGACGAACCGACCATTCCACGTTCCGGCCAGATGATCGTCCTGCGGCCATTTGCCGATCCACGGACGCAGCCACGGTCCGATGTGATCCAGAGTGAGATGAACGACATGGGTCCATCGCGCATCCGGTGCGATCTCGGCGTCGGCCGACAGTTGACCGGAAATTGCCAGGTGACATTGCCAGACGACCAGGCCACGCGGCGAGCCGGAAAAGGCCAGCGGCGCCAGCGTCATCGAGCGTTTCTGGTGGTCGACAAGTTCGAGCGTGCCACCCGTTATGGTCAGGCTCGGCGGCATGTTCGCTTCGCGCGCGCTGTCGCTGCTGGCGGCGGAATCGCCGCCCGCCGGCGCCGCCGAGGCGCCAAGAATCTGCGCGATGTCCTGTACGTTCCACCGCTGCGATGAGTCCTGCACGATGCGGATGGTCGGATGATCCAGCGATAGCGATTCAATCGTCAGATCTCCGGCCAGCGCCGAGATCAGATTGGAATGATCGACGCGCAGGTTGGGTATTTCCAGAAACGGCTCGCCGGCCAGCGGGAGGAAACAGCGCACATCGCGCAGCGTGGTATGGCCGATCCAACCGGTCGTCAGGCTGGCCGCTTCGATGCGCAATCCGGTGCGGCGCTGCAGTTTGTCCAGAACCAGATGTCTGGGAACTCCGGTCCAGAGGATGATCTGCATGGTCAGTGCCGGCAACACGAGCGGTCCCGCCGCGGCCCACAGAATACGCACGAACCATCGCGAATGCTTTTTCATTTGTCGACTGTGGGAATATTGCCGATGGTGTGCGGACCGGTGCCGAAAATCCAATAGTCGGTACGCAGCGTTCGACCAATGAACGGTCCGGAATGGGCCACGATCTCGCCGGAATCAGCCCAGTACGCGACGAAGGCAATGGAAGCATAGCCTTGTTGCTTGGTGCTCTTGAGCAGCGCCAATTCGGGTGTCGAGATACTGACAACAGAGACGCCCGTGCCGGGGGTGCCGCCGGCGGGCACTGCCGTAGCAGGAATTCCCAGCAGGAATTCCGTGCGGTCGATGCCGATCGATCCGGTGCGCAATTCCAAAACGATCTGGGCGTCCGATTGGTGATCAACGAGGCGGACGCCATCGGTCAGTAGCTTGGCCCGCAGTTCTGCGATGGCGAAGAGTATTTGCGGCGCCGGCTCGCGGTCGGAAGTGATAAAAGCGGTATTGACGTAGACCTTTCGATCGCGAAGCGAGTCTGTCGCCAGTTGGCCGATCGCCTGCCGTGCCGCTTCGCTCATGAGAAACTGTTCGGTCGCCGTTTCGAGGGGATCGGTCACGCGGATGCTGGCGCAGCCGCCGGCGAAAAGAAGCACCAGACCCGAGGCGACGAAACGCATCCGCGACACGCTTGCGCAGCGCGCGATTCGGAGAAGCATAGTTGTGCGCGAATATGTTGAATACATCTCGTTGTCTCCGGTCACTGTATGGGAGAATGCAAAGGAGATGTAACTGCCAAAAAAGCCGCGCCCTTTGCCCAGATCGCAAGGTCGTTCGAACGCGCCCATAGTAGAGTGGCCCGTTTTCCATGGTTAATGCAGTCAGTCATTCGAATCTGGCCCCGCCATCACTGGCCTCCCTTGGCGGCGGACTTTTCTTCGCGGCCCCCGAACCCATAACGCAGCGCGGACACGGTAAAGCGCCGTGTGATCTGACCAGAGATAGGAAGCAAGAAGCGTCCGCGCAATAGGTACCCCATCGCATCACGTGTCACCAATCTGTCACCAAAAGTTTGATAAACTGGCGGATTTTCATCGTTCCCGGCGGAACAACCGCGTCATACGCTGAAGTCGTGCGGCCCCGGTCGAACGGCCCGGCGCGGACCGTGGCTTCACGGCGGGTGCGACGCGGCGAGGGCCGCATCAGAACAAATGGGAGCATTGCGGCGTTGTTTTTCGAAATCCCGAGAGTCGCGGAGCGGCCGAATCCCATTGGGCGATTGCGCCGGTTGCTCGCTGGCAAAGAACTGCCCGGACTCGGCGCTGACGAATTACCGCTTCGCGATGAGTTGTACACGATCGATCAGTTGGATCGTCATGCCCGGACTCTGGCCGGTCTGCATGAGTTGATGCCCCCGGGTTGGCGCGACGCGGACCGGCTCCTGCCGCGACTTTCCGCCAACGCGGCGGTGCTCCACGAGGCCAATCTCCTCATTACCGATGCCGTGAAGCGAGGCCGGCGCATCACGCCGGCCGCCGAGTGGCTGCTCGACAACTACCATCTCATCGATGAGCAGATTCGCATCGCGCGGCGGCACCTGCCGCGCGGATACAGCCGCGAGCTTCCCCGGCTGAGCAATGGACAGACCGCGGGTTATCCCCGCGCCTATGCCATTGCGCTGGAGCTGATTTCGCACGTGGACGGCCGGATCGATGCCGAGAGCCTTCGCGCGTTCGTGGCCTCGTATCAATCGGTGACGCCGTTGCGGCTGGGGGAACTGTGGGCGATACCGATCATGCTGCGTTTGGCGCTGCTGGAGAATCTGCGGCGTGTCGTGGTGCGCGTGGCGGCGGGGCGGCGGGAGCGGGAGCGGGCGGCATTCTGGGTCGATCGCATGCTTGAAACGGCCACATCAGCGCCGGCGAACGTGGTGATGGTCCTGGCGGAGATGGTGAAGGAGAACCCTCCCTTGACCACCTCGTTTGTCGCGGAATTCGCCAGCCGCCTGCAGGGCCAGGGGCAGGCGCTGATGTTTCCGGTCACATGGCTGGAGCACCGCGTCGCCGAACAGGGACAATCGATCGAGAGTATTTTCCAGCAGGCCAGCCAGAGCCAGGCCGCCGACCAGGTTTCCATCGGCAACAGCATCGGCAGCCTGCGATTTCTGGGCGCCGTCGAGTGGCGGGATTTCGTCGAGACCATGAGCTCGGTCGAGCGGATTCTGCGGACCGATCCGTGCGGCGTCTATCCGCAGATGGATTTTGCGACGCGCGACTGGTACCGGCACGCGGTCGAGGAAATCGCCGCTGACAGTGCGTTTTCCGAAGAGGACGTGGCTCGCCGCGCGGTGGAGCTGGCCCGCGCCGCCAGCCAGGGTGACGTCCGAAAGAGTGGCGATGGGATTGCCGGCACGGGCCGTGGGCATCACGTCGGGTATTTTCTGGTCGATTCCGGTCGAGAACGCCTTGAGCGGTCGGCGCGGATGCGATTCAGCTTCCAACGCCTGTTGAGCCGGATCGGGCGGCGGTTTCCACTATTGATCTATCTCGGCTCGCTGCTGGCGGTCACGATCGCAGTCACCAGTCTGATACTGCTCATCGCGTCGCGGCATGGCATGGGATATGGGGGCCTGGCCGCCTGGGGCGTGATCGTATTGGCGTGCGCCAGTCAATTTGCGGTGGCGCTGATCCAATGGGCGGCGACGCGCCTGGCGCCGCCGCACATGCTGCCCAGGCTGGATTTCTCAAAGGGGATTCCATCGGCGCACCGTGTGATCGTTGTGGTGCCGGCGATGTTGACGGACAAGCTCGAGGTCGAAGAACTTCTTGAAGGGATGGAAGTGCGGTACCTGGCCAATCGCGATGGCAATGTCCTGTTCGCCCTGCTTACCGATTTTCGCGATGCCGCCAGCGAGACGATGCCGGGCGATGAGGCTTTGCTGAAACAGGCGCGGGACGGTATCGAGTCCCTGAACGCGAAATACACCGACAACGGAGACCGCGATTCCCCTGATGGCACAACCCAATCCGGTCCGTTTTTCCTTTTTCACCGTGCCCGGTGCTGGAACGCGCAGGAGAATGTCTGGATGGGCCGCGAACGCAAACGCGGAAAGCTCGAAGATTTCAACAACATGCTGCGCGGTGAGACTGGCCGATTCGATACCATCGTCGGCCCTGCCGACGACCTGGCCGGCGTGCGGTACGTCATCACGCTCGACAGCGATACGCAGCTTCCGCGCGATTCGGCCAGGCAGCTCGTCGGCACGCTGGCGCACCCATTGAACCGGCCGTATTTCGACGCGGCGCTGGGTCGCGTCACGGCGGGTTACGGCATTCTTCAGCCTCGCGTCGCCATCAATGCAGCCAGCGTGGGCCGCTCGCGGCTGGCGAGGCTTTCCGGGGGCGAGCCGGGGATTGATCCGTACACGCTGGCCGTGTCCGACGTCTATCAGGATCTTTTCGGCGAGGGGTCATTTGTCGGGAAGGGGATCTACGACGTGGATGCCGTCCGCCAGGCGTTGGGCGGGCGTCTGCCGGAAAATCACATCCTCAGCCACGACCTCCTCGAAGGAGCGTACGCGCGGGCCGGACTTGTCAGCGATGTCCTGCTGTTCGAGGAATATCCATCGGCCTATTGCGTCGAAATGGGCCGGCGGCATCGCTGGATTCGCGGCGACTGGCAGATCGTCCCGTGGCTGATGCCGCGCGTGCCCGGCGCCGATATGCGGCCGGTTGCCAATCCGATCTCGGCGTTGTCGCGATGGAAGATTCTGGACAATCTCCGTCGCAGTGTGATGCCAGCGGGATTGGTGGTCCTGCTGGTCGGCGGCTGGTTTCTGCCGGGCGGGGCGCTGTTCTACACGATGCTCGTCATCGCCATCCTGCTCCTTCCGTCGGTTCTGGCGGGCGCCACGGAACTGAGTCATCGGCCGGCGGATCTGCCCGTGAGTTATCACGTTCGGCTGGTGGGGACATCGGTCGGCCGCCAATTCCTGGCGCAGGCATTTGCACTGGCGTGCCTGCCGTATGATGCCCAGGTCAGCGCCGACGCGGTGGCGCGGACACTGGTCCGATTGTTCATCACCCGACGCAGATTGCTGGAGTGGCGCACGGCGCGCGAAGCGCAG
>Ga0181529_10006525_pt1 | contig 11836 bp, 11 predicted proteins | sample PEATcosm2014_Bin_36_FD_119763 | JGI IMG/M metagenome (GOLD analysis project Ga0181529, IMG submission 119763) | Peatland microbial communities from MTU Mesocosm Facility, Houghton, MI, USA - PEATcosm2014_Bin10_30_metaG | ecosystem: Environmental > Terrestrial > Soil > Wetlands > Peat | place... | reverse complement strand
GCGGCGATAGGCGAAGCCTAGCGGCGATAGGCAAAGCCTAGCGGCGATAGGCAAAGCCTAGCGGAGGCCCAGATCCTTGAGCTTGCGCGAGAGATTGTTGGGAAGGAGGCCGAGAAGCTCCGCGGCCTTCGCGACCGAGCCTCCGCACTCCTCGAGCGCCCGCTCCACGTAGGCTCGCTCGAAGGCGGCCTTGGCCGTCGCGAGGTCAGTCGAGACCCCGGCAAATTTAGTTGTTTTTATATTACTATCGGCGGGACATTCCGTAGGCCGCCGCTCCTCCCCTTCCCGGCCTCGATCCAGGCTGGCGAGGTAGGCGGCGTCGAGGTCGCGCTCGCGGGGCGCCAGCCAGAGCGCGCGCTCGAGGAAGGCTCGGAGCTCGCGCACGTTGCCAGGCCAAGGCCGAGCCTCGAGGTAGGCCAGGGCCTCCTCGCTCAAGTCAGGGGCGCCGCGGCCCATCTGGGCCCTTATTGGCGAGGCAAGGAACTCCGCCAGGCCTCGGATGTCCGTGCGCCGCTCCGACAGGGATGGCAGCGAGACCGTGACCTGGGCGAGGCGCCAGTACAGGTCTTCCCGGAAGCGCCCCTCACGCGCCTCGGCGAGGAGATCCCGATTGGTCGCCGCGACGATCCGCGCGTCCGAGGTTGACGCGCTCTCCGCGCCGACTGCCTGGATCTCGCCGGTCTCGACGGCTCGAAGCAGCGATGCCTGGAGAGCCTGTCCCAGCTCCCCGACCTCGTCGAGGAAGAGGGTGCCTCCCGCGGCGGCCTCGAAGTAACCGCGACGGTCGGCGTGGGCTCCCGTATAGGCCCCCTTGCGCGAACCGAAAAAGGCGCTCTCGGCGAGCTCGGCCGGCACCGCCGCGCAATTGACCGCGACAAAGGGCCCTTGGGACCTGGGCGAGCAGAGATGGGCCCAGCGCGCGACGAGCTCCTTCCCCGAGCCCGTCGGTCCCTGGACGAGGATCGAAAGCGGAGAGGCAGCTGCCCGGCGCGCGGCCTCGAAGGCATCGGCCAGGACCGAGGACCGGCCCAGGTAGACGTGCTCCTCAAGCCAGGCCGACCTGAAGGCCGCGAGCCTGCGCAGGGCCGAGCTCTCCCTCTCGAGATTGCGCAAGATGGCGAGGAGCCTGTCCGTGTCGAGAGGCTTCTCGAGGAAATCGTAGGCGCCCTTGCGCACCGCGGCGACCGCGTCCCTCACCGAGCCCCGACCGGACATCATGATCAGGGGAAGGTCGAGGCGGCGCTCGGAGGCGAGGCCGAGGAGCTCGGAACCGTCCTCCGCCCCGACGTACACGTCCACGAGCGCCGCCCCCAGGAGCTCCCTTCCGGGGGCTCCGAGGGCGGGGGAAGGCGAGCGGGCATCCTCGAGCAGGGCGGCCCTCGCTGAGGCCAGGTCGGCGACGGCCGACGCCTCGTGGCCGTGAAGCTCGAGAAAGGTCGCGATGCCCTTGCGGACGTTCTCCTCGTCATCGACGATGAGCACTCTCAAGGAGCGTCCTCCTTCGCCTCGAGAAGAGGCAGGCCCACGCGGGCCCCGAGCCCACCGGCCTCGGTCGCGAAGAGCTCGAGGCTGCCGCCCTGGACGGCCAGGATCCTGCGTACGAGAATGAGCCCCAGGCCGGCGCCTGTCGACTTGGTGCTCAGCCTCTCGCGGCCGAGCTTTGCGAGGAGGGCGGGGTCGAAGCCCCTGTTCGTATCGAGGACGAGGACGGTGGCCCGACCCGCCTCGCGCTCGACCCTAGCCTCGATTCCGACGATTCCTCCAGAGCCCGCCTCGACCGAGTTGGCGAAGAGATTCCAGAAGGCCTGTTCGAGGAGAGCGCGCTCTCCCGCGACAAGGACCTCGCTGGCGGCGCCAGCGCCCAGGATCTCGCTGGCGGGGGCCGAGTCGTGGAGCTCGCCCGAGGGCCCCTTCAGCTCGAAGGAGGCGCCCGAGCGCTCGGCTCTGGCGCCGCAGTCTTTCAGGACGGCGAGCAGCTCGACCGTCTCGCCCGCGCCGTAGGCGCCGAGTCCCGCGGGAGCGAGGTCCCGAAAGCGGTCGAGAAGCGCCTTGAGCCTTCCGCCCTCGGCGCGGACTATGCCCAGGCTTTCGCGCGCCAGTCCGGCCCGCCCGCCCTCCAGCGCGAGACCTCCGTTCTCGGCCGCTAGGAGGAGGGCCGCGAGAGGGTTCTTGAGCTGATGCGCCAGGAAGGAAGCGACCTCCCGCCAGCCCTCGAGCCTCGCCGCCTCAGAGAGCCTCCGCTCCTGCTCGGCTGTCAAGTCGAGCAGCTCGTTGAGCGCCCTCGATACGGCGTCGAGGTCGGGGTCGCGGCTGCGATCGAAGCGCTTAGCCCGGTCGCGCCCGATCGCGAGGGCCCCGGCCGCGATCCCGTCGAGGCCGCGCGTGATCAGCCTCGAGAGGAGGAAGAAGGCGACGGCCGCGGCCCCGAGTAATCCGGCAAGGATGGCCGAGAGCTCCAGGGCCAGGGCGATCACCGCGTCTTGGCGCAGGACCCGGCCCTCCGCGAGGAGGGCGCGCGCCGCTATGATCGAGCCGACGGCATCCTCGAGCCTGGTCACGGGCCGGACCGACTCGTCCAGGGCCCGCGTCGCCGCCGCCGAGAGCGTCGACTCGGCCTCGGCCGGCGAGCGTCTGGCAGCGTCGAGGCCCACCGCCTCGTAGATCGCGGCCAGCCCGATGCCGAGCGCCGCTATGGCTATGCCCGCGAAGAGGAGGGCGAAGCGAGTCCGCGTGCGCATCAGGGCCGGACCCCCGTCCGGATATCGAGGACGGCGCGAGGCTTGGAATAGTTCCAAAGCACTGGCGCGTCATGCCAGGCCCCCCGCGCATCGACAATGCCGATCGCAGCGCTCGCGAGCACCCTGGTGCCGGGCGGGGTCTCGTCCAGTTCGCCGAGCCCGATGCGCTCGGGCTCGGCCACGAGTGTCATGGCGGCACCTGGATCGGCGAGGGCGGCGGTCTTGCCCCCGTCGAAGCCGACGAGAAAGAGGCGCTGCCTCATGTCGTACCAGATCGTCCTGGTCTCCCTGGCCTCGATCGAGGAGCCGTCCGGCCTCTGCAGCCTCGCCTCGAAGCGAAGCGCGAGATGAGTGCCGTCCTCGACGAGCTCCCTCGCGCCTGGCGCGAAGGCATTCTCGATTCGGGCGCCCATCGCGAGGGCGGTGCCGTCGACGAACAGACGCGCGTGGAGGACCGGGTCGGGCTGGCCCGAGACGAGGCCGAGCGCGACGCCGATGGAGAGGAAGACCCTGCGCAAAGCGTCGCCCATCGAGGTGCCGACCTATTTCTTGGTCTCGTAGTAGGCGTCGCGCGCCGCGACGTAGCGCTCGTAGAGCCTCTCCTCGGAGCTCTTCGTGAAAAGGTTGACCGCGCTCCCGACGATGCACCAGCTCATTCCCACGCAATTATGGAGCATTCCTTGCCCCCATTCGTCGAAGGAGCGCGCGCCGATGGCCGACGCGACCGAGGCGGCGAGGAGGGGGGCGATGAGCCCGACGATGGATGAGCTGATGCGCCCCTCCCGGCCTTGCACCGCCATATTGCGAAGCACGGAGACCGCCATGGCCTCTCGAACCTCGGGGTCCTGCTCCTGGTAGATGTCCGAATAGATGCTCCGGTAGTCCTTGATCGGCAGCACAGCGGTGAGAATGCCCGAAGTGTAGAGGGCGGCCGCCCCGATGCCGAGCCCCAGAGTGAGGCCGCCCTTGACGCTTCTGGATAGGGGCGAGCCCGAGAGATTTTTCGCAATATCGTCGCCCGCGGTCCAGGTGACCACCGCGCCCGCGGCGCAGAGGGAGCCGGTCCCGAAGAGAATCGTGGAGCCGACTACCTTGCCGCGCTTGGCGCCGGCCATGTAATTGTCGGCCCAGTTTGAAAAGAGGTGGAAGGCTATCTGGGGCTTCTCCTCGTCCAAGCTCCCCGACTCCGGTTGAGCGAGTAGAGGCAGGACGACGAGGCAGCCCAGGAGAACAGAAAAGACAACATGGCGCATACTGACCTCCCTTGGATTCACCTCTTCTCTGCAAGCCCCATGCCAAGACTTGACAATTATCCAAAGTATCGCTAAATCATTGTATTATATAAAGAAAACTGCAGTAGAGCAGGATGGGGTTTTGCCCGCCGGGCTATCGTTATTGATAGGAATATCGGAAACGATAGTATCGCGGCTGCGGAGCACAAACAATTTCGATAGGAGGATAGAGATGGAATTGAGAAAGATAGCCAGCTTCCAGGTCGACCATCGGGTCATGGAGAGAGGCATGTACCTCTCGCGAAAGGACGGCGACATAGCGACCTACGACCTTCGCATGCGGAAGCCCAACGCAGGGTCCTATCTCGAGAATGCCACGCTCCACACGATCGAGCACCTGTTCGCCACCTACGCGCGGAGCTCGGAATTATCCGAGCGCGTGGTCTATGTCGGACCCATGGGCTGCCGCACGGGCTTCTACCTCCTCGTCCGCGACCTGGCGGGCGCCCAGGCGATAGACCTGGCGCGAAGGAGCTTCGAGTTCATCGCCCGATTCGAGGGTCCGATCCCGGGAGCCTCCGAGGCCGAGTGCGGCAACTGGAAGGATCACGATCTCGCCGGAGCGAGGGAAGAGGCCGAGAGCTACCTGCCTATCATCGAGAGCTGGACCGAGGCGAAACTCGAGTACCCAGGATAGGGCGCTCACGCCTATCCGGCCGCTGAAAGGCCTCGAGTACTTTAGCAGACCGCTCTAGTTTCAGCCCCGCACCCTCTTGGCCAGCGTAAAATCGAGGAAGTAGAGAGCCACACCCACGGCGCCTATGCAGATCGCCAGGCCGAGCACGAAAAGAGTGAGCGGAGCGTAGCCGCTGACGCCTCGGGGAAAGCTCTTCGTGGGATCGAGGAACCAATAAGGATAGAATCCATCGATGGCCCCCCTGACGAGGGAGAGCGCCGCGTAGCCCAGAGGATAGGCCAGCCAATAGAGGAGATGGCGGGGCTTGAGCGCTCCTTTCGGCTCCAGGAAGAGCCATTCGAGGAGGACGGCCGAGGGCGCGACGTAGTGCAGGGCCAGATTGGCCCAACCGCCTAACCCGCCGAAGCCGAGGCCTCTTGCGAGGAAGATGGAGAAGACGGAGCCCGTGACCAGGATCCAAAGCGTCGCTCCGCAACGCCAGGCCGGATAGGCCGCGCTTCGCTTCCTGTCGAGGCCGCCGTAGAGACAGACCGCGACGACGATCAGGTTGCTCTGGATCGTGAAGTACGAGAAGAGGTTGAGCGCGCGCCCGATGGAGGACGAGGCGCAGAGTTGGGCGACGATCCCGAAAAGCGAGACGCAGGCGATGGCGATCATGCACCATCGGCCCGGCCGGTCGAATTTCGTTTCCATGATCCGGAGTATGGATCGACCCCGAGGGCCGCGCAAGGGAACCTCCCCTCCGGGCCGATCCCGTAGTAGTATCCGTTATGGCCAAGAAGAAGATCATCGGAATCGGCGTCGCCCTCCTCCTTGTCGCGTCCCTCGCGGTCACCGGATACCTGAAGCGCGAGTACGTGGAAGAGCTGCCACTGGCCTGCGCGTTCAAGGCCAAGACCCTTTGCGCGGGGATATTCCTGCAAGGCATGCCTCAATCCAAGCTCGAGGCCGAGGACATCGGCTTCGACCCGGCCTTCTCCCTCGTCAAGGCGAGGATCGATTCGGCCGGCAAGCGCGTCACCTGCTCGATACTCGGCACGGGGCTCTTCGCCAAGACCGCCGTCCTGATAGACGGGCTCGGTCCCGTTCTCCTCACGCGAACGAGCGAGGCCACGCTGCGCTCGATCGCCGCCCTGGCGCCGACACGGGCCTCGCGGCCGTCGAAAGCCGGCCTGCCCTGGCCCGAGGGCGACGCCGAGCCGCCCGCTCCCGCGGCCGCGAGACTGGCGGATCCGGGCGCGCTTGAGGCGGCGATGGACGAGGCCTTTGCGGAAGACGACCCGGCGTATCTCAAGAGGACGAGGGCGGTGATCGTAGTCCACGGCGGGCGAATCGTCGCCGAGCGCTACGCCCCCGGATTCTCGAGGGACAGCCTCTTCATCTCCTGGTCGATGGCCAAGAGCTTTACGAACGCGATGGTCGGCATCCTCGTCCGCGAAGGCGCCCTGGACATATACAAGCCCGCTCCCGTGCCCGAGTGGTCGAAGTCCGGGGATCCGCGAGGCGCCATCACTACCGACATGCTCCTGCGCATGAGCTCGGGCCTGTCCTGGTCGGAGGACTACACAAACCACCCGATCAGCGACGTCAACCGCATGCTCTTCCTCGAACCCGACGCTGCCGCCTACGCGGCCAGACAGCCCCTTTCCGCGAGGCCGGGCTCCGGCTGGCTCTACTCCTCGGGCACGACCAATATCGTTTCGCGCATTGTGCGCGATTCGATCGGCGACGAGGCGGCCTACCTCGCCTTCCCCTACCGGGAGCTCTTCGACCGGATCGGCATGCGCAGCGCCGTCTTCGGGACCGACGACACGGGCGTCTACCTGGGCTCCTCGTATCTCTACGCGACGGCGAGAGACTTCGCGCGCTTCGGTCTGCTTTGCCTGCGCGACGGAGTCTGGGAAGGCGAGCGTATTCTCCCCGAACTCTGGATGGCCTACTCCACCAAGCCTACGCGCGGGGCCACCAAGGGCGCCTACGGCGCCTTCTTCTGGCTCAATGCGGGCGAGACCAGCGACAGGCGCCAGTATCCGAGCATGCCTCGCGACCTCTACTGCGCCGACGGCTACCAGGGCCAGGACATTTTCATCTGTCCCTCCCTCGACCTCGTCGCCGTCCGCCTAGGAATGTGCTGGGAGGACGGCTACGGGGCCGAGGCCTTCCTGAAAGGAATCCAAAAGGCTATAGGGAAACGAGAATCATGAGCCGGCCTTGAGCGGCGAGCCCGTCTCCCCTATACTTTTTCGTGTGACCTTACGAACGTGGCAGCACATAAAGGCCGAGCTGCTCCCGGCCTTCTTCCTCTCCGTCTCGCTGCTGGCAGCCAAGCCCGCTCCAGAGCAGGCCGAAGGTCCCATCCTCATGAGAATCTCGGTCGAGAACGTCGGCGCCCACTTCCAGTCTCAGGTCGTTGGGCGATTCGCCGACCTCGTCGCGGCCCGCGCGGGCAAGGACCTCATGGTAGAATTCTACGACGGAGCGCGGCTCTTCAAGGATGTCGACGTCCTGGGCGCCTTGTCACGAGGTGACGTCGAGATGGCCGTGCCAGGCATCTGGCAATTCGACACGATTGTCCCGGATACGGCCGCCTTCATGCTCCCCTCCCTCTTCGCGCGGCCGATCGTCCTGCATCGCGCCCTGGCGGACGGCCCCCTCGGAAACCTGGTCGACCGTGAGATCGGCGAGGCCTTGGGCGACCGCGTCATCGGGCCCTGGCTCGATCTCGGCTACGCGAGCCTGTTCGGCCTCGCCGCGATCTCCAAGCCCGAGGACGTCAAAGGGCTGACGACGAGAGTGGCGGGGGGCCGCGCCAACGCGGAGAGGATGAAAGCTCTCGGCGCCCTGCCGATCTCGATCTCCTCCATGGACTTGCCCGGCTATCTCGATCAAGGCGCCGTCAAGGCCGTGCTCACGACCTTCGAGACAGTGGACAGCGCCGGCCTGGACAAGCACGGCCTGAAGTCGGCCTACGAGGACCGGGAGTACTACCCCTTCTACATCCCCCTCGCAAGCGCCTCGTTCTGGGCCAGGCTCGGCCCGGAGACGAGAAAGATAGTCGTCCAGGCCTGGGCAGAGGCCGTATCCGCGGGGCGCGGACAGGCAGTGGCCGCCCAGGAGGCGGCTCGAGCCCGGCTGGTCGCGCGGGGCATGAGGATCTCCGTTCCCGGCCCCGCGGAACTCGACTCGACGAGGCGGCTCCTCCTGGCCCGCGAGGACGACATGGCTCTCCGCCTGAGCGTCTCGGCCGAGGCGCTCAGGCTCCTGCGCGACAGCGTCGCGCTTTCGCCCTAGCGGAAGTAACGTGTCCAGGACTCATCGAAGGGATCGATTGCTCGCCGCCTCCATGGTCGGCTTGGGCTTGGCCATCGTCATGCTGGCCTACAGGGTCGTCTCGGATTCCCAGGCCGAGCGCAGATCGCTTGAAGACTCCGCGCGGAAGCAGCTCCTCTACGATACGGAGTTCATCGCGCGCTCCCTCGACGCCGTCCTTAGAGTAGCGGATTCAGCCATCGACGCGCGCGCCGAGAGCCTGGCAAGCGGGACGACCGCTGGCCGAAAGGGCCTCGCCGACATCGCCATCCAGGTGCCCGAGGCCCTGAACGCCTACCTGCTCGGGCTTTCCGGCGAGGTCGAGGCCTCGGCATGGGCGCGATCGGCCCCCTCACTCGCGCTTCCCGAGGGCGTCCTCGATAGACTGAGGCTTTCCGGGGGCGGGGCTGCGGCGGTCGCCTCCGCCCCGGCCGAGGGCGGCGACTGCCTGGCTGAGCTCAAGCTCCTGCCCGGGCCGGGCCGCGTGGTCGCCGTGCTCTTCGGACCGAACGTGCTGGAGGGCAAGACCTTTCTCATCAAGGCCTCGGGCGAAGAGCAGGCCTCAGTCCTCGACCAGCAAGGGCGCTTGCTCGAGCGGATGACGCCTTCGCCACCGGGAGCGCGGCGCCCGGCGTCTCGCATGATCGCCAGCGAGTCCTCCCTCGGATCGAGGGCCCTTCTGGTACGCATGAGCATGGACCTCGCCCCGGCGCTCGCCGGATGGGCGAAGGACTTCCTATGGCAGACTTTTCTTTCACTCGCGCTCCTCGCGCTCTCGGGAGGACTGCTGGCTTATTCCCTCATCTCCCGGAGAGAGGCGGCCAAGTCGCAAACCCTTGAGAAGGAGCTCCAGGCCAGGGAACTCCTCTTCCACGAAATCAACCACCGGGTCAAGAACAACTTGAGCGTCGTGCAGAGCCTCATCTCGCTGGGAGCGAGAAGGGCGAAGGAAGAGCCCGAGTCAGCCGAGGCCACGCTCATGGCCGCCTCGGAACGAATAAGATCCATGACGATGCTCCACGAGCAGCTCTACAAGCGCCGCTCCCTCGAGTCGGTCGAGCTCGGCGCCTATTTCGAGGACCTGACGGAGGCCATTTCCGAGTCCTATTCCACGGACGGAAGGGTCCGCATAGAGGTCGAGTCCGGGGAGCGGATCCTCGTCGATCTCAACGAGGCGGTCCCGATCGCCCTGATCGTCACTGAACTCGTCACGAACTCATGCAAATACGCATTCCCCGCTGGAGCCAGGGGCAGGATAGTCGTCGCGGCAAAAGCGATAGAGGCCATAGGCCTGGAGCTGCGCGTGGAGGACGATGGCTGCTGGACCGAGGAGTCGGCTCCGATCGAAGGCTTCGGGACGGTGCTGATCTCGAGCCTGGTCGAGCAGCTCGGGGCGCGGCTCGAGCGCTCGCTCGGAAGCGCGGGGCACGGGATGAAGGTGGGCCTATGGATACCCGACCGCCCGAAATGAGCGGCGAATCCCCGCGGGGGATCTCCCCTACGCTCCCGCCGACTGAGGGAGCGCCTCCCAGAAGTCCTGGGGATAGCGCTCGCTCTTCTCGGGCACGGGTGGATGGGCCGCGTCCCATTCCCTGCGCCGCTTGCCCTTGAGGAATTTCTCGGCGACGCTCGGAAAGAGCTCAAGAAGCAGCTCCTCCTTCTCATCTTTAGCGAGGAGTTCGCCCCCGAACTCCGGCAGGGCGGGATTGGGCCGCTTCTGGTAGGCCGAGACGTCGTAGGGCCGCGCCTCCGAGAAGCCGCAGATCCTCTGCCTGAAGGCTGGATCGATCGGCCAGGGGGTCGTGCCGTAGGAGCCGGCGACCAGCTCGGCGAAGTTCTTCGAGACATTGGTATAGTAGGGCTTGCCCTGGGACTTGTCGACGACGCAGTTGACGGCCTGCACGCCGACTATCTGGCTCGTGGGTGTGACCAGGGGCGGCAGCCCGCTGTCGAGCCTCACCTTGGGGACGAGGGCGAGGACCTCGCCGACCGAGCCCTCGAGCTTGGCCTCCTTGAGCTGGGAGACCATGTTCGTGTACATGCCGCCCGGGATCTGGGCCTTCTCGACTATCGCATTGGGGGCCGGATAGTGGAAGCTCTCCTCGATCTTCCTGCAGATCTCGAGGAGGCGGGAGGCCTTGGCCGGAGCCAAGACGCCAGCCTTGGAACCCGAGACCGCGATCTCGAGGGCCGCGTCGAAGAGCGCTGCGTCCTCGGGCGGCAGGGCGTGGCGCGAAAGGTCGAGGATCGGAGGATGCTTGTCCTTGTAAAGGTCGAATTCAGCGAGCTCGGCCCTCGCGGCGCGCAGCTGAGTGTCGATCGAGGCGACGACCGCCCTGTCGACCCCGGTATCGAGGCCCATGCGGTCGGCGAAGAGCTGGATGATCTCGTAGGCCGGGGCCGCTGGGCCGCCGGACCAGGAAAGTATCACCGTGTCGACGATGTCGACGCCCGCCGCCATGGCAGCCAAGATGGAGGCGACGCCGAGGCCCGGCGTACAGTGAGTGTGGAGGTCGACGGGGAGGCCGGTCTCGTCCTTGAGCAGGCGCACTAGGGCGAAGGCGCGCGCCGGGTCGATGAGGCCGGCCATGTCCTTGATCGAGATCATGTCCGCGCCCATCGCGGCGAGGATCTTGGCCTTGGCCGCGAAATAGGCGTCGGTGAAGATGGGCCTGGGCACCCTCCTGCCGCGCAAGGCTCCCGCCAAGCGGGAGACCGCTCCGAAGCGCGGGTCCGTCGTGTAGCAGATGGCGCAATCGGCCGTCCCGCCCGCCTCCCTCACGAAGCGTACCGAGGCTTCCATGTTGTCCGGATCGTTGAGGGCGTCGAAGATGCGCATGATGTCGACGCCCGAGCGAACGGCGTTCTCGCAGAAACCCTTGATGACGGAATCCGGATAAGGGCTGTAGCCGAAGAGGTTCCTGCCTCGGGATAGGGCCGTGAGCTTGGAAGTCCCGCCTACTCCGGCCTTGATCGACTCGAGCCTGGCCCAGGGGTCCTCGTCGAGGTAGCGCATCACCGAATCGGGGACGGCCCCACCCCAGACCTCCATGGCGTAAAAGCCGGCTTCCCTATATAGAGGCAGGACCCTGTCCACCTGGGCCTGGGTCATGCGGGTCGCGAATTGGGACTGCTGCCCGTCGCGCAGGCTTAAATCCCTGATCTTGAGCTGCTTGGCCATGCTCGTCCCTCCTTTGCCACTGTCCAAACTTCTGGACCTATGTTGAGTGCCTCGAACCTTGTAGAAAACGTTCGTCCTGCATTTCGGCTCGAGCCCCTGTAGGCAAATATCAGAACCGGAAACGTATACTACAAGCTTCGAGGCACTTCACAAACAATATATCATTCGGTGAGTTTTACATAGTCCCAGTAAATGTCAATATGTTGACAAAATCACTATAAAATATAGCTTACCTGTCGCATCTGATATTTCACATGGATATTTGCATTTTGACAAATGCGAGAGCTCTCGCGTATACTGGCTCACCACTTATGAGCGCCAAACCCAAGAAGAGCTTCACGCATGTCGTACGCGAGCGCTACTGCAAGGGCTGTTCCATCTGCGTCGCCTTCTGCCCCAAGCATGTCCTCGCCCTCTCGGGCGGGAAGGTCCGCGTCGAACGCCCAGCGGATTGTATAGGGTGCCGTCTCTGCGAGCTGCGGTGCCCCGACTACGCGATCGAGGTCTACGAGAGCGGAGCGGAGAGCGCCGGGGCCGAGGCGGGCGATGTCGACTACTGCCTGCCCCCGGAGGCCATCAATGAGTAGCCAGCCCAAGCTGATGCAGGGCAACGAGGCCTGCACTATCGGCGCCTTGGCGGCAGGCCTGGAGTTCTACGCGGGATATCCCATCACGCCCT
>Ga0181529_10006519_pt1 | contig 11842 bp, 19 predicted proteins | sample PEATcosm2014_Bin_36_FD_119763 | JGI IMG/M metagenome (GOLD analysis project Ga0181529, IMG submission 119763) | Peatland microbial communities from MTU Mesocosm Facility, Houghton, MI, USA - PEATcosm2014_Bin10_30_metaG | ecosystem: Environmental > Terrestrial > Soil > Wetlands > Peat | place... | reverse complement strand
TTCATCGTGGATCTGGTCGCGGCGCTGCAGGATTTTGAGGAGGCGGCGGTCAAACTTTAATTCATGGACACAATCAAAACTGAAATCGTGGTCGTCGGCTCGGGGCCGGGCGGCTATGCGGCGGCGTTTTACGCGGCGGACATGGGCAAGAAGGTCATCATGGTCGAGCGCGAGAAACGGCTTGGCGGCGTGTGCTTGAATCGCGGCTGCATTCCGTCCAAGGCGCTGCTTTATGCGACTCACCAAATCGTCAACGCTCGCGAATCTGCGCATCGCGGCATCACGTTTGGCGAGCCGTCGGTGGACCTGGCCAGGCTGCGGACGTGGAAGGAATCCATTTTGGACAAGCTCGGCGTCGGCGTGGCGACGCTGGCGAAGATGCGCAATGTGCAGGTGATTCAGGGGCGCGGTTATTTTGAAGGCTCGCAGACCTTGCGTGTCGAAACGGAGCAGGGGCAGCAGTTCATCCAGTTTGACCGCGCGATTCTGGCGGTCGGCTCGCTCGCGGCGATGCCCAAGGCCTTCGACCTCGGCAACCCGCGCATCATGACCTCGACCGGCGCGCTAGAGGTCGAGGACATTCCCGAAAACCTGCTCGTCGTCGGCGGCGGTTACATCGGCATGGAACTCGGCACCGTTTATGCCGCGCTGGGAAGCAAAATTGTTCTCGTCGAGGCGCTTGACAGCGTGCTCGCGGGCGCCGATCCGGACATGGCGCGATACGTCGTCGCGAACGCGAAAAAGGCGTTCAAGGAAATCCGGCTCAAGGCGCGCGTGGCCAAAATGTCCACCGTGGGGAAACAAATCAGGGTGGCGATGGAATTCGACGGGAAGAAAATCGAGGAACTTTACGACCGCGTGCTGGTGGCCGTCGGGCGAGTGCCGAACAGCGCCGACCTCGGCCTCGAAAACACCAAGGTCACGCTCGACGAAAAGGGGTTTGTCAAGGTGAACACCCGGCAGCAGACGGACGATCCGAACATTTACGCCATCGGCGACATTGCGGGCGGCATTTTGCTGGCGCACAAGGCGCACAAGGAGGCGCGCATCGCCGTCGAGAACATCCACGACGAGAACACGGTTTTTGAAAGCGTCATCCCGGCGGTGGTGTTTACCGACCCGGAACTGGCGTGGTGCGGCTTGACGGAGGCCGAGGCAAAGCAGCGCGGCGTGAAGTATGAAATTTCAAAATTTCCGTGGTCGGCTTCCGGCCGCGCGCTGTCGTTTGACCGTGTGGACGGCATGACAAAGATGCTGATGGATCCGGAGTCGGGCCGCGTGCTGGGCGTGGGCATCGTGGGCGCGGGCGCGGGCGAGTTGATCGCCGAGGCGACGCTGGCCATGGAAATGGGCGCGACGGCGGAGGACATCGCGCTGACGGTTCATGCGCATCCGACGCTGTCCGAGACGCTCATGGAATGCGCGGAGGCCTTTTACGGTCACGCGACACACACCATTTCAAAAAAACGGGTTTAAGAAAATCATTCTCACAACCGGTCTCATGCCTGGATTTCCGGTTGATTTCAAGGATGAGGACGTGTTGGAATGGGTTCGGCGAATCTTCGTGATTGATACGGCGGCCATTCCCGGTAGAATCCTGCCGCGCTGGCGAAAGTCAGGGCGATGGTTCGGGACGTAGCGTAGCTTGGTAGCGCGCTTGCTTGGGGTGCAAGAGGTCGTGAGTTCAAATCTCACCGTCCCGACCATTTTTATTGGGGTTTTCGCAACAGGGCAGCGGTTCTAACACAGTTCTAACATTTGAAGGGTAAATGTTCGGGCTGTTACAGAACCATGAAAGCCCAAAAGTCTCCTGTAAAGATCACCGAAAAAGGCGTGTCCGCCATCATTCGTGAAGCCTCGAAATTGAAGGATGGAAAAACGCTCAAATACTTCATCGTCGAATACATCCTACTCGGAAAACGCAAGCAGGTCTGGCGTTCAAACTTCGATGAAGCCCGGACCGTGGCGTCCGATGCTTGCGTCAAAGTTGCGAACGGGGATCAATCATCTTTGGAACTGCGGAACGGTGCCCGGATTCAATACGCCGGAGCCATTGAAGCCCTGTTGCCGTTTCGGGTGCAGATTGACACCGCCTGCCGCGAATATGCCGACGCCCTGAAAATTCTCGATGGCAAGGCGTCCATCGCCGAAGCCTGCCGCGAGTGGGTGAAGCGCAACGCCGTCACGCTTCCCAAAATCACCCTGGCCGACGCCGGAAAGCAATTACAGCGTCAGGCCATCGCCGACGGGAAATCCTGCCACCGTCTGAAGCAGCTTTCCGTTGTGATTAACCGCTTGGCCGAATCCTTCAACGTTCAAGTTGACACCGTTACGCCAGACCTGATTTCCGCGTATCTTTCCGCGCTGCCGATGGCCGAAAGATCGAAGCGCAATCACCGCGACGTTATCGGATTTTTCAACCGTTGGCTTGTGCTGCGCGGCTATCTGTCGAAGGGAACGGACTGGCTTGAAGGCGTCCAAAACTACACGGCGCGGAAGCTCGGAGAGATTGAAATTTTAACCGCCGACGAAATGCGCCGGCTCATTGCCGCTGCCGACGAAAAAATCTTGCCGCTGATTGTCATTGGCGGATTCGCCGGTCTGCGCCACGCCGAAATTGCGCGGCTGGAATGGCAGGACATTGATTTCTCGGAAAACTATATTGAGGTGAAGGCGCAACACGCCAAGACCAAAACGCGGCGAATCGTGCCGATGAAACCGAACTTGAAAGCGTTCCTGATGCCGCTGGCCAAGAAAAACGGCAAGGTCGTTTCCATCGTGAACACCAGCAAATATCTTTTGAAGGCGGCGGCGGCAACTGGCGACACGGCGAAAGAAATCAAACCGCTGACATGGCGGCACAATGCGCTCCGGCACACTTACATTTCAGCCCGTGTTGCGGAGTCCGGCGACGTTGCCCGCGCTGCCGATGAAGCCGGAAACAGCCCGCAAGTCATCCGCACGAATTACTTGAAACGCATCCGCCCGGCGGCGGCGGCGGAGTGGTTTTCAATCGCGCCCGATCATCAATGATGCCGAGCTTGATGTAGGCTTGGCGGAGGTTGGGCGATTCCATTTGGGACACATGTGCCCCATTTGATGCGAGATACATGTAGCGCGTTGCAGTCCTTCGATCAAACGCCTTCAACTCATCTTCAATCCATCGGACGAATCCGCCATGACCGATGAGCGTCTTGACACCGGAACTGATAATCCCCGCGTAAATAAAGGCTGTTTGTCGTTTATTCCACAATAAAACGCGACGAAGGGTAAATGTCTGCAACAGGGTGAATATGAGTGCTGACAACAAACAAACTTCTCCCGGTCAACTTGTTGACGGGCCAACCCTACTCAAAATCCTTTTCCCGCCGGCCAACCGGCCAACGGTTCGGTGGCTCGCCGACCAGAAAAAAGCACGGCGCGTCCGGTTTGTCAAGATCGGGAGGCTTTGTTTTTTCAATCCTGACGATGTTCGCGCCGATTGGCGCGAGAGATTTACAGTTGCGAAGGACACGCGGGGGGCGCAATGAATTGCCCGCCCGAAATCACGCCGGGCAACGTGGAAGCGGTCCTGAAGGAGGCCGGCCATCACCCCGCCGACTGGCCAGGGGGCAGCCGGAGCGACTTTGATGAAGGACGGCTGTCAAAGAAAAATCATCCGCTGGCCAATTTGATTCACGACCCGACTTGGGAATATGTCGCCCGGCTCGACGGCGACCATGACGACTCGCCAACGCAGGCCGACCCCGCTGAAGTGATCCGAATGTTGTTTGATTTCTTCATGGATGTTGGCGCCGACGATGCGCGCGGACTGTCCCCCATTGCAACACGAATCCTTGCCGCCGTGTGGGTCGTAAACCCGACAAGACTGAATAACGCACCCGGCTGCGAAGTGGCTCGGAAATGGGGAATCAGCCACACAAAATTTTCAACGCACGCTGCCGAGTTCTCCCGCAAGTTTGGAGTCCGAAACGGATGGCAGGCGAATGATGCGAAAAACAAAATTCAACCCCGGAGCAGACATGACGCCCAATGAAAAGGGCCGCGCCGGGGAGAAATCCGGCGCAGCCACCAACTCGACTGACCCTCAAATAAGCGGGGACATTTCGGTTTTCCGGAGGATTATCCTTGACCGGCGAATTTCACATGGCTCGTTCCGATTGTGGCACTACTTGCATGACCGGAAAAATCGGAATGGGCAGACATGGCCGCAGCAGCGGCAAATAGCGGCTGACATCGGCTGCAAAACTCATTCGCTTTTGGGGTGGATTAAAGAGCTTGTCGCAGCAGGCTACCTACACGTTGAAAAAGTTGGCCAGAAGCATTTTTGCCGCTACACGGTTTTGCCCGGTAACGATTTGCCTTTCGTGTTGCCGAAATGGACAACACGAAAAGTTTCTGGTGTTGCCCAAAGCGGCAACGCGAAAAACGAGCCGTGTTGCCCAAAGGGGAGCATCGTGTTGCCCAAAGCGGCAACGCCGCGTGTTGCCCAAAAGGGCAACGTAAGTAAATATCAGGGAGTAAGTTCAATGAGTAAGGGGGACAACCCCCTCGAAAAATTGCAAGGCTGGCAATTACGGAAAGACTTGCGCGAGACAACCGATCCAGCCGAAAGCGCCGCCATCAAAGCCGAGATGCGAAGGCGCAAAAGTAAATCAGTCAGGCCGGCCATACCAGCAACACCCCCGCAGGCCAAGCCAGATTCAAAACCGTTCACGCCGTCGGCGGAACTCGCGGCGAAGTTTCGGGAACAAGTCGAAGCCGCAATCCGACGATGAACCAAGTGCAACCAAACCTGCCATCGCCCGCCCTACGCGACTGGCGCGAGCCTGTCGTCATTCCATACGGCGAGCTTGGCAAAACCATTGTGGATGCAGCCAGCGCAGGTTATGAGGCGGTTTTGATGGACGTGCTGACAAATCGGCGTGGCTACCGCGTTACATTCCAGCGGATGACCGCCAGCACCGGAAGCAGCGTGCCAACACGCCCGGCGTTCCCCAGTCACGCCGAACTGTCACAACCGCCCGACCTATGACCACCGAGCCGAACACCACCGAACACGATCCGACGCTGCCCGTCGCCGGTTGCTCGTGCGACATTTGCCAGAAGCTTCAAGCCGACGCGGAAGCCGCCGCACGCTTTGAAGCTGCCCGCGTGGAATCGGAACGCGCCCGCCAGTCAACTGACACCCCCCACCACCATGCCAAGGAATCTTTTTGACCCCCCATCCCCGATTGCAGGTTTAATGTCATAGCCTAATCCGCGCGCGACCTTTGAAAAATCCATTTTGTCATGTTTGAAAAACCAGAACTAGAGGCCGACTTGACCTTTGACCGGCCGGCGGACCTGACTTTCGCAGCGGATGCGATTGAAAAGCGCACCACAGCCGGCGCAGAGCTTGGCATCGGACATCGTCAGCGGATTGTAACCAAGTCCACGCGCCGGAAGTTTTACGATTTGCGCCATGTTCCAAACGCGGTTGCGCTCATCGGCGAACTGCCGAAGGCCGGCGAAACAATTCACGCGATCATGGCCGGCGACTTCGCCGCATGGGATTTGATCCCGGCGGTTCATAGTCTGCTGGGTTGCATGATTGAGGAATTGCACGTCGCGACGCTGGGATTTAATGCGGCAAATAATCAGCATCTATGCGATTTGATTGACGCCGGCCACATTCGCCGGGCCGCGATTGTGTGCAGCCAGTATTTTGAAAAGGCCAATGCCGACGTGTTCCAGGCTGCAAGGGTTCGGCTTGAGCAGCGCGGCCAGCGCATCGCCGCGACCCGCTGCCATGCCAAACTGATTTTAATTGCCCCAGCAGGCCGGCGCGACCGCTACACCGTCGAATCATCGGCAAACCTCCGAAGCTGCCAAAACCTTGAGCAGTTTGCCTTGAGCAATGACGCCAAACTTTACGAGTTCCACAAAACATGGATTGAGAGCCTGCTACCCCCCAACATATGAAAACACCAAAACTAGACCCCAAAATTGCCGAGCGGGTATTGACCGCAGACCTATCAAACATTCTGGCGAAGGTAAAAGCCGGCAGAACCTTAACGCGCTATGAGCGCGAATCAGTTGACGCCGCCTGCAAAGGCCAGACCGCCGCGCCGGATGACGACGGTCCCAACTACGTGAAAAATTATTCCGAATTGGCAAAGGTTTTTGAGGTGTCGCGCCAGCGCGTCGCGTATTGGGCAAAAAAACCCGGCGCACCGACACCAGCAAATGATGGACGGCACAACGTCGCAGAGTGGCGGCGATTTCTGGCAGCATTTGCAAGCGCGCCGGTGATGACCGGCTCGACGGTCTCGCTGCAACCGAGCCGGGAGGCCTTGTTTTTAGACGGCATTATGACCGCATGGGAAATCCTGGACTCGCTCGACAAACACCTTGCCGCCGCCGCAGTCGCGGCTGGCGTGGAGTTGACCGCAGAGCAGCGCGACGCCCTTACGGTTCAACTCTGGATGCTCATTGCCGTGCGGATTGACGCCATCACCGTGCGCGAAAAACTGCCGGGCAGTTGCTTTGACAACGTGCCGCCGGCCATCGCCGCAGCCGCGCAACGGCTTGGCTTGAAAATCGAAATCCCCGGCAAAGGGTAAATGTCCCACCTTTATCAGAACATGAACACGAAACCGGTTGAATTGATCACCTTGAGCGAGTGCGCGAGGCGCACGGGAAATTGCCTGATGACCCTTCGCCGGGCGGTTGCGCGGCGTGGGATTGCGCCAGACGCCTTGCTCGTCGAAGGGCGGACGCAACGGCTGTCACCCCTTTTTGTTGAATCGCGCCTGCCAGAACTGGCGGGCCTCGTTGGTCCCAAAATCCATTAACTTTATGAAAACACACGATCTTTCAAATTTGAGCAGAGAGTCGGCCCGGACTCTGTTCGCGAAGTTGCACTTACACGCGGCAAATCTTCGCGGCCTGGTAAGCAGCCGCGGCGGCGGTTATGTCGCGCCGCCCACATATTCGGGGACAGGAAACCTGTCCATTGACCTGCCAATTTTGGAGGCCCATTGCGGCGAGCTTGAGGCGATGCTCGGTGACAAGGCCCCAACATTTCAATTCGCTCCAAATGCGACCGTGCGCGGTGGAAAATTTGCGACGTTGACCGAGTATGTTTTGGCTGCGAAGGCCGATGGCATTTCCCTCGATGACGCGGACAAGCCAAAGCGCAAGTCGAACGAGAACGAGGACGATGAGGAAAAGCGCGAGGACAAGCCGAAGGACGAGCAGCGCAACGACGATGACGAGGACCCGGATTCCGAGCGTGAGAAGGAGGCCGACAAGGCTCGAAAAAGGGGCGGCGGACCGCAGAAAAAGGCAACAATGACACAGCAGATTTTGCAGGCTCGCGGCGTGAAAACTCTCGATGAACTGAACGCCCTGCCGCCCCGCGATCTCGACTGAACATCAAACCGAACCACCGAAATTTTATGACTCAAGACAATTCTAAAACTGCCAATGATTTTATGCTCCTCGACGAGAGCAACCACACCCCCATGCCGCAGCCGGCAAGCACGCACAGCGGCCCGGCGAGCTTCGCCCGTGCTGATGTTCCCACCGCCGCTGCGCCCATGCCGCCCATGCCGCCCGCGCCGCTTGAAGCGTTTGAGTGGGACGGCATGAAGGAAAACCTGCCAACGGGCAACCGTAAGTGCATGGAATATCTGCGGTGGTATTTCTTCACGGTCCCTGATTATTCGCTTCAGTTCAAAACAGGTGCGGAAAAGGGAGAGTATTTCAAGCGCAAGGCACTGGTGGCCGAGGCACTGGCCGGGCTTGAGAACATCCTGCCTTTGATCAACTTCCATCGCGCCGTCAGTGACATTGAACGCCATGCCAACCGGCCCGCCTTCCGCGCTGCCACGCTGTCCAAGCTCGAATCTTGGCTTGCTGCCAATCCGCCTGATTCAGAGGCAGCAACGCCTTTGAACATCACAACGACAAACAAGCTGGTGTGTGCTGCGATTCAGGACGGCATTGATCCTGACTCGAAAATCTTTTCCTTCCTGCCGACGCTTCTTTGCTTGGCCCGTCACCGGCTGGCCACCTATGCCACCGAGTTCTACCGCCAATGGCCGAACGCGAACCCGCTGGACCGCATCGAGGAAATCCGTCAGGAGCTTGGCGCGGTCGGCTCGCTGACATCGGAGCGGATTGCCGAATTGCAAGGTGAGCTTTCGAGGCTTGAAAGCTCCGTTGGATCGGAGGCAATCACCCAGGCCGCACACACCATGCTGATAAACGCCTTCGAGCCAGTGCGAGAGATCACGATCAATTTGCTGTCCGAACTCATGCGGGTTCTGGCCGCGCAGAAATTGGACGCTGTGACAGATGAGAAAAATTTCTTTGCTGCGCATGGCGTGGATCCCGAGCCGACAACGGTGTCGAAGCGATACGACAGCGCAATCGGGGATTGCAAGGCGCAGCTCGACAGAATACTCCACCCTCAACACACGGTTTCGAGGATTGCCCCACACCCGGCGCAAACACCCATCACCGGAACATTCGGGCTGGAAGTCCCTGGCATTTGATTTTGCCGCCGGGTTCATAGCCGCTCTCATAAAATGGCGGCCAACTTCCCGGCGGTCTGACCCGGCGTGAGTTTCGTCACGCCGGGCAACCAATCTCCGCGCTTGGCTGGCGTCGGCGCGAGAAGCCGCCCGGCGTGGTTCTGTAATGGAGTCGCGCCGGGCACAAAAAATATGACCATGACCGCAGACGAATTTAAGACCGCAGGCGAGCGGGAGCGCTGGGCATTGGCCGGCGAATTGTTGGGTTTTCTGGCGCGGCTTGAATCTCTGCAAGATTTCACGTCGGACCCGGAGGCGGTTGATCTCGACAATCCCAAAGCGTCTTTGTTGCGTCATTCCGAGGTTAGAAAGTCCATCCACCTTTTTGCCTATTTGTCCACGATTGAGCAAAAATTCCGACTGGATAATTTCAACGTGCTTTGTCCGGCTGAATACCTGGCAGAACTCGAATCCGAATTGAAAAATTGTCTGACGGCAGAGGCGGAAGACCGGATAAAAAATCGGATTTCTGCATTCAACTTTTTGCGCAGTAAGTTTTCCGGCACTTCAGATATTCGGGAAGCGGCCACAAACAAAGCAAACGTCGAAGCCGCGCGCAACAGCCTGCTAATTTTGTGCCGGTCTATCGTTACCCGTTGGATTGAAAAACATCCATCGCCGACGCTTACACGCTTGGCCGTTGAGCTTCAGAAGTTGCAGACCGAACGCGCATCATGCCTTGTCTGGTTTGGGCTTGGCGATTTTATAAATTTATGAATCCACTTCCGCCGGCCCATAATCTGATTTCCACCACGCCGCCGAGCAGTGGAATGGACGGGTTGAATTATCTCAATCTGGCCGTTGGCGTGACCGGGCAGCATGTCGGCATCGAGGAAAATGGACGGACGGGAAGCGAGACGACGTATTCTTACACGGGCAGCTATTCGGCGTTGAAGGTTCAGCAGCAATGGTGCCGGGGTTGGGGCGCATACAACATGAGCCTGCACCGGATTCAGGGTGGCTCGTTATGGGAACTGGTGGCGGTGTTTCCGTTAAACGAATACGGCGGCGAGTCCATGCTGCTGACGGGAACTTATGAATTGGACGTGGAGATGCGCGACGCGAATCTATTGGGAAGTGAAATTGTCGCGGGGAAGTATGATTCGCTTGGGAACCAACTCACGGCTGGATTACTGCCGGACAATTACGCTTTTGCTGTGCAGCGGTGTTTTGAGAACTGGCAGCAAGGGCTTTACTCAAACAATTACAGCGTAACCAACTACGATTCGGGATTGTATAATGCTGTTAATAGCACGGGCGGATTGAGGCAGATGGTTACAGACAACACCGCGCCACATTACTACCAAAATCGGGCAATCCAACTGCTTGCCTCCTTGATTCGTGGAACAGACAGCTACGCCGATTATTATCACGTTTTCAAGCGGACGCTTACGGCGGCACTGGCGATTCAGGTGCAGGCGAGCAATATTGGAAAGAGACAGATTTGGACGACATCCGAACTGACCGCATTCGAGAATATCAGCGGCGGATTTTTCCAACTGGACACGACTTCGCTTTGGCTGAAATCGCCGCCGGTCGTGACGACCGCGGCGCGGCAGAAGACGCAGGTGGCTTATAATTACACCGAAGCGAGATCGGTTAATGCATTCGGTTATACTCCCTACAATGCGGCAGTGCTGAAATACAGCAGTCCGTTTGACTTGCCGCCGGGAGTGTAAAATTTTTCCTTGCAACTTTTCGCCGGCTGGCGCAAAGTCGCCTTTGTCAGCACGGAAAGGCTGATTCGGAATTGTCAGGCGGAGTAATCACCCGTCGTTTCCGATCCAAGACAAACAATCTGGACACGTTGCAATAGTGCGCTTGGTGATTCTTGCGTGCGATAAGGTTTCCGCCTTTGTGACGTGTCCATTTTGCATATAAAGACGATGAAGAAAACACTCAAAGCAGTTGCCCCGTCAACCGTTAAACCCGCTGGCTGGGATGTCGAAGACATTGGAGTGGAATTGGTTTACAAGGTTGACGACTATTTGGAAGGCGAAGAAAACCCCTTCAACTCGCTTTATGCGGATAACCGGGGCCGGTTTTTTCTGGCTCAAACAGACAAGACCTATGATCCGATGGATATGCCGTGGACGGCGTTTCACGAAGTTTCTTTTGAGCAGGCTCTCGAATGGGCTATTCACGCACAAAACTATTTAAGGGGTAGCGAAGGCGACATGGTTAAACTCCTAGAACACGCGCTAAAGATTTGCCGCAAGACTTCCAACCAAAACCTTCCCCAAAATTGAGCCGTGAAACCGTCAAAAAAATATCTCACCGAGACCGACGTGAAACCAATCCGCCAACTTCCCGGCTGTCTGCCCAAAGGCTTCGACCTCGACAGCCTTTTGACAGTGGAGCAGTTCGCGGTGTGGCAGCAGGTGGCGGAATCAACGGCGCGGGCCGCGCTGGCCAGCATGAATGGCGTTGTGCGCCGCAGCCGGGAATGGGTGCGCATTCACCCGCGCACTTACTTGGAGTTGAGCTTGAAACGCAAAATCTGAATTTGAGGACGCCGGTGATTTGTTCTAACAAAATCTAACAAAAAAAAGCGTGATTTGATTCATCTTGCTTCATTTAGTGTTTTTTGACAAAGTTGCAAAAACCGCTGTTACTGTTGGTTTTCGTGGGTTTTCTTGGGAAAAACCATGACGGGAAAAGGCAGTTCAAATCTCACCGTCCCGACCATTTTCTCTCCACAATTTATTCCACCAATCTGGGCGTAAAGGCCAGATCCATGTCATTAACCGTGATGTCGAAAGGCTGGTTGGGTTTGGCGGTCACCTGTGTGACGCAGAGACCGGTCGGTGTTCCCTCGGCGTTTTTGCTTCCAAAGGCGAGTGTGAGCATGAGGGTGTGGTGGTCGGACATTTGGGGCGTAATGGTGCAGCTTGTGCCTTTACCCAGGTCAATTTGGGTCTCGAAACGATTGGTCAGCTGGATTACGCCCAGATTCTTGATTGTCGAAGGCCTGGCGGCGGCGTTCTTCACAATCGTTTGGGTCCTCTGCGGTGACGGCGGGCTCTTGGAGCAGCCCGACGATAACAGTCCGCCCAGAATGGTGGCCACGATGACCGTGATGTGTGACAAACCCATGCTCCAAATGGAGCAGTTTTCAGGCCGGAGTTGTCGGAACAAAAAAAAACGGAAGAAATCAGCGGATTATTTTTTGTCGCCGTCGGCGCACTGTTTCAAATTGAAACACGAGTGTTCATTCCTGATCAAAAATCAGCGTGTCGCTGTCAGTTTTGAATGTGAGG